>Ga0302326_10001153_pt1 | contig 68611 bp, 57 predicted proteins | sample Palsa_T0_3_FD_202264 | JGI IMG/M metagenome (GOLD analysis project Ga0302326, IMG submission 202264) | Peat permafrost microbial communities from Stordalen Mire near Abisko, Sweden - Palsa_T0_3 | ecosystem: Environmental > Terrestrial > Soil > Palsa > Peat permafrost | place: Sweden: Abisko... | reverse complement strand
ACGAGGCCCGCGGAAACGGTGTGGCGCCGCTTACATTTTTCCGGGCTGGTCTTTTCCTGTCCGTTCATGGATGGGACTTTCGGGATCCCGACTGCAGCAGATCGCCCGTGCGATAGGCATAGTCTGCGAGCCCTGTTAAAGCGTTGTTCGTGCGGAGACATCGCTGCTGAGCGCTTGGGCCAGGGTGCGTTGTGCCGAGACTACGTCGACGGTACTGCGCAGACCGAGTTGATAGGACCTGAGAGCGGCATCGTAGGAACTCTGCGAGGCAGCCAGGAGTGCCGCTGCGGCGTCGCGCTGGTAAAACGCGGTACGCACAGTTACGTACGCGGTCCAGACCTGTTGCTCTACTTCGTCGCGGGTCTGGTCGATCTGCGCCTGTGCCCTTTTCTCATTGGCGTGTGCCTCGGCAAGTTGGTTGGAACGGCGGCCTCCGTCGAAGAGATCCCATTCCACACTCATATTGACGTTCCACTCCCCTTGCGGCCCGGTGTAGGAGGCTGGAAATAGATCCTGCTTTCCGTAAGAACGGAACTCACCTACCTGGGCCTGGAATTGAAGGGCGGGAAAATAGGCCGAACGAGCGGCACGGATCTCAGCGCGAGCGGCCTCGCGCTCCGCGGTTTGCTCCCCTATCTCGGGCCGAAGCGACAGGCTGCGCTCGGTGGCTTCACGCACGTCAATGTCCAAGTGTTCTGGTGTTGGAATCTCTGCGAGGGATTGAACTTGCAGGCGCTCTGACGAAGCCGCTCCGAGAAGCGAGAGCAGGTCGCCACGCCGGATATCTACGTCGCCGATGGCTGCCTGCAGGGTGAAGTTGGCCTGCGCAGCCGCGGCCCGCGCCTCTAGCGCATCGGGCAGTGTGGCGAGACCGACGCTCAAACGGGCGTCGACCGCCTTTCGCACGGTCTCCGCATTGTCGAAGTTCGCTTGCGCCGCATCCCTCTGGCCCATGGCGTTGAGAAGTGCGTAGTACCGGCGCATGGTCTCAAAGAGGACGTCCAGAAACGTACGGTTGAAGGTGAGGTTCGCACCGAGTAGTTGTTGTCGAGCTTGGTCAATGCGCGCCGCGCGAGCTCCAAAGTCGAAGATGAGGTAATTCAACTGAAGCATCGGCTGGAAAATACCCAGCGTCTGCAGCACGAAAACGTCGTCGAAGAGTATCCCTTCCCGAGTGGTGTTGGTCAGAGCAACCGCGTTCACCGCCGGCAGCAGATCGCTGCGAGCAATACCGAGCCGTGCGGCTGCGGCGCGAGTGTTCTCCCAGGCGGCGCGGGAAGAGGGATTGTGACGCTCGGCCAGATCTACCAGCTCGGATAGAGTATACGGATGATCCGCCTCGATACGCGTGCGGCGGTCCTGCTCCGCGGCCTCACGCTGCTTGGAAGCAAAGCCCGAGGGGGGTTGAAAAGGCTTTTCAGCCTCGTTTGAAATCGGTTGACCTTGGGCGCATCTCAATGCACAAAGCATCGCGCCTGCAACCACGAGTAACCCGCCCGCCCGTACTCGGCTCTTATCGATCATGCTCTTAACAGCGACCTCCAGCGCATCTCTATCGATGATAAATCCAGTACGGTTTATTCGTTTCTTCCGGATGACCAAGGCCGCTTCCGGCCCCGTCTCGATCGGCAATGGGAGACCCGCGAAGTGGGGGAACAGGGACCGCCCAGGCAGTCCGGGTAAAAGGCGCGTACCAGTAACGGCGCCTTTGTTCACTGCCGCGCCGCAGGATCATTCCCCACCCGAGACAACGATCGTCTGGCCGGTGATCCAGCGTGCATCTTCCGAGGCCAGGAAGCCACCGGAGGCGCAATATCGTCTGGCTGTCCGATTCGTCCAAGTGGGGTCAAGGCTACTTCTTTTTTATAACCGAACTTGTTAGCGAATTGAATTCCCAGATGACCCAGCCCCCCGATGCCTTGCACCGCAACAAGATCGACAGGCGTCGCACCGTTGTGCCGCAGCGAGTTATACGTGGTAATTCCGGCGCAAAGCAACGGTGCGGCTTCGGTGTCACTGAGCGTTTTCCGGTATCGACACCAGCGCCTCGATGGGAGCCCTGTATTGCTGGTATCCGCGTCATAGCCGATGCCTGGAATTCTAGCGAAGGCGTTCGGCAGCACCGCAGAACTGTGGGTACGCATGCAGGCGAGCTACGATCTTGCACAGGCCCGGAAGGACGAGAGCAAGATCAAGGTCCAGCGTCAGCACGTGCCGCATGAGTTGCACCCGTGAATTGACGCCCTGTGTTTCGCAAATGGTTGTCGCCGTGATGCGCGGAAGGCGCAACCCCTGCGTAATGGCCGCGATTTTGAGAGGTAGAGAGTAGGCCCCGGCGCGTCCATTGCGGCGCAGCCGCGTTGCGGTTTTGCGGACTGACCGGCATGAGCCAGCCGCCAGCCGCCTCCGCGCCGTGTCATCCGTCGAAGGAGGGGCAGGCGCTTCCCTGTCCCGCTGTGATACCCAGCGACGCATGAAGTCAGCAGTCACCGCCAGATCATCCTTCGCTGTCATTGCGCTCATCTTTTAGGAACACGCGCAAAACGGAGTGCGGCGCGAGCCAGTTCCTATCCCGCTTGGCGGTGCGCGCCGCACCCTTTGCGCTTCTGTGGCGCTTTTGTTTGTTGGAGCCAGCCGCCGAAGGCAGCACCAGGAAAGCTGCCAACGCAAGGCAAGGCGGAACAACCGAAGAGCAATAGCAGCGCCCCGAAAGTATCCATCCAGAAAGGTTTTTCGATTGAATACAGGGTGCGCGAGCAAAAGCAGGTCCTTGATCGCTATGGCTTTGCGAAGATCTTGGACTGGAGCGAATACCTCCCGTGGCGCATGGACGCGGGGGCGCTATAGGGCAGATGATATGGAGCTTCGATAAATCCCCCGACCACCACTATGTGGAAGAGATCTTGCCGGTTACGAACAAGGAGGCCTCTGCGAACAGATTTGATATCGATAGCGCTTTTGTTGAGAACGGTGCGGAACATCTTTTGTCGTGGGAGTGTCTGCCCGAAAACGTTGTCGGCAGCAACGCTCAATTGGCGAAGTATGCGGGTTTGTCCGAAGCTGCCCCGCTTGGCGGAGCGCCACTGCTCATCGCTCATTAGCGGCGGCTTCGTATCAGCCCCGTAAATCTTGTCCAAGTTTTCACGGATGTAGCGGCCAGATGAATGGTGTCCAGGTCACTTTTGTCCTCAGCGGAAAGCTGTGCATTTGGTGCGGCCCGACTGGATCTTCGGGGGAAGTTCCGGTGGGCGAATCAGCGCGAGGGTGCCGGTGGCAGCGAAGTTCGGGCGATGCGTGCGCCGGAAATCAGCCAGTTGCCGTCCTGCTTTACCATCACATAGACGCCAATGGTGGGAGCGGGAGTTGTCCCGATGCTGGTGCGCACATCCGCATCGGCAATTGCTACGTCCGGCGTGACGAACCGGAGGTGGGTCACTGTCAGAAAGAAGCGGTAGTCGGGGTTGGTGACGGCTAGCTGTTTCTCGACAGCTTCACGTCCAAACACGAAGGGCCCCAAACTCGATCTGAAATCCCCGTCGGTCGTGTAACAAAGGGCTTCGGCGTGAGCCTCCCGCCGGTTGCGCGCGTCAGCGTAAGCGGCCAAGCGTGCACGAATCGCAGCCTCTTCTGCTGAGGGCGACTGGGCCGAAGACGCAGTAGATGTCAGTGCGGCTAGCGTAACAATCAATAGACTCCGGAGCATTTTGGTATCCTATCACGTCCGTTGGGCACGGACAGATTGGCTGGGTAGTGCCGTCGCCCGCTTCTTTTTCTGTGCCCGCTTCCATTTTTCCTCTCGTTTGTCGATCTCCGTTTTCGGTACGGCGATCACTGCGTGGAACAGGCTATCAAGGGTGGGAAACGGGGTTCCATCGGGGCGTTGAGGCGGTGGGAGCACAGGCTTCATTAGCTATAGCTAAGGTAGTCGTTCAAGGCGGAATCAATCGCCAAGCCCATACTGTTCCCGCTGCACTTCTATATTCCACTTCCCAAACCATTCTAGATGGCTTCTTGTTCTTCCAAAAGGCAGGCGAATCAACCAGATACTGCCGGATGTAAAACACCTGGGCGTCAGCGACACGACGCACGCTGTCTAGTTAATTAACACGCGCTTGACTTCCTCGGCCGAAGTCCACAGGACAGAGGCGTCCGGGTCCGGAGCCTTTCGATGCCACGCCGGGCACCTGATCGGGTGTCCGGCGTTTTCTACCGAAAGACGTCTTGAAATTTGAGGGCACGGCTCAAGCGAATATGTCATGCCGCTGTCTTTGCTGACGTATTCGTTACCGGCAGGATACGCGCTGCTATCGCTATATGCCAATCCATAGCACCCCGTTGTCGTGGAACTGTAGACGTGAATGCCGTAAATGGACCCTGCCTTGATCGAAACATTCATCGGGATGGTTATCATAGTGGGCGACCACGGGATGGTACTCTGTGCTACTGTCGCCGCGCGCAGTAGGCCGAACGGCCTTCCGGTCTTGTCAACTGTGACTAGATCGACGTTGAGGCTGGCATTCGGCGGCGCGCAGCTCGAGGGCGGGTCCCTGGCAGGACGCAGGTCCCTGGTATGTCGCGAAACGGATATCCTTGAGTGTTCCCGTATATGCCGGGACGAAAGTTTGCACGAGGTGATGCACGCTGTCGAGGGAGCCGGACACGCAGGATTGCTGAAAGAGATCCTGACCGGAAGATTGGTCCACGCTTGCGTCCGTGGCTGGCGGGCGTCAAAAGCCTTACGAAGTCGTAACCGAGAGCATTACCAATCTGCGAATGCTCCCGCAGCTCAACGCCCGCGAATCGCTTCCTCCAGCGACACGTGGTTATCATCCAATATCGTCCCGGTGGCGCGTTCCAAAGCGGCCCGAGCCTTTAAATACGCGCTCTGGGCCACCACCACCGTGGACTTGGCCTGCGCCAGAAAGCTTTGGTATTGAATGATGAAAAAGCTGGTGGACGCGCCAACATCGAACTTCGCCTGCTCGGCATCGAGCGATTCCTGCTGCAACTTTTCGGTCTCGACGGACGCTTCATAAGACGCCCGGGCGCGCCGCATGGCGATCAACGCGTCTTCCACTTCCAGCTGCGCCTGCTTATGGATCTGCTCCTGCAGCACCTGGCTCTGCCGCAGCAGGATCTCGTCGCGCGTCACGTCGGCCTGCGCGATCCGGTTGCGCAGCGGCAGCGTAATATTGAGGCCGATTCCGTAGGTGGGGTATTTGCGCGTGGCAAGCTGCTCCAACGCGTTGCCGTAGCCGCCCACCAGGGGACTGTCGATGGCCGGAATCAACGGATTGGGCTGCGCGGCCAGGGCGCTGTTCTGAGCCGTACCCACCAGATCCACTTCCGGCCGCAAACCGTTGCGCGAGCCTTGCAAGCTGATCTGCGTGTTCTCTATCTGCAGGCCGGCCTGCCGCAAATCCGGCCGGTTGTTGAACGCCAGCGCAACCAGTTCTTGCAGGGGCCGAATCTCGTCGGTACCGGGAACCTCGATGGAATCGGTGGGAATGATGCGCGCGTTCAGCACGTCGGAATCGTTGTCGGTGCGGCGCGTGATCACGTTCTTGACGATCGCTTCCTGCTCTTCCAGCAGCCCGCGCGAGTCGATGAGATCCTGCCGGATGGAAAATACCTGGGCGTTCGCGCGCGTCAGTTCCACCGGTGCCTGCGTGCCCTCATCCACTTCCGCTTTGGTATCGGTGTACAGCTTCTGGGCGGACGCCAGCGTTTCTTCCTTCACCTTCACGTCTTCATAAAGCGCTACCAGATCGGTATAGAGGCGCACCACGCCGTAGACGGTGGCGATGAGCTGCTGCTGCACCAGCAGCCCCGCGATTCGTTGCTCGTTCTTCGAAATGCGAATGTAGCGGCGATTCACGGCCAGGCCGAAACCGCGCAGCAACGGCTGAGTGACGGTGAATCCGAGGCTGGAGGCGGTATACGGGCTAAAGGCGGTTTGCACGGAATTGGTCGTGTATCGTGCGTTGTCGAAGCCCGCATTCAGTTCCGTTCCGGGTCCGAACCCCTGTGTGTATGCCGCATTGGCGTTCGTGGTGCTGCCGGTCAGAGCGCTCGTACCGTAGGCCGACGGATTCGTATCGGGCGTGGTCTGGTGCGTCCAATTGAGTTGGCCGGTCAGCGCAGGGTCGAATTGCGGAATTGCGGGACCGTTGGAAAGCGGTACGGTCTGGAGCATCGAGAGATTGTCCAACTGCTCGGACAAAGCACCGAGCTCGGAAGGATTGGTCGGCACCGATCCGGCTGCCCCGACGCCGGGCGTGGCGGCCGACGTCACCAGGGGGCTGGATGGACCGCCCACTCCTACCGGCACTTCAAACACGTCGTAGGTCAGCCCTCGCAGCAGTCCGCCTCCTTTGGCCCGGAGCAATTCCGTATCCGCCGCAGGCAAAGTGTAACGCTCGAGCTGAATGTCCAGGTTGTTCTCGATGGCCAGCGCGATCGCATCGGAAAGCGAAAGATAAATGTTGCCGGACCGCAGCAACTGCCGGATGCGCGGCGAATTGGAGAGATCGACGGGCGCAATGGGATGTTCCACGTAGGGCTGCTTCAGCCAGTCGAAGACTTTGCCTGAGTCCGGAGGGGCCGGGTAACCCGCCGGCGCGAGCAGGAGCAAACAGAGAAATACGACACTGGGCTTCTTTATGCCGAGCTGGTTCAAGCTGATCTGGTTCATGATCTTTCAGAGTAAGCGAGAGAGCGGAAAGCCTGTTGAATCTGCTGAGCCGCGTGCGTACGCAAGCGGTCTTTTCGGACTTTTGACACAGGCGGCTAGCGCGAGCGCTTTCCGTCGCCCGCCACGGGGATGGGATGAACCTTCACGCCTTCCTGTACAGAATCGTTCGGATTCGCGATGACCCGCTCTCCCGCGCGCAGACCGGAGAGGATCTCGATACTGCTCCCGAAATCCCGGCCGATCACGACACGCTGGAAATGAACGGCGTTGTTCGCATCCAGCGCGGCCACCATGGTTCCCTCCGGGCGCACTGTGAGCGTATTGCTCGGAAGCAGCAGCGGCGGATCTTTGCGCGGCAGATGCAGATCTACCTCCACGTACATCCCCGGAAGCAGCTTGCCTTCTGGATTCGGCACCTGGACCTCTACCAATAGTGTGCGGCTGGAGGGATCCAAAGCGTTCGCCGTGCGCGTGACGGCGCCCAGGAACTTACGTTCCGGAAGTTCCGGCGTGGCCAGCGATGCCGTTTGTCCGACATGCACGTCTGAGGCGCTGGATTGCGGGACGTTCAAATAGGTGCGGAGAAGATTGGTTTGCGCGATGCGAAACAGCATGGTGCTGCCGGTGTTCACCAGCGTTCCAACGTCCACATTGCGCAGCGTGACCACGCCCGCGAAAGGCGCGCGCACCTTCAGATATCCCTGCATGTCCGTCAACCGGGCGACATTGGCCTGCATGGCCGAGATGTTTCCCTTGGCCGCGTCCACGGCGCGCTCCAGCGCCCGCACGTTGGCGGCTTGCGCCTGATATTGCGCCTGGTACTGATCGTTCTCCTGCTTGGAAACCGCCCCGCGCTTCACCAGATTGTCCCAGCGCGTAGCGGTCACCTTAGCGATCGACTCGTTGGCTTTACCCTGTTCCAGAGCCGCGGTGGCGCGCGCCAGGTCCGCCTGGGACTGCTCCACAGCCGCTTCCGCCTGCCGCACCTGTTGATCCAGATCCGGCGCGTCCACTTCGGCCAAAAGCTGCCCGGCGATAACGCGGTCGCCGATGTCCACATAGCGGCGCTTCACGTAGCCTTCGGCGCGCGCGAGAATGGGCGCCTCCGTCACGGCCTGAATGTTGCCGGGGAGCACCAGGTCTCCCATCGTGGATGCCGTCTTCGCCGCAACCACGGTGACATCCGGCAGCGCATCATTTTGCACGTTCGCTTCGGCGATGATCTGCAGATCTCGCCGATGATGCGGGATATAGCCCAGGAAGAACGCCGCGAGAAAGATCGCCGCCACCCCCAGCAGCAGCATCGTGATTTTGCCGCCCGACGGCCGCTCGGGATGCTCCAGCGCGGAATGCGCGCCGGGCGAATTCTTTTGCTCCAGTTCCCGCGTCAGCCGCTCGATTTCAGCGCGCAGTTCCTCCTCTATGGCGGCCGCGCGCTCGATAGGGTTGTCCGGTTCGTTGATAGTCGAGGATGTCATCTATTTTGGATTAGTACGATCTCAATACATATTCGGAATGGGGCAGCCCGTCGCGCTCTTCCTCTTCGATCTGCAGGTCGTGATCGATGGGCGGCTCTATCCGCAGGTAGCTATAAACGATGGGAACAATGAGCAGCGTGGTCACTGTAGCCAGAAGCAGGCCGCCAATCACGGCCCGGCCCAGCGGCGAATTTTGCTCGGCGCCCTCGCCAATTCCGAGCGCCATCGGAAGCATGCCGAGAATCATAGCGGCCGCGGTCATCAGCACCGGCCGCAACCGCGTGTAGCCGGCCGACAGGGCTGCCGCGCGCGCGTCCTTCCCCTCCCTTCTTTCGTCATTGGCGAAAACCACCATCAGGATACTGTTGGCTGTGGCGACTCCGATACACATAATAGCGCCCATCGCCGATGGCACATTCAGGGTGGTTTGCGTTACGTAAAGCATCCACAAGATGCCGGCCAAGGCCCCAGGCAGGGCGCTCAGAATGATAAACGGATCCGCCCAGGACTGAAAATTGACCGCCATTAACAGATATACCAGAACGATGGCCGCCAGCATGCCCAGGCCCAGGCGATAGAAAGAGCTTTGCATGGTGGCAGCCTGGCCGCGCATGATGATTTGTGTGGTGGGAGGGATCTTGGTTTGCCGAATGATTTTTTCCACCTGGGAGGCTAAGCCGCCCAGATCGCGGCGATCAATGTTGGCGTATACGTCAAATACCGGCTGCACGTTGTAATGATTGGCGATCTCCGGGCCGACGCTGTGTTCGATGGTGGCCAGGTTCGACAACAATTGCGTTTGATAAGGCAGCGCCCCGGGATTCCCGTAGGCCGCCGAGTTTTGATTCGGCGCCGCTCCCGTGGAACCATCGCCCTGGTTGGCCACGCCCTCGGTGGACCCAAGTGTGTTGAACGCCACCGCCGATCCCGCCACCGAAACGGGTGTTCGCATCAGCTTGTCCATCGAATCCAGCTTGTACTGCGGCGTCTGGATCAGCACGTTGTAGCTGACGCCGTTCTTCCAGTTGAGCCAAAAGCTGGGGGCCACCTGGCTGCTGCCGCTCAGCGAAATGAGCAAGCTGCTGGCGACGTCCCGCTGCGTGAGGCCGAGCTGCCCGGCCTTAACGCGATCCACGTTGATGCGCAATTCAGGCGCGTTTACCACTTGGTGCACGTGAACGTCGGCGGCGCCGGGAATGCGCGCGATGCGTTCCGACAGATGCTCGGCGATATTGTAATTCGGTCCGGAGTCGCGGCCGGTGACTTGCACGTCAATGGGCGCCGGCAACCCGGAGTTGAGAATCTGGTTGGTGATGTTGGCTGCTTCAAAGAAGAAAACGATGCCGGGAAACTTCTCGTGCAGCCGCTTGCGCAAGCGTTCCGTAGTGATCTCGGTGGGCGAGTGGTCCGCGGTCATCGAAATGAGGATGTCGCCGTCGTTGCTCCCGATCACGGAGCTGTCTCCAAATGCCAGGTTGAAACCGCCTGGAGGCACGCCGATGTTGTCCAGAATAGTATCCAGCTCGCCCGCTGGGATGACGTCCCGAATCTCTTTTTCGATCTCGGCAAAGATCAGCTCCGTCTTCTCGATGCGCGTACCAGCCGGAGCCTGGGCGTGCAAGCGAATCTGGCCGGAATCCACGGTGGGGAAGAAATCCCTTCCCACCAGGTAGACCAACCCTAGAGAGCCCAAAGAGAAAATAACGAACGCGGCGAGAACGGCGGGACGATGATCCAGCGCCCAGTCCAGCAAACCCGTGTAGGCGGCGCGAAAACGCTCGAATTTGCGATTGAAGGCGAAATGGATGCGCCAGATGAGCGGGTGCCCCTCGGCCGTTCCGCCTTCGCCATGTTCGCCGGTTCGATACATGGCCACTTCCGGCTTCAACATGTAGTGCACCATGGTGGGGATTAAGGTGCGCGACAACATGTAGGAGGCCAGCATGGCGAACACCACCGCCAACGCCAGCGGCGTGAAGAGGAACCTGGCGGCGCCCGTCAAGAGCAGAACCGGCGCGAACACAATGCAGATGGAAAGCGTGGAAACAAACGCGGGGATCGCGATCTGCTGCGCGCCATCCAGCACGGCCCGCACCAACGGCTTCTTCATAGCCAGATTGCGGTGTGTATTTTCGATTTCGACGGTGGCGTCGTCCACCAAAATGCCCACCGCCAGCGCCAGCCCGCCCAGAGTCATCACGTTAATTGTATGGCCCATCAGTTTCAAAATGATGAGCGAGGTTAAGATGGAAAGCGGAATCGAAATACACACGATTACCGTGCTGCGCCAGCTTCCCAAAAACAGCAGGATCATGAATCCGGTCAGCAGCGCGGCAGTCACGGCTTCCTTCACCACCCCGCTGATGGCCGCCCGCACGAATAGCGATTGATCGAACAGCAGCCGCATCTTCAACGCCGGCGGCATGGAGGCTACGATTCTAGGAAGCTGGGCTTTCACCTTGTTGACAATGTCGAGCGTGGAAGCCTGGCCGTTGCGTAGGATGGTGAGCAGCGCGCCGCGAGTTCCATTGGTCCGCACGATGTTCTGTTGGACCGAGAATCCATCGCGCACGGTGGCGACGTCCTTGAGATACACCGTTGCGCCGTTGACCGTTTTGATTGGCAGATTGTTCATGTCGCTCAGGAGTTCGGGACTGCTGTTTAAGCGGACAGAGTACTCCGTGTCGCCAATCTTGATGTTGCCGGCCGGGACGATCAGGTTTTGCAGGTTGAAGGCATTCGAGACGTCAATTGCCGACAACTGCTTGGCGTATAGCGCATTCGGATCGAGATCCACCACCACCTGGCGCGACTTGCCTCCATATGGACTTGGCACCGCGGCGCCCTGAACGGTGGCCAGCGGAGTCCGGATGAAGTTCTGCGCCAGGTCGTTAATTTCTTCCTCGCTCAACGTTTTGCTTTCCAGGCCCAGTTGGAGTATCGGCACGCTGGAGGCGTCGTATTTAATGATGCTGGGTGGAAAAATTCCGGGCGGCATGGCGCGCGTCACGGAGTTGGATTGCGCCGTGATCTGCGCCATCGCCATGTCGATCTTCACGTTCGGCTGAAAATAAACCTTGACGATCGACACGCCATAGTAGGATTGCGATTCGATGTGCTCGATATCGTTGACCGTGGTGGTCATGGCACGTTCGAAAACCGTAAGAATTCGGCTTTCCATCTCCGACGGGGACATGCCAGTGTAGTTCCAGACAATGCTCACGACGGGAATGTCGATGAAAGGAAAGATGTCGACGGGCATCGTGAGGATCGAGGTCACTCCCAGAAGCAGAATGGCCACGGACATCACAACGAAGGTATAAGGGCGGCGGAGGGCTAATCGGACTATCCACATACGCAGTTCAAGCTATAAGTAAGGATGAGCGAACAGGCCGCCAGGTTATTGGCCCTTTTGAGCTACGGCGACCGACAAAGCGTGGTAGATGATTCATTCCCCGAGAGTTAGTTTAATGCCGTGCGCCGTCCCCTCAGGCCAAGGACGCCAAATTACCAAACGAACGGTGATTATCCCCTTGACACAGAGAAAATGGGCCATAATTGGTCATGGCCAAAAACACCAGAGTCGGCAAAAGTCTGATAGCGGTCCAAGAAGAACTAGGAACCGAGGAACGATGCTTGGCCTTCCTTGAGACGTTGCGCTGGCCTGACGGCATTCGCTGCGTCGAATGCGATCACGATAAAGTTTCAAAGTTCACTACCAAAGAAGGAACTCGCGAACGCGTCAATCGCAAAGGCGAAAAGGTCATCTCGAAAGTTCCAGCACGACACCTATATCAGTGTCTCAAATGCTCCGCTCAGTTCACCGCAAGGGTAGGCACTATTTTTAACGATTCCCACCTTCCACTTCAGAAGTGGATGCAAGCTGTCGCGATAATGTGCAACGCCAAGAAGGGCGTTAGCGCCCGCCAGCTGTGGCGCGATCTCGGAACCAGTTACAAGACCGCTTGGTATCTCGCGCATCGAATCCGCGAAGCGATGATGCTCGGAAACTTCAACGACCAAAAGATGGAAGGGACCGGTAGAGATCGATGAAACCTATGTCGGCGGAAAATTCAACAAGCGCAGCAAACGCCAACGTTGGGACAAAGAAGCCGTGTTCGGAATCGTCGAACGCGAGTCTGGCCGCCTTCACGCAACACACCTACCGGGACGTAGCCGCCTCAATAGTTGGACAACTAACCAGCAGATCGACGCCGTAGTCGATCCAGCCGCCAAGATCATGACCGATGAGAGCCGTCTCTACGCCAGTCTTGAACGGCGCGGATTCAAGCATGAAATAGTCATACACAGAGATGTCCACACTCAGACCATCGACTCATTTTGGGGATTGCTGAAACGCGGTGTGGTCGGCACCTACCATCAAATCTCGATAAAGCACTTGGACCGGTACGTCACTGAGTTTTCGTACCGCTGGAACAATCGCCAGAATCAGGAACTCTTCAAGATCACCGTGGCGTGCTTGGTGTACGGGATACCGCTGCCCTATGCAAAGCTCATTGCGCGGACTTCGGAGCAGGCCGGAGCCAGAGACTTCTTCGGACGTGCCGTTCTAGTTATCTTGCGCGACACTAGCGCCTTCGGTAGCGGTGATGTCGTCAACAACTTTCGGACGACGCCCTCGAACTGCTCTCGGTTTACCTTCATATTTTCACCGTAGTCGGTTCGTAACGTACTGCACAGTATATAGATATAATCATTGAAGCACCACTGCCTATTGGGGTATCATTGCAGACGTAGCCAGTGTGTCACCTTTAAGTAAGGTGTTTCGCTGATTTTTAGTTTTGAAGTTCCTTGCCGGTCGCGGGGCCAACCATCAACATCATGGAAGGCCGCTAAGAGATTGTGTGGTGCTTTCATCTTAGCTGATACCCCGAAAAACTGTCAAGGGCTTGGTAAGTACAAGTGTGTTTTGAGTTCGGGCGAAGGGTCGCGCAACTTTCGACGGAAACGCAACCCCTTGCCTGCATTGACCGGGCGTGGCGGAATTGGTAGACGCAGTCGTCTGTAAAACGTATTGTCCTGCGGGTTCGAGTCCCGCCGCCCGGACCAATTTGTTTTGTTTGGAGGATGACAGGCAGGTGCCTTGACTCGCCTTATAAGCGAGAGATCTCCAAAGATCGCGGTTCGAGTCCGCCATCCTCCGCCCGAACCTTGTAATTTCTTGTGCTTGCACGTGCGCCATCATCTCTAAACTTCCGAAATTATGGCCGCCGTCGAGTGATAACCAGCCCCTCACGACTGGTTGCAGGGCAAACCGCCCCATTGTAAGCTGTGGCAGACCATGTACAAATGGACCATTTGTACATAATAAAACATACTATCATGCACGAACGCTTTCGCAAGCTGTTTTCTCCGGTAATATCCCCAATGCTCGGCCTGTCACGGTACTCCATCTGCTAATCTGTGTCAAGGGATCATTGCCAAACGAACCCAATCCCGATTCTGAACACCCGCCAATCCTGAGATGGTCGGCCCGCTGTGCCAGGTGCCGCTGTTCGTCCAGGTGTTAGTCCCTATTGCAAAACTGCAACCCTGCATGTTACAAACGAAACGCGTGGACAAGATTATCCGCAAATATCCGAGTAACGCCAGCCTCGACGAGATCAAGGCGGACGAATATCGGTACTGGCAAAGCCGATCCTTGCAGGAGCGGATGGAGGCGGTTACTGAGCTCACCCAAGCTTTTTACGCGATGAAGGGCGGACCCGATGCCCCCAGACTTCAGAGAACTCTTGTCCGCTTTGAACGCCCACAGCGTTAAATATCTTGTCGTGGGTGCGTATGCTGTGTCCGCGTACGCGCAACCTCGCGCTACGAAAGACCTGGATATTTGGGTAAAGGCCGACGTTGAGAATGCGAGGGCGGTTTATGCCGCGCTGGCGCAGTTTGGCGCGCCCCTGGAGGGCTTGGCCATTGCGGACTTCGCGGAGCGCGGGCCGTTCTTCCACATGGGCCGCGATCCGGTCGCAGTGGATATTCTCACGGAGATCCCTGGCGTCGAGTTCGATGCCGCATGGGAGCGCCGCGTTGAAGGCGTCATAGAAGCCGGGGCTGGGTTGATGGCGAGCTATATTTCCCGCGCCGATCTGGTTACGGCCAAACTGGCCGCCGGAAGACCCCAGGACCTTGCCGACGTGGACGCCCTTCAAAAGGCGGAAAAAGCCTGCCACCGCAGCTGAAGAGAGATCCCGAAAGGAACGCCTTTGGACCGCGCGGATCAATAGATTCATCGCGTTACGCGGCCTCGCCTGGAAACGAGAGCGTTTTTCCCGCCGGCTTGCTACCCTCTCTGGTCGGGTGAGGAATCTCCGTCTAGCAGGCAGTACTGAAATCCTCTCCCTTTACGGTCGCGGCTCTGTAACGCGCGGAATCTACTGAGCCGCGCGCGTGAGCAAGCGGTCTCTTCGGACCTATGACACAGCCCGTCTAGGCTCGAGGGTGCGGTACTCTAAGGACTGGCTTTCTGTCTTGGGATGTTTTGACAGGGGCGGATTCGGAAACCTTCTGTTATAATGGTGTTTCAGTGAGCGGGTCAGAACGCTGGTCGGTGTATAGTCTTAGTCGACGGGAGATTTCTCTGTGAAACGTGCTGGTTCTGATGATGCGCTGCGTTGCTCTTTCTGCCATAAAAGTCAGGACGTAGTCGGTAAGTTAATCTCTTCCCCCAACGATTACCCACGCGCCTACATCTGCGACGAATGCATCGCCGTATGCAATTCGATCCTGGAGGACGATCGGCACGATCAACCCTATGGCGCGCCGCACAAGCTTCCCAAACCATTGGAATTGAAAGAATATCTTGACCAGTACGTGATCGGTCAGGACGGTACGAAGAAGAAGCTGGCAGTCGCGGTCTACAACCACTACAAGCGCATCCAGATGAACAAACAGCGTGGCGCGGAAGTGGAACTGTCGAAATCCAACATTCTGCTAATCGGCCCCACAGGTACCGGAAAGACTCTCCTAGCCCAAACCTTAGCTCGCATCTTGGACGTTCCTTTCGCCATTGTCGACGCCACCACGCTTACTGAAGCCGGTTACGTGGGCGAAGACGTGGAGAACATCATCCTTCGGCTGCTGCAAAACTCCGACTGGGATGTGCAGCGCTGTCAGCAGGGCATCATCTATATCGACGAAATCGACAAGATCGGGCGCAAGGACGAGAACCCGTCCATCACCCGCGACGTATCAGGTGAAGGCGTGCAGCAGGCATTGCTCAAAATCCTGGAAGGTACGGTTGCCAACGTTCCTCCGCAGGGTGGCCGTAAGCATCCGCACCAGGAATTCACGCCGGTGGACACCACCAACATCCTTTTTATCTGCGGCGGCGCATTCGTCGGTCTGGAGAAGGTGATCTCGAAGCGGGTGGGCACCAAATCGATGGGCTTCATTCAACAGGAAGAGCATCGCCCGGAGGGCGCGCCTGCCCGCACCGCCTCCAACCGCCGCGATGTGGATCTGCTCGAGAACGTCCAGCCGGTAGACCTGATCAAGTTCGGCTTCATTCCGGAATTTATCGGACGTATGCCGGTGGTGGCCGTGCTGGAAGATCTGAGCAAGGAAGCTTTGGTGCAAATCCTCACCAAGCCGAAGAACGCCATCGTCCGGCAGTACCAGAAGCTTTTTGAGTTTGAAAATGTTAGACTGAAGTTTAGCGACGACGCGCTCGAAGCCATCGCTGCCCTGGCGATGGAGAGAAAAGTTGGCGCGCGCGGTCTGAGGATGATCCTTGAGGACCTGATGTTGGATCTCATGTATTATCTTCCGTCCTACAAGAAAGTCCGTGAGTTCCTGGTGACCAAGGAGATGGTCATGACGCAGAAGATCAACATGGCCTTGTTGGAAAAGGCCGGCTAGCCGCTCGCCGCCGGCGTTGTGCTTTTTGGTTCAAGCCGGGAGCGAAGGAACCAAGCCACCCCCTACAACTCATCCTCATGCTCACCGAAACACGGATGCTAACCTCAGATGCTAACCTCTAAAGAGAAATCCGATACACGACGGCTGCCTATGATGCCCATTCGGGACGTCGTCATTTTTCCGTACATGATGACCCCCTTTGTGGTGGGTCGCGATTCCAGCGTTCGGGCGCTGGAAGAAGCCTTGGCATCGGACAAGAAAATTTTTCTGGCCACGCAGCACGATGCTTCGGTCGACGAGCCGCGTCCCGATGAAATCTACGGCGTAGGAACGGTGGCGAACATCGTCCAAAGCCTGAAACTGCCGGACGGTAATATCAAGGTTTTGGTGGAAGGCGTGGAGCGCGGCAAGATCATCTCGGTGAGCGAGGACGAAGGCTATTTCCGCTCGGTGGTCAAGACCTTCAACTTCAAGGTGGACGCCGGCGCGCAGTTGGAGGCGCTGGTGGCTCGGGTTACCGGCCTGTTCGAACAGTACGTGAAGCTGAGCCAGAACCTCAACTACGAAACCATGATCGCCGCCATCCGCGTGGACGAGCCGGGGAAGCTGGCCGATACGGTAGGCGCCAATCTGCAGTTGACCATCGAAGAAAAGCAGGAGCTGCTGGAAATCTTCGATCCGGTGGACCGCCTGACGCGCGTGGCCGAAATGCTCGACATCGAGATCGAGAAGCTCAATGTGGACCGCACCATCCAGGGCCGAGTGAAGCGCCAGATGGAAAAAGCGCAGAAAGAGTATTACCTCAACGAGAAGATCAAGGCGATCCAGAAGGAACTAGGGCGCGGCGAAAAGAGCGAGTTCGACGAGCTGAAACGTAAAATCGACACCGCGGGCATGACAAAGGACGCTCACGAGAAGGCCCTCGCGGAGCTGCGGCGTCTGGAAAACATGCCGCCGATGTCGGCCGAATCCACTGTGTCGCGCAATTATCTGGATTGGTTGCTGGCGGTGCCGTGGAAGAAAAAATCCAAGGAAATCCGGGATCTCAACCACGCGCAGGAAGTGCTGGAGTCCGATCATTACGGCCTCGAAAAGATCAAAGAGCGCATCCTCGAATTCCTGGCCGTGCGCCGCCTGGTGCAGAACCCCAAAGGGTCCATCCTGTGTTTTGTCGGACCTCCCGGCGTTGGCAAGACGTCGCTCGGGATGTCGATCGCGAAAGCCACTGGGCGCAAGTTCATTCGCCTTTCGCTTGGCGGCGTGCGCGACGAAGCCGAAATCCGCGGCCATCGCAGAACCTACATCGGAGCGTTGCCGGGCCAGGTGCTGCAGATGATGAAGAAAGCCGGCACCAAGAATCCGGTGTTCATGCTGGATGAAATCGACAAGATGTCGATGGATTTCCGGGGGGATCCGTCGGCCGCGCTGCTCGAAGTGCTGGATCCGGAACAGAACTACATGTTCATGGATCACTATCTGGACGTCGAGTACGATCTGAGCCAGGTGTTTTTCATCGCCACGGCGAACGTGCTGCACACCGTTCCACCCGCCTTGCAAGATCGCATGGAAGTGATCCGGCTCTCCGGTTATACCGAACTCGAGAAGCTGGAGATCGCCAAGCGCTTCCTGGTTCCCAAGCAAATGAAGCAGACGGGACTGAAATCGGGCGACCTGGAATTCACCGACGACGGGCTGCAAAGCTTAATCCAGTTCTATACGCGCGAAGCGGGCGTGCGGAATCTGGAACGCGAGATCGGCAACGTAAGCCGCAAGATTGCGCGCAAAGTGGTCAATTCGCAGAATGGCGGAAAGCGCGTCGAATCCAAGAAGTCCGACCAGGCGATTCTCAGCGCCGAGACCGTTTCCGAATTTCTGGGACCGAACAAGTTCCGCGATCTGCAGGCCGACAAGAAGAACGAAGTGGGCGCTACTGTGGGCTTGGCGTGGACTGAAGTGGGCGGTACCATTCTCACCACCGAAGCGGCGGTGATGGAAGGCAAGGGCAAGCTGCAAACCACCGGCAAGTTGGGCGACGTGATGCAGGAGTCGGCCCACGCGGCGATGAGTTACGTGCGGTCCCGGGCGCATCTGCTGGGCCTGCCGCGCGACTTTTACCGCAACGTCGATATTCACGTGCACGTGCCCGAAGGCGCGATTCCCAAGGACGGCCCTTCGGCCGGCATCACCATCGCCACCAGCATCTGCAGCGCTTTGACCAATATTCCCGTCCGTTGCGATCTCGCCATGACCGGCGAAATCACGGTGCGGGGCCGGGTGCTGCCTATCGGCGGCTTGAAAGAAAAAGTTCTGGCGGCGCATCGGCAGGGCATTCACGAGCTGGTGCTGCCCAAGGACAACGAGAAAGATCTTCCCGATATTCCAGAGACCATCCGCAAGGAGATGAAACTCCAGTTCGTAACCTCCATGGATGAAGTGCTCAAGATTGCGCTGGAGCGGGAGTTGGTAGCCCTGCCGCTCGCGGCCACGACGCCGCCGGTGGACTTGGTGCGCGGCGGAACGGCGGAAGAACGGATTTCGATTTAAGGCGTGAGCCGTGATCCAACGGCTCGGCCACTGGCCGGATGGACGCCCAATTTGTAACCAGCGCGGCGCGGCCGGAGCAGTTTCCAGCCGAGACGCTGCCGGAAATAGCGTTCCTGGGGCGGAGCAACGTAGGCAAGTCGAGTTTGCTGAATTGCCTCACCGGCCAAAAAGGATTGGCATTTACGAGCGCGAGGCCCGGATGCACGCAACTGGTTAACTTTTATCGGATCGGCGGCCAATTCCACTTCGTCGATCTGCCGGGCTATGGATACGCTCGTGTCCCGAAGGAAATCGTATTTCAGTGGAAGCAGCTCATCGAACAATACCTGTTACAGCGCAAGTCATTAGAGCTTTGCTTCTTGATTCTCGACGCGCGTCGGGGCTGGATGGACAAGGACCTGGAGCTCAGACAGTGGCTGGAGTTCCATAACCGGCGATACCTGGTGATCGCCACCAAGACGGATAAGTTGAAAAGTCAAAGCGATCAGCGGCAAGGCATTGCAGCCATCCGGAGCCAGTCTCCGGAGACTGAGACCCTGCCGTTCTCGGCCTTAAATTGCCGAGGAGCGAGGGAAATTTGGCAAGCGATCTCGAAAATCAAGACCCAGCGGCAGTAGCCGCTCCCACCCCCGAGGAATCCGAAACAAAAACGGACGGCAAAGCCAGCGCCAAAGGCGACGGCAAAGCGGCGGACCCCAAATCCGTGGAGCCTCAACCCTCGGCCGATAAAACTGACGCGAAAGCGCCGGATGGAAACGGCAAGGCGGAAAAGCCCGCCGCTGCGCCCACTGGACGCAAGCGCCATGCCGGAAGTGCGCCTCAGGCCAATCCAAAGAACGGCACGCTGGACCTGGTGGAGCTCAAGGACATGAGCATCCAGAACCTCAACCAGATCGCCAAGGATCTGAACGTCACGGGCATTGCCGGACTGCGCAAGCAGGAGCTGATCTTCAAGATCCTGCAGACGCAAGCCGAAAAGAGCGGGCTGATTTTCTCCGAGGGCGTGCTGGAATGCCTGCCCGACGGCTTCGGCTTCCTGCGCGCGCCGGAATACAATTATTTGCCCGGTCCCGACGATGTGTACGTCTCGCCATCGCAGATTCGCCGTTTCGATCTGCGCACCGGCGACACTATTTCCGGCCAGATTCGGCCTCCGAAAGAAGGCGAGCGTTATTTTGCGCTCATCAAAGTGGACGCGATCAACTTCGAACCGCCGGAGGAAGCGCGCAACAAGATCTTTTTCGACAACCTGACGCCGCTCTATCCCGACGAGCGGCTGAAGCTGGAAACCACGCGCGACAGCGCGTCGGGCCGGGTGATGGACCTGCTCACGCCCATTGGCAAAGGCCAGCGCGGGCTGATCGTCGCAGCCCCGCGCACCGGTAAGACCATGCTGCTGCAATCCATCGCCAACTCGATTACGGCCAATCATCCGGAGGTTTCGTTGATCGTTCTGCTGATCGATGAGCGTCCCGAAGAAGTTACCGACATGCAGCGCTCGGTGAAGGGCGAAGTGATCAGCTCAACGTTCGATGAGCCGGCTTCGCGCCACGTGCAAGTAGCCGAAATGGTGATCGAAAAAGCCAAGCGGCTGGTGGAGCACAAACGCGATGTCGTGATCCTGCTCGATTCCATCACGCGCCTGGCGCGCGCCTACAACACGGTGGTTCCGCCCTCCGGCAAGGTGCTTTCGGGCGGCGTGGATTCGAACGCCTTGCAGCGTCCCAAGCGCTTCTTCGGCGCGGCGCGCAACATCGAAGAAGGCGGCTCGCTCACCATCGTGGCCTCGGCATTGATCGACACCGGCAGCCGCATGGACGACGTGATCTTTGAAGAATTCAAGGGCACCGGCAACATGGAAATCCATCTGGATCGCAAGCTGATGGACAAACGCGTTTTTCCCGCCATCGATATCACCAAGAGCGGAACCCGCAAAGAGGAGCTGCTGGTTCCAAAAGAAGAGCTCAACCGTATTTTCGTGCTGCGCCGCGTATTGAATCCGCTGTCCCCGGTGGAAAGCATGGAACTGCTGCTCGACAAATTGGGCAAGACGCGCAGTAACGCCGAGTTCTTGTCTTCCATGAGCGCCTAACGCCATGGCCCACGCACCCGGAATGTGGCGCACGCACTCCTCTGTGCCGCGTTCACACTCGTGTGAACGCCTTGGGATTCGACGGCTCAGCGGCGGTCTCACCCTTATTCTTGCCCGGCTGCCGGGCCAGCAAACACTCGTGGCGCGCGCGCTCCTGCGCGCGGAGTCCCAATATGGGCAGAATTCGCGTCCTCTCCGACAACGTCGCTAACAAGATCGCGGCCGGAGAGGTGGTTGAGCGGCCCGCGTCGGTCGTCAAAGAACTGATCGAAAATTCTCTCGACGCCGGCGCCTCCGATCTGCGGATCGATATCGACAGCGGCGGCCGCCGCTTGATCCGCGTCGCCGATAACGGCAGCGGCATGCTGCGCGACGACGCTCTGCTGGCCTTCGAGCGCCACGCCACCAGCAAACTATGTGACGTAAAGGATCTGCTCTCCATAGCCACGCTCGGTTTCCGGGGCGAAGCGCTGCCCTCCATCGCTTCGGTGTCGCGGCTGCTGCTCGAAACGCGCGCGGCTGAAGAGACAACGGGAGCGGCGGTCGAAATCGCGGGCGGAAAAATCCTGAGGTGCGATGAGTTATCCCGTCCAACCGGAACCACCATTTCCGTGCGCGATTTGTTCTACAACGTTCCCGCGCGCAAAAACTTTCTGCGGTCCGATCAAACCGAACTGGCGCACATCGCGTCGCTCGCGACGCATTACAGCCTGGCGCATCCCAAGAAATCGTTCCAGCTCACTCATGGCGTGTCGCAACTGCTGGACGTCACTCCGGTGGAGACGCTGCGGGAACGCGTCTACCAGGTGTTCGGCAATCAGACCCTGGAGGACCTGATCGACCTGGACTACGTCGAGCGGGAGCTGGAAGTGGTGGAGGCCGACGATCGCTCCACGCGCGTCTTCGCGCTGCGCGGCTTTGTTTCCGGGCCGCAAGTCCAAAAGATGAACCGGAATTCGATCTTCCTGTTCGTGAACGGGCGTCTCATTCGGGACCGTTTGTTGCTCCATGCATTGTCGTCGGCGTATCACAACCTGATGCCGCCGGCCTGCTATCCATTCGCCCTGCTGTTCGTGGATTGCGATTGCGAAGAAGTGGATGTGAACGTGCATCCTTCGAAAACCGAGGTCCGGTTCCGGCATGGCAGCTTAGTGCACGATTTTGTGCGTGACGCGATTCGGGAACGTTTGATCGCCTCGCGTCCGGCCTCCAGCATTCCGGTGCCGCAACAACCGCAGCCCATCGCCGATCTGCCGTTTTCCGATTTTACGCAGCGGATCGAGAATCAGCGCTTCGAGCCGCTGCCTGGCGCGGAGCTGGGTACGGAGCGCACCCAAGACATGCCGGTTTTCACTCTCCACGCCAGTGCTGCGCTGGAACCGCGATTCGATTTTCAAGTGTCTGAACCGGTGCGTTCCACGTCCATACCCGATACGCATGGTCCCCTCGCGCAACACATCGCAGAAGCGCCGCAGAGCCTGGCCGCTCTCTCCGACCTTCGTCCCCTCGGCCAGATTCACGACAGCTTTATCATTGCGGCCGGGCGAGACGGTCTTTGGATTATCGATCAACACGTCGCGCACGAGCGCATTCTCTTCGAGAAAGTGCTGCGGCAACAGGCACAGGGCCGCGTGGAACGCCAGCAGCTTCTGATGCCTCTCCTGCTGGATCTGACAGCCGCGCAGCAAATCGAATATGCGCGCATCGCCGATGAACTCGATCGCTCCGGTTTCGATTCGGAGCCTTTCGGCAATCGCACCATCGCGGTCAAGGGCGCGCCGGCCGGGGTAGGTCCCGCCGAAATCGAAAAACTGCTGTTCGAGATTCTCGAGATGGCCGACGGTGAACCTGGCAAACTCTCGTTGGAGGACCTGCGCCGCGCCATGGCCGCCGGCATCGCCTGCCGCGCTGCAATAAAGATCAATATGCGGCTGGATCACACGAAGATGGAATGGCTGCTGAACGAACTCGCTGCCACCGACTGCCCGATGAGCTGCCCGCACGGCCGGCCGATTGCGCTGCGGTATTCCACGCGCGATATTTTGAAAAGCTTTCACCGGATTTAAACCGCTTACTGACGTGCGCGGCTCGGTAGGCGCGCGCTATTCCCACTCGATGGTGCCGGGCGGCTTGTGCGTTAGGTCGTAAAATACGCCGCAAACGCCATCCACCGACATCAATTCGTGGGTCATACGGTGCAGCAGTTCGCGCGGCATGCGCACCACCTGCGCCGTCATCCCATCCACGGAATGGATGGGCCGCAACACCACCGAATCCGGCTCGCTCCCCGCGCCGATCGGGATCAGCACCACCGGAAACTGCCAGACTTCACGCTCGAACTCGCTCTCTTCGCACCATTGCCGAACGATCCCGTCCAGGGCGCGCAGGCGTTTCAGGCGTTCCCGGGTGATGGTAGCCTGGCTCGATCGCAGCTCTTCCATTGGAACCCGCGCGTGCACCAATCCGACCACGCGGTTGATGTCCATCCTGGAATTCACCAACTCCGTGGCGACATCTTCTTCCGGCACGTTGTCGAGCGCCAGCACGGAATGATAGCTTCGCGAATCGCCTTTCACGCCTACCGATCGAATGGGCAGCAGCCAGCCGGGATCGCTGCGCGTGACCGGAGCGCTGGTTTCCGAACACAGGCAACGAATCGCCAGGCCCGGTCCGGGGAAAGGATGACGGTGCAGAAACTCGGCCGGAATGCCTAGCTCATGGCCGATCTCGCGGACTTCATCTTTATAGAACGACGCCAGCGGCTCAATGATGCGCCCGGTTTCGATCAGCTTTTGAATCCCCGCTACGCGATTGTGATGGGTCTTGATGACGTCGGCTTTCGCTGTGCCGCCCGACTCTATAGTATCGGGATAAATGGTTCCTTGCCCCAGAATCCAGTTTCCATCCAGAAAATGCCCGCTGCTCAAGATGCGCTCCTGGACCGCGACGAACTGCTCTCCGATGATGTGGCGTTTAGTCTCCGGATCGGTGACGCCTGCAAGCGCCGTCAGAAACTCCGCCTCGGCTTCTTCCACGCGAAAATCGGTTGCGCCGAGTTCCTCAAAAAGACGCCGCACGTAGGACGTTTCCCCTTCTCGCATCAATCCCGTGTCGACATAGATGCCGAAGACGCGATCGGTTCCGAGCGCTCGCAGGCAAAGCGTATAGGCCACGGTGGAATCCACGCCGCCGCTGACGAAGAAAAACACGTTGCGGTCGAGCGCGACGGTCCCAATCTCCCTCTCGAGGGGTCCGATACGATCTTTCGGGTCCCAATCCTTTGTGCTCCCGCACACGCCGAACACGAAGTTCGCCAGGATCTGGTTGCCCTGCTCGGTATGCGCAACTTCCGGGTGGAATTGAACGGCCATCAACGGACGCGTGCGATGCGCCATCGCAGCGACGGCGCAAGTGGAGGTGCCGCCCAGGACTTCAAAGCCCTCAGGAACCGATTGCACCTGATCCCGATGGTTCATCCAAACTTGCAACTCGCCGTTCAGATTGGCCAGCAGTTTGTGCGGAAGCCCGGTCCGGAATCGCGCGAATCCGTACTCGCCCTTCTCGCCCTTTCGAACGCCGCCCCCGAGGACGTACGTCATAAGCTGCTGGCCATAGCAGATCCCAAGGACTGCGCTATCGGAGCAGAGGATCTGTGGATCGATTTGCGGGCTTCCGTCCTCGTAGACGCTATCGGGGCCCCCCGAGATGATGACGCCCTTCCGTCCGGTCAGTTCAGACGCAGGTGTTTCACTCGGTTTTACGTCGGCATACACGCCGAGATCGCGGATCTTCCGGGCGATGAGATGACAATACTGGCCGCCTGCATCCAGGACGGTGATCTGTGGCGTGTTCAAAAACTCGCTTAGTGCAGCGGGTCCCGCTGGATGCGTTCAACGATCAGCTTCTTCGATTTGTCGAGGAGGGCCTTGGCGTCGGGCATCGCATCAATGGCCTTCAACACCTCGGGATCCGATTCAATGGCTACCTTCTGCGAATCCTCATAGCTGAACGCCGTGGCGTACATTTCACGTTTGAGCTGCTGCTGAATCCAGGTATGGTTGTCGGTCCACTCAGCTTCGGCGAACGGCAGCGCCTGTTTTGACAGGTATTCGTGAAACTCGTTGACCACGCTGGCATCCGGCTCCCAGCCCTTCGTCAAATGAACGTCGGGATGCGAACCGAACCATTTCGCCGTGAAGTTGAAGAATTCGTACTTCGTGAGCAGGTCGGTCTGGAACTTGTTGTATTTGGCCGGCTCATACTTCTCGTCGGGAGTGATGCCACCGCCGCCGTACACCGTCCGGCCGCTGTCGGTGCTCTTCACGTCCTGCAAATTCTTGGTCTCGGTGCGCTTGCCGTAATAGTAATCGAGGAACGAAATGTTGGAGTAGTCGCGCTGGATCAAACGGCCGCTCGGCGTATAGTAATGGGCGGTAGTCAGCGCCAGGCCGGTGTTGTCTTCCAGCGGGTACACGGTCTGAACCAAACCTTTGCCAAAGGTTGTCTCGCCCAGTATCCACCCGCGATCATGATCCTGCAACGCGCCCGCAACGATTTCGGCAGCCGAAGCCGAGTAACGATTCACCAAGACAACGATGGGATAATTCTGACCCGAAGCGCTGCCGCGCGCCAGGTACGGCTTCTCGGCGGATGCTCGCCCGCGATGGGAAACCACCACTTCACCCTTGCGCAGGTAGTGTCCCGCCACCGCCACGCCTTCGTTGAGAAGCCCGCCTGGATTCTCACGCAAGTCGAGAACCAAGCCTTTGACATTGGCTTCACCTAGGCGCTTGAAGTTGTCTTCCATTTCCTGGCTGGTGTTCTCGTTGAACTGCGTGATCTTCATGTACATGATTCCGGGGCGAAGCCAAAATGCGTCTTCCACGCTGTTGCGCGAAATCTCATCGCGCACGATGTCGAAGACCAACGGTTTCTCGGAACCCTCGCGGCCCACGGTCACTTGCACGTGCGTCGCGCGAGGCCCCTTCAACAGGTCGGCGACCTCGGTTGTGCTGAGCGAATCCGTCTTCTTATCGTTCACGGCGAGGATAACGTCACCGGGGCGAAGTCCAGCTTTGTAGGCCGGCGACCCGCCGAAAGGAGCCACCACGATGGTCTTGCCGTTCCGTGGCGCAACCTGCATGCCCACACCGTAGTAGTGGCCGCTTTGCTCGTCGCGCAGCGAGGTGAATTCCTTGGGATCGAAGAAATTGGAATGCGGATCGAGCGTCCGCAACATACCGGGGATGGCGCCTTTGTAGATGCCCTTATCGGAGGTGACCTTGTCGGCGAAATTGTTCTCAACCAACTCGTAGACCTTGGTGAATTCTTTAATATTGGTCTTGAGATCTTCCTCAGGACCGCTGGAGGCCGCGGAAACACCGGTCACACCCGGCCCAAACACCCCACCCAGGACCGAGCAAAGAACGATGACAAAAGCGGCAAAAAGGACGGACCGTATCCAACGCGGCATTTACACCTCGCACATTCAGTATAGCGGAGTTTTACCCGGCTCACGAGTCACCTGCGATGTTGCGCGCCGCCGTGCAGATCCGTTGACACGTGTCGCTCAAAGTGGCTAAACTTCCCCATAATCCTTGCGCCAAGAAAGCAGGCCGATATGATCGCCAATGAATCCGCGCGCGCCCGGCGCCTGAAGACGCTCGCAGAGCCGTTCCCGGCCCCGGTGGACGCGTTGCAGTACCCGCGCTTTGCGGGTATCTCGACGTTCTTCCGGCTGCCGCACATTGCCGACCCGAATCGCTTGGATGTCGCGCTGCTGGGAGTTCCCTACGACGGAGGCACCAGCTATCGCACCGGGCCCCGCATGGGTCCGCGGCACGTGCGCGCTCAGTCGGCCATCATCCGGCCGTACAATCCGGTGCTCAAGGTAAGTCCTTTTTCGCGCCTGCGGGTGGCCGATTGCGGCGATCTTTCGGTGAATCCTATCGCTATTGAGGACACTTACGACAGGATTGCGAAGGGCCTTCAGCCGGTGCTGGACGCCGGTACAATTCCGATGTGCGTCGGCGGGGATCATTCCATTCTGCTTCCCATTCTGCGGGCGATTCATGCCGCTCACGGACCGGTGGGGCTGATTCAACTGGATGCGCACTCCGACACCTGGGATCAGTACTGGGGTATGAAATATTCGCATGGAACGCCGGTGAGACGGGCCATTGAGGAGCATCTTCTGGATGAGTCCCACATCCTGCAAATTGGACTGCGCGGGCAACTTTACAGCGCCGAAGATATGGATTATTCCAACGAGCACGGAATCCAGATGGTCACCGCGGAAGAATTTCACGAGCAGGGCCTGGATCCGGTGCGAGAAAAGTTGAAGGGATTCGGGGACGGGAAAACCTACCTGACGCTCGACATCGACGTGTTGGATCCGGCTTATGCGCCCGGAACTGGAACGCCTCAGGTGGGAGGATTGACCAGCGACCAGATTCTTCGATTAGTCAGAGCGCTAAAAGGGCTGAATCTGGTGGGCTGCGATCTGGTGGAAGTTTCTCCACAATACGACTCGGCGGAGCTCACATCGCTGCTGGCCGCCAATCTGCTTTTCGAACAACTTTGCCTGTTTTGTTTTTTGCCGGACGATCTGCAATCAGGCTCCTGAGGATCACACACGAAACGGAGCGCGGCGCGAACCTGTTCCTAATCCGTTTGAAGGTGCGCGCCGCACCCTTTGCGCTTCTGAGGAAAACGCGCAAAAGACGGAGCGGGGCAGCGGTGTCTGAAATCTGCGTTGATCGAAAAACAGCGAACGATTGCTTTTCCGATCCGATAGGCTGCACCATTGAAGGCTGGCATTTGACCGCGCTTCGCTTGTCGCCCTTCGTGAACCGATCGCCGATACTGAGCTCACGCTGGAACGATACCCGATCTTCCGCGGAACGGGACGGCGCATTGCCGGGAGAACCTCCGCACGGCGCTGGCCCTGATCTCATCAAGCAGCGGCATATGACGGCGGCGGCGGTCGGGGACACAAAGGCGGAAGAACCATATTGGCGGCTAAAGATTTTTGGGCGGGTCCGGGGCGGCGTTGGGATGGCTCCCAGCATAATAAACCTTCGCTGTCTTTGACGCGTCCTCTGGTCTGTAGTAAACGCGGTCACCGGAACCAATCTCGTAGCACCAGCATCCTGCTTTCTTTTTTCTTTCCCTTTAGTGCATAGCAGCTACCGGGAATTGGTTGCATAGCGCGCATGCGAAGCCAGTCAAAGCAATTTATAGCGTTCTCCGGTGTGTTGTGGACTAGTTGCTCCCAGCCCTTGACCACTCTCCTGTTATGAGCGATGAGAGTCCAAACCGATTGCGGCGGATCAGAACCTTTAAGGGGAGCCGCAAGCTCAAGAGACGGCGCTTGCTCTTCGATTGCTTCCTCAGAATTGGGATCTTCCTCTGGCTGTACTGGCAACCTGGCTCTCCGCTTCCATTAATAACCTGGGATCGGGCAGTGGTAGTTCTTCGGGTGGAGAATTCATCGCTTTATTAAGGATTCCGCTTAGTTCCACCAGGGCGCTCTCGTGCCATTCGTGAATGATAGAGTTAACCACATCCCAATCACCAGTCTGATGCAGCGCGGATACCGAGGCTGCCAAAACCTCCCGGATCATCTTCCTTAGGTCATCAACGTCAAAAGCCTTCAGCCAAGCTACCGACGTAGGAGGATCTTTCTTCTCTACCACGCAGAGAGCGCCCTCGATCAAGTCAATTATCGGTCCGAACTGACAGCTCGCCCTTACCAGACGAGATGCCTGTTCGCGGTTTAGAAGGGCAAACTGCTCCCCGTTGCGCGAGATCGTAACAGGTCTCTTGCGCGCGTGATCCAACACCTCTGCCGAACGTCGATTTAAGTCGGTCGACGAATAGACCTCGTCCCCAAAAAGGCCAAACAAGCCTGTAAGTGTCGCACTCGCCATGGCACGCCCTCGCTCCCAGGGAAGATAACGTAAAACCAGATTACGTATCTCTGTACGTATCTTCCTGCGAACGATTATACGCCGGAACTGATCTATTTTCAAGCAACGCTCGGCAGAATTTCGATCAACAAGAGTGCAAGGAGGGTCGAAAAGGATGCCGTTGAGTTTGTCGTTCAGCTCTGGGACCGTGATACCAGACGTATTGCCATACGCCCGCTGGCCAAGCGAGAGATCCGCGTGCGTACGTCGTTGCGTGCGATAAAAAAGGAAATGGTGCTGGATTCTCTGCCAAAACCTTTGGTAGTGTCTGAAAGGTGCGTTGAGGTCCCGATCACTGCCTAAGCCGCATCGCCTTATCGCCTTATCGCACCTGACCGACCTGGGTCACATGCACATCCGATTGTGATTGGAGCGGCACTATTAGTTCCTGGCCTGGCAAAAAGGCGGACGGTATATTGACCACAATCGCGATGCCATTGTCGTTTAGCTCTCGAGAATCGAACTGTGTCGATCCCGAGCCTATCATTGAAGCTATCATGCGCGCATCAGCAATCTGGACGGGGCCTGAGCAAACTATCTGAGTTCAGACACTACCGAGGGGCAGCAGCCACAGGCTGGTAGGCTACCATGTGGTTTGGAGAACCCTATTCCATCGAAGACCGCCGCTGCGATTGCAGCCTTTGAGGACGCCGCAGGCAGCTTGCATTCGATCTGTTCGACGCCCTATCCCGGGCAGATTTCCCGAGCGATCGATTTGCTGGTGGAGCGCCTGTCGGCTGGCAATAAGGTCCTGGTGTGCGGCAATGGCGGGTCGGCGGCCGACGCCCTGCATATCTGCGCCGAGCTGGTGGGCCGCTTCTTCAAAGAGCGCCGGGCGCTGCCGGCGATTGCGCTCAACGCCGACCCTGCCGTGCTCACTGCCTGGAGCAACGATTACGGTTATGAATTCGCGTTTTCGCGTCAAGTGGAGGCTCTGGCGAAACCCCGCGACGTCGTTTGGGGCCTTTCCACCAGCGGCAACTCCAGCAACGTTGTGGCCGCGCTCAAGACGGCGCGTGAACTGGGAGCGTCGACGATCGCATTAACCGGGCAAGGCGGCGGCGCGATGGCCGAATACGCCGACGTGCTGCTGGCGGTGCCGTTGTCCGTGACGCCGCGAATTCAAGAGGTTCAGACCGTGACGTATCACGTCATTTGCGAGGCGGTGGAAGCGGCGCTCTGCAATCCGCCCTTGGACTTGTGACTACCTTGGCCGAGCTAGCGCGCCGCGCGCCCCAATCCGCCGTTAGACCCAGCGGTGTTGTAATAGCGCCCCACCGACACCGCGGGCATGCGGATCACTTCCACCGCCGGGGCCGAGCCTCTGGCTTCCAGTCCGCGTTGCACCGCCTCGACAAAAGCGCTGAGAACCAGGGGATTCATATCGGAATCGAAATCCCGGGAGAAATTCACGTATTGCGCATTGGCCAGAGGGATTCTCAACTGCCAACGGGGCTTCGACGATCCCGAGGAAGCTTCCTCATACACGCGGCCGCCCAGGCTCATCCGCACTTCGTGAAATCCAAAACCCTGGCTGCCAGTGCGAATCTGATCCCAGCATTCTTCAGCGGAAGCGGCCTTGGAAAGCGAGCATTGAAAATCGGCCATGCGGGTTTCCACGTCGATAATCCGGCGGAATTTCCCGCCCAGGAACATGCGGCTGGCGGAAGCGAATTCGGTATAGTCCAACTGCCGGATGCCGATCCAAACCGCGCCCCCGAACACAATCACGATCAGCCCGCTGAATTGATTGTGCAGGGCGCTCGCGAGCAGCGACAGGACCGCCACCACGGCGCACACGCCGTAAATGGTCAGTACCGCATTCTTGGGGCTCAAACCGAGATCCAGCAGCCGGTGGTGGATGTGGCCGCGGTCGGCCTGGAAGATCGGCCGGTTTCGCAAATAACGCCGGGTGATGGAGAGAATCACGTCGATAAGGGGGATGGAAACGGCCAGTAAGGGCACCGTAAGGGCCACTAACGTAACCGATTTCTCGCTCCACAAGGCGCCATAGCACCCCAGCATGAAACCGATCAGCAGGCTTCCGCTATCGCCCAGGAAGACGGAAGCTCCATTGAAGTTGTAACGGAGGAATCCGAGCAGGCAGCCTGCCAGCGGCATGGTAGCCAGCGCCAGCGGCAGGTTGCTTTGCGTGAGAGCGGCCACCAGCATGGTGACAGCCGCCAGCAAACCCACCCCGGCGGCCAAGCCGTCCATTCCATCGATCAAGTTGAAAGCGTTGGTGCAGCCCACCAGCCAGAGCACGGTGATGGCGAATCCAAGCCACGGCCATTGAGGCAGCCCGCTCATCAGGTGGATGTCGACGTGGATGCCGGCGAAGTAAGCGAGCACGCTGGCGCCCAAAATTCCCATCAGTTTCTGCCAAGCGGCCAGCCCGATCAAATCGTCCAGCACGCCAGTCATGAACACTACCGAACCCACCAGCGTCAAAGGAAGAATCTCCGGAAGATAGTGGTGCAGGTGCTCGGTGTAAGTGAACGGAAGAGCCAAAGCAATCGCGAAAGTGATGATGTAAGAAAGAACGATGGCAATTCCTCCCACCCGGGGAATCGGCGTCGCGTGCTTCTTGCGAACTCCGTCCGGATGGTCCAGGAAACCCCATTTTCCCATGTGATCCCGCACCAGAGGAGTGAGAACCAAGGCTAAGACAACCGCGAGAGCACCTAGCGTGAATATGAGAAACAAAGTATTCTCCTATGAATACGGCTCGGGCCAAGGGTGCAAAACGTTGGCGGCTTCCTCCTGAAGCTGTTGCGAGCGGACCACCGGCCCTGACTCGCCCAACCTCAGCCTTACCTACTATTTCACACCCGAAACCATTTAAAACCAAGCAAATTTCGATTCAACTCGTACTAGTACGCAAAATTTGCAACTATGATCTTACATCAGCGCCGAACAAGGGGTTCCGGCGCGTGGCAAGAATGCCAGCCAGCAGGAAAGCGAACAGTATCCCTACACCCGCACGCGGTTCCGGAGTCATGACGATCTGCTCCTGAAACCCGCCGATGCCCAATCCCTTGCTGAAAGTCATGTTGGGGTCGCTGACGATCTCGAACTGGGACAAGAAGCTGTTCAGAGCGGCCGGGGTTCCGCTCATGGAGTTGTACCAGCTCACGGCCTGTTCCAGATCGCTGTCGGGGTTCACGCCCGACGGGTCAACCACCGGCCCTTCGGCCGCCGGGTCCATGAGCGTCCAGATTGCTTCCTGAATCTGGTTATTGGCTGTGCTTGCTCCCTGGCTCTGGTTGTAAAGGGACACCAAATACGCCGCCATTTCGTAGCGTGCCAGGCCAGTTGACCCGGCTTCCGGCGTGGATCCTTTGGGATCGTTGAAGAACTCGTCGTCCGTGTTGTCGAGCGTGCTGTTGCCATCGCTTAAGGCGATGGTGGTCCAGGCGGTGGGGGAAACGCCGCCAAATCTGGTTTCGCTGAGGTTCGCCCCGGTTCCGAGCGTGGTTACGTTCGCCGAATAGGTCCCAGGGGTCCAAATTTCGTTGTAAAAATTGTCGCAAAAGCTCTCCACCGACACACTATTGAGAGTGGCGGCAGCACCGCCCCCGCCCCCGGCGAGTTTAAAATTGTAGGTGTCCGTGTCGAATGGCAGAGTGTCGGCGTTCGCGCCGAGCGCTATAAATAGAAGCCCGAATGCGGCTCCGAAGATTGATTGGCTTTTCATTGCAGCTTTAGATTACGGCCCGCTGCGTAGATGGGCAATAAGACGCTGGTCATGACCCTACGGGTGGACGTACCAGTACTTTCTTCAGCAAAGTTTTTATTTGCAATCAGTTGCGGGTGACGAGCCTGGTAAACGGACGCAGTCAGGGACCGGAACTTCGCGCCACTTGGGGCGGAAGGCTGAAGGGAATCTCGAGAACGATGTCGACTTCCACTGGCACGCCGTCGCGCGTTGCGGGCTTGAACTCCCACGATTGCATGTCTCGAAGCACCGCGCTTTCCAGCGCCGGAGTGAGATTCCGGAGCAATGCGTGGACTGCCAGCTTGCCTTCCTTGCTGATAACTCCGGCAAGCTGAACCCGCAACTCCGTTCGCGCTCCCGGCGGCACCGGCTCAACCGGCTCAAACTTGCGCAGCGGGATGGGCGCGCGCATGTTCAGCACCTCGCCGGCGCCGGGTTTGGGCTCCCGCTCGGCAAACCAGACGATCCAGTCGGTACTGTACTCGGGCAGATTCTCGATCGGAATCACCATGGTGTAGACATTGCGGCCCCGGAATCGCCCCTCAATGGAAGCCGGGATGCTGCGCGAGGCCGGACGCAGCGGAACCGACAGCGTGGAGACCGGCAGACTACGCAGACGATCGGCATAGAGCACGATCTTGCGTGGTTCCTCCACATGCGGCGGCGCTACGGCCTTGCGGTCGTCGCCGATGGTGAGATTGGGCAATCCGATGCCGCCTTTCACCTCGCCCGTCGCTAACTCGCCGACGGTGGGCGCTTGCGCAAATTGGCCCGGACGCGAGCCGTCGGGCACCTCCCCCTTGTCGTTGGGATGCAAGCCGACCACGGCAATGTCCACCTTTCCATTGCCCGCCGCACTGGCCGGACCCGGAGGGGCGTTCGGAGGAGGCGGCGCACCCTGAGAGAACGACGGGGCTCCAATGCCATCCGGCAGCGCCGCCCGCGCCGCGGTAGCCCCCGTAATACTGGCATCGGGCAGCGGGACATCCGCGGTCTGCACCGGAATCGGCAGATGCGCCGGACGCCGGGCCGGTGGCGGTGGAATAAAAGCTTTGCGGGGCTTGGGTATCTCGACCGGTTGCGTATTGCTCTGCTCCGCTTTGTTCACGTCTCCCTTGGGCGTGGGCGGTGAGATATTGGGCTGGGGCGCTTTAACGCCGGGCGTGTCCGGTTTGTCGAGCTTCGGTTTGGGCTCCGGAGGCGGCGGAGGCGCGGGGATGGCCATGGCGGCCCGGGCGATCAGATTGGGCGCTGGAAGGTCCTGATGGATCTCCACCTTGGGTATCGGCTGCCAGATGAATTGCTTCACCGATTTGGGCTTCGGCGCGGTAGCGATGATTGCAATGTCCGCCTTCTGAGGCGCGCGCGGGGTGGGAAACTTGCCGATTCTCTCCTGCGCCGAGACGTTCGGCAGCTTTTTCTTAGGAGGGCTGTACCAGACGATTTTCTTTTCCTCTGGTTTGATCAGTTCGTCATAAATCGGCTTGGAGCGCGCCCGATCTTCGGATTCAACGCGAGGAACCAGCAGCAGCCCAGTCACCACCACGACGTGAAAGAGAATAGAAAAAATGAAGGAGGTGGGACGGATGCGGTATCCGCGCGCGGTGGCGGAACGAACCGGGCCAATAGTAGCGCGAACTCGTATTTTCAGGGACTTTGGCGACCGTTCTTGCATTCGGATGCTCGTTGTATGTCCCCTACATCGAGTGGCAGGCGCTCATGAGGCAGGCAGACCAACTGCCGCGCCAAAATTGAAGGATACCAGAGTAGGCACTCTCCTACCAGCGATACTAGTACCCAGCCTCCTCTCAATCTCAATAGGCCGTCTCGATCGCCAGAACCCCCCCGGATTGTAGCTTTCGCTGCGCCTGTTTCAACGCAGTGTGGGTGGAATAGGGGCCAATCAAGATGGACGGGTTATCCTTGTTGCCGCTCTGAACTTCTGGGTCGCCGCCCGGGGGTCCAATTTGGGCTGGAAATCCTTTGGCTCGGAGCGACCTTACAAACTCCGCGTCTTGCCGGGGGCTGAGACTAGCCACTTGCAAGTAGATCTCCGCGGGCGCTGGGTTAGGCCCGACCACCCGCGGTACAGCCGCCACCTGGGGAGCAGCGAGCAGGGGAGCAGCCGGCGGCGGCGCGGCAGCGCTCGGCAGCGCCACCTCCCCCGCGTCCAAAATGCGAGCGCCGAGATACCAGCTTGCCATCGCCAGCCCAACGACGACAGTAGCGGTAAATCCAAAGAGCAAGCCTCTGAGAGGCTTCGAGGATCGGACGGACGGACGGCGCGGGGCCTCATTTTGTGCGTCTGCACCTGACAGATCCGGCGGTGCAACATCGGTTGCGCAGTCAGTGGTGGGCATACAACGCCTCCTGTACTTGTCCCCTGTACTTGTCCCTAGGATGGACACCTTATTGATCGGCAGATTTAGGAAAAACCATAGGAACCGGGCTCGCGGTTCGCTCGCGGGGTTGTCAGCGACAAAACCTGGCCCCTAATCCCCAACCCCCGGTTCGCTAATATGGATCATCCGCATGGGAACCGAGTTGGTTAAAGCGCCTAAAATCGATGAGAAGTTTGCCTGTTTCAAGCTCCTGATCCGGCGCTCCAAGATTCACCGCTACGGAGTATTCGCCGCTCAACGCATTCCGTCCAATCGTAAGGTGATGGAATATACCGGCAAGCGCCTGAACCGCAAAGAAGCGAAAATTCGCGGGGACGGCGATTACACTTATTTGTTCGCCGTCGACCCCTACTGGACCTTGGATGGCTCGGTGGGTGGCAGCGGCGCCGAGATCATCAATCATAGCTGCGATCCCAATCTGGTGAGCCGCATCCTGAAAGGGCATGTCCTCTACATGAGCCTGCGCACGATTCAGCCCGGCGAGGAGCTCACGGTAAACTATAACTTCGACAAAGATGTCCGGACGTTTCCCTGCTCTTGCGGCGCTGTGACCTGCGGTGGCGCGATCGGAAAAAACAAGAAATAGCGCTACAACCCGCTAGAATGACCAACGGCAGCCGTCCGTTTTGCGCCTGTTCCGCAGTCTCGGATTATTTCACTGAATCTAAAGGCGTTGCTATGGCCCTCTAGATGCCTCCCTCTCGAGGCATGAATGCTCCTACAGATTGTATCGCTGAGCGCGCGCTGCGCCGCTACGTTTCCAACGAGATGGGTCCCCGGCCCAAGAAGGTGGTAGCTCGACACCTGGAGACCTGCGAGGCTTGCCGGAAGTACATTGCCAGGGTCCACGCCATCGAGCGCACGTTCCGGGATTGGACGCGAAGCGGGATCGCGCTGGCCGCACAGGGCTCGATCTAAAACTCCCAGCCCAAGTTCGTCACCACCGTCCGTGCGCTGCCGGCGTGGGCTGCCAGCCGCAAATTCCCTAATTTCCTGACGATGCTTTTTTCGGCGATTTTCCGCAGTCTATCCGCGAGGCGGTGGAACTGGTCATGGCGCTGGCCCGGAAACTGGGCGCGGCCGCGCAACACTTGTATCGCGACTATTTCCAAGCTGCGAGAGGTAGCAGTGCGAACGAATGGTAAAGAGTTCCTGAAAGCGCAAAGGTTGCGGCGCGCACCCCAAGCGGGTTAGGAACTCGCTCGCGCCGCGCTCCGTTTTGCGCGTGTTCCTCAAGAGCGGAACCGGCCTGCGCAAGTGAATTGTGCCCGTCGACTAATGGATTTCGGGAAGTATTGCGTAGGGCTACTTCTTGCCGACCGGCGCGGGAATTGCGTCGCCCAGGTTCATCGACCCGCCGCCTTCACTGACATAATTGATGTTCCAGGTGGGGATCTCCACTTCGACGTCGCCTTCGACGATGCACTGGCAACCCAGGCGCGACCGCAACGTGAGCCCGGGCGCCATATCCAGGCGATCCGCTTCATCGTCATCCATCTCGGAAAGATTTTCCATGCCCTTGCGTACGATCACGTGGCACGTGGTGCAGGCGCAGTTCCCGCCGCAGGCATGCTCCAGATGGATTCCCGCATTCAGGCAGACATCCAGAAGCGATTCGGGCTTGCCGTGCTCCTGGTAAGGCAGTTTACCGGACTCGAATTCGACAGTCTTGCCGTCAATGGTTACCTTGGGCACGTCCCATTATATCGTGTGCGAAGCTAACAGCCTGTAACGCATACTGTTATTCAGTGTTCCATCGCGTTGAGAAAACCATTTTTGCCCGTGTAACGGCGTTCCTGGCGGCACATTACAACCTTTCGGTTCCAACTCTGCTGGAGGAGCCAAGACAACCCTCTTTCGGGGAGCTATCCATCACTGCGCCGTTTCATCTGGCGCGGCAACTCAAGCGGTCGCCGGCCAGCATCGCTCGGGAGATCGTGGCCGATCTTGGTCCCATCCACGGGGTGAGCGCGCTCGAAGTGGCGGGCAACGGCTACATCAACGTGCGTCTGGATCGCGGCGCGTATGGCTCCGGCGTCTTGCAAGGAACGACCGAGGCTGGTGAAAGCGTTGCAGGAAAAATCATCGTCGAGCACACCAATATCAATCCCAACAAGGCCGCACACATCGGACATCTCCGCAACGCCGTGCTGGGCGACACGTTCGTCCGCATGCTGCGCTCGGGCGGCCGGACGGTCGAGGTGCAGAATTACATCGATAACACCGGCGTGCAGGTGGCCGACGTAGTGGCGGGATTTCATTTCCTCCGCAAGCTGTCCTACGACGATGTTGTCAGCCTGATGGAGCGCACCCGATTCGATTACTACTGCTGGGATCTCTATGCCGAGGTCTCCTCCCATCCCGAGTTGAAGGAGTGGCGTCAGGTGACGCTGCACGCCATCGAGCACCGGGAGGGCGAACTGGTGGAACTGGCGTCCAAGGTGAGCGAAGCAATCGTCGGCTACCATCTCAACACCATGGCGAGGCTGGGCGTCCGCTATGACTTGCTGCCCCGCGAGAGTGACGTGGTGTGGCTCAAATTCTGGGACACTGCCTTCCAGCAGTTAAAGGAACGCAAGGCGATCTACTTCGAAACCGAAGGCAAGAACAAAGGCTGCTGGGTGATGCCCGCCAGCGCATTCAAAGAGCAGACCGGCGAAGATACCGACGACAGTAAAGTCATCGTGCGCTCCAACAACACCGTCACCTATGTCGGTAAAGACATCGCCTATCAGCTCTGGAAGTTTGGGTTGTTGCAGAAGGATTTCTACTACGAGTGGTGGTCGGAGAAAGGCGTGTACGTCACGACGGCGCAGCCGCAGCCGCCTCCCGATCGTGAATTCGGCCGGGCCGCCTCGGTCTACAACGTCATCGACTCGCGCCAGTCGTATTTGCAGGACGTCGTGATCGCGGGCCTGCGGGCTTTGGGTTACAACGAACAAGCCGGCCGGTCGATTCATTTTTCCTACGAAATGGTCGCGCTCACGCCCGGCACTTGCATCGAGCTGGGCATCCAGCTATCTGAGGAGGATAAGAAGCGGACCTACGTCGAGGTGTCCGGCCGCAAGGGACTGGGCGTGAAGGCCGATGACTTAATCGACAAGCTGATCGAAAAAGCGCTCAAAGAAGTGGACTCGCGGCATCCCGAAGCGCCTGCCGAAGAGCGCCGCCGCATCGCGAGCGAAATCGCGGTAGGAGCGCTGCGTTACTTCATGCTGAAGTTCACGCGCAATTCGGTGATCGCGTTCGATCTGCAGGAGGCCCTCAGCTTCGAAGGCGATACCGGCCTGTATGTGCAATACACAGCGGTGCGCGCCGGAAACATCCTGCGCAAGCTGGCCGAACGGGGCGAGGCTCTGCCGGATTTCGCGCGGGAACTCGATCAAGCCGCCCTCGCGCGCCAGCTGGTATCGGAAGATTTCTGGCAGTTGCTCTTGATGGCGTCCAAATCGGATTCCGCCATCGAACGCGCCATCGCCTCCGGCGAGCCCGCGCACGTCGCGAAATTTGCATTTCAACTCGCGCAAGCGTTCAATAATTTCTATCACGGCTATCAGGTCCTGAGCGAAGAAAACCGGGAGAGGCGAGTGTTCCTTTTGTGGATGACGGATTATGTGCGGCGGCAACTGGAGCGCACGCTGGCAGTGCTCGGAATCACCGTGCCTGAATACATGTAGCCTGTAGGTATGACGATTCATATAAAACCGGAGCTGGAAGCGCTCATTCAAGAAGACGTGGAACGCGGCGCCTACCAGTCCGCCGATGAATTTGTCGCTCAGGCGATTCAGATGCTGCATGAACAGGAACGATGGCTGGCTGAGAATCGCACCGATATCGCCGCCAAAATTGAAGACGGCTATGCGCAAGCCGAACGCGGTGAAATGGCGGATGGCGAGGAAGCATTTCGACAATTGCGCCAGCGGCATGACCAGCACCGCACGCAACGCTAATGGCCGCTTTCCGGCTCACCCGGAACGCCATTGAGGATCTGGACGCCATCTGGCTGCACATTTACAAGAGCAACCCCACAGCCGCGGATGCCGCAGAGGAAGAAATCCGGTCGGCTTGCGACTTGCTCGCTGAGAATCCTCTTCAAGGTCACCTGCGCCGTGACTTGACCAAGCAATCTGTTCGCTTTTGGACGCTTCCCAAGTACCCAAACCACATGATTGTTTATAATCCCCAGGCAAGACCGCTCGCGATTCTACGCGTCCTGCACGGGATGCGCGATCTCAAGCGGCTGCTCAAGTCCTGACGGGTCGTGGATGACCACCCACTTCCGCAAACGGCTCAAACCCGCCGGGCCACTTCTAATAGAGATCTAGCAGGGTGCTGAAAAAGTCGTTTGGAACCGACTCCCTCACGGTCGCGGCTCGGTAAACACGTGCAAACACGCATTCGCGACAATGAGCCGCGCGCGTCAGCCAACGGATTTTACCTTTTTCAGCATCCTGCCAGCAGTGGCACGATTTCCCAAACGCCACTCATGGGCCGCGCGCGGCACAACCCACCATGTTGTGAACATATTCGTCAACATGCATTTGTAAACGTGGCGCCTATTGTCGGGAGAAGACATATCGTCGCCAGGTTGATGAAACCGTCCTAAGCTTACCTGAGGGTTGGACCCCGAGGGATGGATCCCAAGGGATGGATCCCAAGGGATGGAACCCAAGGCATGCACGATAGACACCTTGGCTACAAACAACCCTTTGCTCGCAGGCAGAAGCAACGTGGCCACTCAGGCAATAGCCACCGCATTGCCGCGAACATTACGATTCAGCAGCCGCCAATTGGGGCGAGTTCGCCTCGCCGTGTTAACATGCGTGGCGTGACTCCTCAGCGGTTGATGAACGCGGCACGCAACGTCCGCATCTCAGTCGCAACTACGTCTTCGAACCTTTCAAGCTGATTCTGTCGACTCGAAAGAATCAGGAGGTATTTCTCATGACATTCACGCCTTCCGCGCGTTCTTTTCTGCTGGCGCTTATAGTCTTCGCCACAGTTCAACAGCAGGTAATCGCTCAAATACCAGCCGGCACCACCAGAACTGGAACCTTTGTTTGGGACGGCGCAAGATGGATGCCCGTGGAGTCGCCTCCCCCACCCCCACCCGTTTTCGCGGGAGTGGAAATCACCGTCGCGGTTGCGCCGCCGCCGTTGCCGGTTTATGTGCAGCCGCCTTGCCCAGCGCCGAACCTCATCTGGACGCCTGGCTACTGGCACCACGCTCTGCTTGGTTACTACTGGGTTCCCGGCGCGTGGGTGCCGGCGCCCTATATCGGCGCGCTCTGGACGCCCGGTTACTGGGGCTTTGCCGGCGGCGGTTTTGGATTCCATGCAGGCTACTGGGGACCGCACATCGGCTTCTACGGCGGCGTGAACTACGGCGGCGGCTACATGGGTATCGGCTTCGCGGGCGGCTTGTGGAATGGCGGCGTCTTTGCCTACAACACCGCGGTTGTCAACGTCAACGCCAGTGTGGTGACCAACGTCTACGTGAACAGAACGATCGTCCAACAGACGACGATCGTCAACACCACCAACGTGTCCTACAACGGCGGACCCAACGGCGTGCAGCATCAGCCCACGTCCGAGGAGCAGGTCGCCGAGCACGAGCAGCACACGCCACCAACGACCTCCCAGCAGCAGCATGTGACTGCGGCCGCCGCGGAGAAGAGCAACTTTGCTTCGAACAATGGGGGGCATCCGACTAACCTTGCCGTGGCCAAGCCGTTGCCCGCGGTAACTTATGCTCCGCCCGCCGGCTTCAAGCCGCCGCCGCCCAGGCCGCTTACGGAGTTGGCCAAAGTTCAGGCGCCGCCAGCCGAAGTGGCGGCTGCCAAGGCGTCGACGGTGAAGACCGCGGCGGTCGCCAAGCCGGAGCCCACGCCCGCGGCGAAGTCCGCAATTGCGCCCCCGGCCAAGCCTGCAACAGAGGCCCCAGCAAAGCGTGTGACCGAGGTACCAGCCAGGCCTGCAACAGAGGCCCCAGCCAAGCGTGTCACCGAGGCGCCAGCCAAGCCTGCAACTGAGGCTCGGGCCAAGTCTGTAACCGAGGCCCCGGCCAAGCGTGTAACTGAAGCACCCGCCAAGCGTGAGGAGCCAGCCAGGCCCGCAACGAGACCTCCAGCCAAGCCCGCGGCTGAGGCCGCGGCGAAGCCTGCAGCTAGGCCCCCGGCCAAGCCTGGCGAGAAACCCAAGCCTAAGAGCGAGGAGAAGTAAGCGTGTGTCGCCGACTGCAAATTCGCACTCGGCGAGACACACTGACGCTCGTGTACGAAGATCACCTCATCGGATGAGCGAGACGGCGATCGACGGTTGCGATGGTGAGGCGCGGGCGGTATAACGCTAAAGACGGGCATTGCTGCGGCGAGGAACAGAGATGACGAGAGAAGCAAAGGTCATGTCGGGGATCAAGCCGATCACCGTTCCGAGCATTCAGTATGGGGTTTTCTGCTGAAGTCGCTGAATGGAACGACCAGCCGGTAATAAGCAACCTCAAGCTCGCGATGGAGTTCAACAAGCCTTCAGCCTGGAGCTTCGGAGGTTTTCGCGGTGTGGCCGGAAAGCTCATAGTCGGGAGGATGGCCCTGGAACAACGTCAGATCGCAAATGAAATCCTCCATTGTTGACGCGCGGCGCCTGGTCAACGCGCCGCGGCAGGGATCCGACCACGTCTTGGAGGGCCTTCGGGAAGTGCTGCGATAGTTCGTGGTTGGCTTACCGGCTCCAGATCATTCTCATCCCGTCGAGAAAATCTCACCTCGGACACGGAATGGCAAACTCCGAATACCACGAATAGGGTATGCTTCTTCGAGCTAAACTGGTTACTCGGAAACCCCTCCATCTCGTGATTCCGCCGACTCGTTAATCGGGCATCATTCAGAAGTCTAGTATTCCTGAAGGAGGAACCACTATGAAAAGGATCCCTTTGCTGCTGGTGGCCGTTGTAATTCTGGCAGGTATTGCCGTGTTTACGGCGCCGGCGTCTCTGCACGCCGATGACTCGGCCGCCCCAATATTCGTCACAAAAATTCCCACCGGATACCGGGACTGGAGGTTGATCTCGGTCGCCCACGAAGAAGGCAGCCTAAACAGTCTTGGCGCGGTTTTGGGCAACGATGTGGCGATCAAGGCCTACCGCGATGGGAAGCTTCCATTCCCGGACGGAACGATCGTCGCCGCCTTGCACTACGGTCACGCTCCGTCGGCGGAAAACAACAAAGTTTTTGGCCAAGCCCAATCTTTCGTCCCTGGCACCCCCACGAACATTCAGTTTATGGTCAAGGACTCAACGAAGTACGCCGCCACGGGCGGCTGGGGGTTCGCTACCTTCAAAGACGGCAAACCCGCCGACGCGGCGTCCATGAAATCCTGCTTCCCGTGCCACAATCAGGCTAAGGCTACCGACCTCGTCTTCACGCGTTACGCACCCTAGCGGGATGCTGAAAAAGGCCAAAATCCCGATTCGGCCTGATTCATCCGTGCAGAAATGGCGCGTCCCATCACCCTCATGCCGCGCTGGCATGGCGTGAATTGTGTATCCGCCTTGCTCGTGACAATAGACCATGAAGAAATATCCGTCTTGCTTAACATAGTTCGCGGTGATGCGGCGCCAATCTTCTTGGCTGAAGCGCGGCCCGGAGTAATAGCGTTGCAGGACCGATCCGTCGCAGATTAGCTGGCCGTTCGCGTCGGACGCAGTGTGCTGGACGGCAGTCCTCAGTGATTGGAACCTCTCGTCGGCGGCACGATCATTGAGCGCTATTCGATGCGCAACAAGCGGCGGCGTCAGGGCTAGCGCAACCGGCCCGAGCGCGACGCAGCCGGCCAACGTTAGCCATGCAGCACGGCGGTGAGTTGCGGTGGATAAGCGTAGTGTTCGTACTGTCATGCCTGCAATCAGGGCGACGAGAAGGGCGAGCGTGGTGTTGACCGCAACGCTGATCGGTACCCACGGACCGGCGATTGGATCGGTCGGCCACCAGAGGCTGCAACTGACGCACAATCCGGAAAATGCACCGAGCGCGGAGGCGGCGGGAAGCAAGAGCCATCTCCCTGGGCAAAGAACTGTCGCTAGAGACGCGATCACCGCGACACACATTAGCGGAACCCACCAGGGCAACTCAAGGTTCGGCTCAATTGACAGCGGCCCCCAGCACGTGGCACAACCTGCCGACGTGAGGATTGAAAGGGGCCCAACGCTACGCCTAACCGCACCATACCAGGGTTTACGAGAGCAGGTACGCTGGAGGTTCCCGCTTGGAGGAAGTTTCACTCGGCCGCGTGGTCGGTTACTCGGTTGACCGCGTTGCTCAACAACCGCCCCTTCTCCCTCCACCGTCTACAATAAAATCAAATGCCACAATCGAATAGCTTTGGCGCCGCGTCCACCCTGACCGTGGGCGGCAGCCAGTACCGGTATTACGCGTTGGAGGCCCTGGAAAAACGCGGCGCCAACATTGCCCGCATTCCCTATTCCATCAAGATCCTGCTCGAAAACCTGCTGCGCACCGAAAACGGCGCGAGCGTGAAGGCGTCGGACATCGATTACGTCGCGCAATGGAAAATCGGCGCGGCGGCGCAGGAGATCAACTTCAGTCCCGCGCGCGTGCTGCTGCAGGATTTCACCGGCGTGCCCTGCGTCGTCGATCTGGCCGCGATGCGCGATGCGCTGCGCCACATGGGCGCCGATCCCAAGCGCGCCAACCCGCTCATCCCCGCGGATCTGGTGATCGATCACTCGGTGCAGGTGGATCAGTTCGGTTCCACCGGGGCGTTTGAATTTAATGCGCTGCTCGAATTCCAGCGCAATCAGGAGCGCTACGCCTTCCTGCGCTGGGGCCAAAAAGCCTTCCAGGATTTTCGCGTCGTGCCGCCCGACACCGGCATCGTCCATCAGGTGAATCTCGAATATCTCGCGCCCGTGGTGTTTACCGACCGCAAGCAATCGCCCGTGCTGGCTTATCCCGACACGCTGGTCGGCACCGACTCGCACACCACCATGATTAACGGCCTCGGCGTGGTGGGCTGGGGCGTCGGCGGCATCGAAGCCGAAGCGTGCATGCTCGGCCAGCCCATCTCGATGCTGTTGCCCGAAGTGGTCGGATTCAAGCTCAAAGGCCGGCTCGCCGAAGGCTGCACCGCCACCGATCTGGTGCTCACCGTCACGCAGATGCTGCGCAAGAAGGGCGTGGTGGGCAAATTCGTCGAGTTCTATGGACCGGGCGTGGCCGCGCTGCCTCTCGCCGATCGTGCCACCATCGGCAACATGGCGCCCGAATACGGCGCAACCATCGGCTTCTTCCCCATCGATCATCAAACGCTCGATTATTTGCGGCTGTCCAACCGCTCACCGGAACAGATTGCGCTGGTCGAGGCCTACGCCAAGGCGCAGGGGCTTTTCCTGACGCCCGAATCCAGCGATCCCGAGTATTCGGATTCTCTCGAACTCGATCTCGGCAGTGTGGTTCCGTCCATGGCCGGTCCGAAGCGGCCGCAGGATCGCATCAATCTTCCGGATGTTAAAAGGAATTTTCTCGATACACTTAGCTCTGCACAAAAAACGCCCGCGGCGCAGAAAACCGCCGAGATCGCGACCAATGGATCGAAATCGACCATCCAGGATGGCTCGGTGGTGATCGCCGCCATCACCAGTTGCACCAATACTTCGAACCCTTCGGTGATGATCGCGGCCGGCCTGCTGGCGAAAAAAGCCGTCGAAAAAGGTCTCAAAATCAAGCCCTGGGTGAAGTCGAGTCTCGCGCCCGGCTCTAAAGTGGTCACCGATTATCTGGATGACGCAGGCCTCACGCCCTATCTTGAAAAATTGCAATTCAATCTGGTGGGATACGGCTGCACCACCTGCATCGGAAACAGCGGACCGCTGCCGGAACCGGTGGCCGACGCGGTGCAGAAAGGAAAGCTCACCGTTGCCGCGGTGCTGAGCGGCAATCGCAATTTCGAAGGCCGCATCAACGCCCTGGTGCGCGCCAATTATCTGGCGTCGCCGCCGCTGGTGGTGGCCTACGCGCTGGCCGGCCGCGTGGATATCGATATGCAAACCGAGCCGCTCGGTTCGGATCAAAACGGCCAAGGCGTTTTCCTCAAGGACATCTGGCCCACTTCCGAAGAGGTGCAGTCCGCCGTGCAGCGTTCGGTGCGCGCGGAAATGTTCCAGAAGCAGTACTCGGAAGTCTTTGAGGGCGATGCGCGCTGGAACTCGGTGCGGGTTCCGACCGGCGATCTATACGAGTGGTCCGAAAAATCCACGTATATCCGCAAGCCTCCGTATTTTGAAAACATGGTCGATCCCGCGACTTCGGTCCAGGATCTCGACGACCTCCGCGTGCTGGCGATGCTGGCCGATTCGGTCACTACCGATCACATCTCGCCCGCCGGCAACATCCCCGCCGACAGCCCGGCTGGAAAATTCCTGATCGAGCACGGCGTCAAGCCCGGCGATTTCAATTCCTACGGCGCGCGCCGCGGCAATCACGAAGTGATGGTGCGCGGAACGCTCGCGAATATTCGCTTGCGCAACATGCTCGCGCCCGGGACCGAAGGCGGCTGGACCACGCACGTGCCTTCGGGCGAGAAGATGTCCATCTACGACGCGTCGGTGAAGTATCGGAAAGAGGGCACGCCGCTGCTGATTATCGCGGGCAAGGAGTACGGCTCTGGCTCGTCGCGCGATTGGGCCGCCAAGGGCACGCTGCTGTTAGGCGTGCGCGCCGTGATCGCGGAAAGCTTCGAGCGCATCCATCGTTCCAACCTGGTTGGCATGGGCGTGCTGCCGATGCAGTTTCTGCCCGGAGAAAATCGCGAGTCGCTGGGATTGACGGGCTTCGAGGTTTACTCCATCGAAGGGATCCCGCAAGCCGTCGCTCTGGGCGCCAACGCGCGTGTCTGGGCGAACTCCGATGCGGGCGAAAAGACCTTTGAAGTTCGTGTGCGCATCGATACGCCGCAGGAAGCCGAGTACTATCGGAACGGCGGGATCCTGCCATACGTAGTCCGCCAGCTCGCGGCGAGGACTTAACCAATACTGTTTACTTTATGAAACGCTGGTACACGCGACTTTTAGTCGCGTCTCCTCCAATACCGAACACAAACGCGGCTGAAGCCGCGCGTACCTTTGGCACGACCATACTAAGTGAAAAGTATTGGGGTCAATCCAAATTGGTTAATCCAGCACCCGTACGAACTCGGCGACGATCCGGTATTTGTCTTCGTCCGGATCCAGATCCCAGGACGGATAATCGGGATTGAGCGAGACCAGGCGGATGCGCGCGTGCCGCCAGCCCTCCTCGGTTTCCGCCTTCGCGCTTTCGTAGCGTTTCACCGTATAGCGATTATTGCCGCCGGTTTCCAGATTCTCCACCAGCACCAGCCGGCCCTGGCGCGATCCGGTGACTCCATATCGAAACACGCACAGAGACCCGTCGGGTATGGTGGGTTCCATCGAATGCCCTAAGATCGACGCCACAAACATATCCGTGCTCAAGCGCAGGTTTTCGGGCGCTTCCACCCAGCCGTCTTCGGAAATCTCCTGGTTTGCGAGAAATTTTCCGGCCGCCGCCTGCAGCGAATAGCGCGGCAGATGGGTTCGAAATTCGAGCACATTGCTTGGGATGTTTTTGCGGTAAAGCCGGTCCAGAGCGCGTTCAAAATCTTCCACCAAAACCTGCTCGCGATCCGTGACGCGCAAGGCGTTCGAAACGTTCGACTCCAGATACTCGAACAGTTTTGCGGCGCCCATCTCGCGAGCCTTTCGATCCAGATCTTCGGCCAGAGCTACCAGAACCTCGCGGTCTTCCCGGTCCTCGATCAGCGGCTCCAAGTCCCGGCGAAAGCGCAGCAGGAGCGCATCGGTTTCCGGATCTTCGAGCAAAATCCCAACGTTCACCGACCCTTGCAGCGTCTCAGCCTGCACCACCGAGTACCTGGCTAGGCGGGATTGCAATGTCGTGGCCGGGCTGGGCATACAGGCTCTCTCTCAGGCTTATCGGCAGGGTTATCGGAGCGCTTCCAAAAAAACCTGCCAAAAAACCGGGCGCGTTTTTGGCTCAGGGCGCCGCCGGGTAGTAGCCTTTCCTGGCGCGCACCTTGACGTTCGATAGGTTCACTCGGACATCAATGTTCCGGAACTGCCTCTTGGAGTCGGTCGAATTGGGAGTATAGCGGATGATATACTGCGTCGTTACTTCGCCTACCACCGCCTCCACCGCGCGGTACATGCCGTTCGCGATCTCCGCGGCGTATTGTCCGGTGCCCACCTTGAGCGGATAATTGCCTTCATCGGACGGCGTGGAAAGATACCCGGCCACGTCTTTGTACACGCCTTCCAGCGGGTATTCCACGCGGCCCCCGGTCTCCTCCGCCAGCCGCACCAGATTCTTGGCGTCCTCGTTGGCGAAACCGAAGGCCAGCGTGCTGACGCCGTAAATGGTCACCAGGTTGCGTTGCGCGATTTCAAGCGCTTCGTCCAGCGTCTTCTTGCTGGAGTTGTCGTGCCCGTCGCCGACGATCACCAGGATGCGCCGCGGCTCGATCGGTTCGCCCTGAATCAGCTTCCGGCTGGTGCAGGCCATGTAAATGGAATCATACAGCGCCGCTCCGCCGCTCGGCTTCAGCTTTTCCAGCTTCTGCACCATCGGCTCGGGATCCGTTCCGGTGTCCATCAAGAGGTCCGCGGTGTTCGAATAGCCGATCAGGTAGCCGCTGAACTTGGGGTTATCGCCCGGAATCAGATTCTGCACCATCTCGACGGCGGCTTCCTGATAGTTCTTCCAATGGAGGCGGCTGGAGTTGCTTAGATCGATCAGGAAACCCACTACTACGGGTTGGCTGCGCTCGCGGGTGAAAAACTGGATTTGCTGCTCCTTGCCTTCGTCGAACACGGTGAAATCTTTCTGATCCAGATCCGATACAAAGCGGCCTTTGTCGTCCGTCACCGTCACCGGAACGATGACCTCGTTCACCTGCACCTGGATGGGGGGCGGCAGCGGGGGCTGAACCGCCGACAGAGGACCCGCCGCGTCCGGTTTCTGCACCGCGGGCGTAGTGGATTGCCCAACCAAGGAAATCGCGATCAAAGGGAGAAGCGCGAACCGCACGTGCATGTTTTGGCCTTGTTCTAATTATAGAGTAGAAGCGGGAAGACCAGAAGCTACGGTCGCCCGACTTTATTTGGCGCCATTTTGTCCCAGTTGAGCAATCGCTGCCAGGGCCATTCTGTCGTGGCCAGCCCGGAGCGCCGGCAGTAATGGAATGGTTGCAGGCACTTAAGAAGTAACTGGCCTTGGTCCGCGGCCTGCTTTCAGGGTTGGCATGGAGCGTGCAAGTTTTCAGCTCGGAAAAAGCTTGAGCGTCGAGCCCGGGTTCGGTAGCTTCGTGATTGCAGTCCCCAGGCAGTTTAAAACGGCTTCGCCCGGCAGCATACGTTTCAGGTACGCGGCCCCGAATTCAGATACGCGGCCCCGAAATCGGGCATTGATAACTCCGGCGGGCAGCGCCTCTGCTGCGGCCACAGGAAGGCACGGTGCAAGCGCGGACGCATCTGCGCGGTTTCCGGAGGCGGCGTGCCGCTCCGCCTGGGTTAGCCGGTGGGTTAGCCGACGCCATCCAAAGCCGCACGTTCACCGGATACACGCCGATCTGGACGTCGGTCTTATTCGGTGCTGCAATGCTCGGCGCGGCACTGGCCATCCGTGGCCGGCGGTGAGGAGGGCGCGCGCGGAGGGCGTTGGCGAATTCGTAAGCCGTGGTCAATTTTCAAACGTCGCGGTTCGAATTTCAATAGAGGGACGAGCATCACTTTTACTGCGTTTACTACGGGGAGCTTCTAAACCATGACCGGACCAGCTAAATTCTTCCTGACGATCCTGACTTCAGCGCGGCCACCGTCGCCTGGGCCGCAAGCACGCCGGCGGTTTCGTTGCGATCCGCAAAGCGCGATTTGGGGCACATGAGCCTCAGATCCTGTCGCAAGGCCGCACTATAACCAGGTTGTAACGCTACGCATATTCAATTACACTGAAAGGCGTTCGAACAAAACCCGCACCGGGGACCGGCTGGTGAGGACTCACGAAGCCGCCGGTTCCGGTGCGGTCAGGATCTAGCGCCGGTACGTCTGGCCGGATACTAACTTTCAGTTCCTCGCGAGCGAGGCCCGCGTCCTGCTATCCCCGCTCAAGATTGCCAAACGCCGCCGAAACCATTCCAAGTTGCGAGTAGGATCGTCGTTCGACAAAGCGGCCCAAAAAAATCCCTCTGTTGCAACTCGCCGTTCAGAGTCAAAGCGGTTGCAGATCTCGAAAAGCACCGGTTCCCGCAAGCACGCCGTTCACCAGCCCGCTCATGACCCCGTCCCGCTCATTGCAAGCAGAGGGCAGGTTTTAAAGGTCACTTCATCAATTCACTCCCTTTGATTGCACGCCGCGCGCCACCGGTTTTTGCTTTGTTTTGAATGCGCTTTGAGGAATGTTTGGGGCGGCAGGCTGCCAGGGCTGTGTCAGTGTGACACAATTGGGGATTGGCGATTCAGGGTTGGGTTGCAGGCTTTGTCGTTATCGCTTGCGCCGTTGCGGCAGGCCCCAACTTATTGGCCCAGGACGAGGAATTTCGGGTTTACACCGAGCATCCCCGGCTAATCCTAACCGCCCAGCGGCTGCGCTTGTTGAAGCGGGAGCGCGAGCGCGATTCCCAGCGCTGGCGGCAGTTCGATCTCCTGGTGAAAGGATCGGCCAATCTTCCTGAGCCGGGTTTTGCGCTGGCGCTCTATTACGCCGTTGCAGACGACAACGCAGCCGGCCAGCGAGCCGTCAACTGGGCGCTGGGGCCAACCGAAGATTTGCGCCAGCTCGCTTTGGTCTACGATTGGTGCCAGCCGATTTTGACCGCCCAGCAGTCGGCTGCGCTAGCCTCGAAGATCCGCCAGCTGTCCCAGAAACTTTCCGGCGACAGCGTTGCCGCCCGCCGCGACGCGGTCCTGGCTCTGATTGCGACTGCCGACGACAGCCGGCACCAGGAAGAAGCGCCCCTTCGCGAGCTGACGCAGAAGTGGTGGCGCGCCGGGCTGGCTCCGGCGCTGGCCGATGGGCGCACGGTCCCTCCGCTCCCGGATTTGTATCCCCTCCTCGAAATTTTGCACGCGGTCCGCGATAATTTGAAGATCGACCTGCGCGACGGCGCTCCGGACTATTTTGCGCACCTGCCGATTTATCTGATTGCCGGCAATTATCCCGCGCCTTACCGGGCTCCGGAAAACGAATTCCGCGTCCCGATGTATCGTGGCGACGGCCAGCCCGACCTGACTCGCGCGGCGCTGGCGCGCGCGGCCGGGCTAAGCATGGTGGCCTTCGACAGCAACGGCCTGGATAACCAATTCCTGCAAGGGTGGCTGATCCAGGATCGTTTCCTGATGATGACTCCGTTCGGCGCGCCGTACGAGTTTCTGTGGGCCAATCCCTACCAGCCCGGTCTCAGCTACTATCAGCTCCCGCTGGTCTTCCACGACCGGAATTCCGGAGCGCTTTTCGTCCGCTCGGGCTGGGATGAAGATGCCGACTGGTTCGGCTTATACGGCGGCGAGGCCGAGCTGTTTCACCAGGGCCGCGTCACCGTGGTGAAGCAAGGCGCAGCGGTTTCTTCCAGCCCCAAGCCCCTGCAACTGGGCGACGCCGGCGTCGTTCTGGGACGCGCGCCCTTTCGATTTTCGATGGAAGACGGAGGGACGATTCTGGCGATCGGACTGAAGCCGCGCGAAAAATATCTGGTGGAGACCGACGATGAAGAGATGCGCGAGGTTTCGACCGACCGGGCCGGCACCTTCATTCTCCAATACCCGGCTGGCCGCGCCGCCGGCATTCGCGTCCATGAGTGACGTTGCCGTCTACTTAATCTCCAACACTTCTTTCTCTTTGGTCTTGACGGCCTGGTCCAGCCGCTGGATGTAGTTGTCCGTCAGCTTCTGAGTATCATCCAGAGCGCGGCGCTCTTCATCCTCGCTGATCAGCTTATCTTTCAAGAGCTTCTTGATGTGCTCGTTGCTGTCGCGCCGGACGTTGCGCAAAGCCACGCGATGATCTTCGGCGATATGGTGGACCTTCTTCACCAGATCCTTGCGGCGCTCTTCAGTGAGCGCCGGAATGGGCACCCGAATCAGCTTGCCGTCGTTGGACGGGTTGAGCCCCAGGTCGGCTGCGCGGATGGCCTTTTCGATGATGCCGATCTGCGAAACGTCCCACGGCTGCGCCGTGATCATGGTGGCGTCGGGCACGTGCAGAGTGGCCAGTTGATTCAGCGGAGTGGGCGTGCCGTAGTAGTCCGCCCGCACGTTGTCGAGCAGGCTGACCGAAGCGCGCCCGGTGCGGACGCCGGCCATTTCGTGCTGCAGATCGGAAAGCACTTTGTCCATGCGGGACCGGGCCTGGGCCTCGATTTCCTTCGCGTTTTGAAAGCTATGTGCGGTCTGGGTGGTTGTGGAGGGTTCGTTTTTCATGTCGCGCCTAAAGGAGCCGGGTGGAACCTGGCGATCCCAAATCAGTGTATTAAAGTCCCGATGGGTTCGCCCATGCTCATTCGCATTATATTGCCGAACACGTTCAAATTGAAAACCAGGATCGGAAGCTGGTTGTCGCGGCACATGGCGACGGCGGAGGCGTCCAAAACCTTCAGGGCTTTGGCCAGCACGTCGTGATAGGTGATTTCCGGATACAGCACCGCATCGTCGTAGCGCAGCGGATCTTTGTCGTAAACTCCGTTGACGCGCGTGCCCTTGGCGATGACGTCGGCGTGGATTTCGAGCGCGCGCAGAGTGGCCGCGGTGTCGGTGGAAAAATAAGGATTGGAAGTTCCGGCCGCGAAAATCACGATGCGGCCTTTTTCCAGATGCCGGATGGCACGGCGGCGAATGTAGGGCTCGGCTACCTGGTGAATCTGGATGGCCGTCATCACGCGCGTTGGAACGCCGGTTTTTTCGAGCGCGTCCTGCAACGCCAGGGCATTGATCACGGTGGCCAGCATTCCCATGTGGTCGGCCGCTACGCGATCCATCTGCATGGCCGCCGCCGAGACCCCACGAAAGAAGTTGCCGCCGCCCACCACCAGCCCGATTTGCACGCCGGTACGCGCCACTTCGGCGATCTCCTCCGCCAGGCTTTTCACTCGCTCGGGATCGATGCCGAAAGGACTCCCGCCGGCCAGAACTTCACCGCTCAGTTTCAACACGACGCGTTGGTATTTAGGCATGGCGAAAGGACCGCTCCCTCACGGTCGCGGCTCGGTATGGCGGGGCTCGGTGTGTCGCGGGTGGGTGTGGCGCGCGTGAGTGTGTGGCGCGTGTGCGCGTCGCGGGTGTGCATGTCGCGCGTGGGTTTGTCGGGCGCGTGGGTGGCGCGGGTGTTTGTATCGCTTGTGGGTGTGGCTCGCGTGTGTGTGGCTCGCGTGCGTGTGTCGCGGGTGGGTACAGCGCGCACGGAAGCAGGCGGTTTGCGGCGTCGTTTGCCATCAGGCAGAGGGCGGCGACTGCTCCGCGGTTTCTTCGATCAGCGCCGCTTCTCCGACTTTAAACCGGACGAAGCGCGAAACCGAGATGTTCTCCCCTAATTTGGCGATGGCGGATTTGATCAGATCGCCGATGGTGGTAGCATTTTCGCGAATAAAGGGCTGCTCGTACAGGCAGATCTCTTCGTAGAACTTGGCCAGGCGCCCTTCGACGATCTTATCGACCATCTTCTCGGGCTTGCCTTCCTGCAAGGCCCGCGAGCGCTGGATGTCGCGCTCTTTGTCCAGCGCGGCCGCGGTAACGTCTTCCTTACGGATGAATTGCGGGTCGGCCGCGGCCACCTGCATAGCCAGGTCCTTCACCAGTTGTTGAAAGTCGTCGGTGCGCGCCACGAAATCGGACTCGCAGTTCACCTCCACCAGCACGCCCAGTTGGGAGCCGGGGTGAATGTAGCTGCCGATGATGCCTTGCCGCGTGGTGCGCGTGGTCTTGCTGGCGGCTTTGGTGATACCGGCTTTGCGCAGATAAATCTCGGCTTCGGCCAGATTGCCCCCGGTTGCGGTGAGAGCTTTTTTGCATTCCATCATCCCCGCGCCGGTCCGGTCGCGGAGTTCCTTCACTAATTTCGCACTGATTTCCATGGCTTCCTGTCGATTTTCAATGAGCGTAAAAAATGTCCTGTGGCCGGCGGGCAGTCAACGGGCGCGCTATCGGCCTCCGGCCCGCCGACTGCCGCCTGGCTATTCTACCGTCTGCGGGGTGCTCGCGACCGCTTCGCCCGCTTCCGATCCGGGACCCTTGCGGGGCAGGGACATGGAGGGCAGATCCTCGTCTGAAAGACCTTCCGACATGAGCTGATCCAATTGCTGCGGATCGAACTGCGCGTATTCCAGATTCTCTTCGGCCGGCGTTTCGTCGGTGATAATCTTCTCGGCCACGAAATCCTGTTCGGTGGCGAGCGCGCGACCTTCGATCACCGCGTCCGCTACCTTAGTGGTAAACAGACGGATGGCGCGCAGAGCGTCGTCATTGCCGGGAATCACGTGATCCACTTCGTCCGGATCGCAGTTGGTGTCTACCACCGCGACGACGGGAATGCCCAAGCGCCGCGCTTCCTTCACCGCGATGGCTTCCTTGTTTGAATCGACGACAAATAGCACATCCGGCAGCCCCGACATGTCCTTGATGCCGGCCAGGTTCTGCTGCAGGTGTTTGCGCTCCCGCTCCAGGCGGCTGGCTTCCTTCTTGACGCGGCCCTCATAGCCGGCGCCTTCGGCCGCCATGATATCCAGCTCCTTGAGCCGCTTGATGGACTTTTGCACGGTCAGCATGTTGGTGAGCAAACCGCCCAGCCAGCGTTGGTTGACGTAGTATTGGCCGCAGCGCGTGGCTTCTTCGGAGATCGCCTCCTGCGCCTGCCGTTTGGTTCCAACGAACAAAACGGTTTTGCCCTGCGAGGCCGCTTCGGCGACATAACGCATGGCGTCCTTGAAAAGCTTCAAGGTCTTTTGCAGGTCGATGATGTAGATTCCGTTACGTTCGCCGAAGATGTACTCCTTCATCTTTGGATTCCAGCGCTTGGTCTGGTGCCCGAAGTGAACGCCGGCTTCGAGCAATTCCTTCATGGAAATTGATGGCAAACTGCCTCCTTGGTTGCTGGTTTACGGGTTTCGCCCGGTCACGCCCACGCACACGGCCCAAAGCGGAATTTGTGTGCGCCGGACGGAACCGGACGCTTTTTCTGAATCGCGCACAACGCAGCGCGACGCGATTATTTTTACTTTCACCCAGGAGCGCGCCGCGCGCTGTGCGCTCCGAGCCATTTCCTAGCGTTTCGAGAACTGGAACCGCTTGCGCGCGCCCTTTTGACCGTACTTTTTGCGCTCGCGCGAGCGCGGGTCGCGGCTCAGCAGCCCAAGCTGCTTCAGCTTCGGACGCAGCTCCGAATTAAACTCGAGCAATGCGCGGGCGATGCCCAGCCGCGCTGCGCCGGCTTGCCCGTTCGGCCCGCCGCCATCCGCCAAAATCAATATGTCGAACTTGTCGGCTAGCTCGGCTGCCAGCAGAGGCTGGCGCACCAACGCGCGCGCCGCTTCGTTGACAAAGTAATGCTCGAAGGGCCGTCCGTTGACCGTAATCTGGCCTTTGCCCGATCGCAAAAAGATGCGAGCGACCGCAGTTTTGCGGCGGCCGGTTCCCAAATGCTGCACTAATCCTGCCACTAGTTGCCTTTCTCGGTTGTAGGTTGGAAGTTGGAGGAGGCGGGGGAAGACATTCGGAGCACTACGATACCGACAAATCCACCGGCTTTTGCGCCTGGTGGGGGTGCTTGTCGCCTGCATAGACCTTCAACTTGCGATACATCTGTTTGCCGAGCTTGTTCTTCGGGAGCATTCCCGCGATAGCGTGCTCGACCATTCTGGTGGGGTGCGTGGCGCGCATTTTGGCGGCGCCGACTTCGGTAAGGCCGCCCGGATACCCGGAGTGGCGGCGATAAAGCTTCTGACTTTCCTTGCGGCCCGTGAGCCGGACTTTGGCGGCGTTAATTACGATCACGTGATCGCCCGTGTCCAGAAAGGTGGTGTAGGTAGGCTTGTGCTTGCCCATCAGGATCATCGCCGCGGCGCTGGCAATCCGGCCGAGCACTTGATCGGCAGCGTCCACGACGTGCCACTGGCGCACGATTTCCCCTTCGGACGGAATAAGAGTTTTCATAAGGACAGACCTTCTCCCTTGGAGACTGGCGGTCAATTCAGATTACCGAATCGGGTCCCGGCCTGTCAAACGAAGCCACAGCGTCTCACAGCGTCTCCGGGTGGGGATCAAAGAGCATGGCGGGGGTGGGGCAACGCAGGGACGCGACCCGACCCGGGAGACGGGCCGAAGCTGGCCGGGGGTGGTTTCATCGCTGACCGAGAATTTCGACGGCATGGTACGGCAGTAGCCGATAAAAAACGGTGCAGGTTGGGAGTGGGCACGACGAATTGACGGGTAGTATCGTAAATGATGCGGCAAACGCGATTAGCAGTAGCAAGATTGCGCCGCCGTTCGATATAGCGGAAATGGTCTTGAGGTCGTTGAAGGCGCTGGTACTCCAGCGGATATTGTTCAAGGGCGTTCTTGCTGTTCAAGCCAAATGCGAATCTCATCGTCGTCAACGAGGTCGCCTTTGTTGGCCTGCGCAATGCCTTCTCGAACAGCGGCGCGGAAGCCCACAGTCTCTTCGACTAAGCGTAAAGCGGCCTTTTTCACAACATGCTCCGCGTCCGTCCCGGCGTGAACGGCAATTTGAGAAAGTTGAGCTTCTTGCTCCAGGGTGAAATGTACTTCCATGCACCGAGCGTATGAGTTTTAACCTGCTCTGTCAACCTAATGCGTTCATGCCTTTTTCAGTCTTCTCCGGTTCTTGTGTCGGTGGGGGAGCTGGCTTGAAGTTTGCCAGCGTGGGGGGGGGCCTGTAGAGGCGGCGCGACGCTTGAAACGGCCTTCAGAGGCTCGGTTCGGTTCGAAACTACCGTGAAGAACGGCGGCGTGTTCGCTTGAAGGAGGCCGGACGCCGATGGCGGTGGGACCTCAGGCATAAACCGCGACCGATCTGCCTTTGGCCTCCGGTAAAACTTCGGAGATGGATACTGGCGTTGGCTTGTTGAGTATCAATCCGATGGCGGCTTCCGAATCGTAATGAAGGAGAAGAACGACGCCGCGGGCGTGGTCGGCGTCGTGCCATTTCACCGGTTGGGAGCTTGCGGCGAGGGCATAGGCCGGGAGCGCGATAATCACTTGTAAGTGATTCATTATATAGGCAGGTTGCGCATCAGGGTGTTTTTTGTGTTTACCGGCGCATTGTTTTCGTGAACATTTAAAGAGTCGGCCGGAAGGCAGGATATCGAGGGAATTTGTGCGCGCCGATCCATCGGAATCCTGGTAGCGCAGTGCGACCACGCGGCCCCGGGCGGTGGCGTGTAAGTGGCTGGAGCAGAGTTGAAAAAAGACATCGGAAAAGAGTGAATTGGACCTGCGGATGCCGGAAAGTGTGATGCCCGAACTTGCGGAACTGCTGGCTCGACTGCGCAGGAATGAGATCGGGATACCGGCGTTCCTGCGCGAGGCCGAGAAACTGCCCGAGGATGAATGGCGGAAACTTTCGGCCTTGATTATGCAGTGGTTTGCTCAGCGACAAGCCGAAGGATCGAGCGGGCCTTACGCCGAGGGCGAGGCGACGAAGCGATAGTCTCACGCGCGGCGTTAGAGGATGGAGGAAACGAAATTCAGGCCCGCCTGACGCCTGCTCCCGGACCGCGTGTGCTGGGCGGATCGGATTCGGCGCCTCGAATGTTTGTTGAATGAACCTCGTCTGCGTTGACTTGGCCACGGCCCCTTAGCAGGATGCTGAAAAAGGCCAAAATCCGCTTGCTGACGCGCGCGGCTCATTGTCGCGAAGCGTGTTTGCAGGTGTTTACCGAGCCGCGACCGTGAGGGAGTCGGTTCCAAACGACTTTTTCAGCAGCCTGTTAGCGGGTAAATATGGCGGAAGGAGCTGCGGACCAGGCGGGGAAGAGCGCGGAGCGGAGTTCTGGGGACAGCGTTTCGCTGTGACCGTCGGGGAAGTGCGCGCGGACGCGGCGGGTTTTCGGATATACGATCCAAATCTCCTCGGCGCCGTGGGCGAAGTACAACTCGATTTTCAGGTCAAGCTGGGAGGCGGTGTCGGAATCCGACGCGACTTCGATGGCAAGGGCGGGCGCGTTTTCATAGTATTCGTTGGGATCGCCCCGCTGCATTTGCGCGGACCGGACAAAAAACTGACATCCGGCTGTAGGCAGGATTGGGACGACAGCTTGAATCCTGCTTGGATGTGTACTTCACCCAGCTCACGCTCCCGCACGTAGGGCCGAAGCGCGTCCTGCGAATTTTGTTGCACGCGAGTATGGGGGCGCTTCGGCGGAGGCACGGCGATGTGCTCTCCTTCCAGGAGTTCGTGCTTCATACCATCGTCCCGGATTTGTTCAAATTCCTCGAAAGTCAGCGACGTGCTAACGTTCACATTTGACATGATGCCGTGGCCCGGGGGCTTGACCGTTTTGGGGGCTTCGCGGCTCTGAAGCGAAAATCGCGCTACGAAGCGGTGAAACATGTCGCGTATACACGAGTGTGTGCGCCACGAGTTTGCCAGTATCCGAATGGTCGCGCCTGGAATCAAGAACTCGCGCCTACCACTCCCTTACGGTCGCGGCTCTGTAACGCGATGAATCTACTGAGCGATCACACGAATGATCGCCATCATGCCGGCGTCCTCGTGTCCCGGGATATGGCAGTGATAGACGAAATCGCCGATCAGAGGACCACGGAAATCCATGCGCACTTTAACGCTCGGATAAGGCCCGGAGCCCGACCAATAGGGCACTTGGATCATATCGAGATACTGGCCGTTGGGAACCGGAACGCCGTTCTGCTCCAGAAGCAGAAAATGAATTTGATGAATATGAAACTCATGATTCTCCATCGCGCGATTCTCGATGGTCCAGTCTTCCACCGATCCTTGCGTGGTGACGATAGCCGGCGGATTGACCGGGCTGAAAAGCGTGGGCGTCTGGCCGTCCACTGTAATGAAAAAGTTCGTTGGGCTGTTGGGATCGTCAGGATCCGATAGGACTTCAGAAAAATACAGGCTGCGCTCCGCCGTGGGTTTCTCCAGGTCCAATCCCGCGAATCGCTGCCGGTGCGGAGGCTCGAAGGCATAGGGGATCGTCATGGGCGGCGCGGGCGCGTCGCCCGACACCTGAACGGCCGCCAGCGGACGCGTCGGATCGTAGTCGCCGTCCGGACCAGTGTCGACATTCAAGGTCATGAGGGTGGCATTCTTGACGCTGGCCGCGGGACCCGTTACGATAAATTCCGCTCTCGCGGCGGGCGCCAACAAAATATCGGTTTCCAGGATGCTCTTGCCGCGCGATGTGCCATCCTGCGATCCAGTGGGAACGCCGTCCAGAGCCACCACCTCCAGCGGTTGCGGCGTGCCATCGTACTGGAGTTGCAGATCGACGATGGTATCCGCCGATGCGTTCAATACTCGCCAGAGCTGCTTCTCCCCCGGCTTCATCTGAATCACGGCGGGTGTATACGCCGGGGAAGGCACCGGAACGTAATTGAGCGAGACATCCCAGGACGGGACGTTCCCTCCCGGCGTCGGGTTGCCCGGCACCGGATTGTCACGGACAATTAAGACCTGCTGCGGCAGTCCGGCAAGTTCGGGATTGATGCTTTGAATCCCTTCGACGATCAGCGCTCCGGAGGCGCGCCTCCTTGCACCGCGGCTTCTGAAATGCCGTGGATATGCGGGTGATACCAATAGAGTCCAGGCGGCTCGTCCAAGGGAAATTGTACGTTGTACTGAAAACTCTTGCCGGAATTAATCAGGGTGTGGATCACTTCATCCTGGTGGCACGTTGGCGGGGTATTCGTGCCGTGGTAGTGGATGTTGACCGAAGAGGTGGTCATGGTCACCGCGCCGCACGCGCTGGACGCCGGTCCCGAAACGGTCATCCCCGGCATCGCGGACATCGGCATGGTTGCAGGCGGCGCGGGCACGTTGTTCTTCAGATTGATGAGCAGCCGATCACCGGGCCGAACATGCAGCGTCGGCGACTGGGAACCGCTCGCGGTCATGAAACAAAACAGCGTGTTGCCGTTCCGATCTACTCTGGTCTCGTAACTGAAATTGACACTGAGTACGCCATGTTCGCTAAAAAGGTCCTGAGGCTGGCTGATGGGGCTCCCAGCCGGAAAACGCGGGCAAGGCCCAGTGCTTTGGGCAAAGCCGGCGATCTGCAAAATCGCGAAAATGAATGCTGCGGACGCAACTCGTGCGCCGGACTGTAGAGGTTTCTCCATTGTGCTGGTCCTTATTCTTTAACTGGTTATTTTTTCTCTAAAACGTGAACTTCGCGCCCACCTGGACCAAGCGGGGAGCCGCTGCGCTCACCACTTGTCCGAAGGTGGAACTGCTGATGTTGCCGTCCACCGCTTGCGGTCCGAAAAACTGAGCGTGGTCAAAAACGTTAAAGGCTTCAATGCGGAATTGCAGCGCTTTCGATTCGGTGAGGCGCAGATTCTTAAGCAGGGCCATATCGAAATTCTCCATTCCAGGGCCGTGAAAATAACGGCGCGACGCGTTGCCGGGAGTGCCCAGGGCATTCTCGCTGAACAGCCCGGCGTTGAAGTACGGCTGTGCGTTGCGGGGATTGCGATTCAGACTCAGAGAACCCGGCGCGACATCCGGCTCATCGACGCCATAGTTATTGATCCCGTTCGGCTCGGCGCCTAACAGCGAGTTATCGCCATAGTTGACCAGCGTCACCGGGAGACCGGTGCTGAAGCGCGTAATCCCGGACAGTTCCCATCCCTGAACGAAACGGTTGCCGGCATGGAACAGGCGCGCAAAGGGAAGCTGATAGTTATAACTGACGACGAAATTCTGCGTAATATCGAAAGCCGACAAGGCCCTGCTGAGCGACGGATTCAGCGGGTTCACTTCTTCGCCCAGATTGGAAGATTGATCGAGCGACTTGCTGAAGGTATACGCAGCCAGCAATTTCAGAGGTCCGCTGGTATGGCGCAGAGTGACTTGCAGCGAGTTGTAGTTCGAATTGCCGATGGTAGTCTCGAACGTGTCGCTTCCGAAATTCGGACCCAGCGGTCCTCGGGTCCCGTTGATCGCTTGACCCGAGGCTGTGACGAAAACGTTGCTCTCATTGAACGGCCCGCAGGGCGTCTGGCCGGGCGCCAGATTGGCGGGATTGCTCAGCGCCAGGCATAGCGCGGGGTTGCCTGGATTCGCTTCCTCCAGCACCAGGAGATGATGGGACTGCGTGCCCACGTAGCTCATGTCGAGAACGGTGTTCTTTCCGAAGCCACGCTCAATCGACAGCATGTATTCTTCGGTGTATGGAGTTTTGTTATTGGTCGCGTAATTCGGTATGCCGCTGATGGGCTCGAACTGGGACCAGTTGATGCCGGCATCGGGGTGGGCCGCCGTGGTGTTCAAGGGCGCAAGCTGCACGGGAAAATATTGCCCAACGTTTTGGCCGTTAGCCGCCGTGATGAAAGGCGTGGCAAACAGCGGCGGGGCCGGGCTGGTGTAGGTTGTTCCATACGGCGCATTCGCGCTGCTGATACCGATGGTTAGCGCTTCAATTGCGGTGTAGAAGATACCGTAGCTGGCCCGGATGCTGTTTTTTCCATTGTCGGGCGACCATGCCAGCCCGACACGCGGCGCAAAATCCAGATTCCCGGCCGGCGCGATGGTCCGCGGAACGCCTGGATCGGTTGGAAACAAAATGCCGGCGGGCGCGCCGGGAAAGGCGACGGATTGCCGGCCTGTCTCAAACGCGGCGAGCTGATTGTATTTTTCGTACCAGGGCTCGATGCGATCCCACCGCAGGCCATAGTTCAGCGTGAGGTTCTTCTTCACGCGCCAGCTATCCTGCGCGTAAATGCCGGCGTATTTGTTGCGGCTGTAGAAAGCTTGCAGCTGGCTTTGGTTGTACTGGCTCGGAACGCCGAGCAGGAAGTCCGCAAAATCGACGCCGGTCTCGCCGCCGAAGAACAGAAAATTGCCATTCAACTGGGCGATTGGATTGGTGTTCACTTGATCGTAGTGAAACTCCGCGCCCACCACGATGGTGTGGGTTCCCACCACTTTCGAGAAGTTATCGCGCCATTGAAACGTGTTGTTCGCCTGCTTCAGCTCGTTGGTATTGGTTCCAATCGAAAAATTATTGAAATCGACGCTTTCCACCCCTTCTGTTTTAGGCGACAGCGGAACGATGCCGGGCGTGTTCGCGCCCACCACGAAGCCCTGCGACGCCAGGCTGACGCCGACGCCGCCGACGGGCTGGCCCAGGTCGGTCGCGTCGCGCAGGAAGCTGAAGTGGAATTCGTTGACCGCGGTGGAGCTGAGCGTCTTGGTGTCGCCCAGAGATAGCAATTGCGCTCGTCCGGTATTCAGGGCATTGAAGCCCGGAACATTCGCGCCGCCCTGCGCCACGGGGTAGGGATTGTTCTGCGACCAGCCGTCCAGGAAATAATATGCGGACAACATGCCCCAGCGCGTCGTCGCATCCAGGCGCAGCGCGCCTTTGTCGTCATTCAAAGTCTGGTTGTAGGCCGAGGTAGAAAAAGTGCCGTTCGAATTGTTCGGCAGGGGAATGTACTGGAGAAGATGCTGCGCCGGCGCGGACCAAATCTGTTGCGGAATGACACCCCCTGGAAAAACTGCGTTGAGCGGTTGGTTCGAGGAAACCGGGCGACCAAATTCCTGCGACAACAAATTCGCAAGATCGCCCACCGTTCCCGAAAAGCCTCCGAAATTGCCCGCCCGCTGGGCCAGGGTGGGCACCGGAATTTCGCCGGTATCGATTCCTTGCGTCGATCGGGTTCCCTGATGGTCGGCAAAGAAGAAAACCTGGTTCTTCCGAATCGGGCCGCCGACGGTTCCTCCAAACTGGTTTTGGTCGAACGCTCCGCGAGTGGGCGAAAAATAGTTGCGCGCATCCAGATCCGTATTGCGCAGGAATTCGAACACATCGCCGTGGAACGCATTGGCGCCGGACTTCGTCACCACCTCGATCTGGCCTCCGCTGAACTCGCCGTGTTCCGCGTCGAAGTTGCCGGTAAGAATCCGGAACTCGGCGATCGAATCCAGGTTGGGGACAATCGCCGCGCCCATGTTGACGTCTTCTTCCACATCGCTGCCGTTCAGCACAAAGCTGTTGGCGAATTCCCGCTGCCCGTTGATCGAAATGGTGCCGGGGTTCAAATCGCCGGAAGGGGAAAGCGCGCTCGCGCCTACATCCTGAACCGTATCGGATGTGATGGAAGTGACCGGCACAACGCCCGATTGCAATGCCAGCAAATCCGTGAAGCTGCGGCTGATGAGCGGGACGGCGGTCATCTGTTGACCCGTGATCACCTCGCCCCTTTGAGTGTCGATGGTTTCCACTTGCGCGGCCGCTTCGGAAACGGTTACCGCATCGGTTCTCTCTCCAATGACGAGGGACGCGTCCACCAGCACCTTGCTGTTGACGTCAATGACCACGCCGGTGCGCCGGACGGGCTTAAATCCGGAAGCCCGCACCTCCACGTCGTAGCGCCCCACCGGCAGGCTTTGGAACGCGTAGAATCCACGGCCGTCGGTGGCGATGGTTTGCTTTACACCAGTGGCTGTTTCGGTTGCCGAGACGCTCGCGCCAGGAACCGCGGCGCCATTGGGATCCGTGACGGTTCCGAGCAAGCTGCCACCGTCGCTCGCCCACAGCGCCGGAGTCAGAAGGGCCAACACGATGAGCTTCCTAGTACCTGCCAGTGAGTGGCGATTCGAAGTAACACTGGTTGAAGTTGGGCGCACTGTTCCTTTGCGCAGGGGACCGTATTTAAACAGATAGTAAAGATAATACAGGGCTGTCATCAATATCGGACCTCTTTGGTCCATAATACGGATGAGGCACGCGCAAGTCAACAGGAATCAGCAAGTCATTTGCAACTGAACCTGAATGGCAGCGAAGCCAGGGTGAACGGAGGTTAAGATCGAACTACGCTTGCCAGGGGTTCAATACACGAACGCGCGAATGTTGAAAGTCGTCGGCATTGCGCGAAACGACGGTCATATTGTGATGCAGCGCGGTGGCTGCGAGTAATCCGTCGATCACCGGCATGGTTCTGCCCGTTCTTCGGGCGTCCGCGGCGATGGATCCCCAGCGATCTGCAATCGCCGCGTCAACCGGGACGATTCTTCCGGCGAATCGGGTTGGCAAATCCGCTTCCAGCCAAGCTTCCAGACGCGTTCTGCGTGTGCTCATAGGTAGCGCGCCCAGGCCTTTGCGAATCTCTCCCAGCGTGAGAACGCTCAGATAGAGCATGGCTTCGTCGGTCGAGTCCACCCATTCCATAACCCGCAGCTCCGGGGTGGGGCGCACAAGTTCTGAAACGGAGTTGGTATCGAGCAGATACCCGCTCATACCTCAATATCGCGTCCGGTGTCCTGGTCCCGCTCCAGATCCAGCTCGATGCCAACCAACGGCGATTCGCGAAAGAACTGCACCAGGCTTTTCGGCTGGCGCGATTTGGCTATCAGCCGCTCGTATTGTTCATCTGAAATCATCACCACTCCCTCTTTGCCCTGCCGGGTGATCCGCTGCGGCCCCACCGTCAGCGCTAAACGGAAAACCTCGCTGAAGCGAGCCTTCGCTGTTTGCACCTGCCAGGTTTCCGGGGCGGCTGCGATGACGCCCGTGTTTTCAAGCCCGGTTTCGTGTTTCGAATTCTTCAAGGCATGCCTCCTAATGACTAGTCTGACTAGTTTTAGAATAGCGCTTCAAGAGTCGGCAGTCAAGGGCGACGAAGGGTGCTTAGCCGTTTTGGGGTGCGCCACTGGTTTGGCCAGTACATTCATTGGGTTGGGAGGTAAACACCCGACGACGAAATGCGGTTACTGAGCGCGACTTTGTAGCGCGGAAAGCGTTGCATTGCCTGGATAGAATCCCAGGCCGGCGGTAATCACGTTGCGCGCTTGGCTCGCGTCGCCGCTTTGGCGGAAACTGAGCGCGATTTGCGCCAGCGTCACCGGCGAAGCCTTGAAGGCGTCGATCCCCAGGCGCTTGTAAAGATCCGCGATGGGCCCGTATTTTCGCTGAGCGAAATAGAGCTGCACCAGATACTGGCCGGCGAACGTATTTCCGGGATTTTGATCCAAAGCCTGCTGGAAATAACCCAACGCCGCGGCATCGTTCTTTTGCGAGATGGCTTCCAACGCGCGCATGTACGCCGCCACGCCAGGCCGCGCCAGTCCTTGGATCTCCGAGAGAAAATACAGGGGAAGCTCGCTCTTGTCGCCCGAAATTCGCAAAGGCATGTTGGCGGACGCTATAACTTCGCTGGCGCCGGATTGGCGCAGATTCACGATGAGCCGGTAATCGCCGTTCTCCAGGTCGTTCACGGCGATGGTCTTGGATTTCAGCAGCCGCCCGTCTTTAAACTCCGATTGCGGAATCTCTTCGGTACTCGCGCGGCGGCCCGCCTTTTCTAAAAGAGGCGTGACGATATATTCCATCTGATAGTTGGCGGTGTCGCCCGGCGGCTCATGCAGTTCGAACAACAACCGAAGCGGGTCCGGGTGATTGATTTCGTGACGCGCGGCGGGGTGAAACTGCACGCCGAAATATTGGAAAGGCTGGAATGGATTTGGCCGCGCCACGCGGTCCACCGATGTGGTTACCAGAGGCCCCGCGAACGAAGCGCGGCTGACCGGGCCCGCGGCCACCGTTGTCTCCCCTTTGTAAGTCTGCTGGGCCTGGCGGTTCGTCACTTCCACCATCAGCTTATAGGCGCCAGGTTCGATTGGAATGCGGCTGGCAACCTGGAATGGCGTGAATTTTTTGTCGCCCGAAGCCGCATCGTCGAAGGCCGCAAAAGCGCGTTCCTCGGAGTTTTCGAGCACGGTTTCCCCGGACTGCGTGGTAAGCCGATAGCCGATGCTCACCTTCAACTGCGAGCCGTCGCGCTGGCCCAGCTTCGGGTCATCGATCAAAATGCCGAAGTCCAGCCAGTCTTTGCCGGTTGGATCGGCCAGCACCAGCGAATTGATCTCAATGGGCCGGTCTTGGTTCACCGAAAAATAGGACTCAACCCTGGCATGCAGCGAGCGCATCTCGCGGAGCTTGCTGACGTTGGAGGGAACGTTCGCGAAATTCTCGATTCTGGCGAGCAGCATGTCGCTGGACATGTCGGGCGTGTAGTTTACCGTATCGACGGGCTCGCTCGGCACCAGCGACATGACGGCGTGCGCCACGTCGCCGCCCATGGGCTGAAGAAACTTGTAGACATCTTTGTTGGAATTGAATTGCGAGCCACGCACCAGCTTCATGGGACCATCCAGGAAGGGCCGGTAGAACTTATAGTCGCCGATGTCGCCGTAGATGTAGAACAACAGATAAAAGAACGAGGGCAGGGCCGGAGAGTGGGTGTTGTTGTCGTAGAACCATAGCTCCATGGGATAGATCTGGCCGTAGCCGACGAAGGGATGGCGTGAGGTGGGCGCTCCAAACAGAATATAGGCGCGCCCCATGTCGGTCATCCAGCCGGGTGTGGTGGATTCCCTGCCGAAGTGGGTGTTGGCGTACTCGATGCGCGCGTAGTGTTCTTCCTTGTATGGGTTGCGGTCTGAGCCGCGCAGCGGGTTGCGGATGGCCCAGAAACTCTCCTCGAACTTATCGCGCTCGTCGTCTGTGGTCAGAGCCAGGAATGCCTTGCGCTCTTCATCGGTGATGATATAGACCACGTCCTGGTCGATCCACTTTTTGTATTGAGCGGGGAGCTGGGGTTTCTTGGTGGCTGCGGAAAGGTGGAGGCAGAAGAATAGAGCGATGAGGGCGAATCGAGTGCGATACATGTTGCTATTTATATCTTCTTACAAAAAAGGAAAAGGGGGAGATCCCGGGTCGTACCCTTGAGATCTCCCCCCGAGGTGATCAGCGAGCTTAGTTAAAACTCAAAGCGGGCTGCTAAACGCGCGTTGAACGGGATTTCGTACGGATCGGCGAACTGTTGGAGACCTGGCTTCAGGAAATCCGGGTTCGGCGTGCCGCCATTCAACTGTGACCATTGGTTGACGCGAATCGCCTTCTGCTCATCAAACACATTGAACATATCGGCGATGAACTTCAGCCGTGCGCGCTCACCAAGTCTAATGGTGTAATCGGCGTGCAGGTTGAAGTCGTAGGTCCACGGCGTACGGCCATAGGCGCCGCGCGGTCCGCCGGGGCAGGTGAACGTCCCGTTGGGGCAGACCGGGATTTCGCCCGCGTTCAAGTAGGCTGGGTGAGCCAGCAAATTGGTAATCGGGGTGCCCGAGGTGGGAAGCCAGCTGGCGCCCACGTTGAAGTTATGCCACATGTAGTTGCCGAACAGTTTGAATTGGTGCCGGCGGTCGCTGTTCAGAACACCCGGAATATCCTGGCCAGTCAGACGGCCGTCGGAATTGGTGAAATCGAACATGGAGCTGATGTTGGGATCCTGCTGGCCATTGTCGCTACGGAAGTTGCCCTGGTAGTTGCCGTCCAGCTTCGACAACACGTAGCTTCCATAGAATTGAACATTCGAGAAGCGCTTGTTGACGATAAACTCGCCGGACTTGTAGATGCGGCTCGCATTCGGAAAGCCATCGGGAATTCCGTCCGGGCCGTTCGGGGTTCCGTTAGCAAAGTTGGTGTAGCCGATGGCGGTATTGCAATTCGGTCCCGAGGTGCAGGGGAACGTATTTTGGAAGATATCCAACTTGGCCGACGGATTGCCAACCACGTAAATCTGCGGCACGCCAGCCAGAGCCTGGGTAACGTTGGTGCCCGACATATCCTCGATAATCCGGCGAAGGTCGCGATAGACAAACCGCCCAGTGAAGGTCAGATTGTGGGCGAATTCGTGTTCGTAGCCTCCCGTGACTTCATCCTGGAACTGCGCGCCGGTTCCGGGGGCGACGTTCTCGATACATAGTGCGCAGCCACCCTGGAATGCGATGGTGCCACCCGGCACATAGTCGCTGGGCGACAAATTCGGTTGCTGGCCCGGGCCGGGATCCGCGTACCACGCTCCGGTGATGCTGAGCTGAGAGGACAAGGCACGGACGCTGATATCGGACGGGACTTTCTCAAAGAAGCGGCCCCAACTGGCATCGATCTTAGTCTTGTGATCGTTAAACGGATCCACGATGACCCCCACGCGCGGAGCCCAGTTGTGCGTCAAAACGTAATGGGTTTGGTTGCCGATCAGGCTTTGTTGCTCCAACCGGACGCCGGGCTTGAACGTAAACCGGCCGAAGGTCCAGGAATCCTGGAAGTAGCCGCTCTGATAGCGCTCATCGGTAGGGGTATAAGGCGGGGAGTAGAGCCCGCGCTCATACTCGAGCACGATGGGTAAGGATGTATCGCCGTTCTCGTACGTGCGAAGGAACTGTCCGCCGTAGGACGTCTGCCCGGCCGCCGAACCGAATGCCGGAATGTTGGGAAACGTGAAGTTCGCCCCGGTGTATAGCCCAAAAGCGTCGTTGTACTGATCGTCTTCAAACTGGTACCCGTAGGTGATGGTGTGGCCACCCCAGAGGCGGAAGATGTGGGTGCTGGAGACGGCCATCTGGTTTACTTTCGATTCACTCAGCTCATTGAAGCCGACACCGCCATAAGTGATTTGGCCGCCCGTGCCCTGCTGCACCGCGGTTTCGTCAATGATCTGATAGCCATTCTCGAGCGGCGTGTTGGTGAAACTGTTGTAGTAATTGCTGTAGTTCACAGTAAGCGCCCAGTTGGGGCTTAAGGTGCCGTTGTAACGTCCGGTCCAGGTGCGCGTGCCAAAGTTCAGCTTGCTCTCCACGCTGCGATCGACGGGACCGGGGGCGGGAACGGTGCTGACGGGCTGGTTGAAGGTCATAGGCGTATTGGAAGGATCGCCGAACACGGAGCCTTCGAATTGATGCTTGGTGCCAAGGTTGTAGTTGATCTTGCCGGTGTAGTCTATGGTTCTGATGGTGCGGGCGATCACGCCCAGGGCGTAGTTGGCGTAGAAAGGATCGGCTTCCTTGTAGTTGGTGTTGTGCAGCGGATTGATACCACCGTAGAAGAAAAGCTTGTCTTTCAGGATGTAGCCTCCGAAGTCACCACCGTAGTCGAGCGATCCCTGATGCACCAGATAGTCGAACTTGCTGACCAATTGCGGGTTGGCATCGGTGCGGGTGGCTTCAAACTGTTGCGGACCGAAATATCCGTAAACGTCGCCATGATACTGGTTGGTCCCGCTTTTGGTGACCACGTTGATGACGCCGCCCAGCGCTTCACCGTATTGCGCTTCAAAACCGCCGGTCTGCACCTGGACTTCCTGCACGAAGTCGAAATTGATGCCGTTGCCAAGGGGGCCGTACGCGCGGCTGTAAGTGCCAAAGCCGCCAAAACCGGGATCGGTGGTGTTCGCGCCGTTTACGATGTATTCGTTTTCCAAGCCCGAAGCGCCATTAATGGAGGGGTTCGCAGAGCCGGCGCCGACGCTATCGGAAACGCCAGGCGCCATGGCCATCACGGCTGAAATATTCCGGCCAACAGGGACGTTCCTAAAAAGGCTTTCGTCGATGTTGGCGCCGATGTTGGTGGTGCTCAAGTCGATGGAAGTGGCGTCTGCCGTCACATCCACGGTTTGGGTGGAGGTTCCTACTTCCAGATTAATATCGGCGGTGGTGGTCCCGAGGATCGATACCGTAATGTTGCGTTGTGTCGCGGCCGAAAATCCAGG
>Ga0302326_10001152_pt1 | contig 68627 bp, 106 predicted proteins | sample Palsa_T0_3_FD_202264 | JGI IMG/M metagenome (GOLD analysis project Ga0302326, IMG submission 202264) | Peat permafrost microbial communities from Stordalen Mire near Abisko, Sweden - Palsa_T0_3 | ecosystem: Environmental > Terrestrial > Soil > Palsa > Peat permafrost | place: Sweden: Abisko... | reverse complement strand
ACCGTCCACATCCGGCGGCGTCGGCCAGCTTGGCGAACCCACCCCGCGCCCGCCCGATGGGTCGAAGAGGGCGCTTACCCTGGCCGCCCCCCACTCCTCCGCCTTCTCGGCCGCCAGACGGAGCCCGCGCTCGTCACGCACCTGCAAGATGAACTCGTGCGGCGACTGCTTCAACACGTCCGCGAATCTCGCCGACAGCGGCCACTCGAACCCGTTCACCTGCACGCGTCGAAAAAACGACATGTGCGGACGCAGGAGCCACCGGCTGTTGCCCACAACCGTGTCGCGCGTGTACTCCCCACAGAAATGAGCCGCCAACTTGAGCCCTGGGGCCACGCTCACGAACGGCGACGCACAGAGATCGTGCACCCACTCGATCGACGGGTACCGCGCCGTACCCGCGCGCGTCGTCGAGAAAAGAAGGCCCCACTCCACGAACGGGAACTCCCGCGACAGCTCCGCCAGCTGTGACGGATCCACCCCGTCGTCGGCGCCGGAAATCGTGACGCCCGTCAGTAGGCCTTCGGTGGTGGGTGGATGGTTCATGCGCGCGGCTCTACTCGTTTGGACGCGATGAGCGCGATGAGCGCGATGAGCTTCCGGAGCGGCGGCTCGTCGGGAGTCCAGTCATGCTTGATCGCCAGCCGCGTGATAGCGGCACGGCCCGGGCGACGCAAGCACTTCGCGCAGCAGGCGAGCCGACACCGGATCTGCCGCTCGACCGACGACTCCGGTACGTCGAATGCGCCGCAGTAGTCGCAGCCGAAGACTAGCTCGCCCGTCACCATAGGCCCATGGCGTCAAACGCCGACCACTGGTCCCACTGCGGGGACGCGTACGTTCCACGATCCGTCGCGGCAAGAGCCCACGTCCACTGTTCCTGGGCGTGCTCGAAGTACGGACGCCAGTCCCAGTACGGCTCGACGTACCCGTCGTCGTTGATCTCGAACGGATCACCACCCGTGATGAAGCCGGCGACACGGAAGCGCTGGTCGGATTCTCGTCGCCCCTCCTTGGACATGCACGAGCCGCGCGCAACGTCGAACAACGGCGCCATGGACTCCGTGACACCCGTCGCCACCGTCGCCATGTCATCGTCCGGCATCATGCGGAGGACCGGCGGATCCTTTCCCAGGTTGCCGTGGTCCGACATGCAGTCATCGCGCGCGCGTGCCGCTGCGCGCAGCCACCACCACGCCGCCGCGCCCGGATTGCAGACCACCTGGCCTGTATCACGGCCCGCACGCCAGGTGTTGCACAGGGCGACGTTCGAGTCGTACACGGCGTAGACGACCAGGAGGGCCGCATCTTGGTGGCCTGTGCAGAGCACGCGACCCGCTGTGTTCTCCGCGCCGTCCACCTGCCACGCCGCATTCACAGCGTCCGCAATCCCCCACGCCACAGCGCGAGCCGCCGGAAGCCCGTTTACCAGGACCGTCTGGTAACGGGAGCATGTGCGCGCCAGGGCGCACGCCGTTGGAACCTGGCTCATCATCTCGATGACGTCGTCCTGCGTCACGCGCGGCTCGGGCGCCACGGCACCCGCGTCTGGCGACGCCGAAGTCGCCGGAGGCGCCCCTACCTCGGACGCCTGCGTTCCCGACGCGAACGCCAGAAGGACGACGGCGACGGCAACGAACACGGAGAGCCTCATCGACGACTGTTATACAGCACGTCGAACACGACAACAAGGATCTGGCGCGACGGCTCTCAGGGAGCTAGCCTGCGCTCTTTCCCAAGGAGCAACCCGCATGCGTGGCGTATCGAGCAGGCAGCCCGTCGGCATCCACATCGACGCAGCGGCGGCGCAGGCGGTCGAAGACTTACGCCTCGCCCTTGTCGACGAGAACGTGCTGAAGAAGCGCATCGACCGCATGAAGCGTGGTCCGCATCGAGACACGGACATGTGGCGCACCGAAGACCAACTGTCCAAGGCCTCGATGGGCGTTCTCCACGCCCGCACCACGCTCGACCAGGCTCTCCTGGGCGATGACCTCTGAGCCACGGACAAGGACGGTCATGATCGCAAGCATCTGGGCACAGACGGCGGCACGCGTCATCGGTCAGGGCGGCAAGATCCCATGGCGCTACTCGGGCGACTTCAAGAGGTTCAAGCGCCTCACGATGGGCGACGCCATCATCCTGGGCCGCATCACCTACGAGAGCATCGGCAAGGGCCTACCCGGTCGAGCCAACATCGTCGTGACCTCACAACGCATCGCCGTCTCCGCTTCGGCCTCCGGCGGGGAGGCCACCAGCGTGGGCACAGCGCGAAGCGTCGAGTTGGCCATCGCGTCCGCCGCTAGCAGCCGTCCGGGACGGGACGTGTGGTTCATCGGAGGGGCGCGCGTCTACGCCGAGGCCATGGCGCACGTCGACATGCTGGACGTCACCCTCGTGCCCGACGTCGTCCCGGACGCGCCGGACGTCGTCAAAGCCCCCGAGATCGACACGAGCCTCTGGCGCGTTGCCGCCGAATGCGCGCACCCGGACGAGCCACGCCTATGGATCCAGCGCTGGCTCAAGAAGGACGAGACGAGGACGTTTCGCTCGTTTCCGTAGCGCCAGCCGCCCCCAACGTAGGCACGTAGAACCACTCCCTCAGAACCAGCCGCCGCAGCGCGTGCACCACCGGGTGGTCGAAGTAGAGACGGCGCCCCAGCACCAGCGCTACCCCACGACTGTCCAGCTTTCGCTCGCGGACGAGGCTTTCCGCCAGCGTGCCGTGCCCGGCCCGGTGCGCGGACAGAACCGCCCGCGCCATGCGCCAACACGCAGCCAGCACGGCCACCTCCTCCTCGGTCGGTGGCTCCTCGAACATCTTCGCGAAAGGAGGAGTGGGCGCGTCATCGCGCAGGTTCTTCCAGGGAGGCGTGGTCTCTCCACACGCGACGAGCCACGCCGCGCGGCGACGAGCGCCGTTCAGATCCGTGTAGGACGTACCCGATCGCATCTTGCCGTAGACCATCACCTCGGCGGCCAGACCGCCAAGATTCATGACGGTCCGGCACCACTGGCCGTGAGGCGTGTCGTCGTAGACCTGGAGCACCTTGTAGATCACGAATCCGTCCGCGTCGGCGTCCGCGCTACGCGGATCGATGGACACCTCCGTGAAGTCGGACACCGTAGCGCACGACCAGGTGAGAACCGCATGCCCGGCCTCGTGAACAGCGATCCGCTGGTCCTCTTTGGCCGTACGCTCCTCGTCGCGCGGCGCGCGCGGCGACCGCTTGGATGCACGCCGCCGGGAGATCAGCAGGGCCAGAAGCACGCCCACCAGCACCGCCAGCAGGCGGTAACCCCAGACGCTCACGCGGTAGCTCGCGCGATCGGGCGGTAGCCCAGGTGCTCCTCGCAGAACTCGACCACCGCGCTCCACATCGCTCCCAGCTGCCAGCACGCCTCGCCACACTCCCGCCGCTGCGCCACCGACAGCGCGTCTCCCCACGCGTCGCACCCAAGACACATGGCGTAGCTCTCGACCCGATAGTCCCACTTGCCCGCCACGCGCGCGTACCTCTCGCCCACGGGGATGAGCGACTCGCACTCGTAGCAGTGGCGTTCCTTCGCGCTTCGCGGGTAGGTCGTCGACTGAAACGAGGCCGTCTCGGCGTCGCAGTAACACATGGGCTCTCCGATCGTTGCGTGCGATGCCGGTTGAATGTATGACATGACGTCTGACACCGCAAGAAGCGGGAGGACTGCGACCATGGACCGCCTGATCATCGGCAAGCACGCGCCTCCCGCGGGATCGTCACCCGCGATCGTTCTCACCAACCCAAAGTACTCGCACAACGTCGCGGGGACGCTACGGCTCGCCAGCTGCTTTGGCGTTCGGCAGGTGTGGTTCACTGGTGACCGCGTACGACTCGACATCGAAGCCCGAGGCCGCATCCCGCGCGAGGAACGAATGCGCGGCTACAAGGACGTCGACCTCTTCTCCTACGACCGGCCGCTCGAACAATTCCCCGCCGCCGTGCCCGTCGCCGTCGAGATGCGCCCAAACGCCGAGCGCCTCCACCTCTTCGAGCACCCCAAGAACGCCGTCTACGTCTTCGGTCCCGAGGACGGCAGCCTGCCGCAATCCGTCCTCAGTGCCTGCTACCGCTTCGTCGTCATCCCCACCAGGCACTGCCTCAACCTCGCCACCGCGGTCTCCGTCGTGCTCTGGGACCGCTGCACCAAGCTGGGCGAGATCGGCGCACACGCCTACGAGGAGGACGTTCAGCCCGAGCGCGAGCTGGCCCGACAGCTTGGCCTCCGCGACAGCAAATCCGATCGGGATCTCCACGCGTGAAGACCACCGACCGGCGCGCGGCCCGACGCAAAGCCACACGCAAGGCGCAGCGCTCTCGCCCCGTCGCGCCGGTCGCTGCACCAAGCGCCTCCTCGGACTTCACGGACGTGCGCGCCCACATCGAATCCGCTGCGGAAACCCTGTCCGCGAAGCTTGGAGGCGCCATCACGCCCTCCGGCGTGAGCATCCTCGTCGGGGGCCTCATGGCCCTCTTCACACCACGCTCGGCCAAAACCAAGCTCAGTACGGAAGACGGACGCCAGGTCCCGCTCGACGGCAACCAGATCCGAGCGCTGGGCGAGTCGCTCTTCTTGCGAGCTTCGCTCCCAGCCATGGTCTCCGGGATGTTCCAGAAGCCCATCGATCCGCCGGCCGACAAGGACCGCCAGGACATCGGCCTTTGGTTTGACCAAGGCCTTGCTGAGGGCGCAACGCACCTGCTCGTCGTCCGCGACAAGGACCACAAGATTCGACCTGTGTACGCTCGACCGGGCGAGAGCGCGCGGACCATGTACCGCTCGTACCAGTTCCGGAACGACCAGCAGGTGACCGCCGTCTACTCGCTGCGCGAGGATAGGGCCTCGCAGCTCGTCGAGTGGCGCCCCATGCACATCGACTAAAGGAGTGAAGCATGTCGAGCAAGCCGGTCGATCTCTACAGCGAGCAGGGCTCGCGCATCCTCGACATCCCCGGGTGGCAAGCCTTCAAGTGGCGCGCCGTCCCTCCCGACACCGTCCTCGTCGAAGGGGCCGTCTGCACGACGCTCTTCAAGAGCGGCCCGCGCAAAGGCCTGCCCAACTGGTCGAAGCTCGACAAGAGCACGCGGCGCGAGATCGCTCTGTCCGGCGCACAGATCAAACAGTTCCAGCTCGCGTGGGAAAAGGAGACCGGCAAGTGCCACAAGTGCACAGGCACCTGCCGTGTCTTCCAGAAGTGGAGTGCGGCCGAGGGCATCACCTACAAGACGTGTCCGCGGTGTGCTGGAACCGGTGCGGCTCCAGGCACGCAGACCGCGAGCGCAACACCATGACCACCACGCGAGGGATGATGAGCGACTACTACATCCTACGACCAGGAGACGTGCCCGACTAGCGTCGAGACCCGCCGCGACTCGACCGTCGGAACGAACCCTTGTGCTTTTTCTGGGCCTCCTCGATCGCCATGAGCGCGAACCGCATCATGTACCAGAACGGCGTCGCCGCATGCCGCTCGCTCCCGAATGGCTGGCTCACCGCCCCGCCTTCGTTGGAGATGCGCTCGATGTTGTAGCCGCCGTAGCCGCCGTTGTAGTCGAGCCGGTAGCCCCCCACGTCCTTGTACGAGGTGGCCATGCGGCCGCCCAGCGCCTTCACCAGGTGCTCGAAGAGCCCAACGACGTTCGACTTGGAGATCCGCGACATGCGTTCGAGAATACCACGAGACGCACGGCGCTTGCCAATCAGCGCCTGTGACGGGTCCATCCGCGGGCGGGGCGCAGATCGACGATCTCGCTTGTCCCCCCATCGCGCACGGTCACGATCCCGTCGTAGCCCGCGTCGAGCAGGCTGTGGCTCAACCTCAGGTTCTTGCGCTTCACTGCGCGGTAGAGACGCCGCTTCCAATCGTTCGGGCCATAGGTCGCACCCGGATCCGTATTGAACTCCAGCACCAGCGGGCAACGAAACTCCGCCGTCCCCTCCTCCCAGCCCGTGGGCAGCTTTCCGTCCCCAGGCACGTGGAGCATGTACATCCCAGCCGGCTCGACGTCCTGGCTGTACATCCTCGGGTCCACCGACCGGCGCGGGGCGGGCACAGTATTGCGGACGAAACGAAACCGAACAGGGACGCACGTCTCGAAGTGCGCGCCGCTCTCGGTCACGTTCGCCAGGCCCGCGGTCAGGATCGAGCTGTCACGACGCACGACTCCGCGAGCGTACCACGACTCACCCGGGCGGCGGCGGCTCGGCTCCCGGCGAGAGCTGCGGCTTCTTCTGCGGAGAAACCAGCTCGGCGTTCAACTCCGCGACCAGAGCCAGCGCCCGCTCCGACAGCTTCACGGGCACATCGACATGGATGACGACGATGAGCACACCTCGCGCCCCGGTGCGCCCAAGTCCATGGCCCGCCACGCGGAGGGCCGCCCCGTTCTGCGTGCCCGGCGGCAAGAACATCGGCACCGTCACGTCGTCGCGCGTGGCGTCGGGCACCGGTACCCTCAGCTCGGCACCCAGGATCGCCTGGGTGAACAGCACGTGCACATGCGTCTGGAGATCGGCACCGTGCCGCTCGAATCTCTCGTCGGGCTTGAGGACGATCTCCACCTGCAGATCACCGGACGGCGCTCCGTCGCGCCCGGGCATCCCGTAGCCACGTACGCGCAGACGCTGACCTTCGGCGATCCCCGGAGGGAAGTTGACCGGGACCTGGCGGGTCGTCTCCGACGCCCCCTGGCCACGGCATGCGCCACACGGATGGTGGATGAGCTGCCCCACGCCGTGACACATCCCGCAGGGCTGCGAGAACGCAATGAACCCACGCGGCACCGACACCTGGCCGCCCCCTCCGCACCCCGAGCAGACCTCGGGCTTCGTGCCGCGTCGGGCGCCCGTCCCGCCGCATTCCAAGCACACCGCCGTCGACCGCACCGTCACCGTATGCGTGCACCCGTACACGGCCTCGCGGATCGTGATCGGGATCTCGACCCGGATGTCCTGTCCGCTCTTGGCCTGCCGCGGTGGTGCGCCGTTGTGGCGGTGCCGGCGTCGCTGCTCCTCCGGTGGTACCGTCGCCCCGAACATGTCCGCGAACAGCTCCTGCATGTGCGCGAACACGTCCTGGACCCCGTGGAAGCCGTCCCCATCGCTCGCGCCCGCTCCCCCCGGATCGAGCCCCGCATGCCCGAACCGATCGTAGATCCGGCGCTTGCCGTCGTCGGAGAGCACCTGGAAGGCCTCGTTGATCTCCTTGAACCGAGCCTCGGCCTTCTCGTCCCCTTGGTTTCGGTCCGGATGACTCTTGGCCGCCTCGCGACGGAAGGCCTGACGGATGTCGTCCGAGGACGCGTCCTGCGTGATCCCCAGGACGTCGTAGTAGTCTCGTTTGCCCATCCGAGCCTCCAGGCTAAGACCTGGCCGCCGCTCACGCAAGATGCGCGCGCGACCCTACCTGGACCACAGCCACGACCTCGACGACGTCGCGATTTGGCTTGGACTTGGATCGATGACGGATGCACCATGGCTGCATGGTGCGGACCGGCGTAACTCGCGTACAGACAGGCTACCAGGGAAACACATCACCGTCCGCGCCCGAGACTACGGGCAAGAAGAAAAAGTTCTTTCTGGAGGACACTGTCTACTCGGACAAGCCGGCCATCGCGCCTCCGGGCGAGAAGCTGATGTTCGCGATGCGGCCCCTCATCTCTTGCTGGACGCCCGACGCGCTGACGATCCTCGCGTTCTCCAAAAACGGCGAGAGGCTCCAGGGCAGCACGGCGGTCACGGACCGCGGCGCAGGCTTGGAGCATCCCGTCTGCTTGCGCGAGATCCATCTGGGCGGACACGTCGTCACCTTCGACGAGAAGGACAACGCCACCCACCGAATGGGAGGCATTGGCTTCACTCCAGGCCAGGAAGGTCGCGGCGGCGTCCCTCTCGCCGGCAAGAACATCCGCACTCTTCAGGTCGCCGAGGTCATGTACTGCGTCGTGGAGAACACTTCCAAGAAGCCCGTTCTCGTCAAGCTCGCGTACGAAGGTCACTCCAATGACGACTCACGGCCGTACCCACTCGCGCCCGATCCGAGGCCGTGCTCGAAGACGCGTCGGTTTGGCGTGCCGCCCACGCCGGAGGAGCACATCATCTGGCGCTCACCGTGGCACATGCGGACCAGGCGTCTGTGGATCCACTCCGACAGCCGCGGAGATCTCGACCTTCTCGCCGTGAAGATCGGCAACCGAGACCAGCTCATCTCCGAGATGCCCATCGCGGTCGAAGCGTTCGAGAACGGCCTCGCTATCGTTTTCGATGCATGCGTCGTCGCACAAGACTTCGACTTCGTCATGCGCAACACGAGCGACAGTATGCGTCACATGGAGATCGAGATGGAAGCCGACGTGGACGATGTCCCCGCCGTCGACACCACCCGCAAGACCAGCTCTGGCTACCGCTGACCTTCATGGTCCCGCGCTCACGCGTCGGGACCGCTCTCGTCGTCGTCCGGCTCGCCGTGCCCGTAGAGACTCGCCTCCTGACGCCTGTCGTTCCTCCTCCGCTCCTTCTTGCCCTTGTGCCCGTCGCCGTCACCAAGACCCTTGACGCAGACAATCTGCCGAAGCTCGTGGACGATCTCCACGAGATCCGACTGCGCCGCCATCACCGCCTCGATGGACTTGTAGGCCCGAGGGCTCTCGTCAACGACGTCCTTGTCCTTGCAGCACACGACGTGCGCCGTGTCCTCGCGGTGCTGCGCCAGCGTGATCGTCTGCCGCGCCGCCGTACGGCTCATCACCCGGCCAGCCCCGTGGCTGCACGTGTGGAAGGACTCCGCGTTGCCCTTGCCACGCACGATGAAGCTCCGGGCTCCCATGCTACCGGGGATGATGCCCATCTCTCCGACACGAGCACTCACCGCACCCTTGCGCGTCAGGTAGACCTCGCGGCCGAAGTGCTCCTCCTTCTGCACGTAGTTGTGGTGGCAGTTGACCACCTGCCCGGTCACCTCGAACTTCGGCAGCCCCGCCTTGCGCAGCGCCGACAGCGTGCGCTCCAGCATCAGCTCGCGATTCGTGCGCGCGTAGTCCTGCGCCCAGCCCACCGCCTCCATGTAGTCTGGCAGATGCTCGGTCCCCTCCGACAGGTACGCGAGGTCCCGGTTGGGCATGGAGATCCCAAGGCGATCCATCTCGTCCTTCGCGATCGCGATGAAGTAGCTCCCGATGCGGTTGCCGATGCCACGACTGCCCGAGTGCAGCATCACCCAGATGCGGTCCTCGGTGTCGATGCACACCTCGATGAAGTGGTTGCCCGTACCCAGCGTCCCCAGCTGCTTGACCTGCCGGCGCGTCTCCAGGCGCGGGTACTTGTCCACAATCCGCTTGAACCGCTCCTCCAGCCCCGCCCACGCTGCCGTCACCACCTCCGGCGGCTGGCCCCACGCGCCACGGTCGTTGTTGCCACCTTCGTCCGAACGGCCGTGCGGCACCGCATGCGAGATCGAATCGAAGAGCGCCTTTGCGCTGTCGCCCAGTTGATGGCTCGTCAACGTCGTGCGCGCTGCCACCATGCCGCAGCCAATATCGACCCCGACCGCGGCGGGAATGATCGCTCCTACGGTCGGGATGACACTGCCCACCGTCGAGCCGAAGCCGTGGTGTACGTCGGGCATGACGGCGATGTGCGGCCACACGATGGGAAGCTGCGAGGTGTAGCGGAGCTGCGCCTTCGCGCCATCCTCCACCGGAACGCCTCGCGTCCAGGCCTTGATGGGCACACCTCCCTGGCTCTCGATGATGTCGAAGCTGTCGCTTTCCATGGGCGCATTTTGTACCAGAGAGTGTCGCTGCTGGCGAGCCGACGACCTTGCGCCTCGTGCTGGATGTTCGACAGCTCCTCGTGCCAACGGCGGGTCATCCCGACTGCAGCATCGGAAGGAGCCAGTGAATGGAGGACGAGCGCGTCGGCTGGCGGAAGATGCGCCGCAGCTTGCTCTTCTCTTCGTCGAGCAGTGCCAGCGCCGCGTCGATCGTGTCCTGCTTCTTGTGGCCGGTCATCCGGTCACGCCGACGTTCATCCAGCCGCAGACGGGACAGAGCGATGTGCCAGCACCCGTCGGTGGCGCGAGCTTCATGGGCGCCGCAGGCGGCGGAGCGCCATGCCCCGTCGGGCCTGACATCATCCAGCTGCCCGTGGGCTCCTCCCGCCGCTGCATCATCACGTCGCACCGTGGGCAGACGAGCTGCATCTTCTCGGGCAGCTTCGCGCGCGCACGAAGCTCCGCGCAGTGCAACGTCTCCGGATCTGCGAGCCGAAGCGACCACGGCCAGCGCTTGTCCTCGTCCACGCCGCTGCCGCAGTGCGAGCATGCCCAGAAGAACACGCCGCACGCGTCGCCTCGGCGGCACACGTAACAAGAGCACGGACAGTTGCGTACTTTCTTCGCGGTCACGCGCTTGCACACGCGGCACGTCGACGGCTCGCTGCGGGCCGCCTCGAACGCGCTGCACGCGAAGTCGTTGCGCGTCTCCACGCGACCTCGCAGCATCACGGACTCTCGGGCGTGGTCTCGCGCTGCATTGAGATCGGGGAACGTTCCCGCGTCGTGGCGCACGCACTGTCCGTACTGCACCGTGCGCCTGTGAAACGAGTGCTGCTCGGGATGGATCCGGTAGACGCCCGTCTCCTTGGCGCCTTCGTTCGTCCAAAATCGACAGCGGTCGCACCTCTCCGCTGCGGCCGTGTTGACGAGGCGGCGCCTCACTTGCTCGGGTGTGTCGTCGTCCATGCGCGTGATCCTACTACTTCCAGACGCCGTCTTTCACCTGCTTGCCATGCGACATGATCGCGTGAATGTGCTTCGGGTCGATCGAGAGGGACGTGTTCTCCGGAAGGGCGCTGACACCCTTCTGCTTGCCCACCTGCTTGACCGTCTTCACGCCCTTCAGCTTGGACGTGCCTTCCAGGGCCGGCGCGTCGGCGTAGAAGTCGAACCAAGGCATCCCGTTGCGCCTGTACTCCGCCGCTGTGAATGGGACTGTCGGGGGCTCGTCGCCCGTGATCCGGCGCCACATCATGGAGTTCGCCAGGTGGACGAAGCACCGGCTCTTGTGCCCCGTGTCCCACCGATCGAGGCCGTACGGATCGTCGAACACCTGCTGCTTCATCCGGCCGCCCGCCCCCAGACCCATGCTGTCCATCTCGCACATGTTCATCATGGCGTCGCCTGCGGAGGCGGACGCCGTGGCGCTGTATGACATCGTCCCGTAGCCACCTCCTCCCGCCGATCCCAGGCTCATGCTTCGCAGCATGCGAAGCCTGGGTCTGCGCTCGACCTTGGGGAAGCGCTTCTCGTACTCCGAGCGCTTCATCGGGATGACCTCGATCTGAATCCCCCCGAACTCCGCCTTGCCCGTCAGCTGCTCCTCGACCGTGAACCCGCCGCCCAGCGGCATCGCCACGAACTGCCTGACAAGGCCGTCTTCGACGACGTAGCCGTCGAGCCACGGCTGCTCGGGCACCACGCAGTAGTCCTTGCCCTTCAGCTTCTTCGACCACGGCTTGCCCGTCAGCGCGCTCATCTTCCCTGTCGCGACCTTGATCGCGAACGGGTAGTGGTGCTCCCGCTCGGAGTCGTACGTTCCCTGAAACTGGAGCCACAGGGCCTCGCTCTGGTACATGGGCACCATGACCCCGCCGCGCTTCAGCCACCGCTCGGGCAAGCGCTTCTTGAAGTCCTCGATGTGCCGGACGGGGAAGTTTCCCAGGCCGGGCGGCAACGGGTACGTCTTGTCGTCGTCCGGGATCCGCAGCGTGCGTTGAAAGCCAACCCGCACGCTCGCCCTTGGGTGCACGTGGGGGAAGTTGAACACCAGGACATCTCCACTTAGCTCCAGCATGATCGCCTTCCTTTCACCACTTGCCGTCCCGTACCTCGCGCACGACACGCAGGACCGCGTCGTCGGGCATCTTCTCAACCGCTTCAATCCAGGATGCGAGAAGATCCGGACGCTTGATCACGATGGCCAGGAGCCGCTTCGACATGCGCCCATCCATCGCCAGAAGAACGTCGCGGCTCTCGCCCAGCGCATCCGCCAGCAGCACGATCGTGTCCTCCGACGCGCGCTCGACCCCGCGCTCAATCTTGCTCAGGTACCCCGGCTCGATGCCGGCCTTCCGCGCCAACTGCCTCATCGAGAGGTCGGGATGCCTCTCCAGCCGCAACGTCCGTAGCCGCTTCCCGAAGGCCTTCAATGTGAGTAGTGTTTACTACTCGCTACCGATTCAGGCAAGAGCTTTTTCCAGACGCCGACCGCGCAGTCCTAGAGCGCGGCCGGAGCGTCTTCACGGTGCGCCGTCTGCGTGTCGGGAGCGACCTGCGTGTAGCCGAGATCGGTGACGAGAAAGTGCAGCGAATTCTCGGCGATGACCCTCGGCGAAGTCCCTCAGTTCTGTACCTTCGGCACAAAAACCAGCCGATTGTCGCGGCGCTCGACCTCGATGAGGGTGCCGATCGGACACTCGCCCGCCAGGAGCTTGACCGACAGCGGGTCCTCCAGGTTCTTGCGGATCGCGCGCTTCAGCGGCCGGGCGCCGTACTGCGGATCCCACCCCAGCTCCGCCAGAAGCTCCTTCGCGCCATCGGTCACCTGGAGCAGGACGCCACGACCACTCAGCCTCTCCACGAACTTCACCAGCTGGATGTCCACGATGTGGCGGATCTCCGCCTTGCCCAACCGGTCGAAGACCACCGTCTCGTCGAGACGGTTCAGAAACTCCGGCCGGAACGTCTTCCGCACCTCGTCCAGCACCGCCTTGTGGCTTCGATCTCGGCTGGTCGACGCGTACGCCGCCAGCGCATTCGCCATGTCCACGCTGTCGTCGACCATCTCCATCAGGTGCTGGGATCCCACGTTGCTGGTGAGCACGATCATCGCGTTCTTGAATCCCACCGTGCGCCCCTGACCGTCGGTGAGCCGCCCGTCCTCCAGCACCTGGAGAAGCACGTTCCAGACGTCCGGGTGCGCCTTCTCCACCTCGTCGAACAGCACCACCGCGTAGGGACGACGACGCACCGGCTCGGTCAGCTGCCCTCCCTCGTCGTACCCGATGTAGCCCGGAGGAGCCCCGATGAGCCGCGACACGGAGTGCTTCTCCATGTACTCGCTCATGTCGATGCGGATCATCGCCCGCTCGTCGTCGAAGAGGTACTCCGCCAGCGCGCGCGCCAGCTCCGTCTTGCCCACCCCCGTGGGACCCAGGAAGAGAAAGCTCCCGATGGGGCGGTTGGGATCGCCAAGCCCCGCGCGCGACCGGCGCACCGCGCTCGACACCGCCTCCACCGCCAGATCCTGACCGATGACGCGCCCCTTGATCTGTCCGTCCATGTGGAGAAGCTTCTCCGCATCCCCCTGCAGCATCTTGCTGACCGGGATCCCTGTCCACTTGGACACGATCGCCGCCACGTCCTCCGCCGTCACCTCCTCGCGCAGGTAGCTCCGGACCTTCTGCACCGTGGCCAGCGACCGACGAAGCTCCTCGATCCCCTTCTCCAGCTCGGGGATCTTGCCGTAGTTGATCTCCGCCGCACGCCCCAGGTCCCCGCGACGCTGCGCCGCTTCGGACTCCTGCCTGAGCGCCTCCACGTCCGGCTGCTTGGCCCGGAGCTGCTCGATGATCTCCTTCTCGCGCTGCCACTGCGCACGCATCCCCGCCACCGTCTCCTCGATGTCGGCGATCTCCTTCTTGACCTCCGTCACGCGCGCCCGGCTGGGGGCGTCACGCTCCTTCTTCAGCGCCTGCTCCTCGATCTGCAGCTGCATGAGACGACGCTGCGAGGCGTCAATCTCCGCCGGCATGCTGTCGACCTCCATCTTGATCTTCGCCGCCGCCTCATCGATGAGATCGATCGCCTTGTCCGGCAAAAACCGCTCGGTCAGGTACCGGTCGCTGAGCGTCGCTGCCGCCATGAGAGCCGCGTCCTGGATCCGGATGCCGTGATGCGTCTCGTAGCGCTCCTTGATCCCTCTCAGGATCGCGATCGTATCCTCCACCGTCGGCTGCGAGACCAGGACCGGCTGAAATCGACGCTCCAGCGCCGCGTCCTTCTCGATGTGCTTGCGGTACTCGTCCAGCGTCGTCGCGCCGATGCACCGTAGCTCCCCACGCGCCAGGGCAGGCTTCAGCATGTTGGCCGCGTCCATCGCGCCCTCGGCCGCCCCCGCCCCCACGATGGTGTGTAGCTCGTCGATGAAGAGCAAAACGCCACCCTCGGACGCTTCGACCTCCTTCAGCACGGCCTTCAGGCGCTCCTCGAACTCCCCGCGAAACTTCGCCCCCGCCACGAGAGCGCCCATGTCGAGCGCCACCAGCCGCTTGTCCTTCAGCGACTCCGGCACGTCCCCGCGCACGATGCGCTGCGCGATCCCCTCGACAATGGCCGTCTTGCCCACGCCCGGCTCGCCGATAAGCACGGGGTTGTTCTTGGTGCGACGGGAAAGCACCTGCATCACCCGACGGATCTCCTCGTCCCGACCCACCACCGGATCGCTCTTGCCTTTGCGCGCCTGCGCGGTCACGTCGCGGCAGTACTTCTCCAGCGCCTGAAACTTGCCTTCCGGATCCGCGTCCGTCACCCGCTGGGTCCCGCGCACGCTCGCCATCGCGGCCAAGACCTTCTCGTACGTGACGCCGCCGCATGCCTCCAGCATCCCCATCACGTTCTTGTCGGTCGATGCCAGCGCCAGAAGGTAGTGCTCGACCGACACGTACTCGTCCTTCAGCTTCTTCATCTCGTCGTCCGCACGACGGATGACATCCATCGTGCGGCGCGAGAGGCCTGGCTCCGCCCCTCCGGACGCGCGCGGATAGCCGTCCAGAGCGTTCTTCGCGTGCCCCTGCAGGGTCGCGAGATCGCCGCCCGCCTTCACCAGGATGGCGCCCGCCGCGCCCCCCACCTGATCGAGCAGCGCCCAGAAGAGATGGTCCGGGTACACCTCGGGGTTGCCACGACGACTGGCCTGCTCCACAGCCGCCACAAACGCTTCCCGACTCTTGGTCGTCATCCGATCCGGACGCATCCGCTACCCCACTCTTTCTGCGCCGGAGCGCCGCCGCGCAACCTAAGTCGCGTGACGTCCGAAGCAACCTAGGCGTTCTCGTTCTCCGCGATCTCCCGGTCCATCTCGTCCTTGTGGGCGTCCGCGTACGCCCAGGCGGCCTCGATCTGCGCTCGGGTGAGATGCGGGTAGGACCTCTGAAGGCCATAGACCCCAGCTCCCTGGCGACGCCAGGACTCCAGGCACGACACGGGGATCCGAGTCTGATGCAAACGCGCGTAGCCGCCACACACCCCCGGCGTCTTGACGATGGCCAGCCCCTCGTTCGTGAGCACTTCCTCCGCCCGTCGGGCCGTGTCCACCTTCCTGGCGCACGCCACCGAGCAGGCAATGGACTCGCGTCCGTCCGGACCCGAGGAAGACAGCCAACCTGCCGGCGGCGCGGTCCACGCCGCCGTACCCGGCGCGGCCTCATCACCCGTCTGGAACGAAAAACCTCCGCTCTTCGCGCCGCACCCGTCGCAGATCTCCTCCACCACGAGAAGCTCCGTTGGGCACATGCACCACGCCCGGCGATCCGCCATCGCGCGTGGAACCGACTTTTCCTTGTGGCAACGGTTGCACTGCGCCATCACGCGCACCGCTTCGTCAGGTGGTCCACGTACGCCATCCCTCGCCAGCCGCCCAGCATCGCGAGCGTCCGCTCCCATCGCGTGGCCCACGGCGCCCGGCTGTCCTCGCGCGCCTCCGCGACCATCTGCCGCGCGAGACCTGTCGCACCACGCTCCGCGCGCTCGCGCTCGGCGGTCACGACACACGCTGCGACTTCCTCGTCCGTCGCGTTCACGAGAAGCATCTCGTCGGTCACCATGCTGAAAATGGCGAGGAGCCCGTTGGGCTGCACCAGCACGCGCCAACCGTGCGCTCCCATCCACTCGTCCGAGGTCGTCATCCGCCAACGCCCGGCTGCGCGCGGCCCGCGTACTCGCCACCATCACGACCACACGTCCACGTGCTGCCGCACTGGCCGCAGTGAAAACGCGGCCGGCCATCCAGTGCCTCGCTCTGTGTGTAACCGCCCACGCGGCAGGACGGGCATAGAGGACGTCGCGCACTCTTTCGCGTCTCCTCCACACGCTTGCGGCTCACGGCGAAACCTCGTTCGATGATCCCCAGCGGGGTAGGAGAGCCCGGCTGGCCTTTGGGGCCCGCCCGGAGAGTAACGAAGGAAAGGACAAGTGCTCAGAGCTGGAAGCTCATCGCTGACCGCTCAAGGCTGACGCAAAATCTGAACGCTGAAGGCTGAATCTCGGAATCGGCGTCGGTTCGAGGGCACCTTATTTTTTCCCTGCGCGTCCTCTCGTCTGCTTTCCTCCCACCCCACTGAAGTCTTGTGGCGCGCTAGAGAGCGATCTCCGTGCGGCCGTTGCTCTTCTCGATGAGCATGTTGATCTTGTCGTGCTCGCCTTGCAGGCGGTCGACCGTCTCCGCGCGCTTGCCATCGGGCAGCGCACAGTTGTTCTTCTTGGCCACGCGCACGCGCTTGCCGTCGTCGTCGTACGAGAACTCCTCGGTCGTGACGACCGCCTGCGCCAGGCAGTGAAGCTCCTTGTACCAGGCGATCTCGCTCTTGTACTCCTCGCGCAGTCGCACGGCGTGCATGACCGCCATCGTCTTGCCATGCCACTCGATCTCCGCCTTGGCGTTCGCCAGCTGCACCGCCGTCTGGAGCGCGACCAGCTCGTCACGCGCCGCGTTGGCCTTGGCTGCCGTCTCCTCGAAGTCGAAGGAGGGCTTCGCGCTCTCCTCGTACGTCACCGAAGCCGCTGCGCGCTTGCGGTGCTCGCCGATGAGACCCTTGAGCGAAGCGATGCGACGAAGCGCGTCCGACACCGTCTGTTTGTCCGCCATAGCGAGGCAAGGTGACGCATGTTATACCGGCTGTCAAGCAAATGCGCGGCGCCTCTCACATGGGCAGTTTGCGGGTGCACGTCGTCTACGATGACGGCGCGTGGTTCGCGCAAGGTCTCGAACTCGACTACGCCTCGGAAGGCACCACGCTGGCGCAAGCCCAGGAGCACTTCGAGCGCGGGCTCATGAGCACCGTGCTGCTGAACACCACGGGCGACAGCGAGGCGCAAAAGGAGGCAAAGATCCGTAGCCTGCTCTCTCCTGCGCCGAAGTCAGTCTGGGACGAGTGCCTGCAGGACGTCCTCGCCGGACGCATCAAACCGGACCGCCGAACGAGCGACGCCGTCCGACTATTGCCGTTCGACAGCGTCCTCTACTTGGTCCGGTTCTCGACCACGAACTAGAAGCGAGGCGACCCACGCCGTAGCGCTTCGTGCACCGCCTGGCGTCCAGCGCGATTCGCTCGCCACAATCTGCGGTCCCACCGAGCCTGGAAGCGCGAGTCGATTCCATCCCGAAGCCATCCGTCGTTCCACGTCCTGCAACGCCATCTCGATGAGCCGCACCCCCGGACTTGCGGAGGCAGTGACCGCATGGAGTCTTGCCGCGCACGAGCGCCACGACACCGTCGGCGTCAACCAGCGCCCCGATGACCACGCGACCTCCCGTGTACGGATCGGCAACGTAGTAGAGAAGAACATACTCAGCCTGCGGCATGGTCGCGCGGCTTGTGCCCAAGCTCGATCTCTGCGCTGCACTGTTCGAATAGACCGACGTCCGGGATCGTTCTCCCGCCCTCGAAGCACTTCCTGCAGCGAAGCCCGTACGAGGCGCGCGAAGTCTTCATGCCTCTGTGAGTCCCGCAGACCCAGCACGCTCCATGAGGATGCCGGCTGCGGATCTCGGTCAGGAGCTTCTCGATCTTCGCGCGGCGCTTGGCGGTCAGCATCGGACGGCCAGCTTACATCGACACGACGACGAGACCTACCTCGTTCCGGGAAGAGGCTGCGGCTTCCATGTCTTGATCTTCTGCGTCAGAAATTCAATCTCTTCCTTGGCGGCGGCGATCTCGCGCTCGGCCTCGTCGATCTTGTCCTTCAGGACAACCTCGTACTCGGAGACGTACATCGGCGCGCCACGTGAGTCCCGCGCGCTGGAGTACACCCTCTTGGTCGTGTCCTTGGAGACATAGGTGAGCTTGGTCGTGCCACTTTCCACGCCGACCAGGAGCTGGTCGGGTCGCGAGCGCAATTTCGCCAGACCTTCCTTCATGCGATCCAGCGCATTCATCACGTAGATCCGAAACGCCGTCGTCCCCTCGACGCTCACCTCGAAAGGCGGCCATCCGAAGCCCCCGCAGGGCCCCGTGTGCCACGTGAGACCGTACGCGCCACGCTGCCGGCGACCGCTCACCGACCAGCCGTGGCGCATCACCTTTCCGCGGCCCCCCAGGAGCTTCACGTTCTTGAAGCACCACGAGCACGTCCCCGTGCCCGCCAGCTCGCGGAATGCGGCAGGCCGTAGCGCACGCTCCACCGCCTCATGGCCGACGGAGTCGAGAACGCGCTTCGCGTCCTCCTTCAGACCCGACTTGTAGAGCAGCGACCAGACCTTATCGGGCGCGCTCTCTGAGAACGGGATCGGTCTGCCGTTGTAGGAGATCTTCTGCGTGAATGTCACGCTTCCTTTGGGCGTCGTGATCGTCCAGCCCGGCATGCCGTACCACACCGAATCGACCCCAAGCATGTAGCTGCTGTGGCCGTACGCAACCTCCATCCCCGCACTCAACCCGTGCGCGTAGAGCCGCCCTGGCTCGGGATGTGCCGGACCGTCCTTGCCGACCTCGACGACGTGCTTGCGGATCGCTTCCACCTTGGCCGGACCGGTCGCTGGCTCGAAGATGCGCATCGACTTTCGCTCGCGCGCGCTGCCAAAAAGGTGGTCACCTGGGACGCCGGGCGTCAGCTTCTTGAGGACACCCGAAAACTGCTCGCCATCCAGCGGCGCCGCCACGACATGCGACCGAATCGACCAGCCGAAGAGCGGCGCCACCTGGGCCAGCACGTCCGGCGTGAACATCCCCTTGATGCCCTTCGTGGCTTTCGTCAGAAAGCCGAGCGCTAGCGGATCGGTCAGCTGGGCCATCAGTGGATCAGCGGTAGTAGCGCTCGTACCAGTCTTCGTTGCGGTACCGATTCATGTAGCCCACGAGGGAGCCCATGTCCGTACCCGGCTCGCCACGCGTATCCAGCTCGCGAAGTGCGCTCGTTGCGCGCCCCATCAGCCCGGCGATGTACGCCTTGGCGCTCACGAGGGCCTTCTCGTCGCTGCCCTCCCCGTTGCCGGATCGACGGATAGATCGACGGGAACTGCGACCCTTGGTGCGACGAGCGGCCATGCCACGAGAATACGGCCCATGCACCCGGGCCGGCAAGCTTTTGGCCGGCAGGGGCCGGTGCGTGTATCCTTTGCGGATGGATCCCAGCCCGGAACTCCTGCGCGTCGCCAAGGCCATCCAGCGCGCGCACCTGGAAGCCGTCCTCTTTGGCGATGCCGCCGGAGCACTGCAAGGCGCGGAGATCACTCCGAGAGGGCCATTCACGTTCTTCGTGCGGCAGGGCATGAACGCCCGCACGATCCGGCAGATCGCCATGGACCTCCGCGGACAGGACTCCCGCTCGGCCACCGGCAGGCACATTCGCAGCTCGCGCGTCCAGGTGGACTTCCTCTTCGCCGTCCCGGGCGTCAAGACCTTCGACAAGCTTCGCGTCCGTGCGCTCACCCTCTCGTTCGACGATCTCTCGATCCTCGTCGCCGATCTGCGTGACCTCATGCAAATCAAGCAGGTCGCTATGCCGCGAGATCCCGTCGGGTACCAGGCCGTGTGGCTGGCGTACGATGGACAGCAGCGCGCCAAGACGGCGCAATTTGCACGCGAGCGCGCAGCTCGCCAAGCTGCCGCTGCCGGCCTACCAGGCCCCACGCAGGTAGTCACGTAGTGACCAGGCTCGACCCGTCACGTGGTCGACCACCGTACCGCGCTGCACAGCGATCGTCCGCCGCTTGTCGCCGCGCTGCCCAGCCCCCACCTGCTCACGGCGGCTCGCGTCCCGCTCGTTCTGGATCCGCTGACGCTCGCGCTCCCAGATCCTCGCCCCCAGAAGCGTGCGCGCCGTCGCACGGTTCTGGTGCTGCGAACGCTCCGTCTCAACCCGGACCGTCAGCCCCGTGGGCACGTGCCGCAGCTGCACCGCGCTCTCGGTTTTGTTGACCTTCTGACCGCCGCTGCCCGACGCCCGACACGTCTGCCATTCCAGATCCCGATCGTCCAGGCGCACCTGCAGCGGTGTGGGCTCTTCCAGCACCGCCACCGTCACCGTGCTGGTCTGTACCCGGCCGCGCTTCTCCGTCGGAGGGACGCGCTGCCAACGATGCCCTCCCGCCTCGTCATGGAAATCGTGCGCCGCAGCATCCCCCAGCGCGCGAAAGACCATCAGCCCCGGACGGTCCTCGATGAGTTCGAGGTCAAAGACCGTGACGAGCAGCGCGGCGCGCGTACACCGTGAACTGCTCGCGAACGAGGTCTTTTGCATCGAGGCCACCTTCGGCCGCCCGGATCTCGACGATCACACTCATGATGGTCACGAAGGTAGCATCGCGCTCAAGCTAACGCTTGCCCTTCGTGCCGCGTACGACGCTCTCCTTGCGTGGTCGAGGAGCCTCGCAGCATCGGCACGTGATCCGAAACTCCTTGTCGTCCCCGTTCCATACGCCGCACGCCTGGTTGCGACAACGCCATCCGTAGCTGAGAGCCTCCGACAGGTACTCCTCTCGGTACGTTCCGCCGGGAAGCATCGTGCAGCGCGAGACTACGCGAACACGAACGATGTGGCCAATAACATGACGGACGACGGCGCAGTCTTGCGGCGCGCACGCGTATGACGTAGCGTCGGACACATGATAATGGAAAACGAAAACGCCGATCCACAGGCCCAACCCACGGCGCCACGACCGGCTCACGAACACGAGCCGGCGCCGCTTTCGGAGGCTCTCCGGGATGCGCTGCGCGCCGAGATGCGACGCCTCATCGACGGCGACGAGTTCGTACGCAACCTGCCGCAGATCCAGCAGGTGGCCGCCGCCGCCCACCAGCTGTGCCTCACGCTGCGCGTGGGCGATCCGCAGGTGATGCGCCGGCACGGCACCGCCGGGTGGGGCAACGTGGGAGGCGGCTTCCTGGTGAGCAACAATTCGATCGGCTCCTACGGATCCGACGCAACCATGATGCCGTCCCCCATGCCCAACCCCGAGCAGTTTGGGGCCAGCATGGTTCGGCAGATCGTCAACGCGATCCCCGATGCCGCCCAAACCGTCGCCGACGCCCTCGCCAACCGGCCCGATCACCTGGTCTCCGCCCTCGCGAAGGCCGAGGAGAGTGGCCTGCACGACGTCGCCGAATCGCTCCGCCAGAGGCTCCTCGAAGGCGGCACGACGAAAGCCACGCCCACGTCCGACGCGCCTGCGCTCCCGACACCCACAACGAACGGATCGACCACCAACGGCGTCAGCCACGCCGCCACGGCCCCGGAGACTGTGTAGCCATGCGCGCCTGGTACATCCCCAGCTGGAACGGCGATCTCCGACTGACGCCCGATCCCAAGGACAGCGGCAAGAGCCTCTTGTCCATCGTCCGGCCCACCGCCGCCGAGAAGCAGCTCCTCCTTCAGCTGCAAGAGACGTTCAACGAACGCGGCTGGCTCTCGCCCGCCAACAAGAACGCCCTCGCGAAGAAGCGACGCTTCTGGAACACCGAGGGCGTCACCATCCTCGCCCCCGTCGCTGACATCGGCCTCCTCATCAGCTCCATCGCCAAGCCCGGCGAGAACGTGCTGACCGCCGTGCGCATGGACGACGGACGCATCGAGGTCTGCCAGACCAACAAGCTGACAGCGCCCGTCGATACCGTGAGCGACAAGCCCACGGACGCGAAGCCCGAAGAACCCAAGAGCGAGCCTTCCGACAAGGCCAAGGAGATCGCCGCCAAGCCCGACGCCAAAGTCGCTGCCACCGTGCGTCGACCGACACCGTGTTGTCCGGACTGCTACGTCGACGCGATCAAGCCATCGACCGAAGTCCTCCTCTCATTCCTGGACGACGAGCAGCACCGCACCTGGGCCAAGGATCGCTTCGTCATCGTGCATGGAGGTCTCAGCGGCCACCGCTACCTCATCGCGCACCGCCACAGCCCCATCGCCGCGGACAACACGCGCATCGCTCACGATCTCGACGACCGGCAGACCCTCCACTTCCACGACTGGACCGTGCCGCCCGAAGAGGAAGTGCTCGCCGCCATGCTCATCCTGGGTCATCGCGAGCCGTGGCTCCGCAACGAGGCCACCTGCCTGGGATCCTTCACGGACATCTTCAAGAATCCCTTCGGTGGCGGAGGCGACGGCGTGCCCGACTCGATGTTCACGAGGGACATCGGCGAGCGCCTGCTGGGGCTCCGCAAACCGCGAGGACCCAGGATCCAAACCGGCTTCACCAACGGACAGGCCCTCTACGTCGAAAACCCGAACCCGGGCTGACACTCCGTCAATAGTAGCTGCCCTCGGGAACGGCGATCGCCCGGAGAGGTGAGTCGCGCCACGGCGTTCTCTTGCCCGACGCTTCGTAGTGCGCCACCGACGCGTCCGTGAAGTCGTTGACGTCCGCCAGGATCGCCCGCAGGCGTTCCTTGACCTTCGCGGGGAAGGCCTGGTTGTAGATGCCCGAGATCGGCTGGGTGCCCCGAGGGATGTCCCCGTAGCGAGAGATCGCGCTGTCCAGCGCGCGGCGGTACGCCATTCTTTGCTCGGCCGCCTTGCGGGCCATCTCGTAGGCACGTTCCAGGTGCTGCTCCTTGGTCAGCTCGTGAAACACGCGACGCGTCAACGGGCCACCGCGCACCTTGAGCACGCTGGGTCGCCCTGACCACTTGGGCACACGCTGCGGCTCGTAGTAGCGGCCTTCACCCAGCGCGCCTTCGCCGAAGAGCGCGGCCGCCGACCGCACCGACAGAAAGGCCTCTCCGTCGATCATGAAGAGGCTGTGGTTCACCCTCCGGACCTTGCGACCCAGCACATCCCGCGTGCTGTTGTCCTTCATCCGACGCAGGATCTGCTCGACGGCTCCAGCCATGGTGTCTGCCATCCTACCGCGGAACGCCTCCGCGAGGCCAGATCCTGCCCGCGACGACCCGCACTCGCCGGTTCCATCTGACTTGCATCCGTGTGCCAGCCGACTGCGATCTTAGTAGGTCATGGCGACCTAAGGTCGTGGTAGCATTCATGTCCATGATGCCTGTGCCTGGCGCTGCCGCTGGTTACCGGGGCGCCCTGACGACCGTGGGCAGCCTGGCCGATGTGCAGCGGGCCCTCACTGCTCTGGGCGTCGCCTCCCTCCCGGACACAGGGACGCTCGACCACGCCACGCAGCAAGCCATCATGGCCTTCCAGCGGGGACAGATGCTCCCGCCCACCGGCAAGCCCGACCAGCCCACCCGCGAGCGGATCGCTGTCGCCCTGGGACAGATCGGCTTCGCCGCATTCGCACCTGCCTTCACCACGGGCGCCCTCGCCGACGCTCCAATCCCCATCGTCGACCGGTCCGCGCAGATCCGCGAGCAGGCCCTCCGCGCACTGCAGGAGCTGCGCGACATCGGCGTCGAGGCCGTATCGCAATCCCTCCGGCACGTCATCGGCGATCCCACGCTGACCACCCTCCGCAGCGTCGTCGCGTTTCTGGCGCAACCCACAAGCGGCATCTTCGCCAACACCGTCGCCAAACTCTGGGGGCCGGTCGCGGAGGCCTACGCAAAACAGGCCGACCCGAACGCCGCCCTGGCGCCCGCCGTCGACATCCAGATGAAGCCCCTGCTCCAGCAGCTGGACACCGTCCTGGGAGCCATCAACCAGCTGGCCGCCACCCCCACCGTCGACCAGCTGCACGCCACCGTCGGCATGCTCAGTCAGCCGCAGGCCGGCTCGCTGGGGCCCAAGCTCGCGCAGCAGCTCCACCTCGTCCTGGCCGTCCTCACCGCTCCGCCCGCAGGCTCCACATGATGCCCTTCGTCTGGTTCTTTCTGGGTGGCGCCGTCGGGGCGTATGTCAGCTCGCGCGTCAGCAAGACCGTCACCCTGGGCGTCGCCGTCGCGGCGGCCGCTGCCGTCCGCGCCAAGCTCAGCCCCGCCGCGCAAGCGGAGTTCGACGACGCCCTCAACACCCTCTCGGCCGAGGAGGTCATCGCGATGTTCAGCCCGTCGCGCCATGACGAGCTGCAGCACGTGGCCTCGCTCCTGAACCAGCAGACGCTCGTCCAGCCCGCGGCCCCGCCCATGCCCGGCGCCGATGCTGCCGCCGGCTACGACTTGTACTGGCCTCCCCGGTACGGCTACCTCGGACACTGATCCCACCCGATTCGGAAGGAAGAGACCCACCATGCTGCCCCCGCTCGCCATCATCGCCCTCGGCGCCACTGCCCTGTGGCTCCTGCGTCGACACCAGGGCACCGTCGTCGCCGGAGGTCCCCCGGGCACCATCGTCGACGTCAGCCCCATGCTGGGCGTCAAGCACGTCCAGATCTCCGCCGGACAGACCGTCCGCGTCAACCTGCCACGTGAGTGGATCATCCTCAGCGCCGTCGGGCCCAGCGGAGAGATCATCAACCAGGCCAACCTCCCAATGCAGCCCGTGCCCGCGCGCCACCTGGGTGGCCTCGTGTTCACGGCGGCCATGCCCGGCAAGGAGACCGTCACCTTCGCCAAGCAGGGTTCGACCGACACGTTCGATGTCACCTTCGACATCTCCCCCATGATGGCGGATCACGCGGCCGGTGCGTGGCGCGTCGCACGCCCCCTCCCGTACCGCGAGTACTGGAGCCGCCAGCAGGCCAACCCGTGGTGGCGCTGGCGCGAAGAGCAGTGGCGCCTGCACCGTCACTGGCAGCCGGCCTGGGGACCCCCGCCCCCGCCGCCCGCAGATCCCGTCGCCGATGTCGTCGACGCGACCGTGACGGCCGACGCTTCCGTCTGAGCCCACGATGGCCAGCCGTAGTTCCTGGACAACTCGTTCCTGGACAGCTCCTGTCTGGACGGAAGCTAGCTCACGGCGTCGCATGGGCGCCGTGTGATGACGCTTCGCATCGTGGTCCCCGCTGGCCTCGCGCTCGTTCTCGCAATCGGCGCGTGCTTCACGCATCCACTGTTCGGGAGCGGTCCCACCTACAGCTTCAGCGGCACGCCCAACAACGGGCCGCCCATACACGACCTCGTACCTGGCTCCGACGACCCCAACGGGCCGCAGCCCATGTTCCTTCGGCGCGACTCGGACGCCGGCAGCGGAGACTAAGCAATGGCCCTGAAACGCGCCTTCCTCTTCCTCCTCACTGCGGCACTTGTCTGCGTCGTCGCATGCACGACGGTCGACGAGATCGATTCTGGCGACGCTGGCCTCCACCTCCCGGCGCTCCAGAGCTACACGTTCTATGTCTCCACCGACGTCGACGCGGATGGCGAGGCCGCCGTCGCCGAGGCGTTGCGGCAATGGACCGAGTTCACCGACGTTCAGATCACCGTGCTCCACGGAGACCTCGGTTGCGTCGACCCCGGGTGCTTCGCGGTCCACGAGGTCAGCTTCGCGGATTTCGATACGCTCGTCGATGGCGACTACATCGGGTACACCGTACCGTACTTCGTCTTCATCTCGAACACACTGACGTCGTACGACGAGATGCAAGACACGATGATTCACGAGTGGGGGCACGCGCTTGGTCTCCTGCATCCGTGCACGGCGCCGTGCACGACATACGCAGTGATGAACCCTACCTACAGGAACGGCGAAGACCACGTCGGTTGCCTCGACGTATCTCAGTACCAAGCCGACCGACCGTGGGATGATGGGGGAGCGCCGATGGCGTGCACCGACGTGCCTGGCGCGCTCGACGAATCGGCTGATGGTGGCCCCGTAGGAGACCAGTAACGGGACTCTTGCTACAAGTGTGAGAACTGCTGCAAGGGCTCATGAGCACGATCGACGACCTTGTCGACAAGTACATGGGCGTCCTGTCGATCCGCGGCGCCCGACCTATCGTCCACGTCAAGACGCGAATCGGGTCTCGGTGGCTCGGCCTCTGCCGATGGTCCGAGAAGCTACCGCACACGACGACCATCACGCTCGACCGCAGCATCGTCGGCGACCCTCGGACGCTCGAACGCATCCTTGCACATGAGATGGTGCATCACCGCGATCTTCTGAACCTCACTCCGCCCGAGATCGCCCTGATCAAAATGGCCATCAAGCCCGAGGGACACGGTCCTTCCTTCCGGCAAGGAGCCGCCATCATCAACGCCGTCATGGGGCCCGACTTCGTCACCGTCACGTCCGACCAAGAAACTGTGCAGAGCGCCCCCGAACGCGATTTCTACCTGCTCATCGCGCCGGCCTACGGCGACACCCTGGGCTACGCATGGGCCGCGCGCCTGTCGCCCGAGGCCTTGGCCATCGTCGAGAAGAAGGTGAAAGAGGGAGGGAAGCTCCTCATGAGCCGTGACCGACGGTGGACGTACGGGCGCGCCAAGATCAAGCGCTACGGAGGCCTGAACATCCCCAAGAAGGGCTCCGCCGAAGAACTCCAGCTGCGCGCGCTCTACGAGCGCGGCTGAGAGCCACGAACCGTCACCGTCAGCACCGAGACCACAGTCAGTAGCGCCGTCCCGACGACGACCAGTCTGCCAAACACATGGAACAGCGAAAGAGCGACCACGCCAAAAGTCGCCACGACTCCCGCAGCGACTGCGGCGGCTTCAACCAGGGTAGCGTGCTGCCTGGAAGGCATGATCGTCGGCTAGGAACGCGACGGCCTGCTCGTCAGACCAAGTTCTTCCATGGTCGGTCGCCTGTGTGAGCTTGGAGTGTGACGGGCGCATGGGCCTCGAAGTAGCTGACAGCGAGCGCAGGATTTCTGCGCCTCTCGCATGCGCGCGTGTTCTTTGAGGTCAACGCGACGGCTCGACGGTCTCATGCGCGCTCCGGCGGCTTCCACTGACCGGAGAGGAGCTGCGCCGCCAGCTCGGTCAGCATCTGACGACGTGAATCGTCTTGCGGCGCCACCTCTGGTGAGGTCACCGTACTCGTTGTCTCGACGGACTCCTCGGTAGCCTCGGCTGATTCCTTTTTCTCTCGGCGAGCCTTCGCCCGCACCATGATTTCTTCCAGTTGCGCGTCGGTCGCTTCGTCCTCGGACTGCACGCCGCGCCTACGCTCACGGTCCTCGCGCGCACGACGACGCTCGTCGATCTTCAGAAGCTCCAGCTCACGGTCCATGTTGCGCTGCTCGGCCGCGATACGCATCTGCTCTAGCTTGATCTCCTGAAGCTGTACCTGCGCTACAGCGAGCGAATGGCTCTCCTTCCGACGCGCCAGACGCGCCGCCCTCGGACGCAGACCCACGAGGAGCGACGGGCGGGCAATCGTGACGGCTGTCGCCCGGGAGGCCTTCATCGCAACCATGGAATCGTAGATCGCTCGAACGCCCGATGCCAGTGGTCAGCTAGAGCGATGATCCTCGACCAGAAGCGTCACGACATCGGCAAGCTGGTCGACGGCCTGGGCCAGCCCACGCACCATCCCCATCTCCGTGGACGGCGTTCGCCTTCGGTCACATTCGTCCCGAGCGGACTGCGCGACGGACCTGGCCGACTTGGCCATGCGCAGCGCGTACTCCCGTTCCTTCTCCAGCATCAGTCTTCCGCCGGGGGATCCGTTACGCGCGCAGCACTGGCAATCTGCGCACGAAACATGTCCCGCTCCTTCTGCGTCGAGATCCCTAGCTCGGCCAAGCCCAGGTCGTGCTCGCAGTTCATGGCGTGCTCTGCGTCGCGCTCGCGGCTCGCCCCGCAGCTGGGACAGATCCACTGCACCCCGGCAAGGCTAACGTGCTCCACCCACTCGGAATTGAGCAGTGCGATCTCGACCTTGGTCATCGCGCCAGGAACGGGGGCGGAGGTGTCGACAGACGGTCCATCAGCCGCTCGGCCGTTTCCACCGTGCGTTTCTGGATCGCACTCAACTCGGCCGCGAGCTGCGCGACCTCGCGCGCCTCACTCACTGGTTCCGAGTCCACGACTGAAGCTCCTGCCTCAGCGTCTGGATCTGAGCCTCGATCCCCTTCCGGTCGTTCTCCCAGATCCCAATCAGACCCTCGAACCGGCCCAGAGTTCTTTCGAGTGTCATCCATCGCTGCGCCTCGTCCTTCATGTGCTCGCTGAGGGTCCCCTGCAGCGCGCGACGTTCGCCTTGCTCTTGTGCAAGAGTACTACTAAGTCCACGGTAGCGACCGGTTGTTTCTTCTTCCTCGCTGAATTCGGGTCGACTACTACGGCGCATCCTGTCGAGATTGCGTAGATTTAGCTCCATCGTCGCCAGGCGCTCCTCCAGCGATTCCACGACGTCACGGCGAAAACGAGCGAGGGCTGTAGCCAGCACGGGCGGCACGCCGTCGATCCCCATCCGCAACTTCTGTTCGACATCCTGCTTGAAGCCGTCGAGTTCCATCCGCATCGCGCGGCTCACAGTTTCGAAGCTGTTCACCGCCGTTTTGGATGCCTTCTCCGCATCTAGCGAAGCCGTCGCGGCCGTCGACGCCGCCTTCTTCGCCTCGTCCACTCCCGTGGCCACCTGCTTCACGGCGCGAAGGAGAAGACCCACACCTCCCGCGGCGAGCGGACCTAGCGCGCTACCAATCTGCTGGAGCTGCTGGAGGAAATTCACGTCCGCCACCAGAACAGCATAGCCCATCAGGCTGGTGGCTGCCCCTGAACCGCAGGGCAGGCGAACTCAGGCGGCTCTCAGACGACTATCATGCGCTTCTCAGCTGGTCGGCCTGCCCCGCAATGAACGCCGCCGCGCGCACGACACCCGCGCTGGGTAGATCCTGCGCCGCCGGTCCGCGATGACCATCACACGCGTAGAGCGCCCCACCTGAGGCATTCACGTACGCTGTCGCCGCGCGCCCGCACAGACGGCAGGCCGGCTTGACCAGGTGGTAGAGGTGAGCGATCAGCCGGGCCATGTCGCCAAGCTGCTGCACCGCAGACTGGTTGGACTGCGGGCCCAGCGCATCCATGCGGCGAAGCCGCGCGATCACCTCGTCGCGCGCCAGGATCTGCGTCGCCTCGTCCGGCTGCGCGAACGCCCGCAAGATCAGCTCGTCGTTCGTCAGCTCGGACAGATCTTTGGGCCGGATCGCCATCTCCCGCAACCGCCCCAGCTGCGTCGAGATGATGCCCTGCAGCCCCGCCATGCCATCGATCGAGTCGCTCACCGCGAACTTGAACGACACCGATGCGTCCGGATCGAATCCGCGCTTGTCGATCTTGCGCCGGGCAAAGAAGAGCGGCGAGAGGCGCGCCAGCGCCTGGTCGTCCATCGCCGACATCAGCTGCGCCACCGCGTCGCGCGCGGTCGACGGGAACGGCTGCATCGTCGTCACCAGCCAGTCGCTCGCCTCGGCGATCTGGCTGGGGATGTTCTCGGGCGGAAGCTGACGCTCGTGCGATAGGAACGCCATGTCCAGGAACATCTCCATGATGGCGGCGTGAAACTCCGCCACGCGCACGTCCGATTCGCTCCCCACCGGCCGCCACGCCACAGTGGGTGCCGAGGCCGCCAAGAGCAGCCTCACAACCGCCGCGCTGCACGACGTCGTAGGCACGCCGTTGTGCACGAAAGCTTCCTTGCCCGCACTGATCCGCTGCGTCTTCGCGTTCCAGAGGATCGTCATCTCCCCGTCGACACCAGACTCGTTCTCGACCTTCTCCCAGACCATCGAGAGCGGAGCCTTCCACGAAGGTGTCGTCGGTGTTGCGATGGGCTCGGCGGTAACCGCGGCTATGTGGGACGCGCCGTTCACTGCTGCAGGAACCTGGACAGGACTCGGATCGTTCATCATGTCCGACGAACCGTATCACACGCGTTCGGCCTCACAAGAGTCGACTTTTTCCATTTCGGATGGACCTCGGCTACACTCACACGCATGGGCCCTCTGGTCTTCGTCGGCATCGGTCTGGGGATCCTCCTGTTCACACGCGACCGCTCCCAGGCCCACGTCTCGGGCCAGGCGCCGCCGCCGCCGCTCCCGCCGCAGTACGCGCCCACCTACACGGAGGGCCCCGTGCCTATTCCAGGCGAGAGACTGGAGGCGCCGTTCGTCATGTCTCCGGCGGCGCCGCGTCCCATCGGTCCCACCAGCCACGTGTCGGCCGTCGACCTCGACCACGCCCCCCCGGGCTGGCTGGAGACATGGAAACGCACCCACCGGCCAGCCCCACCGCCTCCCAGGCCCACGCCGCCACCACCGGGAGCCACGCCCGGTCGCCCCGAGCATCCGCATCACCACCACCTTCATCTCCACCTGCCGAACCTCCCAGAAGGTCTGCAGTCGGCGGCGCACCTGGCCATCCAGAGCGGCATGCCGCACGTCGCTGCCCAGATCGCCGAGGGCGCCATGCGGGGCGATCCCATCCAGACCATCGCGCAGACCATCGCCCCGCACCTGAACGTAACCGCCTCCGTGCAGGCCACGCCCCCCGGACCGCCCGATGCTTCCGCATCCGGGCTCCTCGACGTCATCGCAGCCGCCATGCACAAGCAGCAGGCGCAGCAAGCGGCTGACCACAAGACCATCGCCGACCAACAAACCAGCCCAGGCTGGGGTCTGCAGCCCGGCCAGCACGCCCCCACCGGAAACTGGGGCGCCGAGTACGAGAACGCCATGCTCCGCACCGAAACCCAGTGGACGCCCGCCACGGGCTCGCCAACGCCCCAGTACCGCTAGAACAGCCAGTGCACGTACGTGCCCTTGCCGCCGTACTCGGCGTGATCGCGGATCTCTGCAAGCCCAAGCCGGAGTAGCGCCTCGTTGAACGCCGGATCGCGATCGACGTTCATGCTCCAGAACCAGTAGTAGCGCGGCGTCCGCAACTTCTTCATCAGACGCGACGCCTGCCCGCGAACCGCCTCGCCCTGATGATCGGGCCTCGCCGCCAGCTCTCGAAGCTGCTGGAGGATGTCGGCCGCCTCGACGACTCGGCGCGCCTCCGTCGTCACACGCTTTCCCTCCGCCTCGACGGCGCGCGACGTGCGCTGAGCCTCCTGCTCTTGCTTGAGACGGACGCGCTCCTCCCTCTCCTCCGTCGTCCGGCGCTCCTGCTCGTGCTCGCTCACCGTGCGCACATCCCTTGGACGCCACGCGTCGATGCGCATGGTCATGGACACGATGTCGTTGCGGTCGCTGGCGATCTCGCGCTCGACGCTGCTGCGTAGGACATCCAGCGCGTGCTGAAACGCCACCGGATCCATCGCCCTCGCGCTGTACTCCTTCTGCTCCATGCCCTTCTTCGTCCTCACCAGCTGCGTGAAACTCGCCACCTGACCGCGCTTGATCTTCGTGAGGTAGCTCTCGTGATCCGCCAGCGCCTCCTGACGATCCTCGCGCAGCTGGCGGAGCCTGTCGCAGGACACCTCGTACGGAGACGCGTCCGTGCCCTTGCAGCGCCCATGGATCTGGCCGTGACCCGGACGCCGGTAGCCATGACGCACCAGGCGCCCACGCACGATCTTCTGCTCGTGCCCGTACACCTGGCAGTGGCCGAGTGAGCGCGTGGTCGTCGTGCTCATGGCGCGCGACCCTGGATTCAGCGCTTCGAGCGCCTTGGGTACGCCCGCACGATGTCCTTCTTGAATTGCGCCAGAGCCGACTGCACCATCTTCGAGATCGCCAGCAGCCTGGACTCCGTCATCTTGCCCTGCGGATCATCGACCGCGATCCAGCCGCCGCTGCGACCGGTGAAGTAGACGCGCCCAACCCACGGGTACTTCTTGCGAAGCTTCTGCTCGAACTCCTTGAACGCCATCCGAGCTTCGTGCTCCCAGTCGTCCTCGGAGATGTCCGCCTCGATGCGCATGATCTTCGCGTAGAATTCGTAGACCGCCCCGGCATCCCCCAGCTTCCACTGGCTGCTGAAACGAAGTTCCGGCGGCGGCTGGAACGGGTTCATGCCCGGGTTGTACGTGCCCTGCACGATCCGGGACGCGTTGCCGCTGCGCGACTTGCCCCGACGACTGGACGCGCGGCGACTCGTACGCTTCTTGGTAGACATCTCGTCTCCGATGATACGTGAAGGTTCCACGCCCAGCAAGATTCCCTACCGCGAGTCCGCGTGCCGTGGACCGCGCTCCTGAGCAATCTGCTTGCGCCGGTACTCCAGCACCCGTTCGAGCGTGCCTCGATTCCGATCGCTCGCGGCCGCCGGGTGTTCGAGATTCGACCGCAACGACTCCTCCGCCGCAACGAGCGCGTCCAGGTAGGTGCGGTGGCCGACGAAGTCGTTCTCTACCGGCTGGATGCTGGAGCCACCCACCTCGATGGTGTCCCCAGGCCGAAACCCTTTTCGTTGACGGTCGCCGCGCGACAGCTCGATCGCCACCGGCTGGACGACGCCCGTGATCGCCACGGTACCGCGCCACGGACTGCCCGAGATCGACACCAGTCGCCCCACGTAGACGCCGTTCATGGCCGTCCAGGCCGAGACCGACTTGCCCACCAGAAGCTGGGCTTCCTTACGGTTCACGGGGACGCTCCTCTCTCGACCGACTCGATGTAAAAGCGCGGCTCGCGAGGCCAACACTGCATCGCCTCTTCCTTCGCATGCACCTCGTCACGCGCGAGCACGCGTCCCAGGTACTTGCCGCCTTGCATGATGACGGCCAGCTCTCCCTCCGAGGCCTTGCGCTCGAAGGCCTCCGACATCCGCTCGTCACGCATTGGATTGACCGGACGCATCTGCCGCGCCGAATCGGGAGCGGGCATCGCGTACACGATGAAGGGGCTGACGGCGCTCATGCGGCGCCTCTCAGGCTACCACCGACAGCGCCTTCAACGCGGCGCGAACGATGCCGAGGAGCCCACGAGGGTTGTCGCCCTTCCGGAAGGACAGCACCTCCAACCTGGCAGCTCTCTCGTGCACGTCATGCTCGCCCGAGCACAGAACCACCGGGATCGCGCGCAGCGACGGGAGCGCCCGGATCTCGCCGATGAACTCCTCACCGCCCATCCCGGGAGCCATGTCGAGATCCGAGATGATAAGATCCGGGAGCGACAGGCAAGCCTGCGCGCGGCCGGTCAGGATGCGAAGAGCCTCCTTTCCGTCGGCAGCCTCGATGAACTCCGTGTGGAAGAGTGCCGGGCCGTCCTCCTGCGCCGCCAAGCTTCTCCGCCGCTCCTCCGCTGGACCGCCGTCCATGAGGCCGTCTCGGAGCTGGCGGCGAACCGTGCGACGGATCATCTCGCTGTCGTCGACGAGGAGAAGGAGTGGTCCACTGTTGGCGCGCGCGACTATCATGCCGTTGTTATACAACTTGTCGGACACGTGCGCAAGTGGGCCTAAAAAAGGTATGGTACAGTCGCTCCCCATGCGAAATGCGTGGATCCTTCGGGCGCGGTCGAAAGGCGGACTGGTCCATTCGGTGCACTACCGGCACCCAGGAAGAGATCGACCGCCACGCCCTGGCTGCCCGCCGCCGCGACGACGAGATCGAAGAGCATCGCGCTCTCACCACCGTCGCGACCGATGAAGCTGATCAGTCTCCGTCCTGAATGCACCCGCATCCAAGGCACCGATCGGTACCTCCTGGCGTTCGACTGCGCCCGCTGCGGTCATCCGTATCGGATCCACGTTCTCTTTCACCGCGGAGAACGGCAGGAAGGCGTTTGGACGTGGACGTCGCCTGGCGACGTACCCGATCTCCACGCGCTCACGCTGGTCCCAAGCATCCACTTCCACACGCACGGCCCACGCCACCCCAGCTGCGGCTGGCACGTCAACATCACCAGCGGCGACGTCGCGCCGGGCTGACTCAGATATCGAGCGTATTCTTCTTCACGAAGTCGCTGGCGGCTCGACGCACCCGGCGCACCGCAAACTCGTCGAGCGGCGTGTCGTTCGCGTCATGCGTGAGCCACCGCGCATCCTCCTCCAGCTCGCGACGCACGAACGCAGCCGCCTGGTGCGCGACCCACGCTCGTGCTTCTTTCGTCGTCCAGGTCATCCCGTGCCAGCCACCCGCAGAGCGGGCGTGGAGGACGCTGCCTCGCCCTCCGGACCCACGTCCGCCTCGGTCGCGGGATCGAGCGTGGCCACCTGCCCCAGAGCCCAGCGAAGCGCCAGGACGGCGCGATCGCCCCGCGCACCCGTCGCTTCCATCTCCTTGAGCTTTTCGGTCAGCTCCGACTTCTTGCGGGCGACGGGCTCGCCCCCACCCAGGATCTCCCTCGCCCTCGCGCTGTCCTGGCGACGCGTCTTGCCCTTCGCGCGCGGCGCCTCCACCAGGAGCTTCGCCAGCTTCTTGCGCTGCTCCTCGGGCTCCATCTTCGCCAGACGACCCGCCTCGGTCAGGCTGATCTGCTCGCGCTCCGCCGCCTGCCTCACCGCTGCCGTCGCGTCCAGGACGGCGACCGTGCTCTTCACGACCGCAACCGAGCAACCGAAGGTGACGCTCGTCTGCTCCTCGGTCATCCCGCGACCCAGGTAGGCCTGCATCTTCTTCGCGCGGTTCATGAACGTCTCGGGCTCGTAGATGTTCGCGGCGATCATCACGCCCATGAGCGTGTCGTCGTCGCCGCGCCTCACGATCGCGTCGATCTCCTTCGGCTCCTGTCCGGCCGCCACGAGACGCCGGTTGGCCTCCCGACACGCCAGCGTGCGCTTGCGCCCGTCGACCACCTCGATGTCGCCCGTCTCCGGGTTCTTGTGGATGATGATCGGCTTGATCACCCCGAAGTGCATGATGCTCTTGACCAGGCGCTCCTGGGCCGGAGTCAGCCCGCGGTCGTCGAAGATCGGGGACTCTTCGTCCTTGACGATCGTGAGCTTCTCCGGGTCGAAGTGAAACCTGTCTCCCTTGCCGTTGGCCCCCAGGGCCACGACGCTCGACTTGCTGGACTTCTGCTTCGTTGCCATCGACCGGCGACCGGCTCCTCTCGCGGCCCCCATGGTTCGGCCGCCTTTCGCGAAAGAGATTCGGTTATAACACGCGGTCTAACACATGCGCAAGGATCTTGTGGTGACCGCTCCGGCCGCGCTGCGTCAGCTCGCGTCGAGAGCCACCGACGCCACGGCCGACATTCGCTCCTCGTCCCACACGGCGCCTTGGCAAACATGGCGCGGCTACCCGTGCTCCTTGGCGCAGCGTATGCCGTACCAGTACCCGCACATGATCGTGCAGAAGGCGTCGTTGTGCCCGTACGTACCGTCCGGCTCATCGACCGTCACCGTCTTCGTGTCGAGAGAACCAACCAAGTTGGGCGTCTGAACGGTCCGCGAAGCGCTCCTCTTGTTTGGCCGGAGTTTCGCCTTGCACTGACGGCATTTCGGAGGTTCCATGCTCTGTCATGTGCGCCAGGAAGGCTGTTCTTGCAGGCCTCGCGTGCGAAAGTTCACTTGTGACGCGTTCGTGACAGTCGCTACCCGCAGCCAGTACGCTCCGCGTCCCGACCGACTACGCTTGCTTTCGTCCGTGAAGCGCCCGAATCGCAAACCAAAGCACCTGCCGCAGCAAGAGCAGATCGATCTCGCCGTGCGCGCCCAGAACGGCGACGAACACGCCAGGCACCTGCTCGTCGAGAGCAACCTGGGGTTCATCGGAACCCAGGCCAGGCGCTTCGTACGCAAGACACCCCTCCTCGAACTGAACGACTACGTCGCCGTGGGCGTCATCGGTCTCCTGCAGGCGCTCAAGAAATTCGACGCGGAGCGCGGATCCTCCTTCCTCACCTACGCGCGCTACTGGGTGCGACTCCGCATGAAGGAGCTGCTCGTCCAGACCGTCATCCGCGTCTCGGGCCCCATCGAGATCCTGTCGAAAGCCTGGACTCACCGGTACCAACGGGACCGGGAAGACCTGGCGAAGAAACACCTGAGCGCCCAGGCAGAGGATGACGCCGTCGCCAAGAGCCACGGCATGTCGCATTCCACGCTGCTGGCCGCCGAGTCAATTCACGCCAGCCCGTCCTCCATGGACAAGCCGCTCGACTTCTCACCCGATCTGACGCTGCACGACGTCCTCGCCTCGGCCGACATCTCGGTCGAGGAAGTCCTTGGCGACGAGAAGAAGCTCGCCTACTGCCGTTCCCTCATCGCCAACTATGGCTCCACCCTGCCGTTCACGCGGCGTGTCATCCTCCGCGAACGCCTCCTGGAAGGCCGCACGTTGAGGGACGTCGGCGACCTCGTCGGTTTCACCCGGGAGCGGGTTCGCCAGATCGAAAAAGAGCTGTACGCAGATCTGCGTAAGATCTTCGCCGCGCTCGTCGAAGAGACACAGATCCGACACGGATCCAAATCGTAGTGAACTCGGTCGTTTTCGTGCGATGATGTCCGGCAAAGAGCGAGAACGGTCATGCCTCAACTCATCACCCATCGGCTGGCCATGCACCCTCCCGATGGGCGACCGCGAGATGAAAACGGACGCAAGCTTCGCGCTCGTTCTCTCGGCAACGCCAAGACCGCCAAGGCCTCCGAGATCGTCCACCTCCGACTCCTGGGCGAAGATGTCGAGCCCTACGAGCGGCCTCTCACGCGCGCCGACTGCGCTGACATCGTCCGGCCGTGCCCCTACGTAGGCTGCAAGCACCACCTCTACCTGGACGTCAACAAGGACACCGGCAACATCCGCATCAACTTCCCCGACCGCGAGCCGGAACAGATGCCCAAGAACGGCAGCTGCGTGCTCGACGTCACCGACGAAGGCAGCGTCACCCTGGAGCAGGCGGGCACGTACATCAACCTCACCCGCGAGCGCATCCGCCAGGTGGAAGCCGCCGGCCTCGACAAGCTACGCAATCCACGGCTGAGCGAAGACGGTGCGCAAGCGCGAGTACTACACAGCTTCGCCGGGCACCAGTCGAGTCACGGTCAGTCCCCCCTCGCCGAGGAGATGAGCGACTCGACCACCGGCGAGGAGGAGGACAGCGACGACGCGCGCATGCACGTGCCGGAATTGCCGCACATCGCCGACCTCTCGGTGACCGACGACCAGTACGCCATCGCCATCCGCAGCCTGTGGGACCGCTGGCAGCGCGACCGGGACGCTGAGGCCCGCGGTGAACTCAACGTCGTCGCCGGACGTTACGTCAGCGACCGCCACGTGCGCGCCATGGACGCCATCCGAAAAAGCTGGAAGACCAAGAAACGCTCACCCTCGCTCATGGAGATCGCCGACGCCATCGGCGCCACCGGCCGCTCGCCCGCCTCCAAACGCCAGAACGCGTCCTCCATCATGCGTTCGCTGCGTGAGCTGGGCCTGGTCAGCGGCCGACGCCAGCAGCTGCGCGTCGTCGAGAACCCTCTGCCACTCAGCGCGTTGCCCGCCATCGCGGGCGCCGATCTCGATCCCATCGAGGAGCCCGACGAGATCGAAGCCGAGGAAGACTGAGCCATGCCCACCCAGCAGCAAGCACGCGCCGCCAAGAACATCGCTCGACAGATCCTGAACCGTCCCCCTTGGGGACGCGGCATCGGCCTCGGCTGCCTGAATGAGGCGTGGGTCGACGCGGGCGGCGTCTGCGTACCTGCCGTTCGGCTTGGCGTCCAGAGGCAGGAGCACGTCGCCATCGCGCGACGCCTTCTGGGCGAATCGATCCTGGGCGTGCCCGTCCTCATCGACGTGGTCGGCGACTTCTACGCCTCGGACGCCGCATCGCCCCCATTCGGGCAGCCCGCTGGCCACGTGGGCGGATCGTACGACTGGTGGTGGGCGCGCTTCGGCCGACCTGCCGGCATGCCCTACGCGCCCTAGCTCTTGGACTGCGAGCCTGTGGCCGTAGTAAACTGAACGCCATGCGAACGCGTGGCAAAAAACTGGACGTCGTCCACCACGACCGCGAGTGGGTCATCACCGGCTTGAAGAGCGGACCTCTTCACCTGTACCTCCACATCCCGTACCCGGAGACCGAGTGGCCGGAGGTCACCAGCAGGATCGAGAACGCGGAGAAAATGCACCGCGCGCTCTACGATCTCTGGCAAACGAGCGACGAGCTGGAGGCCGAGTTCAAGCGAAACGGCGAGCTTCTATTCCACACACCGTTCGGGGACTTCGCGACCGCGGGCGTGCACATCGTCCCGGCAGAGGACGCCGCGGCCGCGCGGGCCGGGGTCAAGGCGCAACGCAAACGCAGCGCGCGATGGGCCCAGATCGAGAGGTCCGTCATGGCCCGTGAAGGTTTCGGGCCGAAACGGATGGAGGACATTTACGCCCAGTACGGCCACCGGTTCGCCGACTGGCCGCGGGACCTGGTGAAGGCGTGGAACAACGCTTACACGATCGCGACAGAAACGGCGCGCGCGCAGGTCCACGGCGGCGGCTAGGGGCTCGACAGCTCCCGCCGGATGAGGGCCTGGCCCACGCGACGCCGTGCCATGGCCGGACACTTCACGTCATGTCACTATGGCTAGTCCGCCACGGCGAGCAGCGACTGATGAACACGACCATGAGACTTCATCAGGTTGTAGTGCTGACGAAAGATGTGCCCTCTCACCGACTGCGCGCCGGTGACTTCGGTGCCATCGTCGAGGTCTACGGTGGCGGTGCCGCGTTCGAAGTCGAGTTCATTGCCCCGACAGGCAAGACCAGGGCTGTATTGACGCTGGACAAGAGCATGGTGCGCGCGTCGCGCGATTCGGACGTCATGACGCGACGTTCGGCGTGATGGGCGCGTCTAGCGCTACTTGGCTCGCAGCTTCGACACATCCTGACGGGCAAGCCCAAGGGCCTGCCGGCGCGCGTGGTAGGCCGTCTTGCTCTGCGCCACAACGACCGAGAAGTCGATCTCGCGCCACGGGTTCTTGATCTTCCAGTCCGAGGGCTCGATGCGATCGAGAATCGAGTTGCCGACGTACGGCTCCTCGTCAAACCAGTTCTGGAGCGGCCACGGAAGCTCCTCGACATCGACACCGCACACGACCGCCAGAGCCTGAGGGCAGGTCACGTCGATGGACGTGATGATCGACGCCTTGAGATTGGGCTTCTCCGCGCACGCCACCCAGTAACGAGGCGACGTTCTCGTCTCCCCGAAACGAAACGTCGTCCGTGCCGAGTAGCCACGCTTTGACATCCACTGGTCGACGACGTTTTTCGTCGCGATGACGCTCTTCGATCGACCCGGCATCGCGAACTGGCTGGGCAGCCACCGGGGCATCATCCATTCGCCCCGCGCGCACGCATCGAAGATCGCTTTCTTGTTCTTGCGGATCGCGGCCGTGTACCACGCGCAAACGCTGTCCTTATCCTTCTCGAACTCTGCGTCGGCAAGCTGTTGGACGATGGCGCACTGGTTCATGCGCCCTACCCAGAGACGGTCGCGTACCAGCTCCTTCTTCGTACCGAACGCCGTCGCATCCATCGTCTCGAACCGCGGCTGCTGGCGTTCTTCCCAACGCTTCATCAGCGTCCGCTTGGTCCGCACGACCGTCGGCAGAAAGCCTGGCTCCTGGCTCCGGGCCGTCAGCAGAGCCTTCGCCGACTCGCCTACCGGGTTCAGAGCCTCCTCCGGCACCTGGTCCTTGTACCTCTCGACCAACCACCGGTTGAAATGCGTCGGCGTCCGGCCCCACTGCGAGCGCAACACCTTGTCGGTCAGATCGGCCGCCTTCAACGAAGGCAACTCCAGCGGTTTGTAGAGGCCGTCCTTCACCAGCGCCCCCGACGCGCCCACCAGCGCCTGCGGCTCGGCGATCATCTGGCCCGTGTACGAGATCTCCGGCAGCCTCTTGTCCTCGGCCCAGAACCGCTCCCGGATCATGTCGAACACCAGCATGAGCCACACGAACTGCTCGGGCTCCAGCGCCGACAGCCTCGACAGCGGCACCGCCTCGACGTTCATCGGAACCAGCTGCGTGCGTCTCGCGGCCACGACGCGCTCCTCCGCTCCCTTGCCCAGCGTCGTCAGATCGAGCAGCTGGTAGGGGAACCAGTGCTGCGACGCGCGGGTTTCGAGTGCGCGATCGGGACGACGAGTCATGCGCTTGAACGCCGGATGAGGCTCGTCGCTCTTGTCCGTCAGCACCGTGAGCGTCCCACCGTTGCGGATTGCAAACGCGAAGTACGACCGGAGCGGTTGCTCCGGATCCCGTATGAGACACAAGGAGATCCCGCCGCTCTTCTGGCTGCGCATCGCCGACAGCATCGAGTTGATGTTCCAGAACTCGAAGACATCCGGGCTGTACTTGGGCGGCTTCTCCTCCTTCACCCCTTGCGTGAACTGATGCGCCTGGAGCCGCTCCATGCTGATGAGCGCGTCACGCCTCACGCGCGCCAGCGCGTACCGCGATGCCACAAGTTCCTCCAGCTTGGCCATGGGCTCGCCCGGCTCGACGCCGTAGTGCACCGCCCCGTCGCGAAGCTGTTTCTGGAAGTCCGCGATCATCTGGACGACCTCCGGCTCCTCCAGAGCATCCCGCAGGGCGCGCATGGGCCCCAGCTGCGCCTCGATGGCCGCCGGATCGAGGATGAGATCGTGCGCGCTCACCTTGATGTCCTTGAGGTACGCCTCGGTGAGACCGCGCACGAGCATGAAGGTCGTCAGCCCGGTCTTGTCGAGCGTCCGGCTCTCGTTCAGCGTCTCGGCGTACGACCGGACCGTCCATGGTTCCCACGGGCAGTTCGGCGCCACCTTGGTCCTGCCGCCCTCATCGACCAGGCCCGTCAGCGCAATCCACCGGACGAGCGCCGCGTTGACGAGATCGTTGATGGTCACCCTTTGCGCTCCCAGAACCCCGTGGGAACGAGATCCGCGCATCGACCGATGTCCCGCCCGTCGAGAGCGCGCACATCGTCGGCGTCGAAGCACACGTGCTGCCCCTGGGCGTCCGCAATGAACTTGTCGGTCCCGGTGTCCACGAACGCGCAGACCGGTGAGACTGTGGGCTCGCCGCCCGTGCGCGCTCGGATCTCGTCGTCTTCCGCGCGCGTCATCACCCAGTAGAAGTCCGTCAGATCTACGAATCGAAACATGGGTCACCTATCGCGGAGCGCGTAGTCGATGAGGTCGATCGTCTGCTTCACGCGTCGGTGCTCCCGAGCGGGACCAGCCGCCAACGTCACCAGAATGCTCGCCAGGAGCTTGCGCGTCTCAGTCAGGACATCCCGCAGGCCATCCAGCTCCGACAGGATGCCCGGCGTCAAGTTATGCAGCATTGCGATCTGGCGCGTCAGCCGCTTGCGCTCGATGAGATCCTCGGCCCGGCGCACCGGCCCCCGCTGCATGACCTGCGCGATCGCGGCGTGCCCGGTCACCGCCACGACCGAACCGATCGATTCGTCTCCCGCGTCGTCGGACCATTCGCCCGTCTTGTCGTGCGCCAACAGCGCACGAAGCTCGGCGCGTTCCACGGCAACAGGCACCTTCTCTTTGGGCGCCATGGCGCTCGGCTCTTCGACCTTCACATGGCGCCGAAACCCAAGCACACCGTCCGCCAGCATGAAGAACACGCGCTCGACATTCGGGCCGCACTCGGCTTCCGTCGTACCCAGCTTCAGGTTGACGAGCTTCGCCGCGGAACGCTCCTGCGAGCCTTGCACGTAGCATCCGCCGCCTGCTCTGCCGGCCCGCTGCAGCAGGCGGTACTGCGCGGGCGATACAGCGAAATTGGTCCCGTCGTGGTGGACGAGCTTCGTGTGCGCGGCGACCGCGCTGCCCGAGCGGCCGCTCATCTACGCCCCCTTGGCCACGTGAACGAGTTTCGCCAGGATGTGGCTCGACGGCGTGTAGACCCATCCGGACTTCTCGTCCGTCTCCAGCTCCCACCAGAAGGAACGCGGGTGAAAGCGAGCGATGAGATCGCGCTCGATCTTCTTGGTCGGGCGAGACAGGTCCATGCCGATGACCGGTGCATCCTCGCGCGGATCGCGGGGCGCGTGTGAGTTCTGGCTCTCGTTCGTGTTCATGTGGAGACTCCCTTCGGCTTCGGTTGACGCGCGCGCAGCGACGACTTGGCGTCTCCTGCTAGGCGCGGGCGTACGCTGTTGTTATACGCCCGGTCTAACACGTGCGCAAGCAGGTTCGTGGACCACAAGAATCCTTCCGCCACCGTAAGGTTTCTTCTGGTCCAAAGAGCACAAAGCACGCGTAACTAGCGGTTTCTGCGTCCGCCGTGGCCCTGGCCGCCGTCTTGCGATGGGGGGGCAACCATGAAGACTCTCCTCCTCCGCTACACGGTGCCCGTCGAGGTCGAAGTGCCTGACGACTTCCCCGTGCCGGAGTCCGAGATCGAGCGCATCGCCGACTGGCGTCGCAACGAGTACTCCGACGGCCGACATGACTTCACGACCGAGCAGATGCATCAGGCCGTGTTCGATGCTGCGCGGAGCGACCTGAACCGAGCAATCGACTCGCACTACGGCGAGCGCGTCCGGCGCCACTTCCCGGCCAACCCCAACGAGCACTACGAAGCGCGCGACGCTCTCGTCACCCGGTGCCTGAAGAAGCTCGAAGAGGGGCAGATGCGGCTCGTCAACGGCGGTACGGTCGAGATCAGCGTCACCGCGCACCCAATCCCGCCCGAGAAGCGCCACTCCTACGAAGCCCACGTCGTCGTCTGCCGCGACGACAGGAAGCACGACGGCTCGGACGGCGACTACATGCTGGCGACTCGCACCGTCTTCCAAGGCCGGGAAGCCGCCGAAGCGTACGCGCGCACCATCTCCCATTCACGCGGCGCGATCGTCGTGCCCATGTCTCTCTCGGAGCTGCGGGTGGGCGAGGACCGCGGAAGGCTCGATTATTGGGTCCGGCCGAAGCCGAAAAGCACATGAGATCATGGCGCTTGCCATCCGAGTCGGATCCGCTTGGGCCGTTCTGTGATAGCCTCGAAGGCGAGCCCACACGTAATCAACCCCGGCCTAAAGGCCGGAGCTTTCGAGAGGACGACGTGGAACACGTAGACCAACTCGTTTCCTGCTTCTTCCGGCCGCCTCAGGCGCGGTCCCGTCCACAGGCTTGCCCGAGCGACTCGCACGGGATTCGTAACGCTTCTTGAGCACCTTGGGTGCATTGGTGTCGGCATGTTCGGTGTGACCACAAGCGGTGCAGCGAAAGACGGACTGCGAGACGCGACTCTTCGCGTCGACGTGTCCGCACTCGCTGCACGTCTGCGAGGAGAAGGCGGCCGACTCGTACTCGACCCTGCCGCCTTTCCACGTGAGCTTGTAGTCGAGCATCCAGGCCATCTGGCCCCACCCCGCATCGAGGATGCCTCGGGCAAGACCGCGGCTCGCCTGGACCATGTTGCCGATCGTGAGCTTCTCCAGGACGACGACGCCGTGGCTCTTGGCGTAGTCGTTCGAGAGACCATGCAGGAAGTGGTCGCGCCTTCGGCCGATCTTGCGATGCAGCACGGCGACGCGAGCCTTGGCCTTTTCTCGGTTCTTGGACCCTTTCTTCTTGCGGGAGACGCTGCGTTGAGCACGGGCGAGGCGCGACATGGCCTCCTTGTAGAAACGTGGCGACGGGACCAGACGACCGTCCGAGTCGCCGACGACGTTGACCACGCCGCGGTCGATCGCGACGACGGGTCCGGCACGAGGCACGGGGTCGGCCATCTCGACATCGCATACGATCGACGCAAACCACTGGCCGGCTTCCTGGCGGAGCGTGCAGCTCTTCGGCTTGCCTTCGAGTGGCCTGTGCACGACCGTTCGCAGGTTGCCCAGCTTGGGAAAGCGCAGCGTGGAGCCGTCGAGGCGCCACGCCTTGGGGTGCGGCTCGCTGAAGGAGAGCGAGTCGCGGCCTTTGCGCTTCCAGCGTGGCACACGGGCGAGCTTCTTGAAGCAGCGCTGCCACGACTTGTCGAGTTCGACCAGAAGCTGGGCGCAGACGTTGCGAGGGACGTCGGCCAGCCATGGCAAGGCCGCGCGCAGCTCCGTCAGCTCCTTGATCTGGTCGAACGCCGACGGGTAGACCTTCTCGCCTCGCGGACGGGCGAGCCCCATGCGCTTCTGCTCCAGCGCGAGGTTCCAGAGAAACCGAAGCGCGCCTTCCCACTGTCCGGTGCGCGCAATCTGAGAAGCGCTCGGGTACACGCGGTAGCGAAACCCCTTGCGGATATTCACGGATCGAAGCTTAGCACCGCTCGTCAAACGCTACGTGGAGGCGCAACGCGGAGACGGCGCTTCCTCCCCGCCCTGAAGGACGGGGTTTCCGCGCCGGAGATCGGATGAACGCGTACTACGCCACGGGACAAGCCGTCGATACGCAGTCGCTCGACGTCGCCAACGCCAAGGCCAACGCGATGGAAGGGATGCTCAGCGCCACCGATCCGAACGTGGCCTTCGGGAAGATCTCCTACACGGACGAGGTCGCGGCGTACCAGAAGGCCGGGCAGTACGGCGTCAGCAACGTCGGTCCCGCCATCGACGCCGCGGGCGTCGCGACCACGAAGCCCCTGACGCACGCGGCGTGGGATCTGAACGGCCGCCTGCACACGGACATCAGCACCTGGGGACCCGTGGGCCCCGGCTTCTCGGACGCCGTCAACGCGCGCGGCCTCGCCTGGCGCATGCTCAACACGTACAAGCAAGCCATCCTCGCTGCGCGCCAGACCGTGCTGCAGGCCACGCAGGCCACCCTTGCCGCGAGGCAGGCGCCCCCTCCGCAACCCGTGTATTCCGCCGCCACGTCGTCCGTCCAGGCCGCCGCGCAGGCGCTTCTCGCAGCCATCCGTGCGACGTCGGCGTCAGGGCAGCCCGTCGTGTGGACGGCCGCCCGCGGACAGGCCACCGCGATGTGGCGGCCGACCTACAGCTTTCAGCAGGCCTACGGGCACCTCAAAGTCGACGGCATCTACGGAAGCCAGACGGCGAAGGCGCTGCAGGCGGTCGTCGGACCCGACGCCGTCGCGGCCGCCAGCGGACCTGCCGCCGCCGTAGCCGGCTATGGCTGGATCGCCGGTGACGATGGAAGCCAGCCCGCTGCGAAGCTCGGTCGGTGGGTACGGGAGAATCGCACGACCGCCGTTCTGGTGCTGTTGACCGGAGCGGTTGCGGTCATGGCGATGTCCGGACGGCGGTAGCTCAGGACATCTTCGCGACGTTCGCGGCCATCTCGGCCAGCGGAACGATGTCGTCGCGCTGCATCGCCTTCGTCCAGCACTCGCCCGAACACGTGACGATCACGCCCATGCGCGTACTCGCGCCGCCCGTGGGCGATCCCTCGCGCTCCTGCTCGCAGACGCCGCACACGTAGGTCTTCTTGGCCTCACTCATGGCGAACGAGTGTAGCCGCGCTTCGGGAGATCGGCAGCCCGATCTCGATGGCTTCACCGTGAGGAGCCCACGGCAACCGGAGACGCATGCGGACGCCGCGTCCTTGGCATGAACTGCACTTCTCCCATCGCCCGCCCAGGCAACCGGTTTCGTGCTCGCTGCCATGGCCACGGCACGCTCGACACGGGCCCATCTCCATCTGAGGCAGCGGTTTGCCCCCCATGTCGACGTAGCGCTCCGCGTCCTCGCGCGAGAGATGCTCGCCTACCATCAACGACTCGATGAACGACGCGCGATCACGCGCATCCTTCTGCTTGCAGAGCCTGTCGACCTCCACCATCAGCGTGCGCGCCAGCTCTCCACGGGCATCCGCCGGCTCCGCCTCGACACGCGCCCGGAGCGCGTCTCTCTCCGCTTCGTCCATCTCTCAGGACTGTCACGCGCTGCCGACCGAGTCAACGACCGGAAGAGGCCTTCTCCTACCAGAAGGAATCTTCTCCGTGGCCTTGCCGCAAGCTCGCAAGATCACTGCGCCCGCCCGTTGGCCACCGTCTTGCGATAGCCCTCCGCATGAACGCCGCCTGGATGCCGGACCCCGAGTTCTACGGCCCCACGCTCGCGCGGGCGATCGCAGAGGCCATGTGGGCCGGCGACGTCGACACGCTCGACGAGATCGCGGGCTGCCGCTGCTGCTGCCACGAACACACGTTCGGGCGTGGATGCCCGGCGTACGCCTGGGGCGGCTGCCGCGGGCAGTGCACGATGACCCACGAAGATGTGGAGTCGTGGGCGAGCCACTACGAGCGGTTCCACGGCATGACTCGGGAGAACTTCTACTTCGGCACGAACGACGCCTCAGGACCGGAAGCGTAGCGCGCACTTGCGCGGCTGTATGACCTGCGGTATAACACTCACCATCGGTGACGCCATGGTTCAAATCAATGCAAGCACCCAGGGAACACGCCGGAACGACGGCTCGGTCGACGTCTACGACGCGACCGGCGTCTGGCTGGGGTGGGCCAACTCCAAGGGGGAGGTCATGTCCACGGGCTTTCTCGACCGCGAGCGCTACGTGACGCGCATCCACGACGCCTGGCGCGCGCTGAACGGAGAGCCGTCGTGAACCTCGAAGAGGTGAAGCGCGTGCTGCTCGATGCTCCTCTCGGCGCCACGCGCGACCAGCTGGTCAGGGCGCTTGGCTCTGCGGTCGCCGAGATCGACTACCTGCAGCGCATGGCGCAGGCGTACAAGGAGACGGCCGAGGGGCGCCTCCCGAACGTACGCGTTCTCGCGGTCGCGCACGCAGCGCGAACGCTGAGCGAGCTGACGGATCGACGCTTGGACGATCCCTCGTCGACCGGCGATGGTCGCACTTCGTGGGACGCCCACGTCGACCCGGCCGCAGAGGCGCGCGACGACGAGCTGGGCGCCTGCGGCGATCCGCGTCGCTGTCCACGTCACCCGCACGTCCAGACGTCTTCAGCGGACGGACTGCACGACGCGCCGTGCGGCGAGTGCGAGTCCGACCAGTCCGACGAGGACCCGGCCTAGTCACGCCACCTTGAGCGCCTCGTGGATGCCCATGACCAGGCGCCCGGCAGACGTGGTGAGGTAGTACTCGACCCATGTGATCAGCCAACGGCCGGTCATGACGTTCTCGATATGCACCATCGTCAGGAGACCTCTCCGAACGAGGCCATCCGACACGTACCGGTCGTCATCGGTCGTCATGGCTGCGTGATCGAGGATCTCTGATGTCAGAGGCGGTGCGCAGCAGGAGACGAGTATGTCGTACTCGGCATCCGTCAGCCCGCGCATCGCGCCTGCCCAACCGTGCGAGACGTCAGGGGTAGGTGAAGCCCAGGGCCTTGCGAACCCTCTTGACGAGCTTCAGCGCGTACTTGTTCCCCTCCAGCACACGAGCCGACGACGCGATGGCCGCGCCTTGCGCGCAGATGTCCGTAGCCTCGTTGTCGATCCGGCTCGCTTCCTTCAGCGAGATGGGATGGGCGTTCATGGACTGACGGATCTCCATCAGATCCTTCGAGACCTTCTCCAGCCGACTCAGGATGCTCGTGCTCGCCATGAATGCCTCGCGCGCGTCAGCTGCGATCAGGTGCTGTAGCCGTAGTGCTGCCGCTGCTGCTCGACTTGCCCGGCATGCTCGTGCAGCGCTTCGCCCGCCCGACGGTGCCCGTGCCGATGCAGGTGGTCGCCGAAGGCGCGCAGCGCGTACGGGTTGCGCTCGTAGTAGAGAGCGTTCCACACCGCCTGCTGGGTCGGCACCGGCATCCCAGGGTCCATCCAGGGGACGACGGGCGGCAGCGGCTGCGCGTGCGGCATGCCCGCGCCGGGGACCATCGGGGGCCGGGGACGGTGGTGCCCGCCGTGGCCCCACGGAGCGCCGGATGCGCCAGGGACGCCCGGAGGGCCGGGCGGACCATGCGGGGCACCGTGCGGCGTGTGCTTCGAGAAGCCACCGCTGCGGTACGTGAGGTACGTGATCCCGCCGATGACGACGAGGAGGGCGCCGATGGGTGCGAGCATGCTGTGAGTCTACACGAATGCGGCCTCGGAGAGCCAGTTCACAGCTGGACCACGCGCCCGCGTCGGCCGGCAACCAGATCCCACTTGGATAACAGGTACCTGGACCACAGTTTTCTGTTCGGACCGAGTGCAAAACGAGAACGTCGCGTGGTAGGCTCCCATGCTCATGGGAAACGAAGAGAACGGAATCTCCGTCCTCATGGGGACGCCCGCGTACACAGGCTGCACCGCCGCGTACATGGACTCGCAGGCGCAGACGCTCCATGCGCTGCACGAGCAGGGCGTCAAGGGCATCCCCTACGTCCTCGCCGGGTACAGCAACATCTCGTTCGCCCGAGCCGAGATCGGACGGGTCTTCCAGCTCCACGATCTGGACTACCTCTTCGCCGTCGATTCGGACATGGCCTGGAAGCCCGAGACCGTCCTCCGCATGCTGGCGCGCGCCCGCAAAACCGGCGCGGAGTTCATCTGCGCGTGCCCGCCTCTCAGACAGCTCGATCTGGGGGAGATCGCACGCGCCGCCGCCGAGAAGGCCCCGAACGCCACCCGGCTGGGCCGCAAGTACACGGCACGCTTCCTGGGCGAGATCGATGGCCACGGACGCCTGGAGCTGGACGAGGAAGGCTTCGGCAAGATCCACACGGCGGGCCTCGCCTTCGCGCTCATCCACAAGTCCGTCTTCCAGAAGCTCAGCGCCGCACATCCCGAGCTTCGCTACCGCGCGCCCGACAAGACCGCGGGCTTCTGCCTCTACAACCCCATCGTCCGAGACGAGCACGCGTACGGCGAGGACATGTCCTTCTGCCAGCGCTGGCGTGATCTGGGCGGGGACATCTGGCTGCTCGCGGACGCGCCCATCGGTCACGAGGGACCCATGCTCGTCGAGGGCAACTACGCCGAGTCGCAGGAATTGAGGTCACGATGAAAACGAGCTGCGAGACGCCCAGCGGCAAGAAGTTCACGTACGACTTCGGGGTACGCGGCGCTCCGGGGCAGGGCCTCCGGATCGGCAACGACTTCTGCCTCTCCTGCCCCTGGTGCCAGCGCATCATCCGCGTGCACGGCGCCAACAACGATCCGCCGGCTCTCCGCGTCGAAAAGATGAAGGCCATCGGCTGGGTGCAGGTCAACCGCTCGCAGTGGCTGTGCCACTTCTGCAAGGACGATCCGGACGCCTTCATGAACTCCGGCGGACAGATGCCGCAGCAGTCGCGCCCGTCGCTCGCGCAGATGGCCGGCGTCGCGCCGCAGCAGGCCTTCCCCCCCCAGCAAGGCTTCCCCGGGTTTCCACCGGGGTTCCCCATGCCGCAGATGCCGTACGCGCAGCCGCAGCAGGGACTGCCCCCCGGCTTCCCGCAACAGCCACCCCCCAGTCTGCCCGCGTATGCGCAGCAGCAACAGCAGCCACCCCCCCAGCAGCCGTACCCTGCCGGGTACCCGCAGCAGCCTCCGCCCCAGCAGCAACAGCAGCCGTACCCGCAGCCGGGATACGCGGAGCCTCCTCCCGGGTACGCACCGCAGCAGCAGCCACCCCCCGGCGGTCCGCAGCCGGGCTACGCGCCTCCGGCCGGCTACGCCCCTGGGTATGCGCCGCAGCCGCAGATGCCGTACCCCACGGCTCCTGGGCCACAGCCCCAACAGCAGCCGTACCCTCCGCAGCCGCAAGCTCACCAGCCGCCGCATGCGCCCGTCTCTCCACCGGCGAGACCTCCGCGTCAGGCTGTGGCCGACTGGCGCGCTCACGCGGGATCGGCTCCTCAGCCTCCGCCGCAGCCCGCGCCCGCCTACGCGCAGCCCTACCCGCAGCAGCCGCCCTACGCGGAGCCGCCGCTCCAGAATGGGCACGCCCCCCAGGGCATGCCCGACATGCATCGAGCCATGGCCATCGCCGCCGGAAGCCAGGGCGCGCCACAGCCGTCGCTGCCCGACGGCTCCGCCGCGGGGACACTGCCGCCCGCTACGCCCGGACCGTTCGTCATCGACGCGCCACCGTCCGCTCCGCAGGGCCCTCCCCAAGACGCATCGTCGCAATGAAGAAGCGCGCGCAGAGGCGGCGCTTGGTCGATCCACGCCGCATCACGCCGCTCCACCGGGTGAAACGCAAGAAGACGCACCTGCCGCTGCTGGTCGCGCTCATGCGCGAGAACGGATGGCAAGGACGCCCGCTGCTCGTCGAGCAAGTGCGGCCCGGACGCTACCAGGCGTGGACCGGCACGCACCGGCTCGCAGCGGCCAAGCGCGCCCCCTTGCGGCGCGTGCCCGTCGTTCTCGTCAGCCTGACGAAGTGGGCCAAGCGCTGGGGACCCATCAAGAAGCTCGCCATCGACATGGTCGGTGACGACGAGGACAAGTACGTGGCGCTCCTGAAGGCCGGCGACAAACTGGCGGCCGACATCATTCGCCAGGAGTTCGAGATCAACCTCAGCGCCGACGCGCAGGGGTACCTATAACCCGCAGCAACGCCTAGCTTCGCGAACTCCGACGACGCCAGCTGCGCGCGCTCATGCCTGCCTCACGGGGCCTGTGGTTCTGCACCCAGGAGTACAGACCGTTGGGAAACTTCTCGGGATACCGATGGACGTTGCGGATGTCCGGTTGGTTTGCGACCCGCCCCGATTCCGCGACGAGCCCCTCGCGCGCCAGGCGAGCGTGCGTCGCGCAGAGATGCAGGTGCTGCACGGCCTCGGTCGACCGGCGAGAGCACGGTTTGTTCCCGGGCACAGACACACGCTGCCGAGGTGCGTAGTAGGACAGGCGATCCCAGTCATCCACGATCGCCTGGCACGGCGGAAGAGGAGCGCTGGCCGATGGGCGGGCGCGGCGAGCGGTCATCGTCGAGGCGACGGCCAGCGCAATCCGCCAGCCGCCTGCGGCACGTCACCGACCACGTCGAAGTCGAGCGCGAAGGTCCGACCGTCGCCCTGGAATGTGAGCTGCTGGCGACCCACCGTCGCGGTCCGGAACTGAAACCCGCCATCCTCCCCGCGAAGCGGGAGAAGCGGCGGCGACGCCGCCTCGTCGCTCATGCTCCCGACCAGCCGGTACTCGTTCGGGAGGTTCACCCGGACCTGCTGGCCAAACCTCACCGTCGCCCGGCGCTCGCCCATGATCGGGTTGAGGTTCACGACGGACCCGGTGGACTGCACCTGCCCCACCACGGACGCGCCCTTCGAACGCGCTCGCAGAAGGAGTGCTCCAAGCACGGCGCCAACAAGGACGAGCGCACCGAACGGCATCACGAAAGTATCGCACCGCCCCGCCCGGAGCGTCCACTAATTGGACGGCCTACCTCGGGGGAAGACCCAGCCGAGAGAGGATGCGCGTCCGCATCTCCGAAAACGGCGCCGTCAACCCGCGGTCCCTGTAGCCCGCCGCGTCGAACGCCTTCCCCTCGTAGTCCTGCATCCGTTTGATGGCGCCGTGCGCCAACCGAATCGCCCGCTCCAGCCGCTCACGACCATCCGGCTGACGATAGTGCGCCTCCGCGTAAGATAGCGCCTTGAGCGCCGCGTCCTTGCGCGTCTGCAGGCGGACGTACTTCGGATCATCCCATAGCCTCGTGAACACCTCGGCCTCGGTCGCAGACGCGTTGCCGGAACGACGGCGACTGCCTCGACTGCTGCGGCTTGCGGAGCGACGCGACTTGCGGCGGGCCATCGCCTGGTTCAGAGGTCTTTCTTCCGAGGGACGTCGATAGCCCGGGACTCGTAGTGAAAGCCCTGATCGTTCGCCAGGACGTGGAGAGCCGGGTAACCACCGTGCCGGCGCTTCTCCGCCTTGATTACGGCTCCGTCGCATCGCTGCCATCGACACTCCAGTCAACGGACAAGCGCAGCCACACCCTCTGCGGGCGAAGCTGCGCTCGACCTCTAGCGTGGTGAAGGCCGCCGACTAGCGGCGGCTGCTCTTCTTCTTGCCGCGGCTTCCCTTCTTGCGGCTCTTGCGGCTGCTGCCCTTCTTCTTCGAGCCCGAGTGCGAGCGGTGCGGGCTCATCGCGCGGATGTCGCCGTTGGCCTCGACGAACACGAACTTGCCCTTCGGGCGATGGATGTGGCCGATGACGTGACCCTTGTGACTGCTCATGTACGAATGGTCCAGCAACTTGGCTCGACCTGTCAAGGTTTACCATACGAGAAGCATCCGGGAAGACTCGCACATTCAGCTTTCGCCGCCGGGCGCGAGACGAATCAGACGGTGAACGCGGACACACGCTGACACCTCCGGCGAGCGCACGATCAGCCAGATCGCACCGCCCTCATCGATCGGCGGATCCGCCTCCCAGGCAGGCTTCGACAGCTGAGGGAAGTGCTGGAGCATGGCCGGCGTACCGTCGATGGCCTCCGTGCGCGCGCTCATCCCCACGAACCACTTGCCCTTGGCGTTGACGTCGAGGACCCCAAGCAGATCCCGGCCGCTGCGACGACAGCGCTCCCAGGCCGCCTCGATGAGGCCATAGTGACGTGCGACGAGCGACTCCGCCGCCTCGCTCTCCTGCAAGGTCAGCTTCACCGGACCATCCACGACCGAGTCCGCCTCGCTACGTCGCGCCGAGCGCAGCGAGCGCCCGACCCTTCGTGCGCTCGTAGTACCGATCGAGCGGATTTTCGGTGCCGTAGAGCTGGTAGACCCGCTGGCGCGTCGCCTCGTCGCAGTACGCCGCCGCGAAGTACCCGATGTAGTCGCGCGCGATCTGCTCTGCGTCCGTCCGTGTTCGACCCTGACGCTCACACGACTGCACGCACAGCTGAAAGAGAGCGTCCGCCTCTTGCTGCATCGTCGCCTGAACCGCGCGATGATAGAGGTCGCCCATCCGAGAAGACATGCTTCGCATCATAACCTCAACCGAACACGACTGCACAAAAGACAGGGGCCCGTGAAGGCGAGGGAGTATTTGTTCGCGTTCGAGGACCCTCACTCGGCCCGGCGTTTCGTCGTCGCTCTCGTACTCAACTTGGACGATGTCGCCATGTACATCGACGGGTGCGAGGTCCACGTACTCGACGGAGCCATCGACAACCGACGCGACCGCATCGTGCAGCTGGCTCGGTCATCCTCGTCGAGCCACGTTCGGCAGGTCCGGGTGCCCCCCGAGTGAGCCCCGCAAACGCCTCGCCACCACGTCGCTGGGGAGCCGGAACGTCGGCCGCCCCTCCGGCGTCAGAAGCCCACGAGCCACCGCGCGGCGACACGAGGCGCGCAGCACCGACCTCTTGGTCGCCCTGGGCGCGGTCCTCCACTCCTCCGACTCCCCGCTGGGCATCTTGAGACCATAGCCAGCCATCCAGCGCTTCCAGGCTCGGCCCATGCGGAGCCAGCGCGTCGAGGCGTCCTCGAAAGCCAGGATGCCCGAACGTTGCTCGTCCACGTCCCCTGGACGCGTGCGCTGCAGACAGTGCGCTAGCTCATGCAACAGCGCGCATGGCGCTCGCAAGTCGGAAGGCACGACACCCGTCAATGGAAACCAGATCGTCGCCGTACGCCACCAGATCCCTCCGAAGATGGGGCCCGGGCTCCATTCCGCATGCCGCATGGGAGGCACCACATCGAGGCTCGTGCAGAGGCTCACGCCCCACCGACGGCAATAGCGAACGACTCGCTCCAGATCGTCCATCAGGTGCCGCCCTCCGGCTTTGGATCGGGACGCTTGGGCAAGCGCAGGTCCAGCTCCTTCATCACCATCCGGATGTCCTCCCACACCTTCTTGCGCGTCTCGGCCTGCTCAGGGCCCTCGCGCAAGAGCTTCGACGGATGGTACGTGGGCATCACCAGGGTCTGACCGCGGTAGAGCCTCCAGGCCCCGCGCAGCTGGTCGACTGTCTGATCGGTCTCCAGCACCGCGCTCGTCGCGACATTGCCCAGCGCCACGATGACTCGCGGGCGGACAAGAGCGATCTGCTCGTGCAGGTACGGCGCGCAAGCCGCCACCTCCTGGGGCTCGGGACGGCGGTTGCCCGGAGGACGGCACTTGATGACGTTGCAGATGTAGACGTCGGTCGTCGCCGAGATCCCCATCGCCGTGATCATCCGATCGAGCTGCTGACCGGCCAGCCCCACGAACGGCCGCCCCTGCTGGTCGTCGTCCGCGCCAGGAGCCTCCCCCACGAACATGAGCCTGGCCTCGGGCGCGCCCCGTGCGAACGCCGGACGTTTGCGCTCCTTGCACAGCGCGCACTTCCGACACGCCGCCACCTCCTTGACCATCTCCGGAAGGCGCACGCGCCGATCGACGTCAGACACCACCGGCACCGGGACGACAGGTAGCTCGACAGGAGGCGGCGCGAGCGGCGCCTGGACCGCGGGAGGAGGTGGTGCCTGGGATGGCTGCGGATCTTGCGGCATCGGCTCCTCCTCTGACGCCTCACCGACCGGACGTTCCCATGCCTTGCGCGGGAACCCCATCGTACCCGCCTCGCGCTGCCACTCGACGTACGCGCGCAGCGCCGCAGCAATGCTCGCCAGCTCGACTCGCGGATCGTCGTGCGCCACGAACATCCCCCATCACGCGCCGTTGCGGAAGCCCGGCAGAAACCTCACGCCCACCGTGTGAAATATGGCGGGACGCCACGTGAGACCGCAGTGCTGGCACGTGTGCGTGTGGTGAGGTTTCGTCGCAAACTCCCCCACGTCGATGTGAAGCTCGCCGCAGTTCTCGCACGTGATCCGCATGGGTTCTGGCGGCCGCACAGGGACCGGTTCCTTCGGTTGCGTGGCCCTCTCGGCCACCAGCTTGCCAAGGGACACCTCGATGTTGGTCAACACGGTGACGATCGCTTCCACTTGTTTCGGCGTCATCTCACTTCCTACGGTTGGCTCGCGCCGTCTCCTCGATGAACTTCTCTACGTCCCCGATGAGATCCTTGAGAAGGCTCCGTATCGCCCGCGCGCTGCACACGTCCACCGTCGCTCCGTGCTCGCCAAGAGGTCCCTCCGGAAAGGCTTCTGTCGGGAATGCCTGCAGCCGAAGACGAAGCATGGTTCGGAACCACTCGGTCGGTGAAAACTTGGCCTCGTCCCCGTCGGCCTCCAGACGCTGGATCTGCTGCTGCAACGTCTCGATGTGGCACCACGGGCAACCGGTGGAACCATCGACCATCGCGCCCGACAAGCCGTGCCAGTGGTCGCCGCAGACAGGGTTCTTGCCTTCGCTGGCGCCCGACGGCTTGCCTTCTCGCGACAATCGGAAGAGGCTCGCTTCCAGGTCTTGCCACGCCTTCTTGTCGTAGTCCGACGTACCGACCGCCTTCGTCCACAGCCGATGCAGGAGCCGATGGGCCACCGCCTCGATCTCCTCCGGTGAGACAAGCGCCACCGGCTTGCCGGGGTCCTCCGGCTTGGCCACCGGCACGACGGGCGACGGCACCGACGAGTTCTCCCCGTGTTGCGGTGGCGCCACGGGCTCGCCTTGCACCGACAGAATGGCGTCCGCCAGACGCTCGTACCTGGGGAGGAGGACCGTCTCGTACATGCCCGGGAACGGCTCGGTCGCAGATCGCGGGCCATGAATGGCGTCGGCGATCGCTTCCAGTAGCTCCTCCTTGCGCGTGGTCACTTCGTGGGCTCCTGGAACTCCGCCGCCGCCAACGCGAGCTTCTCGTCCGATATGCGTTTCAGCCTCCGCTCCAGCGTCCCCTTGCCCGTAGGACCCAGCGGGTGCGCGCGCCTCTCCCAGTCCTGCGCGTGCTCGATGCAGAACCAGCAACCGTTACCCAGCGGGATGACGGCCGGCGCTGAGCACTCCTGGCGCTGCCCGTTGATCCCATCGCCGCGCTTGTAGAGCGGCGTGCATGTGCGGTGCATCACCAGCTTGGCGAGCTTGTCGTTCAGATCGTCGAAGAGAATCGGGTAGTCGTACGAGCACGCCGTCGCGTAGGCTTCGAGCGCGATGAGCGCCAACGGATCGTGCGTGAGGTCCAGCACGAAGCAGTCGCAGTGCTCGTGCTTGCCGCCCGCATCCGAGCTGCCGTCGGTGCGCCGCACCTGGTACTTGCCGTAGAGACCTCGGTTCCTGTTGTTTTCAGACATGATCCTTCCCTTTTTCCGCATCGACATCTGCCAGCGCGCGCCGGGCTATCGAGCGGGCGTGAGCTTCCACTCACCGTGGAAGAGCGCATCGACGAACGCCTTGCGGTGGGCTTCCGATCGCAGCGCTGGCCCGTAGATGCAGTTGAGCTTCTCGGCAAGGTACGCCAGCTGGTACGGCTGGAACGGGAGCGCGCTGCCCGAATGCGCGCTCGCAAACGCAAACTGCTCGCCGCGCTCGTGCGCCATCTTGCACGCGTTGAGGTACTCCCCCATCAGGCCCGTGAACTCGATGAGCGTGTGGCACCCGGCCCTGGCCGCGCTCTTGTAGAACTCATCGATGACCGCGTCCATGCGGGCGAGCATCGCCTGGCGCTCGGCGGGCGTGTAGTCCTCGTGCTCGCAGCAAGGGCGTAGCTCGCTCGCCTCGTACAGCGACCTCGTCTTGTCCTCGTGCTCGACCTCGTAGAGCGCAGGCAGCCCTTCGCCGAATAGATTCGCAGCGTCCAGGCGCTTTACGATACGACCGAGGGCGCTCCACTGAGGCTGCATGCGCTTCCACGCCTCGTCGCGTTGGCTATTGCTCCGCCACTTGACGAGCCAGTTTCTGTCCTTCTCCGGCTTGACCGTCTCCACGCGGATTCCATCAACGAGCTGCGCGTGCATGGGCAGCAGCTGTTATACGGTCCGTCGGACATTCTTGCAAGAACCTCGATGGAACCCTAGAGTAGACCGCGTGATCGAGCGGCTCCGCACATACCCTAGCGACGAGAAGACGCTACGCACGCCCACCGCGCGCGTCGAGCGGTTGACCCCTGCCATCCGCAAGTTTGCGGCGGAGCTTGTGGCGTGGATGCGCGAGTACGACGGCGCCGGACTCGCCGCCAACCAGGTCGAGCAGTCGGGAGAGACTATCCCCAGCCCGTCGCTCTTCGTCATGGCCGTGGAGGAGGACGAAGCTCTCGTCCTCATCAACCCGGAGATCCTGTCGACCGAGGGCTCCGAAGAGCACGAGGAAGGCTGTCTTTCCTTCGGCACTGTGGTATGGAAGCTGGCTGCCCCGACGGTCGCGCGAGTTCGCTTCACGACGGTCGAGGGCCTGGTACGCGAGGAAGTCTTCCGGGACTTCCTGGCGCGCTGCGCCGTCCACGAGGTCGATCACCTGGGCGGTAAGCTCATGATCGATAGGATGGCACGATGGGAGCGGCGGGTGTTTCTGAAGAAAGTGTCGTCGGCGCAGTCCGACCGTCGCTGAAGCTCGAACTGCGGGGCGACCACCTCGACGATCTGCGGCAAGGCCTGCACTGCGGGCGGACGATGTTCTCGGCCGGCGAGATGCTCCGCGCGCTCTCTCGCCTGGACGAGCTGGAGCTACGCCTCCACGCCGTCACTCGACCCGAGGCCGTGGGCTTCCGGCACATGAGCGGCGTGCCTCACGTCGTCCTCCGCTGCCGCGCGTGCCAGAGCGAGTTCACGGGCGCCTCTCAGACCGAATGGCTCGCTCCACCCCCTCCCCCCAATGAGTAGGTGCCGCGTCCAGCCGTGTCGGCATGTTCTGGGGACGCTCCGCTCTCGATCACGGTCGCGCGTCGCCGTCACGGGCAAGAAGCGCCACGGCGACATCTGGCTTCTCGACCTCGAATGCGGGCACCCCGCGCAGCGGCGCGTCGGACGCAAGGTCTACGCACCCTTCCGCATTCTGCCCGCACCGCGCTTCTGCTACTGCCCGATCTGCCCGGCGCGGCGGACATTCAGCACCGTTTCCCGTAGGAAATAGCCTGCTCTCGGGTCAGGCCGCTGTTCTGGACGATGGGGAGGTCGCGCCATCTCCTGACGCCACCAATACACTCCGCGTCGTAGAGCCGTCCGTCTCTCCGGACAACGACGTGATCGCCGCCATCGTAGTCCTGGAACTGGTCCGCCAGCACGACCACGTCGACGTTCGCGTCGGTGTCCGCGATCCTCTCGTAGGACCGCGGCCATCTTGGATCGCCCGGACGACGCACGTGAGCAGCAACGGCCTTCGCGACCTCGTACGCGAAGGCGTCGCATAGCCCGTTGTTGAGGTCCCAGACGGTGGCGTCGTAGCGCTTGTTGGGCAGGGCCGAGTAGAACCCATCGGTGCGCATCCGGTGGAGGAGACTGTCGCGAACATCCGTCAGGATTCGCTCGAACACAGACGAACTTAGCGCCAACTTCCGCGCCGGAGCGCGGACGCTCACGGCCCGATCTTCCTGTACCTGGGATCGTCGGCCGTGATCTCCTGGTCCTTCGCGTCCCAGATGCGCCCGTTGTAGCTCACGTGCGCGAGGACGCGACCGCGGCTGTCGACGATGTTGCCGGAGCCACCCCAGTTGCCTCCGCCCAGCCCGTGCTCCGCGATGAACCGCTGCGCCACGTCGGAGCCCTCCTGCATCGTGCGGATCGGCTGCCGATGCTTGCGGATTTGCACCGATCCCAGATGCTGCCCGTGGCTGTAGTCCGTGTTCGGGACCGCCCCCAACTCGATGTAAAGCTTGCCCGCGCGGGCGCTGCCGGATCGACGCGAGCTTCGCTTCTTGCCGCGGGATGTACGCTTGCGGGCCATCCCAAGGAGACTACACCAAAGAGGGGCAGAGAGGCCTGGGCCCGTGATACCATCGAAACCACCTCGCGAAGGACACGGGCCCGAATGTACCTGGATCTGAATCGCTGGTATCTGCAGACGTTCCGGAGCACCTCGGAGCACCTGTACTTCCTGGGCGACGTCGTCCTGAAGAACCACAAGATCCAAGGCCTGCTCATCGAGATCGACCCGGAACACCCGCGGAGACACCCGCACGTCAAGCGCGCGTCGGTGCACCCCAAGCTGGACTTCAACCTCTGGCGCGAGGTCCCCTCGTCTGCCGTGCCCAACGAGGTACTGGTCGCAGCCAGAAAGGCCGACGCACCACACCACGGAGACGCCATGCCCGCCCGCGATCCGCGCAAGCTGAACGTCTTCGAACAACACGAGCTGAAGATCGCCCGGGACACGCTGAGAATGCCAGACGCCATCGCGGGCGTCCTGGGCGGCATGACCAAGGCGCAGGCAAGGCGCGTTATCGAGGCTCTGTCGGTTCACCGCCACGGGGACGCCCGGCCAGCGAGGCAGCCCTACAAGCCCGTGGCCGAGAGGCTGATGGAGTCGCTCGCGCCCGTGCGCCAGTGGCAGGGCATCAAGCCTCCGTCACATTTCACGACGCCCGGCGGGCGTATCTTCACGCTGGGGCGCGTGGAACATTCGAGGGAGCGGCCGCCGCGCGACTCCTTCTGGAGTGACACGTGGCGGATCCTCTACGAAGGCAAGCCCGCCGGGAGCCTGTCGCGCAACCTGAACTACGGGACGACAGCGGACGGCAAGCCGCGTTGGCAGGGCTCGCTTCGTGAACTCGTGTGGTCAGGCCCGCTGCCTCCAACCGGCATCGGCTTCGACGTCTCCGCGTTCGACACGCCTACGGAGGCTCTCGCCGCCTGGGGTCACAACGCCGACCAGGTGCTCGACTGGCGTGCCGGCAAGCCCGTGCGAAGCATCTACAGCAAGACCGGAGTCCTCCAGAGAGGATCCAAGAAAAACGTCCCCGCTCCGTTCTGGCAGAAGTGACCGGCGATCAGGTCGGAACGAACGCGACGCGCTGAAACAGGTACTTCGGGTGCATCACCCGCACCTGGAGCTGCACCCACGACAGCTGGCCAGCCCGCTGAATGCACGCGTACACATCGAAGAGCGACCGATCGCGCACCGCCACGAGCTTCCAGTTCTTGCCCGCCGCGCCTCCGGGAACGACGTCACCGACACGTACGTCGAGACCCGTGTGAGCGTCGATGATCCGCATCGCGCTTCAGGTGCGCGGGCGCCCCAGCACGACGTCCATGTTGCCCTCGGCACGTTCGAGCAGCTTCAGCACCTGAGGAAGCCAGGCCACGACCTCTTCCGCGCTTCGAGTGAAGTCGTGAAACTCGGGGATGATCTTCCGAAGATCGTCGCGCGCTCGCTTCACGTCCGCGTGCACCTGTACCGCGGCCAACTTCTGCACCTTGTTCATGCTGTCTCCTACCGACCGACCTTGCGGAGGAGCACCCAGGTCTCGCCGCCCATCAGGCCGCGAGGATAGAGCACGCCCTTCGTCTTTCCGAGGATCGCGTCCTTGTGCTCCTGCTTCGCGCGGTGAAGCGCCTGCTTCATCGCGTCATCCTCGTCAACGGCGCCGATGGTGAGGTTCCCGATCTCCTTGCCGTCGTGGATCGAGAGCCGGCAGAAGAGGTAGCCAGGCATCTTTTTCACAGCTGCTCCGCTCCCAGTTTGCACAGGATCACGTGGATGATCCAGCAGAGAGCGGCGCCCGCAAAGGCGTTGAGGAGCCCCCGCAGGGCGAGCATCACGATGGCGCTCGCCATGGGCGCCATGGTGGAGAGCACCACCTGCGCAGGCAGCGCCTCGGCAGGACCCAGGTGCAAGGGCGTCAGCCCGAGCGCCACCCACCACCCGACGCACTTGGGGCAGTGAACGAGGTGCGCGAACGTCACGCGCTTGTCGTCGGGCCCAGGACCGTCTTCGACCCGGACAGGGAATCGCCGCCGCAGGGGCGCGCCAACCCTCGACTTCGCAACGACATCCGCAACCCCGTAGGTCACGAGCATCCAGAGAAGAAGAAGCATCAGCGCGTCCCCCGCGACGGCTATCGTATGCAACCGCCCTGGCAGCGGCGAACGAGATTGGCCAGGCGCCATCGCAGGAGCTTGCTACTCATCGCGGACCTCCATCCAACAAGGCTAACACGACTCGGACGCTTCATGGCTAGCTCTCGGACGCTACCCACATGGTGTTCCACTCAGCCGCTGACGCCCAAGATCTTCTCGGGGTTGCCGCGGTAGGTGACGAAGCGAACGCCGTTCGCGGTGAGGTTGAGAGCGAGCCGCACGGACGAGATCTCGTACGGCCACGCCAGGAGCTTCGTTCTGTTCTTCGACTCGTTGTCGTAGTCGAACCCGAGCTTGTCGGAGTAGCGGCGAGCCCACTGACGCGCCGTCGTTCCGGCGGGCACGTCGATGATGAAGAACGTCTCCTTGCGAGCCATGACTGCCGCACCCATCGTACACGAAATTTGGCCCACACACCGCGCCCGGGCGAAGCTCCCGCCCATGGACGAGAACACCGTGACCATGCGCCTGTCGGTCGACGTCGAGACCGGCGGCGACACCGACGCCGAAGAGCTGGGATGGATGCTCAACATGCTGCGCGACGAGCTGCGTCGCTGGCCGCGCTGGCGCGGTAAGATCCGCAGCGTAAGGCTGCTACCGACGCGACCTGTGCCGACCGCCGCCGAACTTTCGATCGCCGTGCCTGCGTGAGTCCACGTCTCTGCGGGCTGCTGCCGTGGCCGCAGCCTCCGGCGTCTTGAATTCGCGCGTCTGGCCGGACACTACGTAGGCCACGTGGTCATCTTCGTGTTCGTAACGCACGGTGATGCGTTGCACGCCAGGGTACCCGACGTTCGTGGCGTACTGGACGTGCATCCCGCGCCCCGAGGAGGAGCCTGCGTTCACCCATCGCGCGACTGTGTTGCCATGTTGACCGGAACGACGACCACTGATGCCGAGCTTCATGTCGCCATGCGGCGCCGTCGTCGCCTTACAGCGAACGAGATCGCCATCGATCGTCACATCCTTCGCGTAGAGCACCGCACGCCGGCCGCGCGAGAACTCTACGGCCCAGTCCCACCAGCCGTTGCCGACGCGCTTGTGAAGCGCCCCGACCTCGCCAGGCCATGCGCGTTCGTCGCCTGCGCTCTGACCGCGCACGTCAAACCCGAACCGCCGCATGACGGGCGTAGCCTTCACCCGGACGGTGACATGCTCCTTCACCCACCCCGGCATGGCGTCGCCCATGTACTCCAGATCCTGGTCTCGCATGGTCGGTTCTCCTGCGCCTTCTCGATCGAGCGTATCATGTGGTCCGCGCGCTCTGCGTTGCTGAAAATGGTCAGCAATGACGTACGGAGACGACATGCTTGCGCGCGTGTCCGACAACGGGTATAACACTCGCATGTCGAACGCGCCTGCGCCGAAGCCGCTCGTCCCCAAGCTCGACCTGCTCTCGATCACGCGAAGAACGAAAACGTGTCGGACGTACGTCCAGCTGGAGCTGGAGCCACACGGCGAGCGCTTCACCTGGATCACGTTCGGGGAAGGATCGCTTCGCACGGGCGACCGCAAAGACGGCCGGTGGCGCCTCGAAGCACGCATGGTCGAGGGCGTCGTGGACACGTCGCACGACCCCTGCCTCGCTCTCCGCCTGCCGCTCATCGGCCTGGCATTCGAGTGGACCGACAACCACATGCACCGGTTTCACGCGTGGATCGATCCCGATTCGCGTGGCATCCGTCAACCGGACTTTCACGTCCCCACTCCGGGCTACGATCTGCGCACACATCCCAAGACGTGCGTGTGCAAGGACAGCGCTTGCAAGGGCGAGAAGCGACACTTCGTCGTACCGCCCGGCTTCTACGTCCCTCCGTTCGATCCCGAGCTGTACAAGCTCGTGGGCGGCAAGAGAGTCGAGATCATCATGGGCACGGAGGATGGCGAATGAGCCGCTCGGGCCCCAAGGGCGTGAAGAAGTCGAGCCCGCGGCCGCGGGTCAAGATGACGGTCGAGCTGGCCGATCTCGACCACCTGATGCTCGTCGCCATGGCCAACCACAGCGGCAAGACGCAGGACCAGCTGATCGCCGAAGCGCTCATGCTCCTCTACGTCTCGATGCCGAGAGAGGACGACCTGGCGCCCAGTCCCATCGGGAAGACGGAGACCGGATTCACGCACACCGTGGGCAGTGTGGCGTGCACGAAGGACCAGGCCGAAGCCATCGCGTGGGCGCTCGACGCCATGGAAGACATGGCCAAGACCTACGACGCCGACTACGTGACCTCAGACCTCCCGCGGCTGACAAGCGGCCGCGCGAGCGAGCAGCGGTTCCTGCACATCCCGTCCTGGAGAGCGGTAAGCGATCTCCTCTACCGGCTGGAGGAACAGCTGCCCCAGATGGCCAAGCAAGACTCCAACGTCCGAAGGCCGAACACGAGCGCGGCCAAGCGCGCCGCCGCTGCCATCCGCAAGGTCGCCAAGGCCAACCCCGACGGGCGCGCGGCGCTCTCCGAGAAGAGGCCATGAGTCGGTCGCCTTCGACGCACGCGAAGCAACGGCTCACGCTGGAGCTTCCGACCGCTGTGCGCGAACAGATGGAAGAACTGCGCGCGTCGACCCACGCCGAAAGCGTCACGGAGGTGATCCGGCGAGCCATCGCCGTCTACGCCTCCCTCGTGAGCCTGGACGGTGACGTCCACGTCGTCGTCAAGCGCAACGGACGCGAAGAGCACGTCCTTCTTCTACGAGGCCTCCTGTGATCCCGATCCGACACCTCACAGATCCCATGCGTGCTGCGCTCAACGCCATCCGCGCCGGCTCTCCCTTCGCCGGTCTCTCGAAGACCGGCGAGATGAACCGCCGACGCATGGCCATCTACAAGCTCATCGACGGCGCCCTCGTGGCCGCGACGCCGGACGGCACGAACATCACCGTCAACGAGCCAGCGGTCGCCAAGTGCGAGCGTACGTGGGGACACGCGGTCCGGCCGCTCGACGCGCACGAGCGGGCGGATGTCGAGCGCGCCCACGGACGCGTCACCCAGTGGAGCCCCCCGGGCGGCTACACGACGTGCACCGGCTCGAAGTGTCCGCACAAGGCCACGTCCGTGACGCTCTACTCGTACGTGACCGGTCGACGCGGGCGCGTCTCGTGCGCCGAGCGCTTCGTCTGCGACGCGCACGCGGAGAAGTTTCGGACGAAATACGGCGTCGCCAAGGGTGCGCCTGACGCCCCGAACGTGGGCGCCGAGAGGCGCGAGCTGATGAGCGCCGTCATCAAGTCCATCGGCGAGATGTGAAGGAGAACCAGATGGTCAAAAAGTTCCCGCTCGACGTCGTTCTGGAGTGCCGCGGTCGAGACACCTGCTGCTTCGACCGAAACCGCTCCGTGAGCACGCTGGACCGCGGCCAGCAGATCGCCATGGACCGAAGCTTGGCCGCCGGAAGAATCGCGGACGTCAGCCGCCAGCTGCGCGACGACCACGAGCTGGCGCGCCTCATCGTCGTCGCCGACGACGCCCTCCTCGCGTACGCCGATCTCCATGCCACGAACAAGCGCAACTGGGAGAACTACCATCGGCTCCAAAAGGAGGAGCGCGATCTCCGCAAAGCCCTGGCCGCATGCCGTGGCGAGGACGAGCCGGGCGCCGTCCGGGCGTGGCGGGAGAAGTTTGTGGAGATGGATCGGGCCGAGGGCGCTGTCGCCAGCGGCCTCGCCCTCCCTGTGCCTCGCTGCCAGGCAGAGGAGGCGCTCGGAGCCGCCACCCGCGCCGTCCAGGATCACCTGCTCCAGGCGTATCTCCGCGGTTCCATGCGGGACGCACTGCGTTAGATGGTCTGTTTTCGTACGCCTTTTCGACACGTTACGCACGGCGCAAATCGTACTTGCGCACGTGTTATACCGGCCGTATAACAACTGCATGAACGCTTTTTCCACCCCCCGTCGAAACGGTCGTTCCGCCCCCTGCGAAACCTGCGGGGAACTTGTCCAGGCCGATGCCGGCTACCTCTACGGGCCCCCCTGGACGGTCAAGTGCAAGGCCTGCTCGGGCGTCTTCGTCGCGCCCGTGTCCATCCAGATCACCCTGGTGGGCAAGGAGATCGCCATCAAGACGGTGGGGCGGCTGGGGGACAAGTTCGGCGCGTACCGGGCAGCCATCGAGGGCGCCAAGTACATGGGCGACGAGACCAACCGCGCCAAGCTGGACAAGGCGGCGGGGATCGTCACGCGCCTGCACGAGGGCGGCTTCCTGGTGGACCTCGATCCCGCCGTCATCCCCGCCATCCACGACGCCGTGGGCTCCAACCGCACCGCCGTCGCCTCGGCCACCGCGAACGCCGAGATCGTCAACGAGGCCATGAAGGCCAAGGGCCACTCGCTCTACCCGTTCCAGAAGATCGGCGGCACCTGGCTCGCCAGCCGCGTGTGCGCTCTCCTGGCCGACGAAATGGGGCTCGGCAAAACTTTGCAGACCCTGGTGGCCCTCCCACAGCGCGCGCGCGCCGTCATCGTCTGCCCCGCCGTCGCCAAGGGTGTCTGGCAGCGCGAGGCCGCCCGCTGGCGCCCCGACCTCAACGTCTCCGTCCTGTCAGGACTGGGTAGCTTCCGCTGGCCCGAGAAGGACGGCGACGTCATCGTCACGAACTACGACATCCTGCGCGCCTCCGTCGAGGAGCTGGTTCCGGAGCTGGGCTGGATGCCCACGACGAGCGAAGGCCACCAGGTGGTGCGCGACGTTCGCGAGGGCGACGTCGTCAGCCTGATGCAAGACATGCCCGACGGCCTCTTCGCTCTCGTCCGCCAGGCCAAGAACGGCAACTGGACCACCGTCAGCGTCCACGCTCGCATGGACCTGGCCCTCTCCGCCTTCCGCTACGCCGTCCTCGACAACCAGAACGCCAGCCGCGGTGTCGCCATCCGCCTGACCGGCTCCGACCGCCTCCTCGTCTGCAGCGACGAGACAAAGGGCGAGATGACGGTCGAGACGGCGGCTGCCCTCCAGACCGGACTCTCCGCGCTGGGCCACTTCGGGCGCAGCCAGGGCGTACAGCACGTCAACGTCCCCAGCACCTTCACGGTGACCATCGAGGTCTCAAACGACGGCAGCAACTACGGCCGCTGCGCCGCCTGGAACCCCAAGACGCGCCTGGATGTCGACGCTTCGGCCCGCCGCGTCCAGATGCCCAAGGGCGCCAAGAGCGTCCGCGTCACCTGGCACGTCACGGGCGCCGGCCACACCTTCGGGGTCGGCTTCAAGCCGAAGTGCGGATGGACGACCCCGCCCGCCGGCACGATCTTCATCGCGGACGAAGCGCAGAAGATCAAGAACTCCAAAGCCGAGCGCACGATCATCTGCCGCGCGCTCGCCGAGGAAGTGCGCGAGGAGAAGGGCCGGACCTGGGGCCTCACCGCCACCCCCATGGAGAACTCCCCCCCGGAACTCTGGTCCATCCTCCAGACTTTCGGCTGCGCCCAGGAGGCGTTCGGCGGCTGGAAGAACTTCGCCAACCTCATGGGCGGCTCCGAGGGCGACTACGGCATGGAGTGGGGCGGCGCGATCAGCGACGAGGTCCCCGGGCGCCTGCAGCGCGTCATGCTCCGCCGCATCCGCACGCAGGTGCTGCCCGAGCTGCCCACCAAGCGCCACCAGATCATCCCCGTCGACATCGACGAGAGCGTCCGCCGCATCTGCGACAAGGCCGAGGCCTTCCTTCGCGCACAGGGCGTCGACCTCCGCGGCGACGTCAGCGCCGCGCAACTCTCGCGCTTCGACTCACCCGCCTTCGAGGAGATCTCCGCCGCCCGCGCCGCCCTGGCCTCGGCCAAGATCGCCGCCATGCTGGATCTGGTCGAAAGCTACGAAGAGGAGAACGAGAAGCTCGTCGTCTTCAGCGTGCACCGCGCCCCCATCGACCTCCTCGCCAAGCGCGAGGGGTGGGCCGTCATCACCGGCAGCACGCCCAACGACCAGCGCACCGCGATCGAGGACAAGTTCCAGCGCGGCGAGCTGAAAGGCGTCGCCGCCACCATGCAGGCCGGCGGCGTCGCCATCACGCTCACCAAGGCCGCCCACGTCCTCTGCGTCGATCGCGCCTGGAACCCGGCCATCAACAACCAGGCCGAAGACCGCATCTGCCGCATCGGCCAGGACCGCGGTTGCCTCATCCGCATCCTCACCGCCAGCCACGCGCTCGACGAACGCGTCAACGAGCTTCTGGAGGAGAAGGCCGCGCGCATCGACGCTTCCATCGAAGCCGCCTCGCGCACCGATGCCCCCGCCATGGAGATCGAAGTCACCCTCGACCTCGACAAGATCGCCGCGGACGCCAAGGTCCGCATGGCCGAGATCACCGAGGGTCGCGCCAACGCCGCACGCCTCGCCGCCGAGCGCGCCGCCAACGCCGCCGTCATCAAGGCCGAGAACGCAAAGAACGCCAAGGAGCGCGCGGACCGCGAGCGCGCCGAAGAGAAGGAGCGCGCCGCCCGCGCCCGCGCCAAGGCCAAGGGCTGGGTCCAGGAAGAGAACGATCCCTCGCGCCGTGGCCCCGTGGGCCCGCAGGAGGAGTGGGCCGCGCGCGCACTCAAGACACTGAGCGATCTCGATCCGGACCACGCCCGGGACGAGAACGGGGTGGGCTTCAACAAGGGCGACGGCCCCCAGGGCCACTTCCTCGGGCTGGAGATCGGGATGGGCGTCGGGCTCACCCCCGCCCAGTGGCAGATGGCCATCAAGCTGTGCCGGAAGTACCACAACCAGGTCGGCGCCTGCCCCGCGGCGGCCACCCAGACGCACGCAGCCGAGGAGGCCTCCACATGAGCAGCAGGAGCTGTGGTGGCTGCCTGAAGCCACTCGACATCGCCGAGCAGAAGGCGCTCATCCTCGTCTTCGAGGCGGCCCGCGACGACTACGATCGGCGACACCATCCGGGCTCCATCAGCACTGAGGCGGCCCGCGTCGCCGCAACGACGTGCCCGCGCTGCGTGCTCCAAGGCACGCGCGCCGTCTATGCCGACCGCATGGCCAGGCCGCGCGGGCTCGCCGCGGTGGCGGCCGCGCGGCGCGCGCTCCGAGAAGCGCAGGCGGACCAGCACACCGGCGACTACCAGTGGACCCCATGACCTGGGTCCTCGCCATCGCCACGAAGCCTGGTCAATGGCGCCAGTACTTCGGTCCCCAGACACTCCACGGACTCGGAGCATGACGAGGACGTTTCACGAACGCGAGATGGAGTTTCGAAAGGCGACGGCGACATGAACACCGACATCCCCCCCAACGCGCTGGAAAGCATCCCGAGTCGTTCACCCGGGCGAGCGTGCGCGCGACCTGGCTGCACGAATCTCACGCGGTTCAAGTACTGCGACGCACTCTGCCGGGTACAGCACTACAACGAGCGACGCGCGAGCGCGCCCAGCAAGTGCGGGATCTGCAGCTCGTCCGACCACAGGACCCAGCAGTGCGATTCCGAAGCCGCCAAGAACCTCCCAGCTCTCCTCGACGTCGTCGGACCGCGCCGCTGCCGTGGGTGCGGCCAGACCGACCACGACAGCCGGAGCCCTCGCTGCACGAAGCGTAAGCGATGACGACCAACGAAAGGGACGGCGATGAGTGAGTGCTGTCAGCTACGTCGAGGGGCATCCGTTGTTGTCAAGTGCTGCACGTGCGCCCCGGAGGGTCGGCCAAGGCGGAAGGTCGTCGAGGTGCGACCGGCCGAGAAGGGGCACCAGCCAATGGTGAAGCTAGACGCGGGCGTCGTACTTCAGGTCTGCGACCGAGCGCCGGGCGACAAGACGATGCCGAAAGGCCGACTGCTAATCCCCAGAGAGTACGTCCATCGGCCCGAGTGCCCGGAGGTGGACGGCGGCTGACGGCGAAGGACAGAACAACCGGCGCGCGTATGCGCACGAGGAGGTGGCCGATGCTTGGCACGTGTGACGTCTGCGGTACCGCACTTACAGTTCAGAACAGCGAAGCCCATGGGCGCGCGCGCGTGTTAGCGCTTAGGTCCGATCACATTCACAGCGATGCAGTAGGCGCAGAGGTCTTTCTCACCACGCTCCGCGCAGGTGTAAGGTCCGGGGCCATCGTCGTTCG
>Ga0302326_10001151_pt1 | contig 68631 bp, 57 predicted proteins | sample Palsa_T0_3_FD_202264 | JGI IMG/M metagenome (GOLD analysis project Ga0302326, IMG submission 202264) | Peat permafrost microbial communities from Stordalen Mire near Abisko, Sweden - Palsa_T0_3 | ecosystem: Environmental > Terrestrial > Soil > Palsa > Peat permafrost | place: Sweden: Abisko... | reverse complement strand
CCTCAATCAGGGCTGGCGCGGGTTGATGCTTGTGACGGATCTTCACTGCCACCCGCATGGGTTCGCGCAGCTCGGCCGTCGAAATCAGGTTCACCCGGCGGGCACGGAGAGTGCACGAGTAGAGTTCTTCGTCCTTGCCGACGACAACCTGCCGTGTGTCATTCTTGATTTGAATTACGTAGAGCGGCGAGCCGGTGGCCACGCCGAGTCCCTTGCGCTGGCCTATCGTGAAGTTGTGAACGCCGGCGTGCGCGCCGATCACCTTGCCGTCGGTGGTCACCATTTCCCCTGAGATCTCTGTCGTTTTGTCTCCCTGTTCTGCGAGATAGGCTTCGAGAAAACGCTTGTAGTCACCGCCGGGGACAAAACAGATTTCCTGGGAGTCGGGCTTCTCGGCGATCACTAGCTTATGCTTGCGGGCCAGTTCGCGAACCTCGGGCTTGGTCATGCCGCCAAGTGGAAATCGAGTACGGCTCAATTGCTCCTGTGTGAGGCCGAATAAGAAATAAGTCTGGTCTTTCGACCGGTCGGCTGGACGCTTCAGCAACCAACGGCCGAGCGACTCGTCAAACCCGACTTGGGCGTAGTGTCCGGTGGCGATCTGATCGGCACCAATTTGCTGTGCCACGACAAGAAGCTGGTCAAACTTCAAGTGATTGTTGCAGAGGCTGCAGGGGATTGGCGTGCGTCCGGCAAGATATTCCTCGACAAACGGGCGAACCACGTCGCGCTCAAAACGCTCCTCGTGATTCACCACGTAGTAGGGGATGCCGAGCGTCTCGGCAACGCGCCGGGCATCGTAAACGTCATCGATCGAACAGCAGCGGCCCTGGACGGATTCGGGCATGCCTTCGTGTCCGGCGAGTCGGCGCTGGTTCCAGAGTTGCATGGTCAGGCCGACGACGTTGTGGCCCTCGGCGCGCAGCATGGCGGCGACGGTTGAGGAGTCGACTCCTCCCGACATGGCGACGGCGATGGTGTCTTGAATGCTCACAACCTTCGATTACGCGGTCGATCCGATCGCTGGATCGATACCCGGCAAGCTGGTTGAACGGTCAGCACCAAGTGGAGCCACAGCGAAGTGCAGCGCCGCCCGTTCGTCTCACTTTTGCGCCTTCGCCAGACCATTGTATATGGGCGAGATCTCCCGGAGCCGCGAGACCGTTTCGGGGATCAGCGATAGTGCGAAACTTACGTCCTCGGGAGTATTTTGCTTCCCCAGACTGAAGCGAATGCTGGCTTTCGCGCGATCGGGACGCAACCCCATCGCGGTCAGCACATGCGAGGGTTCGATCGCCCCAGACGAGCATGCCGCGCCCGTCGAGACTGCCAGGCCCTTCAAGTCGAGCGCTATAACCAGCGCCTCGCCCTCAATGCCATCGAAATAAATGTTGGTCGTATTCGGCACACGGGGCGCGCCATCTCCGTTCAAACCTGTGGCTTCGATTTCGAGCAGTTCCCTTTCCAGACGGTCGCGTGCAGCGGACATCTTCCGATCGTCGCCGCGCTCGAAGCCGGCGCCTGCCAATTCGGCCGCTTTGCCGAGACCCACAATGCCCGGGACATTCTCCGTCCCGGCGCGACGGGAGCGCTCGTGACTTCCGCCATGGAGCATGGCCTCGAGCTGCGTTCCCTTGCGAACGTAGAGCGCTCCCACCCCTTGCGGCCCGTGAAGTTTGTGGCCGGAAATGGCCAGCAGGTCGCACCCAATTTTATTGACATCGATCGAAATCTTCCCGGCCGCTTGCACGGCGTCGGTGTGGAAGTACACGTCGGCTTCGCCGGCGATCTTCCCGATCTCCGCGACCGGTTGCACGACGCCCGTCTCGTTGTTGGCGAACATGATGGTAATCAACTTTGTATTCGGCCGGATCGCGCGCTTCACATCTGCCGGATCGACCAGCCCGCGGCCGTCGACCGGAATGTAGGTGACGTCGCATCCGGTCGTTTCGTGATGCTTGGCGAGACGCTTGCAGGCATTAAGCACGGCGTGATGCTCAACGGTCGAAGTGATGACATGGTCGCCCGCCCGCGCCAACCCGAAAACCGCAAGGTTGTCGGCTTCGGTGCCGCCGCTGGTAAACACGACCTCGGAGGCGCGGCACCCGAGCAGTGCGGCCACCAATTCACGCGCTCGCTCGATGGCAGCCCGCGTCTCCTGTCCATGATGATGGATGGAAGACGCATTGCCAAAATGCTCACCGAAGTAGGGCCGCATGGCCTCCATGACCTCGGCGAGCACCGGGGTGGTTGCGTTGTTATCGAGATAGATCCGCCGCATCATGCTGCTTCCATTGTACCGATGTTGTGTTGATGGGCGAGGCGGGTGCTCGGGTGGCGACGGGACGTGCCCGTCTCAGGTGTCTTCAGGTGTCGATCGAGCGACTGCGTCTTGCCGGCCACGCCGAGCGTTCCACCACCAACCTCAGCGGCTTTCGAGCGCCACGTACGTTTGCGGATACTCCGGCCCGATGTAGTCGGCGCGCGGCCGGATCAGCCGGTTATCGTCGAGCTGTTCGATAACGTGCGCCGTCCATCCACTGACCCGCGAGACGGCGAAAATCGGCGTGAACAGGTCCACATCGATGCCGAGTGTGTGGTAGGTCGAAGCCGAATAGAAATCCACATTGGCGTTTAATTTCTTGTCCGTCTTTATGAAATCTTCGATCTTTTTCGAGTATTCGAACCACTTGGGATCGCCGCTCGAATGGCCGAGGTCGCGCGACATCTGCCGCAGATGGGTGGCGCGCGGATCCTCCGTGTGGTAGACGCGGTGCCCGAAGCCAGGAATTTTCCTTTTCTGCGCCAGCATGCCCCGGATGGATTCGACCGGGTCAGCACCCTGGGCGTCGATCTCCTGGAGGATCTTGAAAACCGCTTCGTTGGCGCCGCCGTGCAGCGGACCCTTGAGCGCGCCGATGGCGGAGGTCACCGCCGAGTGCATATCGGAAAGGGTCGCAGCTGTAACCCGCGCGGCAAATGTGGAAGCGTTCAGTTCATGGTCCGCATGCAAAACCAGTGCGATGTCGAGAGCGCGTTCGGCAGTCTCCGAAGGCGCGGTGCCGTTCAGCATGAGCAGGAAATTTGCCGCGTGCGAAAGCGTCCGATCCGGCTCGACCACCGGTTTCCCTTTGCGAAGGCGATCGTAATCGGCCACGATCATGGCGATCTGGGAAGTCAGGCGAATCGCTTTGTTGACGTTCGCCTGGTGATCGTTGCGGTTGTATTCGGGATCGTAAAACGACAGCGCTGAAACCAGTGTCCGCAGCACGTCCATCGGCAGCGCGTGCCTCGGTGCCAGCTGCAGTCCGTGGATGATGGCCGGATCGAGCTTCCGCTCTTCTGCCATTCGCTGCTTCAAGGCTCGGAGTTCATCGGACTTGGGCAAACGTCCAAACCAAAGCAGGTGGCAGACTTCCTCAAAGCTGGAGTGCTCGGCCAGATCGTGGATGTCATATCCGCGATAGGCGAGCACTCCCCGCTCGCCGTCGATGTAGCAGATGGCGGAAGTGGTAGCGACAACCCCTTCCAGCCCCTTGGGGGCGTGCAGAATTGAGGCGCTGGACATGGTTCCTCACTGGCTACTGGGATGGATGCCGGTTGCGCAAAAGCGGCAAACAGCGCAGGGCAACCCTCTTTTATACGCCGAACCAGCGGCAGTTTCCAGGCGCGGACTCCGATCGACTCCGATCGAGCGACCCCGAGACAACGACTCGGCGGTTACAAATCCCGTTGCCCCGCGTCTATCCTTTTTGGACAACTCATGTGAGATGATAGTTTGTTGCTTTGACCCTGGAAACCCTTGCCTTTCCCCGGAATTCCCGCAACGTAATCGGAGAAATTGATGAAGACAAGACTGTTCATTTTCGTCCTGATCCTTACTGTAGCCCTCGCGGCGCCCCTGGCGTTCGGCGACGAGGGGATGTGGTTATACAACGCGTTCCCGGCCGAGCGCGTCCAGAAGCAGTACGGCTTTCTGCCGACGCAGACATGGCTCGACCACCTGCGGCTCTCGTCGGTGCGCTTTAACAATGGTGGCTCGGGGTCGTTCGTCTCGGCCGACGGGCTGACCTTTACCAACCACCACGTGGGAGCCGACTGCATCGAGAAACTCGCCACCTCGGGCGCTGACTATATGAAGGCCGGTTTCTATGCCAAGACCCAGGCCGAGGAAGCCAAGTGTCCTGACCTTGAGCTGAACGTCCTGGTCGGCATCGAGGATGTAACCGCAAAGGTGAAAGCCTCTGCCCCGTCGACCCTGTCGACCGCCGACGCCGGCCAGGCGCAGCGCTCCGCCATGAGCGCCATCGAAAAGGATTGTGCGACTTCGAGCGGCCTCCGCTGCGACGTGGTGACACTTTACTCGGGCGAAGTTTACAACCTCTACAAATACAAAAAGTACACCGATGTGCGACTGGTGTTTGCGCCGGAGTTTGCGGCAGCATTTTTCGGCGGTGATCCCGACAACTTTACCTACCCGCGCTATGACCTGGACATTACATTCTTCCGCGTCTACGAGAATGACAAGCCGGTCCATCTCGACAATTACCTGGAGTGGTCGAAAGCGGGAGTCAAAGATGGCGATCTGGTTTTTGTTTCCGGCCACCCGGGAGGCACCGACCGCCTGAAAACGGTGGCGGAATTACAGTTCCTGCAGAATGTGGACTTTCCTTCCCGTCTCGCCAGCTACAAACAACGGATCACCATGCTGCAGAAATTCAGCGCCGAGTCGGCGGAAAACGCGCGCGTTGCGCAGAGGGAAATCTTCGGATTACAGAATTCACAGAAAGCGATCCAGGGCCGTTATGAAGGGCTGAAGGCGATCTTGGGATCGGAGATGGAGACCTCGGAACGGGCGCGGGAAAAGGCTTTCATGGAAAAGCACTCGGGCGAGCCGGACCCCTGGCGGCAGATTTCGAACGCCATGCAGGTGAACCAGACAATCTATTCCCCCTATACGTACCTCGAAAGGATGCGTGGATTCAACTCCGACCTGGTTTTCAACGCCCGCGATCTGGTCCGTGTCGCGGAGGAAAAAACGAAACCGAACGGAGACCGTCTGCGCGAGTATCGTGATTCAGCCCTGCCCTCGCTCGAGCAGGAGCTGTTCAGCAGCGCTCCCATGTACAAGAATTTTGAGATCGCAAAATTAACCCTTTCCCTGGCTCAGATGCGAGAAGCGCTCGGCGCTGACGACCCGGCTGTGAAGGCTGCACTCGGCGGCAAGTCGCCCGAAGAGGCGGCCCGGACGCTGATCGAGGGTTCAAAGCTGGAAGATGTCGCACTGCGCAAACAACTTTACGGAGGCGGGAAGGCAGCGGTCGATGCGAGTACCGACCCAATGATCGTGCTGTGGCGCAGTGTCGATCCCGAGGCACGGACGGTGCGCAAGCGCTATGACGACGAGGTCGATGCGGTCGTGCGGCGCGATGGCGCGACCATCGCCCGCGCGCGGTTTGCACAGACGGGGTTCACCCAGCCTCCGGATGCGGGCTTTACGCTCCGCCTCAGTTACGGCACGGTGAAAGGGTACGAAGAGAACGGAAAGAAGATTCCTTACTTCACCAGTTTTGCCGGCGCTTTCGAGCATGCTGACGAGCACGGTGACAAGCCTCCGTATAATCTGGCCGACAGTTGGCTGAAGATGAAGTCGAAACTCAATCTCGAGACACCGCTGAATTTTGTCTCCACGGCGGACATCATTGGCGGCAACTCCGGCAGCCCCACCGTGAACAAGGCGGGCGAAGTGGTGGGAATTGTTTTCGACGGAAATATTCAGTCGCTGGTTTGGGACTTTTACGATGACGATCGCCAGGGGCGCGCCGTCCATGTCGATTCGCGCGGCATTCTCGAAGCGTTGCGCAAAGTCTACGGCGCCGATGCCTTGGCGGATGAACTGAGCGGCTCGAAAGCGACCGCCAACGCGCTCGGCAAGTAGCGTATTTGTGCTTCAACAAGCGAAAGGAATGACGATCGGCCATGCCAAACCCCATCTGCCACTTTGAAATTGGCTGTCGGGACCGAGCGAGAACGAAGGACTTTTTCAGCCAACTGTTCGACTGGAAGATGGACGAGGCTGGCCCAGCGACCTTCATCGCGACTGGCGACGAAGTCGGCGGACACATTACCGCCCTCGGGCACGAACCGCACAATTACACGATTTTCTATGGCAAAGTGGACAACGTGAAGACCTACCTCGAAAAGGTCACTGCGCTCGGCGGAAAAGTGCTGTTCGGGCCACTCGCAATTCCAACCGGCACCTTCGCGTGGTTCGCAGACCCCGAGGGCAACACCATCGGTCTGTTTCAGGACAACCGGTAAACCGAGCCGGACCATAGCTACTCCGGCCAGAGCGAGGCCGCGGTCTTGCTCAGAATCTGCTCGCGCATCTGTTCGCTCATGGGCAGAGCCCTAAATTCCTCAAGATTCTGCTTGACGTCGGGAACACCCGGGCCCGGCCAGTCGGTGCCAAACAGCGTTTTGTGCGCGATCTCGTCCAGCCGTGGAAAATACTTCAGCAGCGTCTTCGGCGGTATCCCGCTGATGTCGAGATGAACATTGGCATGCCGCCGGATGAGAAAAAATGCGGTGTTCATCCAGAGCGGCCGGCCGCCGTGCGCCAGCAGAATTTTGAGTTTGGAAAAATCGACGGCGACATCGTCAACATAAATCGGGTCGCCGTACTTGTTGCGCGCGCCCGGGAAAATCGACGTTCCGGTGTGGAACATGACAGGAATTCCATTCGCCTCGGCAGCGCGATAGATGATTTCGAGTTCCTTGACTCCGTTTAAGTAATCGTTGGGAAATAACAACTGATGCGGTGGGTGGATCTTGATCATGCGCAGGCCGAGGCGCAGGATGTGCTCGACATCCGCCATAATGTTGGTGGTGTGTCGCGGATGCAGGCTGCCACAGGAGATCAGGCGCTTGGGATCGTGCCTGGTGTAGTCGGCGACGAACTGATTGATCTCGGACGTAAAGCCAATCACTTCCGGCGCAACGTAGTTGATCAGTGCGGCGCGGTCAACGCCGCAACGATCCAGATATTTCAGGAAGGCCTTGGGCGAGCGGCAGTATTCGGCGATCTCGTCAAAATTGGCGCGCTTGCGCTTGATCAGCTCGAGCGCATGGGGCTTGATCAGTTCGATCGGTTCGATGTGGATGTGGCAGTCGGTGATCATGTTGGTGACCAGTGGTGAGTGGTTTTGGGAAGGGCACGGCTTCCGTCGTGCCGCCGAGCGTCCAACAACAAAGCCGGTTGCAGCCTCTCAGGCCAGCACGCCGCGCACTAATACAACGGTACCTTCGGATCCACTGTCCGCGCCCAGCCGTCGATTCCGCCACGCATGGATTGAACCTTTTCGTACCCCTGCTGGCGAAGCCAGTTGGTGACCGTCAACGAGCGCACACCGTGATGGCACAGGACGACGATGTGATCGTCGGGATCGAGCTCCTGGTGCGCGCGCGTGGGCACGTCACCCATTGGAATATGCTTGGATCCTTCGATCCGCGAGGCCTCATATTCCCAAGGCTCGCGAACATCGAGCAGCGTGAACGTTTCCCCGCTCTTCTGCAGCGACTTGACTTGGCCGGGAGAGATTTCGAAATCCATCGTTTGATACACACTCGAAGTCTGATTCACAATTGAAAACGGCAGTTAGGGGTTTCCGATCTTAGCGGTCAGGCGTCCGGTCTCAGGACCCGAGCCGTGCACTGTTCACAACGATCCCGCGCCCTTTCTGCCAGGCTCCGGCGCAAGTCCGAGGGTCGTCAGACTCACGAGCGCGGCCAGCGCCCAGAGTGCGCCGGTTCCGATTCGAGCCGCACGCACATCGGCGGAGGGAACGTTGTGCCACACTGTCAATCCGCAGCCGACCACAAAATTAACAACCAGCAGGCCGAAAAATAGCCGCTCGCGCAAACAGCTCGTGTCGAGCGCCAGGCCAACCAGCAAAACGATCCACGTAATATAGGTCGCGGTGGTCCACAGGTCGTGCGGCCATTGATACTCGTTCTGGGTGACGTGGACAAACGAAATCCACGCGAAGTACGCACACCCGAGGAAGCCCGCCACGCCCCACAGCGGGGTGCGGCACATCAGGTGGCCCGAACGAGGCGGGCTCTTGGTCCCGACAATGGCCTTCGCGTCTTCTATTTGCCTGTCCATTCCGGTGGTCGTTTGTCGAGGAAGGCAATGATACCCTCGCGCGCGTCTGCGGTCGAGAGAAGTTCCTCGAGATAAATCTTTTCGGCCCGGGCAAGGCCTTTATCAAAGTGAATTGCGTCCCAGGCGTAAATGGCTTTTTTCGCGTGGGCGAGCGCGGCCGGACTCAGCTGGCGCAGGTCGCCAAGCGTCCGCTCAACCACCGATCTGAGTTCCTCGCCCGCCACCGAGCGGTTCGCCAGGCCCATTTCCGCGGCTTCGTCTCCCGAAAACTGCCGTCCGGTAAGCACGAGTTCAGCAGCGCGCTTCTGACCGACGATAGCGGCCAGCACCACGGCCGCAACCGGCGGATAGCATCCGAGCTTGATTTCAGGAAATCCCCAGGTGGCATCGCGCGACGTAAACGCCATATCGCAGACCGCGGCAAGTTCCGCGCCTCCACCCAGGCAAGTGCCACCGACGGCGGCAATCGTGACTTTTCGCGAAGCTACAATCGCCCGAATCACCCCATGAAAACTCGCCAGCATCTCCTGAATCTGCTCGGGGAGGTGGGCTTTGATATCCACTCCGGCGGAAAATGCATGCGCGTCGCCTTCGAAGACGATGACGGAGAGATCGCTCCGCGATTCGAGTTCGGTGAGCGCTTGCTGAAGCTCGCGCGCCATCCCCAAGTCGATGACGTTCAGGGGCGGGTTGATCAGCTTGACGCGGGCGACGGACGCGGCAACCTCAACTTCGACTCGAGTTGTGACGGCGGTGGCCATGTTCGAGGGCTACTGTCTGCTACAGAAAGCATTGACAGGGGAGTGTGCAGAACTCGTTCCTGTCATTTCTAGAGGTTGATTGCCGACTTCCGCGGCTCGCCGATCGTCGACAACGGATCGCGCGCGCCCTCTTTTTCTTTGATCCACTTCTTTTCGTTGCGGATGATGTCGAGCAGCAACTCTTTATCCTTGGCACTGGGCAGATTTTCTTCACAGTGCTGCTCGTAGGCGCGTTCGTCCAACGGTTCACCGGTTTCGCAGTGGTACTTCTGTCCCGACCATCGTCCAATATTTCGGTTGAAGCGGATATCGGGCGTGTAGAACTTCTTCTCGCCCGGCTCTAGGAACGTGTTCAGCCGTTCGACCAATCCCGCAACTTCCTGACGATAGAGGTGGCGGCTGTAATCGTTCAGGTCGTCGAGGTCGGCGGCCTTGTCGTTCTGAAGTTCGTCATACCGGCCTTTGATTCCCCACACGTAGGCCCAGTGGGCCGACGAAGAGTGATCCGTGCCGAAAAGATCGAACGAACTCGAGATCCATTTGTTCAGATATTTCTGCAGAAGCCAGCGCGGGATCACTCCCGCTTCAACGACGCGGCGCAGCCCATCATGGCCGGTTCCCATGTGGAAGGCTTCCTCGCGCAGCATGTACGAGGTCGATCGCCCGAGCGGCGCAAACGATGAATACTTCAGCATCTGCAACTGAAATTTGCCATCGCGGTCAACGAAGTCGGTGTAAGTGAAAAAGTCCAGCCAGTTATCGACATCGACATTGAAGGTGCCGAGCAATCGCTTATTCTCGAACGCGCGGCGCTCCAACATCTTCTGAGCTTCGACTTTGCCCGAGGACCCGAAGAAGTCGATGAGCAGCGCGCACATCTGCCAGCCGTGACGCATCTCTTCGATCATGACGCGCGTGATGGCGCGACGATCATACTCGGTGGGCGCGGTTTCAAACAGATTGCGCTGCTGCTCCACGCTGGCAAATTCGGTGTCGCCCTGGTAGACAATCATGTTCATGAGCGCGTCGCGCATCTGCTGGGTTGGGACCTGGCGCAGGTTCTCCCACTTGTTACGGCCTTTGTAGGAGCCGAACTGGATCTCTTCGCTTTCGATTGCACCGTAGAGCGTATCGAAGTGGAACGACTCGACGTCGCCTTTGTTGACGCCGACTTCCTTGCGCCACTCGTTGAATAGACCTACCCAATCGCTGAAGCTTCCGATTTTCGCTACTTTGCCCGGCATAGATTCGTCCCTTCGAACACGCTTTTCGGCTCCGAAGGCCTATCAATCGCGTTCCTAGTCCCTTCGCGCTTCAGCCCCTTGGCGGGATGTGAGGAGCGTAGAGACCGCCAATCAACCTGAGCTCCATCTTTAAACATGTTGGAACTCGTCTTCAAAAAGCTGCACCGATTTGTAAGCCTCGACTCCCTAACGCGCACATCCGCACGGATTATTTCGCCGTGAACACAGCCGGACGCTTCTCCACATAAGCCGCCAGCCCTTCCTTGGCGTCGTCGCTCTGGAACAAAATCTGCTGATTCTCGCGCTCGATGGCCAACGCCGATTCCATCGGGATCTCCCACCCCGTCTGCACGGCACGTTTGATGCGTCCCACGGCCTTCGCGGCCTTATTCGGCGGCGTGAACTGGCGCGCATATTCCATGATGTTTTCCATAAAACCATCGCGCTCGAAAATGTCGTTCACAATGCCCAATTCCTGTGCTTCTTCAAAAGAAAACGTATTGCCGGTAATCATCAGTTCGATGGCTTTGCTCTTCCCTACCAGTCGCGACAGTCGCTGTGTTCCACCTGTGCCGGGAAGCACTCCCAGATTGACCTCGGGTAGGCCGATCTTGCCGGAATCCTTGCGCGCGATTCGGAGGTCGGCAGCCATCGCGATCTCGAGCCCTCCGCCGACGCAATGCCCGTTGATCGCGGCGATCACCAGTTTGGGCGTATGTTCGAGGCGCAGCAAGGTTTCATTGGCGTGCAGGCAAAAGTAATACTTAAACGTAGGATCGACCGAAGCCAGCATCTTGATGTTTGCGCCCGCGGAGAAAAACTTGTCGCCCACGCCCGTGAGCACGATCACGTGCACATCGGGATCCATGCGCGCCTTCAGGATCGCGTCGTCCAGCTGGCGGTTCATCTCGTAGGTGTAGGTGTTCGCGGGAGGATCGTTCATCTCGATCACGGCCACGCCGGCGTCGGTACGATAGTTGATGAGCTGCTTGGTGATGTCGCCGGTGGCCGATTGCGTCGTCGTTAGTGTCGCCATAGATTGCTCCTTGATTTGTTTCGCATTAGTTCTTCTTGCGCGGCTTGCCGCCGTGCACAATTCCCTTGAGAACGATGTTGCCCATCTGCTCCGCGAGCGCATCGGCATTGCCGTCGACCCGCGGGTTGTACCAGGTGTAGATCCAGTTGATCATGCCGAACAGGCTCATGACCGCGGTGCGTGCGTTGAAATCGAGGCCGCGCTTGCGCCGCAGCTCGTCCATCAGTCCGAGGCAGATGCGATAGTACTCGCGCTTGATGCCGGCGATCTCCGAGCTCAAGCCGTTCTTCAGCGACTCGTCTTCATGCGAGAGCACCTTCAACCCCTGCTGATTGCTCACGAAGTATTCGAGGTGATTCAGGATGAAGATGCGGATCCGCTGCTCGGGGTCGGTAACATTTTCCAGCCGCGCTTTGAGTGTTCCAAGAATCGTGGTGAATGTGTGCTTCTGAATCAGGAAAAGCAAACGCTCCTTGGACTCGCAGTAATGATAGAGTCCCGCGAGCGACATGCCAGTTGCACGGGAAAGATCGCGCATGGAGGCGCCTTCATAACCCTTGGTGCAGAAGACCTCCGTGGCGTGGTCGAGGATCTGTCCGAGGCGCCGGTCGAAACGGGTAACGGGCGCGCGGCCGAAGGTTTTATGGGAGGCTCTTCCGGGACGGCGGGGGGCGCGGGTTACGGGTAAAGTGGCCATGCGTTCGAACGTTCGTTCTAAGTATAGAGAACAGGAACGCGGATCACAAGAGGAACGTAATGCTGGAGTGTGCCTTTCAGCTCATAGCAGCAATTTCTCGGATTTCCGCAGATCCGATTGCGCTAGGGATGCGGGTTTGGCGAGGCGGCCGCGCCATGCTTCTTCACCGGCGAGACCGGTTGAGTCTCGAGTCGCTCGACCAGGAATATCTTTTTGATGCGGTTCCGTTCAAAAGTCTGCTCTTGGCCATTGACATTGATCAAAACCGACTCCATCGTCATGGATATGACGTCACCCGTGATGATCGATCCATCGCGGAGCTCGCCTGTGTCGTTGCTTAGGCCACCAAGCGTGATTGTGATGCTGCCTCCGGGCGCCTCATCCGGAGCCACATCCAGGGCGGTGGTCGCGACCGCAAATCCCTCTTTCTTCAGTTCCAGTTGGTGTGTGCCGACGCTGACATGGATTGTGGCTGGAGTGATTCCTTCATCCTTGTCGTCAACTTTAAGACTCGCGCCCGCAGGCACCGAGATAACGGTCATGGGAATCGTCTTCAGAGAAACGGGCACGCCACCGTTGTTGCGCGCGGAAAGAGACAAGACCGTTGGCGCTCCAAGCGACTCACATTGGAATTGGACCTTGGCCGACTCGCCCGCATTCAGTTCATCGATCACCAGGTTGCCGCTGCCAATACGCACGCGATCCTTGTCGAGCAAGGCCACGCTGAAAGAGGCCCTGGGAATCAGTTTGGTGGAAACATTTTGAACGACGACATCGGAAATCAGAGTCATCTTGCCGGCATAGGTAGCCATGTTCTGAAAACGCCCGAAGGTCAGTTTTAGAATGGCAGATTCCTGATTCGGCCAGAACATGACGAGGCCCGCCTCACCCGGATCTTTGGAGGCGTGGGCGGTGAAGCACAAAAAGGCGAGCACGAGTAGAAATGCAAGAGGCCGGCGCATGCCGGGATTGTGGCACAGGAGCAAGGGAAGGGCAATGAAGACTTAGCTCCGGCTTAGCAGGCCTCTGATCTGAGTCTCGACCGACAAAAAACATCGCTCGACCCTTAGCTCCTGATCCCAGCCATGAGCTTGTCGATCTCGGCTTTCTGCTCGCCGGTGAGCGGTAAAAATGGCAGACGAGACGGGCCTCCATAGTAGCCGTTGAGGTCCATGGAGTACTTCACGCCCGGGACTCCCAATTCACCGACCACCCGCTGTGCGGCCACTCTCACCCGCTCTTGTTTTTCACGGGCGAGCGCATTGTCACCGTCTTTGAGCGCGGCGTAGATTTCGTAGCATGCCATGGGTGCTGGGCAGGCAAAGGCAAGAATGGCGCCGACCGCGCCCAGCCCGAGCGATGGTTCGAGTTGGTGAGCGGCCCCGACCATTACCTGGAAGCCGACTTCTTTCTGGCGCGTTTTCAATTTCCCTACGACAGTCACTGCGCTCGACGATGGTGTCGGTGTCGTTCTCGAGCGCAGCGGTGCTTCCCCCGCACTGGATGTCAAACTGGAAACGCTCACCAGTTCCCTGCTCTGTTTCTCGCTCTCGGCGGCCGCCGCTTTGAGCATGCGTGGCGTTACGGCTTCGAAAGAATCGGTCACCGTGGCTTGTCTCTTGATGTTACGCGTGCCCTCGACTATCGCTTTCACCTTGTCGAGGTTGCCGCTCGATTCTTTGATGGCCGCAATATTAGGGTGGCCGGCGAGTTCGATCACCAGGTCGGCGGGGATGTCGTACCCGGTAGCCTGCGGGAAGTTGTAGATGATGATTGGCAACGCCGACCGGTCGGCGACCGTGCGATAGAACGCAATCAGGTTTGGGGGAAACATCTGTTTCTTGTAATAGTGCGGAGTGCGCACCATGGCGGCGTCGTATCCGAGTTCGGCGGCATACTCAGTGAGCCGCAGAGTTTCATGTGCAGATTCAATGCCCGTGCCTGCGATCATCACCTTATTGGGCGCAGCGGCGGCCAGCGCCGTCTTCAGCACCTCTCTGCGTTCCTGGTCCGAGAGAAAAATGGCTTCGCCGGTCGAGCCCTGAACGACGATGCCCGCCGCCGGCGTGCGCGAGTAACGCTCGACGTTTGCTTCGAGCTTTTTGTAGTAGACCTGGCCATCGGGATAGAACGGGGTCGTGACGGGTGGAAAGATTCCGGATAAAAGCATAGATACTCCAGTCGATCGCTCGTCGTTCGCGATTACTTTGCCCTCCGATTATCGGGCCTGTCGCTGCTCTTTGTCATCCTGGGTTGGACGACCTGGTTATGACCAGCAGCAGGAAGAGACATCCGTCAACGATGATGATTCCAGATCCGATCCAGATCAGCGCAACCATGCGCACTTGCGCTGGTGAAGGCGTGGTGATCCCGATCGTTTTATGCAGGTAGCCGAGCATGTCACTGACCAGTTGTGTCGGTACAACCCGGCTCACAATTCCCAGACCGACCAGCAACGTCAGAACGTGAAAAACACCGAGGATAACCATTCGTCTCGCCGGCGGCGAACCTCCCCCCACGCGATCATTCGCAAGAAGGCCAGTCCTTTCCCGTGGGATCGACTACGTGCCGATATTGATCTTCGGTACCGACGAAAAAACGGGCAAACGGAGTCGAGGTGCTCTCATCCACCATGGTCTCAATCTGCCAGACCATGCCGCCTTTGCAAACTCCGGCGTTTGAGAGCGGTGTGCGACGGTCGCCCGTGTAGTAGAAAAAGTCGTCCCTTCCGTGGCCCGACAGCGGCTCGGCACAAGTCCGCAACGTTCCGTGCTCATCCAGTTTGAGCAGAAGGCGGCCGTCTTCGGTCGGCAGCGGCGGCGCGCCTTTCTGGCGAAATTCGACGCGCACCCAGCCCCTGTATCCGTCAGGAATCAGAAAACGCTCCGGCGGTCGGCGGCGGAACACAAGATCGATGGCTGCCGGACCGAAGATGGCAGCTGCGATTAGGAGAGGAAGGCCGAGAACTGTTGTGATGACAACAGAGGTTTTGCTCATGCCAGCTTACTTCGCAGTGAATCGCTCCGCCTGCAGAGCCTGCAACGCTTGCACCCGCACTTCTCCGCGCTGCAGGGCGGCGATACCCTCGGCGGCGGCTCGGGCGGCAGAGAGCGTGGTGATGGTCGTGATGCGGCCGGTGACCGCGGCGCGACGGATCGCCTTCTCGTCGAAGTAAGGATCGGGACCGTGCGGCGTGTTGACGATCAGCTGGATGCGATCGGCTTTGATCAGATCGACCGCGTTCGGGCGGCCTTCCTTCACTTTGTAGACGCGGTCAACCGCCAAGCCCGCTTCCTCCAGAATGTCCGCGGTGCCGTGCGTCGCCACCAGTTTGAATCCCATGTCAACGAAGCGACGCGCGACCTCCACCACGTGCGGCTTGTCGTGGTCGGTGACGCTGATGAAAACCGTTCCCTTGGTCGGCAGCTTCTGCCCTGCCGCAATTTGGGCTTTGGCGAAAGCTTCGCCAAAATTGTCAGCGACGCCCATCACTTCCCCAGTGGAGCGCATCTCGGGGCCGAGAACCGTGTCGACGCCGGGAAATTTCGACCAGGGGAAAACCGGCGATTTCACGTAGAAGCAGCGGCCGGTATCGAGGTCGGTGCCGCGCTCGATATTCTCTGGCAAAAACTCGCGCAGCTTGCGGCCGGTCATCAACCGGGCGGCAATCTTGGCCAGAGCCACTCCGGTGGCCTTTGAAACGAAGGGCACGGTACGCGAGGCGCGCGGGTTTACTTCGAGCACGTAGACCTTGGCTTCGCCGTTGCTCGTGTAGTGGCGGGGCTCCGACCCGCCAGCACGGGGAGGAATGCTGTCACCATGCGATATTCGTGGAATCGCGAACTGCACGTTCATCAGGCCGATCACTTTCAGAGCGCGCGCCAGCCTGAATGTGTAGTCGCGCATGCGCTTGAGCAGCGGTTCTGGGATATCAACCGCGGGCAGCACGCACGAAGAATCACCCGAGTGGATGCCGGCTTCCTCGATGTGCTGCATGATGCCGCCGATCACCACGTCCTCGCCGTCCGAGAGCGCGTCCACGTCGACTTCAATCGCGTCTTCCAGAAATTTATCGATGAGGACGGGGCGGTCCTGGGAATACTCGACCGCCTGCTTCATGTACTGCGTGATCGTATCTTCGTCGTAGGCGATGACCATGGCTCGCCCTCCGAGGACATAGGAAGGCCGCACCAGCACCGGGAATCCGATCTTGTTCGCGGCTTCGACCGCTTCCTCGACCGAAGCAACCATGGCCCCGGGAGCTTGCGGTATGTCGAGTTCCTCGAGCAGCTTGCCGAAGCGCTTGCGGTCTTCAGCCAGATCAATCGATTCGGGCGTGGTGCCAATGATGTTGACCCCCGCGGCCTTGAGCGGCAATGAGAGATTCAACGGCGTCTGCCCGCCAAATTGCACAATCACGCCGACCGGCGCACCGCCAGAAGCTTCGTGCTCGCACACGGCGAACACATCTTCCAGCGTGAGCGGTTCGAAGTAGAGGCGGTCGCTCGTGTCGTAGTCGGTCGAGACCGTCTCCGGATTGCAGTTGATCATGATGGTTTCGAAGCCATCTTCCCGCAGCGCGTAGCTGGCGTGGCAGCAGCAGTAATCGAATTCAATTCCCTGCCCGATGCGATTGGGGCCGGAACCGAGGATGACGATCTTCTTCTTTGCCGTGGGCGCGGCCTCGTCTTCTTCTTCGTACGTGGAATAGAGATAAGGCGTGTAGCTTTCGAACTCGGCCGCGCAGGTGTCGACGCGCTTGTAGACCGGCTTTACACCATGCTTCTTGCGGAAGTGCCGAACTTTTTCCTGGCCGCCCTTGCCATCCAGGCGCCAGGTCCCGGCAAGCCGTCCGTCGGAGAAACCCATACGCTTGGCTTCCCGCAGCACTTCGGTCGGAATCGATTCCATCGGATGCTTTTCCAGCTCAAGCTGCATGTCGTTAATTTCTTTGAGCTGGTAGAGAAACCACGGATCGATCGACGTCATCTTCGCGATCTGCTTGATCGTGTGCCCCTGCCGAAGCGCGTAGCGCACGTAGGAGAGCCGCTCGGGATGCGGTGTTACCAGTCGCTGGGTGAGAATCTTGGGCTCAATTTTTTCCGAGCCCACGCGTTTGCCGGTATCGAGTGCCCGGACGCCCTTCAGCAAGGCTTCCTTGAAGGTGCGACCGATGGCCATCACTTCGCCGACCGATTTCATTTGCGGTCCGAGCGATTCGTCGGCGCCGGGAAATTTCTCGAACTGCCACTTCGGAATCTTGACGACCACGTAATCAAGCGTGGGCTCGAAACAAGCAGGAGTCTTGCGCGTGATGTCGTTCGGGATCTCGTCGAGCGTATAGCCGACCGCCAGCTTGGCAGCAATTTTCGCAATCGGAAAGCCTGTCGCTTTCGACGCGAGCGCGGACGAGCGCGAGACGCGCGGGTTCATCTCGATGACCACCATGCGTCCGGTCGAGGGATTGACGCCGAACTGGATATTCGATCCTCCCGTCTCGACGCCGATCTCGCGGATCACAGCAATCGCTGCATCGCGCATCATCTGATACTCGCGGTCGGTCAGCGTCTGTGCCGGGGCCACGGTGATGGAATCGCCGGTGTGCACCCCCATGGGATCGAAGTTTTCGATCGAACAGATGATGATGACGTTGTCTTTGGTGTCGCGCATCACCTCCAGTTCGTATTCTTTCCAACCGAGCACAGATTCTTCGATCAGACATTCATGAACCGGCGACAGATCCAGGCCGCGGGCGAGCACTTCCATCAACTCTTCGCGGTTGTAGGCGATGCCGCCGCCGGTGCCGCCGAGCGTGAACGAAGGACGAATAATGACCGGGAAACCGATCTTGCCGGCGAACTCGATGCCGTCTTTCAGGTTATTGACCAACGCGGATTTGGGCACATCGAGGCCGATGCGCTGCATGGCGTCCTTGAAGAAAAGACGGTCCTCGGCCTTCTTGATGGCGCTGATCTGAGCTCCAATCAATAGCACGTTGTACTTTTCGAGCACGCCGCCGTCCGCGAGTTCGATGGCGAGATTGAGCGCGGTCTGTCCGCCGACGGTGGGGAGAAGGGCAAAGCCCGCGCTCGGCGACATCTCTCGCTCAACGCGAATAATCTCTTCGAGATATTCGCGCGTGAGAGGCTCGATGTAAGTACGGTCCGCCGACTCGGGGTCGGTCATGATGGTGGCCGGATTCGAGTTCGCGAGCACCACTTCAAAGCCCTCCGACTTGAGCGCCTTGCAAGCCTGTGTGCCAGAGTAGTCGAACTCGGCCGACTGCCCGATGACAATCGGGCCCGAGCCGAGGATCAGGATCTTCGAGATGTCAGTTCGTTTGGGCATTGAAATCAGTTGCAGTGGCCGGTGGCCGGTTGTCAGCTAGAGAAAGTACTCTGGAACAAGCGCAGACGAACGGATCCCGAGCACTCAGAGAGAATACGACCAAGCACCCGGAGAAAACGACGATCCTGCGCTTCACCGTTTGCACTCCTCCATCATTCTCACGAAATCCTTGAACAAGTAGTGCGAATCATGCGGCCCCGGCGCCGCCTCGGGGTGGTACTGCACGGTGAACAGCGGCAAATTCCGATGGCGCATACCTTCGAGCGTGTTGTCGTTTAGGTCCATATGCGTCAATTCGACTTCGCTCTGCGGCAGCGAATCGGGATCAACAGCGAAGTTATGGTTGTGCGCGGTGATCTCGATCTTTCCGCTCGATAACTGCTTCACCGGGTGATTTCCGCCGTGGTGGCCGAACTTCAGCTTGAAGGTTTTACCGCCTAGCGCGATGCCGGCGATCTGATGTCCCAGGCAAATTCCGAAGATCGGCTGCCGTCCCATCAGGCGACGAATGTTGTCGACCGCGTAGGTGCAGGGCTCCGGATCGCCCGGACCGTTCGACAGAAACACGCCGTCAGGCTTCAAGGCCAGCACGTCCTCGGCCGTCGTCTGCGCCGGGACCACGGTCACCTTGCAGCCTTCTCCACGCAACTTGCGCAGGATGTTCTGCTTGATGCCGAAGTCGTAGGCGACCACGTGGAAGCGCGTCGGCTCGTCTTTTACGCCCACGATTTCGTCAGGCAGGTGCGAACGCTCGCCCGTCTCCCACACGTAGGTGTGGTTGGTGGAGACTACTTTCGCCAGGTCCTGGCCGTCCATTTTCGGAATCGCGCGCGCCTTGGCGACTAGTTTGTCTGTGTCTTGTTCGAGCGTGGAGATCACGCCGCGCATCACGCCGTTGTCCCGCAAGTGGCGCACTAGGGCGCGCGTGTCAATGTCGGCGAGCACGGGAATTCTAAACTGCTCCATGAACTCGTCGGTCACCTGCTGCGAGCGCCAGTTGGAGCTGACTTTCGAAAACTCGCGCACGATCAGCCCTTCGATGTAGGGACGCACAGCTTCGTTGTCTTCGGGGTTGGTGCCGTAGTTTCCGATTTCAGGGTTGGTGAGGACGACGATCTGTCCCGCATACGAGGGGTCGGTGAAAATTTCCTGGTAGCCGGTAATGGAAGTATTAAAAACGACTTCGCCGGAGCATTCGCCTTTAGCGCCGTAGCCTTTGCCTCGGAAGACTCTGCCGTCTTCGAGTGCAAGGATCGCTTGCATTAGATCTCCTGGGAGTGGATTTTTTAAATTCTAACAGCAGAGGAGATTTGAAGAAAGGATTTAGGTGACCGGCCGCAGTTCGCAGGAAAATCGTCAACCGCCTCGGTCGGAGGTCTTTCCTGCAAATTGACACCTGCTCTAGCGTAACCGTCCCAGCTTCTCCACCGGCCAGTATCCGAAGACGGCCTTTCCGTAGATGTAGCGTTCATTCACGGGACCGAAGTCGCGGCTGTCATTCGACATGGTGCGATGGTCGCCCAAAACGAAGAAGCTGTTTGGAGGAACCATAACTTCGCCATACGAACGGGCGTCCGCATAATCGCTCGGAACGTAGTCCTCGTCGAGCGTCCGGCCGTTCACATACACTTGTCCATTCTCGATGCGGATCCGGTCGCCGGCAACTCCAATCACGCGCTTGATGTAGCTCTTCGAAGTGTCGCGGGGATAGCGAAAAACGACAATATCGCCGCGCTCGATCGGTTCCCAGCGATAGACGAACTTGTTGACGAAGATCCGCTCCTGATCTTCGAGGCCGGGCATCATGCTGGTGCCCTCAACCTTCACCGGTTGATAGAGAAAGATAATGATGAAAGCGGAGATGGCCAGCGAAACCAGCAGATCGCGTGCCCACACCGCCATTACCGGCATCGGGTGCGCGCTGGAATCTTTGGCAGCCACTGAGGCCGGCGCTTGAGGACTCTCCACTTCAGACATTGTGTTCCTATTTTATACGCAACGGGGCGAGAGGTGAGAGAGGTAATAAGAGGCCAGGCGGCAGAGGTAAAACCCTTGCGTTCTTTCCCTCTGCAATCTGAGCGCTCACCTCTCGCCTGGCATCTGATCTTGCCAAGACCCTATTTTCCCCGTACAAATAAACTTCTCCCATGGCCGACTACTCCATCTTCCCCAAGATCAATGCGACCCTGAACGGATGTAGCGCGGTGCTGCTGGTCACAGGGCGCGTGCTGATCGCGCGCCGCAAGATCTCCGCTCATCGCGCGGCGATGATCGCCGCGTTTGCAACCTCTTCCCTCTTCCTTGCCTCGTATCTGTACTACCACTGGCCTGGTCACGGCGGCATCGTGTATTTCCACGGACCGGGCTGGGCGCGGATTCTCTACCACGCCATCTTGACGTCGCACACCATCCTTGCGGTCATCATCGTCCCTATGGTTCTGATTACGCTGACCCGTGGACTGCGTGGGCAGTTTGACCGGCATCGAGCCATCGCGCGCTGGACGTTTCCACTCTGGCTCTACGTCTCGGTGACCGGTGTGATCGTCTACCTAATGCTGTTTCAAATGTTTTCCTAAAGACGGGGCCCGTCTCCCGCCGACGCGAATCAAGACGCGGCATTCCGCGTCTCTACCGAAGCCCGATTCATCAGCGATTCGTGCGACGTGCGACACCGCCTCGCGACTCCCAATTCTGCTATAGTGAGCGTCTTGGAAGATCAGCGTTCTCGAAGGAGCCCGCACTCATGAAAAGCGTAAACAAAGTCATCCTGATTGGAAACCTTGGCAAGGATCCCGAAGTGAAGTTCACACCGCAGGGCACGCCGGTCGCCAAGATCACCCTGGCCACCAACGAGCGCTTTAAAGGCAAAGACGGCCAGTGGCAGGACCGCACCGAATGGCACAACGTGGTGCTCTGGCAGCGCTTGGCGGAGATTGCCGGTGAGTACCTGAAAAAAGGCGGCAAAGTCTACATCGAAGGGCGCCTGCAGACCCGCTCCTGGGACGACAAGCAGACCGGCCAAAAGAAATACATGACCGAAATCGTCGCCAATGATCTGGTGTTGCTGGGCGGTCGCGGCGAAGGCGGCGGCTCTGGCGAATACGCCAGCAGCTCGCGCGCAGCCTCGGCCGGCGGCAACAACTTCGACCAGAGCGCGCCCGAGCCCGAACACGCGCCAGCCGGAAGCTCACCGATTACGGATGAAGACATTCCGTTTTGACGTATGGCTCTTTCTTTCTGTGTCCATTTACTACCATTACGAAGACCTAAGAGGCTTCGAGGAGGGGGACAGTACCCTCCTCCAACTCATCCATGCAGACGCCTTGGGTTCTGCTCAGCTCTCTTGACTCCGTGTTTTAGCGCCTGCTTCCGGCGCCGTCCCTCGGTTTTGCCCGGCGTGCCACCCACGGGGTACCGCGAATCACCATCCAGCTGTAAAATAAGAATCAGCGGCAAGCAGCGCGGACCATCGAGCGCATGCCCGCGGTTCGAGCGTGCTGGGGCGCGCCGCCGATTTCATTTGCAGTCTTTGTCATCCTTCACGATTCAGAATCGCAACCGATTCAGAAACGAGTACTCCATGTCGCAGAACAACGGACACAGCACCAGCCTCCGCCTCAAAACCGGCCTGGCCGAAATGCTAAAAGGCGGAGTGATCATGGACGTAACCAACGCCGAGCAAGCCGAGATAGCCGAACGAGCCGGAGCCGTCGCAGTAATGGCCCTAGAGCGCGTTCCTGCGCAAATCCGTGCCGAAGGTGGAGTGGCCCGCATGGCCTCGCCGAAAAAGATTCGCGAGATCATGGCAGTCGTCGATATTCCCGTAATGGCAAAGTGCCGTATCGGCCATTTCGCGGAGGCGCAGATCCTGCAAGAGTTAGGCGTCGACTACATCGACGAATCCGAAGTTCTAACCCCGGCCGACGAAGTACATCACGTGGATAAGCAAGCCTTCACCGTTCCCTTCGTCTGCGGAGCGCGCAACCTGGGCGAAGCTCTGCGCCGCATCGCCGAGGGCGCAGCCATGATCCGTACCAAGGGCGAAGCCGGGACTGGAGATGTAGTCCACGCCGTCCGCCACATTCGCCAGATCGTGCAGGAGATGAAGATTCTAACCGTGCTAGGCGAAGAAGAACTTTACGCCCAAGCCAAACTGCACGGAGCTCCCTACGAACTGGTAAAGATGGTGGCGAGAGACGGCAAACTGCCCGTCCCGAATTTCTCCGCCGGCGGAATCGCAACCCCCGCTGACGCCTCGCTAGTGATGCAGCTAGGAGCCGAAGCGGTCTTCGTAGGCTCCGGCATCTTCATGAACAACTCAACCGAATTCGCCGACCCCGCGGAAGCCGAGAAGCGCGCGAAAGCGATCGTGCAGGCAGCGACGCATTTTAAAGACCCTAAAGTATTACTTGAAGTCAGCGAGGATCTGGTGGGAGCCATGAAGGGTTTGGCTGTTTCCGCGCTCGATGAAGCGCAGATGCTGCAGACCAGGGGTTGGTAAGGTCGCGTGTTAACACTCTGCGACGACTGTGATGGCCCCAGGTGCTTCCACAAAGTCGCGAATGGATCGAATCTGGACGCAGGGAAAGGCGTTAGGGCGTCTTTCTGACCTACCTCTGCCGCGTAGCGGTTACGGCCTTTGCGATTCGAGCGGGACATGGGGGGGTGGGGGTACCAGAAGCCGACGACGCCTATGAAAATCGGAGTTCTAGCCCTCCAGGGCGACTTCGACGCCCATCGCCGTCGGCTCGAAGATCTGGGCGCCGAGGTTGTGCTGGTGAAAAAGCCGGAACAACTGAGTGATATCGACGGTCTGGTGATTCCCGGCGGCGAGTCGAGCACGTTCCTCAAGTTGCTCGGCGAAGACGGACTCGCGAAGCTGAAAGATTTTGTCCGCGCCAAGCCAACTTTTGGCACCTGCGCGGGATGCATCCTGCTGGCGACCGACGTTGAGAATCCGAAGCAGGCCGGCCTGGGCGCGCTCGATATCACCGTACGGCGCAATGCTTACGGACGCCAGATCGACAGCTCCATCCGCGAAGGCCGATTTCTTAATGATCCGATCGAAATGGTTTTCATTCGCGCTCCGAAGATCGAACGCCTAGGCGAGGGCGTGGAAGTGATTGCCATCGAGGGCAAAGACAACGTTCCGGTGCTGGTAGGGAACGGTCGGACGCTGGCGGCTACGTTCCATCCTGAATTGAGCGACGACCGCCGCATTCATCAATACTTTCTGGATTTGGTAGAGAACGCAAAGAAGGTTAGCGGGTCATTGGACCAGGGGTGATCGGACCTTCTACAAAGCAGGATTTTCAATGGCCGAGGACCCGATCGTCCGATGGCCCGATTCAGAGAATCTGGTCGATCTTCGCCGCCAGGATGAAATCGGACTCGGTTAACCCGTCCACCGCATGTGTCCAAGTCGTGATCTCGACTTTGCCCCATCCGAGCAAAATATCGGGATGATGGCCCTGCTCCTCGGCCAGTACGCCCACTCGGTTCACGAAAGCCAGCGCGGACTTAAAATCAGGAAACTTGTAGGTGCGCACGAGGTGATGCTCGTTGATGACATTCCACTGTTCAGGCTCCGCCAGTTGCTGATGCATTTCTGCAACTTTATTTCCCTTCAACGACGGTACGCCCCCGCGGCAGGGGACGCAATTTCGGTCTGCAAGCATAACGCTCCTCCTCTGGACTACCGTTCAACAAAGCGCGCAAACATGCGCTGTGGATCGATGGCGATGAATAAGCCCCGGCTGCGCGCCAGCACTTCTCCTTTTTCGTTCAGGATCTCCGCCATATTGATGTGCTTCCGGCCCTTCACCTTCAATTCGCGCGATTCCACGCGCAGCGGCTGTTTCAGCGGCACCGGCTTCAGGTAGTTCACGGTCATCTCCGAGGTCACCGCAATCACCTGACGCAATTTGTTCACCTTGCCCATCGCCTCGTCGAGGATGGTCGCGATGATGCCGCCATGGCAGTGTCCCGGCGGTCCGGTGTAGCGCTTGCCCAGCCGGAAATGGCACACGAAGCAGTTGCGCTTTTCATCATAGGTAAAACGCAGCCGCATGCTGTCAGGATTACTCGGACCGCAGGCGAAGCAGTAGTTCTTCTGCAGTTTTATGTAGCGTGTGTTGTGTCCGACCTCAGAGCGACGAGCTTCGGAGCGTGCACGGTTTGACTTCTTTTCCGCCATCGAAAGATTCTATCGCGAGCGCCCGCCCGGATTGGGTATGATGGCAGGCCGAAAGGAGTTCCCATGTCCGCCGCTCCGATAGCCGCAACCAAGCTAAGCCCCTACAGCGTTCATCCGGGCGTCGCCCTGGTTCAGAAGTGGATCGAGGAACTGCCGCAGAAGACCGGGCGATCGCTCGAACAGTGGGTCGCGCTTACCAGCAAGTCCGGCCCGCCAACGGAGAAAGAACGTCGCGAGTGGCTGAAAAAAGAACACAAACTGGGCACGAATGCCGCGGCATGGATCGCAGAACGGCTGGAAGGCAAAGGTACGGAGAAAGATTCGCCCGAGGCTTACCTGAAAACCGCCACGGAATGGGTGGAGGCGCAGTATTCCGGACCGCGCGCCGCGCTGCGTCCGCTGTATGAACAGTTGCTGAAACTCGGATTTTCTCTCGGCAAGGACGTAAAGGCTTGCCCCTGCAAGACCATGGTGCCTTTCTATCGCAATCACGTGTTCGCGCAAATCAAGCCGTCGACGCATACCCGCATCGATCTGGGATTCGCCCTGGGCAACCTGAAGACACCGAAGCGCCTGATCGATACCGGTGGTTACGAAAAGAAGGACCGCATCACGCGGAGAATCGAGGTCAAGTCAAAGGCCGACATCGACGACGAGGTGAGGCGCTGGTTGAAGAAAGCGTATGAGATGGACGAGTAGCTGGTTGGCCCCGTTATCGGCTTCGCCCGAGAGGACGAATCTCCGAATATCCGACACAAACCGTTGCCTAGTCGTAGTATTCCAGCCCCAGGTGCGTAATCAACTCTTCGCCCTTCAAATGCCTCAGGGTGTTCTTCAGCTTCATCAACTGGATGAACAAATCGTGTTCCGGATAAAGTCCCGGCGCGGTCATCGGGGATTTGAAGTAGAAGCTCAGCCATTCCTGAATTCCCAGACGGCGCAGCCCCGGAGTGCGCTGCGCGAGGTCGAGGAACAGGACCAGATCAAGCACGATCGGCGCGGCCAGAATCGAGTCGCGGCACAGAAAATCGACTTTGATCTGCATCGGATAGCCGAGCCATCCGAAGATATCGATGTTGTCCCATCCCTCCTTGTTGTCTCCGCGCGGCGGATAGTAGTTGATGCGAACTTTGTGGAAGATATTGCCATAGAGTTCCGGATACAAGGCCGGCTGCAGAATGTGCTCGAGCGCGCCCAGCTTTGATTCTTCCTTGGTTTTGAACGATCCGGGATCGTCGAGCACTTCGCCGTCCCGGTTGCCGAGAATGTTGGTCGAATACCAACCGCTTAGCCCAAGCAGGCGCGCCTTGAAGGCGGGCGCCAACACGGTCTTCAGCAAAGTCTGGCCCGTTTTGAAATCCTTCCCGCAAATGGGTATTTCCCGCTCGCGCGCGAGTTCGTGCATCGCCGGGATGTCGACCGTCAGATTCGGCGCGCCGTTCGCAAAAGGTACGCCTTCCATGAGCGACGCGTAGGCATACACCATCGAGGGTGCGATGTTTTCGTCGTTTTCTTTCATCCCTTTTTCGAGCGCTTTCACGTTCTGGTGAACCTCACTCGGCTCAATGAAGGTCTCCGTCGAAGCACACCAGATGGTAATCAGGCGGCTCGCGCCACTCGACTTCCGGAAATCGCGGATGTCTTGTCGCAACTGCTCGGCCAGCTCCAGCTTATTCTTCCCTTTCTTCACATTCGGCCCGTCGATTTTCTTCACATAGTTGTGATCGAACACTGCTTTCATCGGCTGGATGGCGCTCAGCCGCCCCTTCACTTTTTTGAGCAAGTCGCTCTCGAGCACGCCGGCGTTGCGCGCGGCCGCGTACATGTTGTCTTCGAAAATATCCCAGCCCGTAAACACGAGATCGTTCAGCCCGGCGAGCGGAACGAACTCCTTGATTTTGGGAGACCGGCCATCGGTCCGCTTCCCCAAACGGATGGTTCCCATCTGGGTGAGCGACCCGATGGGGTGCGCGATTCCCTTGCGCACTGCTTCGACACCGGCGACAAACGTGGTTGCGACCGCGCCCATTCCCGGGATCATCACACCCAGCTTGCCCTTGGGCGGCTCGATCGCGCGGTCGAGCCCGGCTCCGCTGCGAGCTTTATCGGAAGACTTCCCTTCGACCGTCACATTGCTTGCTGCCTTCTTCACGACTTCCGCGGGGGACCTTTTCACCTTCGCCATATTTTTGGCTGCTTCCTTGGAGGAACTTTGGGATGTATGCAAACCAACAATGTTCTCGTATCCTGCGAGCTTTTTGCAAATGCGCGTGCCTGAATCCGCGGGAAAACCATTTCAACGGCGCCTGGGGGGCATTGGATGGTATTCGCGATTACTGCGGTCACCGCTCCTGCGCCAATGCGAAGGATCGATTTTTTTCGTTGGACGCGGCGCCCGGATTCCCGGATAGTGATTGTAGTTCGAGCCCCGCCGAGCGGCGGATCCGTCGAACCTGATGTTTGCGTCCAGCCGTGTTTGCTGCGTTGCAAATCTGCTGACCTCGTTGTTCTCCAACTTAATCTGGGCCTACGCCTTGCACGTTGGTCGTGTGCCTCTAGACAAGAACAGGAGATTTTATGAGATCAATTCGCAAATTCGCTTACGCCACGGTACTGGGATTGAGTATCTTCGCGATCCAACCGACTTTGGCTGCCGCCGAGGACGCGCGCGGCGTCTTCACTCTATCGCACGAAGTGCATTGGCAAAAGTACGTGCTTCGTCCCGGACACTATGCCTTCTCGGTCAAGGAAACGGGGAGCCCTACCTTTCTCATGGTACGGGGGCTCAACGGAACGGGCACGGATGCGATTCTTTTGGTCCCTGAGGTTGAAACGGCAAAGCCGAACGGGGTCGACGAAATCACTCTGGTGTCGCGAGGCGGGCAGAGTTTCGTCAGTTCCATGGAACTGCCTGGCTATGACATGAGTTTGCACTTTGCGGTGCCACCGCAGAGCGCTTCGAAGTAGGAGTCAGACTGCGGCTCGGCCCACATCCCGATCGCAGCTGTTTCCCCGGGAGCAGATTGCAACCCAATCTGCTCCTGTTTTTTGTGGGGGACGGCGTTGGGATCTCTCAGGCAACTCCCGGTCTGCGTGTGTTCGCCTTTACTTCTTCGCCCAGTATGATGGCCTCGGCAATTTCTCTCATGGCCTTGCGCTTCTGCCGGCTCTGCTGCTGCAAAGCGAGATAGGCTTGCTCTTCGTTCAATCCCAGCTCGCGTTGCAAAATACCTTTGGCCCGTTCCACAACCTTTCGCGTCTGTAACTGGTCGGTGAGGTTCGAATTGACTTCCTCCATGCGCGCCAATTCGATTTCCGCGCCCACCAGAAACCCAATCGCCGAGATCAGGCGGATTTCCTTCCGCTTGTGGATGTGAGGAAGTCGATGCTGCAGATTGATCGCTCCGACCACCCGCCCGCGACACATCAGCGGTACGGAGAGAAACGCTTCGTAGCTGTCCTCCGGCAACTCGTGGAAGAACTGGAAGCGCGAATCCTGCGCCGCCTTGTCCGAAATCGCCACCGGCTCGTGATGTTCCGCAACCCAGCCCGTAATGCCTTGCCCGACGCGCAGTTTGAGCCGATCCACAACGTCGGGATGCGCATTCCTCGAAGCCCGCAGAACTAGGTGGTCGCCCTCAAGCACATAGATGAGACAGGAATCGCACTTCACCAGCGCCGAAGCGAACTCCACTACCCGATCCAGTACTTCGTGAAATCCACCCGAGGTAGCCAGCCGGCCGCCAATTTCATGGAGCAGATCAACAGGAGAATCCTCAACGCTGGTTAAGTTGTCCATGATTTAACTTATCGGCCTCACTCCGTCGTGTCTAACTCCAAATTTTGATGACAGCGATTAAGATTTCGTCGGAGGATTCACCATCCCTTTACATCTTTTCCGCCCCTCGCGCATCTGCGCTGCCCGGGCCCTTACTTTCCGCCCAAGTCGACGGTCTTGATCGGCAAATCCCAATGTCCGTCGAGGATTTCAAAGCGCCTCTGCTCTTCCTTCGCATAAGTGGCCTGGTCGGGCCAAAGCTGCTTCTTCAGCGCGTCTTCGTCGAATGGCTCATTCGCGGCTACCGAGTTCTTGAAGACGATGGTCACACGATAGTCCCAGCGCCCGTCTTCGGTGGTATGGTAGCGCGGTTGGTCCATCCAGACCTTGAGCATGCGGCCCATTTCCACCTGTTTTTCGAGCAGCGGGTAATGGTTCTTCTTGAAAAGCTGCAGAAACTCGTCGGCATGTCCCCACTTGGCCTTGTAATAGTATTCGATCACGAATGGCTTTCCCGTTTCGGGCGGTGACTGGGCGGGGAGCGATACTGGGAGCAGCGTCAGGCACAACAGAAGAAATCTCAATCTCATAGATGGTCTCCGGTCGAAAATAATTGTCGCATATGGGCAGAAAACTATGCGAAGGAACGGTTTACAAAAGGGTGATATAGCCCTTTACCGCGGAGGCTTTGCTCGATGGTTTCTCAAGAAATGGATGACCTGAAACGAATGTGTCGGCGGTGACAGCGTCCGCCCAGACAACGACGCAGAAATGGACCTGTGCTGTAGATTTCCAAGCACCCGGTCCAATCTTCGGAGATACGATCACGATTATCATCCCCTGACGGCATCCCCAGACGGCCGGGGCTCCGCCCCCAGGTGGAATGCTAGAATTGACTGTGCCTGCCGATTCGCTCCGCCTCGTTGCCATCGACATTGACGGCACGCTGCTCAACCCGGAATTTCAGATTTCCACAACCGATCTTGCGACCCTCCGGCGCGCGCATGACCAGGGTATCGAAATCATCCTGGTTACCGGTCGCCGGCATGCTTTTGCCCTGCCCATCGCCCAACAACTGGGGTTCGATCTCTGGCTGATCAGCTCGAACGGCGCCATTACCCGATCGCTTGCGGGAGAAACTTTCCACCGCGACCTGCTCCCAGAGCCGACCTGCCGCGAACTGGTGCGCGTGATGCAAGAATTTCGCGGGCAGACGGTTCTGACCTTTGACAACGATGGTGTTCAAGGCGATGCCTCCGGCACGCTCGCGATCGAGCGTCTGGACATGCTGGAAGCCAGCATCCAGCGCTGGCTGGAGAAAAACAGGCAGTACATCCGCTTCGTGGTTCCGATCGAGAATGCGCTCACCACCGATCCCGTCCAGGCGATGTTCTGCGGCCCGGTCGCGCGTATGCAACGGGCATTGCAAGTCCTTGGAAGCTGCGGCCTGCCCATCACAGTTTTGCGCACCGAGTACCCCGGCCGGGATCTTTCGATTGTCGATGTGCTCAATGCCGGCTGTTCCAAGGGGCACGCGCTTGAGCGCTGGGTCAATTATCGCCAGATTACCCGCGAGCAGGTCATGGCCGTTGGTGACAACTATAATGATATTGAGATGCTTGCCTTCGCCGGCCATCCGTTTATCATGGGAAATGCGTCTGAAGAGTTGAGGTCCCGAGGCTGGAAGCTTACCCGCTCGAACGCCGAGAGCGGCGTATCCGCAGCCGTCGAGCATGTGCTCTACGGAAAGGAACTCGAGACGGCAGTTGTTGATCAAATCGCTGGACCTGCAATCGGTGTCAGCCTGTGATGATGCGAAGAAAACAATCGGCGACGAATCAAGGCGCGAGAATTGCGGCGAAGGCGGTTGTGTTTTCGTTCGCCCTGGCCGTGGCGTTCGCTCAGCCCGCGACTGCCGCCGAGTTGGCGATCCTCCGCAACGGCTTCAGCATCCGCCACGAGCATCGCGTGGTCATGGGAACAACGACTCGCCTTTATCTCGCGGAGGACGACTCCAGCTTCACCGACGTGCCTACGGAAGAAATCACCGGCTACGAGAAGGATCTTTCGCTCCCGGTGCCGGTGGTGTCCGAAACTTCCGCCCGCGCCCCGTCTGGGTCTTCGAAGTCCGGTCCCGCAAAAGCCGCATTGCCTCTGAATCAAGTGGTGAGCATTGCCAGCGCCGAGTATCATCTTGATCCTGACCTGGTGAACAGCGTCATTCATGCCGAGAGCGGATTCAACGCGCACGCCGTTTCCCCCAAAGGTGCCCGCGGCCTCATGCAGCTCATGCCCTCCACCGCGAACCAACTGGGCGTGAACGATGCTTTCGATCCGCAAGCCAATGTCACCGGCGGAAGCCGTTATCTGCGCGAACTTCTGGAACGCTACAATTTCGACCTCGTCAAGGCGCTGGCCGCTTACAACGCGGGTCCCGAGCGGGTCGAGCACTATCGGGGGGTGCCGCCGTTTCGCGAAACCCACGCCTACGTTGCCCGCATCGTGCACGAGTACAACACGAAGAAGATCGCCCAGGAAAAAGAGGCCAAGCGAAAACAGGTCGCGGACAAAACTCTGGACAAAGTCCCGAACAAAGTTCCGAATAAAGTTCCGAGCAAGGTTCCGAGCAAAGTTCCTAGCCAGGCCCCGGCCAACTTCGCTCCTAAAACTCCAACGAAAGCCGCGAGCCGCGCCCCGAAGCCGGCGACGACCGCCATTGCCGCCGCCGAATCTGCGCATTGATCGTCCTCGGATCGTCCTCACCTTGACCTTGCCCGCGTTGACCCTGTTGGATTCCTCATTTACCTTCAAGTGGGGACGTGCTAGCGACGAGTGTGCCTCTCTGCGACTTCGCAGCGCATGAACAACAAAAAATACTTAGCCTCCGCAGTTGTGTTTGTCGTGCTGGCGCTACTGGTATATCTGCAATTCCGCACCTGGCAGAACTTCGACTGGGCCCGGCTCTTTCAGTTCGGACTCAATTGGCGTCACATCGTCCATGGCGCGGCCTATATTTACCTCGCCTATTTCCTGCGGGCGTTGAGATGGAAGATCTTTCTTCGACCCGTGCGAAAAGATGCGTCCATCCTGGGACTCGTTCCGCCTACATTGATCGGATTCACTGGACTGGCCCTGCTCGGCCGTGCCGGCGAGATGATTCGACCCTACCTGATCGCGCGCCGCCAGAACCTGCCTTTTGCTTCGCAAGTGGCGGTCTGGGCGGTGGAGCGAATTTTTGACGTTGGCGGATTCACCGTCCTCATGGTGGCGGCCATTTTTCTGCCTTCAAAACTGCGCGCCTTCACACTCGCGGCCCCGCCCGAAGTCAGCCATTGGATTCATCTCACCGGATATGCCCTGATCGCGCTCGTTCTGGGATTGCTCTCGGGGGCGGTGCTGATTTCCTACCGGGGAATTCGAATTGCCCAGTGGGTCGAAGACCGTTTTTCCCATCTCGCCGAGAATCTTGGCCATCGCATCGCGCAAAAAGTTCGCGAGTTTACCGTAGGACTCAATACCATTCATGGACCGTTTGCATTCCTACAATTGTCGGCCGTGTCGGTCTTCATGTGGTGGGTGATCGCCTTGGCCTACAAGGAAGTGACCCATGCCTACGGCGCACCCATGAACGGCATGAGTGTCACCAAGGTTCTTCTTCTGATGGGAGCCAGCATGATCGGATCGATGGTGCAGTTGCCGGGTGTGGGCGGCGGTTCCCAGCTGGCGACCATCAGCGCACTCGATCACATCTTTGACATCGTTCCCAAGGAGCTGGCGGTTAGTTGCGGCATCATGCTATGGCTGGTAACTTTCGTCGCCGTTGTTCCCGTCGGATTGCTGCTTTCCCATCACGAACGGCTGTCGTTGCGTAGGCTTTCCGAAGAGAGCGCCGAGGCGGAAGATGTCGCAGCCGTTGAGGAAGCGAGATAGGTCGCTTCGACCAAGCCGTTTTCAGCGCTAATTTCTTGCCGCCATCGCGGTTATGCTGCGCTTTACGAAAAGCCGGTGGGTCTACCCCAAGCAGAGGCAAGGCTGACGGCTTGTTCGATGAGGAGCAACGGGGGAGCAACGGCCGCGCTGACGGTTCCTACTGCATCGCCTGCTACAATCATTTTGAATTTCCGGTGCAGCCAAGCGCATGAAATGCCCCTTTTGCGGGTTTGAAAATGACAAGGTCGTGGATTCGCGCGAGAGCAAGGAAGCGGACTCGATCCGCCGGCGCCGCGAATGCCTGAAGTGCGAGAAGCGCTTTACCACCTACGAGCGCATCGACGAAATTCCCTATATGGTGGTAAAGAAAGACGGACGTCGTGAGCGTTTTGACCGCCAAAAAGTGCTCAACGGCCTGATGCGCGCATGCGAAAAGCGTCCCGTGCCGATCAGCAAACTGGAGCAGATCGTCAATGAGGCCGAGACCTTTGTGATCGAATCCGCCGAGCGCGAGCGCAAGACCAGTGAAATCGGCGAGCTGATCATGAACCGCCTGCGCCGCCACGACAAGGTCGCATATGTCCGATTCGCCTCCGTCTATCTTGACTTTAAAGACGTGCAGGAATTCATGACGGAGCTGAAGGATCTGCTGAAGACGAAAGACTCGCCCGAGACAAAAGGCAAGACCGCGTCTAGGACATGAAGATCCTCAGAGCTTCGCTCGCCCGACAGCCGAGGCGGCCGTACCTGGGCAGACATTTATGAGCCACAAAGTAACTCTCATCCCCGGCGACGGCATTGGCCCCGAAGTGATCCAAGCTACGGTTCGCATTCTTGAAGCGACCGGCCTCAAATTCGAATGGGAGAGTTTCGCCGCCGGCGCCGAAGCCTTTGAAAAGTACCACGAGTACATTCCGAAAGAATTGAGCGAATCGATCGAGCGTACGCGCGTGGGACTCAAAGGGCCGGTGACGACGCCGATCGGCGGCGGCTTCTCGAGCATCAATGTGGAACTCCGCAAGCGCTTCGAACTGTTCGCCAACTTCCGTCCGATTCGCAACCTCCCGCATATTCCGACCCGCTATCCGGGCGTGGATTTGATCGTGGTCCGCGAAAATACAGAGGGCCTTTACTCCGGCATCGAACACGAGGTTGTCCCCGGAGTGGTTGAGAGCATCAAGGTCATTACCGAAAAGGCTTCGACCCGCGTCTCGCGTTTCGCCTTCGAATATGCGCGCAAGAACCAGCGCAAGAAGATTCATTCCATCCACAAAGCCAACATCATGAAGATGTCGGATGGATTATTTCTGCGCTGCTCCCGCACCGTCTCGAAGGAGTATCCCGAGATCACCTACGGCGAGCACATCGTCGACAACACCTGCATGCAATTGGTGATGAACCCCTATCAGTACGACATGCTGTTGCTCGAGAATTTCTACGGAGACATCATTTCCGATCTGTGCGCGGGACTGGTTGGCGGCCTCGGCCTCGTTCCCGGCGCGAATTTCGGCCATACCTGCGCCATCTTTGAGGCCGTACACGGTTCGGCACCCGACATCGCCGGGAAGAATATCGCCAATCCCACAGCCGTGTTGCGATCCGCCCTGCTCATGCTGCGCCATCTCGGCGAGCACGACGCATCACTGAAGATCCGCAATGCCATCGACGAGGTCTACCGCGACCGCAGTAAACTCACCCGGGACGTCGGCGGCACCGCCGGCACCTCGGAATTCGCCGACGCGATCATTCAGGCCATCGAAGCGCAGAGTACAACGGCGGCGTCGCAATCGCTTCCCTAGAGACCGGGCTTGCCGTTCTCGGCTGATGTGGCGGGACCCTACGCTCAGCCTCCCCACCGGCCGCATTCTCAGTCACTTTCACTCGTTCGAACGCTTTCTGACTCATCGTCACCGTCCTGAGAGGGGTGACAAAGTCTGGTTGCAGTTAAGGGGTGACATTATCTTGGAGCATCTACATCATGCGAGCTGGTGATATGCCTCGCGATGGGCTCTCTGATAAACTATCGAGTTTCGGGAGACGTGCCGAGGCACGCTGATCGCGCGTTTTCCTGGGGGCTATCCTGAAAGGTATCGGAATCCCGTACCATCGCGGACTGCATCGCTTCGCCATCTTCACCGCCTGCGCCACCCTTGTCCTCATCGTCGCCGGAGCGCTCGTTACCAGCAACGATGCCGGCCTGTCGGTTCCCGACTGGCCGACCACCTTCGGTTCCTTCTACAAAATGCCGAGCATGGTGGGCGGCGTCCGATACGAACATGGCCATCGCATGGTCGCCGAATTCATCGGACTCCTCACGATCATCCTCGCCGCTTGGACCTGGCGGGTTGAAAAACGCCGTTGGCTGCGATTTTTGGGCCTGGCGGCGCTCGCGACTGTAATTGCGCAGGGCGTCCTCGGCGGAATAACGGTCTTATTTTTCTTACCCGCACCCATTTCGAGCGCACACGCCGCCGTGGCGCAGACGTTTTTCTGCATCGCCGTCGCGATCGCCGTCTTTACCGGCCGCCACTGGATCGAAGAGCAACCGCATGCCAAACTCGACCAGCGCCGCCCGGCTCTATTCACGCTGACCCTGCTTTCGATTTTTGTGCTCTATTTACAATTGGTCGCGGGCGCCATGTTCCGCCACCATGGTTGGAGTTGGTGGCCGCACGTTATCAACGCCGCGGTTGTCGCTCTGGTCCTCTCCTGGACGGCCATTCGCGCCATCTCGGTTTACGCGCAGGTAGACGCCGTCCGCCGTCCGGCCATCGCCATGCTCGGCCTGATGGTCGGGCAACTCTGCCTCGGCTTTCTGGCCTTCATCACCCGCGTCATGTGGGGAAGAGACGCCGCCCAACCCGAACTGCCGATGGTGATCGCGACCGTAGTTCACGTGGCGGTTGGGGCGCTGCTTCTCGCGACCACCGTCGTGCTGGCCATCCAGGTCTGGCGTTTCGTCCCCGTTGCTTTCGCAGAGCGGGTTCCCGGCGGTCAGGATCAGAAACCCGTCGCCGCGTAGAGGGGTGGCATCGGGGCGTCGCTTTCGCAATGCCATCAGTCACCGAAGTCAGACGCCCCTTTAGGGGCCGTAATTTCAGTCGAATGATAATCCCCTGGCTCCCGGCGTAGAATACCTTGTGACCGTGAATTCAACCGCTATCGACTTCGCCCCTCCTGCCCAGTCTGCCCAACCCGGACAGCCAATCATTGCCGTTCGCGACCTTGTCCACCGCTACCAGGACCGTACCGCCCTTAACGGGGTTTCCTTCGAGGTGCGCCCCGCCGAACTGTTCGGTCTTCTCGGCCCGAATGGCAGCGGCAAGACTACGCTTTTCCGGATTCTTTCGACGCTCATGGTCCCCACTTCGGGCAGCGCCATGATCGCCGGACTCGACGCCGTTCGCCAACCCGGAGCCCTGCGCCGCCGCATTGGCGTCGTCTTCCAGGCGCAGAGTGTCGACCTCAAACTCACGGCCTACGAAAACCTCTGGCATCAGGGACACCTTTACGGCTTGCGGGGCGCGAGCCTCAAAATGCGCATCACCGAAATCCTCACTCGTGTCGGATTGCTCGACCGCTCCGCCGATCGCGTGGAAACATTTTCCGGAGGCATGCAACGTCGCATCGAGCTCGCCAAAGGACTGCTCCATCATCCCGAGGTCCTGCTCCTTGACGAGCCCACCACCGGTCTCGATCCCGGCGCCCGGCACGATCTTTGGCAATATCTCCAGATCCTCCGCGATCAGGAGCGCGTCTCGATAATCGTCACCACCCACCTGATGGAAGAAGCCGAACGCTGCGACCGCCTCGCCATCCTGAATGAAGGACACCTGGTGGCGCTCGGAACGCCCGAAGCACTGGCCCGCGAGATCGGAGGCGACGTCGTTCTGCTCGAAGCGCACGACCCGCAATCCCTGGCCGACCGCATTCGCAGCAAATTTCAACTCGACGCCACCGTCATGGATCATCAGGTCCGCCTCGAGATTGAAAACGGACATCGTTTCGTTCCCGATGTGGTCGAAGCGTTTCCCGGAGAAATTCAGTCACTCAGTGTGAGCAAGCCGACCCTCGAAGACGTCTTCATCCGTCGCACGGGCCACCGCTTCTGGGCCGAAGACGCGGAACCAGCCCCAGCGGCCGGCAAAAAGGCCGGCAAGAAGAAAGGCAAGAAGTAACCTTACTGAAACGCCAGGGCCCGGAAACCCACGACGCAAATGGGCCTGATCCCGCTCCAACCCCGCGCCGAGAGCCCCAACCGGAGTACAATCCCTCCGGCTTTTAAAGCCAAGGAGGGAACGTCCGTGAAAACCCCAATTCGCAGTTTGATGCTCTTAGTGTTGTCCCTTTCACTGCCAGCCGTAGGGCAAGAGAAAGGCGCAGTGGTTGCCGGCCCCAACTCGTTCCAGCTGAGCAGCGCCACCTTCGCGAACCACACGACCCTGCCGATCAGCATGATCTACAACGATGTCGTCGGTGGCGTCAACATTTGCTCGATCGATGGAAGCACCGGTGGCAATCAATCTCCAGAGTTATCGTGGATTAACGTTCCGCCGCACACTGCCAGTTTCGTCGTGACCGTGTACGACACCACCGCCTCTTTTACGCACTGGGGCATATACAACATCTCCTCGACTGCGACCGGGCTGCCCGAAAATGCCGGCGTTGCCGGAAGCTCGGACGGAAGTCAGATCGTCAATGACTTCGGGAATGCCGAATACGATGGTCCGTGCCCGCCGGCGAACGTGCGGCCCTTTGTCCACGATTACATTTTCACGGTCTACGCGCTCAATAAAACGCTCAGTCTGACCGGTTCGGCGAACTTTCCGAACGATGCCGAGACGCTCTATCAGGCGCTGATTCATGCGGCCAAGAACGGCAACATTGTGGGAAGCGCGAGCTTGACCGGCTACTACTCGACCACCCCGAAATAAGGCCCGGCTCAAAACGCGGCGCGACCCGGGTCTCGCGATTCTCGAAACATGATTTCGAGGATCGGACGGGCGAGACCTGGGCGCACTGTTAAACTGGTAGCAATGGCAACCCAAAGCGCGGTCTTCCCCGCAACCTCTACCGCTCCGGCATCCGCCGGGGTCCTGCTGCCCGCCTTCACACTCTGGTGGCGCGAAGTCGTGCGCTTCTATCGTCAGCGTGCACGCGTAGTCGGCGTGATCGCCTCTCCACTCGTGTTCTGGATCGTAATCGGATCCGGTTTCGGAACGTCATTTCGTTCCGGACAGGCGGCCGGCCAGCAGCACTATCTGAATTATTTTTATCCCGGCACGCTGGTGATGATCGTGCTCTTCACCGCGATTTTTACCATGATGTCGGTGATCGAAGACCGCAACGAAGGTTTCCTGCTCTCGGTCTTAGTGGCCCCGGTGCCGCGCGCAGCCATCGTTTTGGGAAAGGTGTTGGGGGGCACCACGCTGGCCACCGCCCAGGGATTGATTTTTCTGGTCTTCGCGCCGCTGGTCGGCGTGCACTTTACGCCTGCATCATTCGGCCTCATCGTCCTGACCGTGTTCCTGGTGTCGTTCGCGCTGACCGCGCTCGGTTTCGCCATTGCCTGGCCCATGGATTCGACGCAGGCCTTTCACGCCATCATCAATTTGTTTCTGATTCCCCTGTGGTTGCTTTCAGGAGCGCTCTTTCCGCTTTCCGGCGCTTCCGGATGGATTCGCTGGCTCATGTACGCCAATCCGCTGACCTACGGTGTCGAGGCGCTGCGCACGCTGATGTATCCCGAAGCACCGAGCGACTTTTCACTGGCGGCATCGATATCGACGCTGTTGCTGTTCGCGCTGTTCATGTTCGGCCTAGCCTTCGTGCTGGCGAATCGGCGCACGACCAAGCCCGCAGCGTAAGAGCTGTCAACCACCCGCGACGCCTTTATGCCGGTAGACATTCTCGCCCTAGCCGCGCACCGCGATGATGTGGAGCAAACCTGCGCCGGAACCCTGCTCAAGCTGGCCGAGCGAGGATACCGCACCGGTATCCTCGACCTCACGCAGGGAGAAATGGGAACGCGCGGCACCGCCGAAGACCGCGAGCGCGAAGCGGACGAAGCGGCGCGCATCCTGAAGGTTTCCTGGCGCCAGGCGCTCGATATTCCCGACGGCCGCGTCGAAAATACCTGGGAGAATCGCTTGAAGGTCGTCCGCGTACTCCGCGAACAGCGGCCGCGGGTGCTGATTCTTCCCTTCTGGGAGGGTCGTCATCCGGATCACTACACGGCCTCGAGCCTCGGCTACGAAGCGGCGTTTCTATCGGGACTGGCCAAGCTGCCGCTGGAGGGCGACGCTCATCGTCCGTTCAAAATTATCTACGCCAGCCTTTACCGCGACGTGCGGCCCACGTTTGTCGTAGACATCACCGAGCAATTTGAAACGCGCTTCGCATCGCTCATGGCTTACAAGTCTCAGTTCACCGACCAGGAGGCCGGCAGCGGGATCTTTCCCGCGCAAAAAGAGATTCGCGCGCGAATTGAATCGATGGCCCGCTTCTACGGCATGATGGGCGGCGTCACTTACGCCGAGCCGTTCGTCCAGAAAGAAGTCGGGCTGGTGGATGATGTGATGGCGATTCCGGTGAAGTCGATCTGAGGCCAGTCGCCGAATCGCGGTGGCCCGATGACTGGTCAATTGTGACTGGTCAATGTTGATAAGGACAAACGGTCGTAGTTTCCCGTGCAAGCGGCCCACGACCCGGATTTTGACAGCGAGGCAAACATGCGTGGGTTTTGGCAGGACTTTCGGTACGCAGCGCGCGTGCTTGGAAAAAATCCCGGCGTCACTGCCATCATGGTATTCACGCTGGCGCTCGCGATCGGCGCGACCACGGCGATCTTCAGCGTTGTGTACGGAGTTTTGCTGAGCCCGCTGCCCTATTCGGCTGCCGACCGCATCATGGCGGTCTCTGAAGCGAACTCGGACGGCAGGCCCTCGCGCCTCGCGGATCCGAACTTTGACGACTTCCGCGACCAAAGCCATAGCTTTCAATCCATCGCGAAGTACACGGCCGACACTGCTTCTGTTTCCGGCGCATCGCAGCCGACCCGCACGACCGTAGCAGCGGTGACACCGCAGTTTCTAACCGTGTTCGGCATTGTGCCGATCCTTGGCCGGGATTTTGCGGCGAGCGATGACCAGAAGGGAGCCGCCCCGGTCGCGCTCGTGAGCTACGGCCACTGGAGGCAATACCTCGGATCGGCGCAGAATCTTTCGCAAGCGCACCTGAAAATTAACAGCGCGATTTACTCCGTGATTGGCGTGCTGCCTTCGGGATTTCAATTCCCGAAGGACGCCGACGTGTGGCTTGCCGCCGATATCGAGGGCGAGAATCTGAGCCGCACAGCGCACAACTATTCTGGCGTGGGTCGGTTGAAAGATGGCGTGAACGTCGATCAGGCGCGCCAAGATATCAGCGCGATTGCGCGAAGGATCTATCGGGCGTCGTCGGAATCTGAGAAGAACGATTATTTGCTCAGGGATGGAAGAGTCGTTCGATTGCAGGATTCGATGACCGGCAAGGTGCGGTCGCCGCTGCTGATTCTGCTGGGCGCGGTCGGATTCTTGCTGCTCGTGGCCTGCGCAAACGTTGCCAATTTGCTGCTCGCGCAGGCGTCCGTGCGCGAACGCGAGCTTTCGATTCGCATCGCGCTCGGCGCAGCGCGTGGCCGGCTGGTGCGCCAGTTTTTGGCGGAGGCATTGTTGCTCGCGCTGATCGGCGGGTTTCTCGGAGTGCTCGCCGCGTTCTGGGGCGTCGCCGGATTGCTGGCCTTGGCTCCGAACAATTTGCCGCGGCTCGACAGCGTCTCCGTAAGCCTGCCGGTGCTGTTGTTTGCCTTTTTGCTTTCGACTGCGGTGGCGGCCGGGCTTGGCGTGTTTACCGCTGCGCGCGCGACGCGAGGGGATTTGAGGAAGGGCCTGGTCGAAGGCGGGCGCGGGCAGGCCGGATCGCAAGGTAGCCAGCGCGTCGCGCGAGCGATTGTCGCGGCGCAGATTGCCATCACCTTAATGCTGGTGATCGGCGCCGGTTTGCTGGGACGCAGCTTGATGAAAGTCCTCGAGGTGGATCCAGGATTCCGCGTGGACAAGATCATCGCCATGGACGTGTCGCTGCCGTCGGTGGACGATCCGAAAGCAAAGCCGGCTCAGGGCATTTTCTTTTCCCGCTTGATGGACCGGCTCAAGCAAATCCCCGGCGTGCGCAGCGTCGGAGCCGCCAGCGCGCTGCCCATGGACGGCGGGCTGCCCGACGGAATGTTTTTGCTGATGACGCAGAATGAAGTTCCTAAGACCATGGACGGCTTCGATGCCTTGTTCCATCAAAAGGAACGGATCGGCAATGCGGACTTTTGTGTCGCGACCGACGGATATTTCCACGTGCTCGGAATTCCGCTGATCCGCGGCCGAATGTTCGACGAGCGCGACGGAGAGAACACACCGCACGTGGCAGTGATCAGCGAGTCGCTTGCGCACGACCGCTGGCCGCTCGAAGACCCGATTGGCTACACCATTGAATTTGGGAATATGGATGGAGATGTGCGTCTGCTGACGATTGTCGGAATCGTGGGTGACACGCATGAATACGGCCTCGACCAGCCGCCGCGGCCGACCGTCTATGTGAATCTGTTCCAGCGGCCAAGCGCGGTCATGACGGTTACGATGCTGAGCGATGCCGACACGGGCTTGGTGAGCGCGGCCGCGCGGGGAATTTTGCAGGACCTCAATCCGGAAATTCCGCCGAAGTTCCGGACCTTTCAGCAACTGTATTCCGCGTCGCTCGGTTCGCGGAGATTCAACCTGATCCTGATCGGATTCTTCGGAATCACAGCGCTGCTGCTGGCGACCGCCGGAGTGTTTGGGGTGATGGCGTATTCGGTGAGCCGGCGCACGCGCGAATTCGGCGTGCGCGTCGCCCTCGGCGCCACTTCGGGCGACGTGCTGCGTATGGTGCTCGGGCAAGGAATACGCACGATCTTGATCGGCGTCACGATTGGAATCGTGGGATCGTTCGCGTTAACGCCGGCGGTGTCGTCGCTTCTGTTTGGCGTGACCGCATCGGATCCTGTTACATTTGGTGGAGTGACGCTCTTGTTGGTCGTAGTGGCGCTGCTCGCTTGTTACATACCAGCCATGCGCGCCACGAAAGTGGATCCGATGGTGGCCATGCGGAGTGAGTAGCGTGCAATTGGCGGCTGGCCACTCCTTGCGATCCCCTTCCAGGTGGAGATACTCGACCAGCTACACGGCGCGGCGGTAGACAATAAGGGCAATGTGTACAAAGTGGTCTGGTAGGAGTTTGATGGCTGTGGCTGAATGTTGGCAGGATCACCAAGCCCACTCCTCGCAAAGTGTGCGATGATCGCGTCCATTCGCCAAACGAGTTTCTGACGATCGAGGAGAATCAATTTGAACCGGCTTCTCACTGTATGTTTTCTCTGCGCCGCACTCACATGCGCCGAACGAGCTGCGGCCAACACTTGGCCCGATTCTTGCGGTGACGAGAAAGTCACTTTCGAAGTCAAAACTGAAAAAGGCCAGCCCGCGCCCGCCGCGCCCGCAGAGGGGAAGGCGCAGATCATCTTGATCCAGGGCGAAAACCAGATGGTCGCCCCTTTTCACAATGCAACCGTCCGCTTCGGCATGGACGGAGCCTGGGTCGGCGCCAATAACGGCAACTCATATTTTGCGTTGACCGTCGATCCGGGTGTTCATCACCTGTGCGCAAGTTGGCAATCGGCCTGGAAAAGGCTTAGCAAGAACGTCGACCTGACATCGTTTACCGCCGAGCCTGGTCGGGTCTACTACTACGCTGCCCAGGTAACAGTGAACTCCCAAAACAGCGTGAGCTTCGGTCTTTCGCAATTAAACCCAGATGAGGGGAAATATCGGGTCGAGAACTCGAAGCTCAGCACCTCAAAGCCTAGGTAGCTGGGCGATCGCGGACGAAAATCTTCTTAGCGCAGAAGCATGGCCTTCTGCGAAAGCAGCGCCGTATAATGGTCGGTTCACGCGCACAGGAGATTTCATCGTGTCGACTCTTGCCGAACCCGCCACCGAGACTCACGGAAAGACCCGCACCGAATCCGACAGCATGGGGAAGATCGAAGTCCCGGCGAACGTTTACTGGGGGGCGCAAACGCAGCGCTCGCTGCTGCATTTCGATATTGGACGCGACACCATGCCTCCGGAGCTGATTCACGCCTTCGGCATCCTGAAGAAGGCTTGCGCGTTGGTCAATCAGGACCTGGGCAAACTCTCACCGGATCTGGCTCGGCTCATCGTGCAGGCGGCTGACGAAGTCATTGCCGGAAAGTTGGATGACCAGTTCCCGCTGCGCATCTGGCAGACGGGCTCGGGCACGCAGACTAATATGAACGTGAATGAGGTCATCTCGAACCGCGCCATCGAGATAGCGGGCGGCCAGATGGGGTCGAAGAAGCCTGTGCATCCGAACGACCACGTCAACATGTCGCAGTCCTCGAATGATACCTTTCCGGCGGCGATGCACATCGCGGCCGCGGAACGGGTGAAGAACGCGCTCATTCCGGCGGTTCAGACCGTGCGCGATGCGATCGCGGCCAAGGCCAAGGAATTTGAACACGTGGTGAAGATTGGTCGCACTCATTTGCAGGATGCTGTGCCTTTGACCTTTGGACAGGAATTTGGCGGCTGGGCCAGTTTACTCGACCGCGACATCAAGCGGCTGGAGTTTGCGCTCGATGGGCTTTACGACCTGGCGATCGGCGGGACGGCGGTGGGCACGGGTTTGAACGCCCATCCGGAATTTGCCGAACGCGCCGCTGCGAAGACTGCCGAACTTACGGGACTTCCCTTCCGCTCGCATCCGAATAAGTTCGCCGCGCTTTCGGCGCACGATGAGATCGTGTTTGCGCAGGGCGCGATCGAAACTCTGGCGGCTTCGTTCATGAAGATCTCAAACGATATTCGCTGGCTGGCCTCCGGCCCGCGCTGCGGCCTCGGCGAGCTGTCGATTCCGGAGAATGAGCCGGGATCGTCCATCATGCCTGGTAAGGTCAATCCCACGCAATGCGAAGCCATGACGATGGTCTGCGTGCAGGTTCACGGAGCGACGGCCGCGGTCGGATTCGCGGGATCGCAGGGCAATTTCGAGCTCAATGTGTTCAAGCCGGTCATCATCTACAACTTCCTGCACTCGGTCACTTTGATCACCGATGCTTGTCATGGGTACGTCGAATACATGGTCAAGGGCATCGAAGTCGATCGCGCCAAGGTGGATTGGTATGTGAAGAATTCGCTGATGCTGGTCACAGCGCTCGCTCCGAAGGTGGGATACGACAAGGCGGCGGAGATTGCGCACACGGCGCACGTTGACAAAAGCAGTTTGCTCGAGGCGGCATTGAAGCTCGGATACCTCACCCGCGAGGAATTCGATCAGCTGATGAAGCCGGAGAAGATGACGCGCCCGTGAGCGCGTCGCGTCTTCGGTGGTCGGCCATCGGAGTGGGTCGGCAACCCAGTGAATTCAGCTCTGCAATCGGACCTCGAACCTCGGACCTCGTCAACTACTGCGGCGTAGCGGTGATCGGCACCGGCGCGTTCTTCGGGGTGCTCAGGTAGCCGGTGATCTTATTCTTGTCGACCGTCCAGACCACCAGTTCGTAGAGCATGTGATCGCGCCCGGTATAGAATTGCACCGGTTCACTCTGGTTTTTGTCCCTTTTCTCGATGGTTTTATCGTCGGCGGTGACGGCCAAGGAATACTTGCCATGTTTGGGATCGGTCTTTTTGAGCTGCAAGGCCACGGTTGAGAAGGCTTGCGGCTTGGCCCCCTTCAGCAAGGTGAACTCGTAATATTGCCGGTCGCCTTTGTGTTTAAGCGCTTCGAGATCACCGCGCGTATTGGCGATCAGCCCGCTTTGCACGTTGAGATCGCCGACGGTGCTTTGCAACTTCGCGATGGTCGACTCAAGCGATGCCTTGGTGGCGGCCACGTCGGTCTTCACGCCACCGACATCGGTCTTCACCGAGCCCACTTCTCCGGAAACCGCGCTTACGTCTTTTTTCTCTTCTTCCGCCTGCGCCGCAATGGTTGCCGCTGCGGCCTGTTGCTGACGCTGCAACTGGTCGGTTCGCGCCGCCAATTGCTTCTTGGTCATGCCCAGTTGCTGCGCCAGAGTCTCGGAATCGGCTTCGGCGGTTTGCATGCGCTTGGTCAGATCGCCAATTTGTTTTTGGCTGACGGCTTGATCCTGTGTGACCTTATCGAGCTTGCCGTGTTGGTCGTAAATGAAAAAGCCTGACGCGCCGGCATAGGCAACGGCTAGCACGATGAGAATCCATTTGCCGACGTTGCTCGGCGGGTCGGGGTGGTAGACGGTTGGCTGATCGCCTTCAGACATAGATGGTTGTCTCCGGGTAAATGTGGACTAAGGCTTATTGTTTGTGAGATGCGGGCTGCTGTCAATTGCGTTTCAGGTTCTTGATGCAACATTCAGGTCTCGAAAATGCAAAATGTCGGGCACCCGCTAGAATGTAGGCGTGAAGAGCTGGGACACGATCATCGTGGGCGCGGGCATCATCGGGCTGTCGCTCGCCATTGAACTGAACAAGCAAGGGCAACGGGTGTTGGTGGTGGAGAAGGGCGAACCGGGACGCGAGGCGTCCTGGGCCGCAGGGGGCATGCTCTCCGACTTCCCGGTCGAGACAACACCCGCGCTGCGGGAATTGGCAACCGCGAGCGCTCGCATGTATCCGGAGTTCGTGCATGAGCTTGAGGATGAGTCGGGTCTGAAGATTGACCTGCGGTCGCAGGGGACGATCGTTCTGACTTGTGCGGAGACGCGGCTTCGCCCCGCTACCTCAGAACGATTTGCTCCCTCTGGAACACTAGCGGAACTGGAACCGGCGCTTCGGATTTCTAGCGAAGCAGAGTTGCCTCTGGCCCCCCTGTTTGCACAAGAACGTTGTGTCGATCCACGGCATCTGACGGCCGCGGCCGTCGCCGCCGCGCGACATCGCGGGGTTGATTTTTCGTCCGGCGACCATGTGCTGGCCGTGGAAGTGGCGGATGACAAGGCCTGCGGCGTCCGCACCAACAAGACGCAGTTTGCCGCTGGCATCGTGGTGAACTGTGCCGGAGCCTGGGCCGGGCAGATTGCGCCGCACCCGTTCCCGACCCGGCCCGTAAAAGGGCAGATGCTGTGCGTCGAAATGCCGGAAAAAGAACTGGTGCGCCACGTAGTGCGGGCGCCGGAAGTTTACCTGATCCCGCGCAGCGACGGACGCATGCTGATCGGAGCGACTGCGGAAGAAGCGGGATTCGACAAGCGGACGGTGCCAGAGACCATCGAACGATTGCGGCAGGCGGCGCTTGATCTGGTTCCAAGATTGGCGGACGCGCGGATTCTCGAAGCGTGGGCAGGGCTGCGTCCGGGAACGCCCGACGGGTTACCGATTCTGGGCGCGACCCGAACGCCAGGATATTTTGTGGCGACCGGACATTTTCGGGATGGCATCCTGCTGGCGCCAGTGACGGCGCGGGTCATGGGGCAGATGATCACAGGGAAGAATCCATCCTTCGATTTAAAGCCATTTACTTCAGAAAGGTTTGAAGTCAGAACTTTGTCGCACTAGCCAGGAGGTTTAGGTGTTTCAGACGGTCAGGACGCTCGCGGGACATTCGACCGTGGCCAAGGTGTTGCGGAAACACTTGCACGGGTGTCCAGCGAGACGCCTTGGTCACAACGGGGAGAACTTTTCCGCTAGCCTTCGCGGTTGATCTTCAACTTGCGCTCGATGCCCGTGCGGCGTTCCGGATCTGTCGCCTCGATTTCCGGTATACTGAAGCGTTTTCGTCGACCTTTTCCTGGCGCATCAACTCTCGAAAGCGCCCGGCGTGCCAGAAAGGATTCACCCGATGGCTTCCCCGGCAGTCGATTTTGCCCGCAGCAATCAGCCGCGTTTTCTCGACGAGCTGAAGACTCTTCTCCGCATCCCTAGCATCAGCACGCTCACGGAACATAAAAGCGATGTGCAGAAAGCTGCAGAATTTGTGGCTGCCGATCTGCGCCGCATCGGAATGAACAATGTCGAGATCATTCCGACCAAGGGACATCCCCTGCTCTACGCCGATTGGCTGCACGTGCCCGGCAAGCCCACCGTTTTGATGTATGCACATTATGACGTGCAGCCACCCGATCCCCTGGACGAGTGGAAGTCGCCACCGTTTGACCCGACCGAGCGCAACAACAACCTTTACGCGCGCGGTGCCGTCGACGACAAAGGCCAGCTCTGGATGGAGGTGAAGGCGCTCGAGTCGCTGATGCAGGCCCGTGGCGGCAAACTGCCCATCAACGTCAAGATCATTTTTGAAGGCGAAGAAGAAGTGGGAGGCGAATCGATTGCCGAGTACGTCCGCAAACAGAAGGCGAAGTTGAAAGCGGATTTCGCGCTGGTCTGCGATACGGAACTGTTCGCGCCCGACCTTCCTACTTTGTGCGTCGGCTTGCGCGGTCTGGTGTACACCGAGATTGAAGCAGTGGGGGCTAAGACCGACCTGCACTCCGGCATGTATGGCGGAGCAGCGCCGAATCCGCTGTTTGCCTTGATCGAGATCATCAGCAAGCTGAAGGATGCGAAGGGGAAGGTGCAGATTCCGGGCTTCTACAAGAACCTCAAAGCGCCCAGCAAAGATGAGCTGAAGGCCTGGAAGCGCCTGCCATTCAACGAAGAGCACTATCGCAAAACCGAAATCGGTTCCAAGGCGCTGACGGGCGAGCCGGGATATTCGGTGCTCTATCGGACCTGGGCGCGCCCGACGCTCGAAGTGCACGGCATGCCGGGCGGATTTGTGGCTCCCGGGGCGAAGACAGTGATCCCGGCGAAAGCGTCGGCGAAGATTTCCATGCGGTTGGTACCGAATCAGGATCCGGAGGATATTTTCAAGCGCTACGCGGCGCTGGTCAAGAAACTTACGCCCAAAGGGATCGAGACAAAAATCAAGGTCTATAGCAAGAGCCCCGCCTGCGTGGTCGGCACCGACAATGAGTTCATCCAGGCGGCGACTGAGGCGCTGCATGACACCTTCAAGAAAGAGACCGTGTTTATTCGCTCCGGCGGTTCGATTCCGATCGTGACCGATTTTCAGGACGTGCTGAAGATTCCCTCGGTCATGATGGGCTTTGGGCTTCCTGACGACAACCTGCACGCTCCGAATGAGAAGTTTCACATCCCGAATTTCCATCGCGGGATTGAAACGATTTGCTTGTTTTTTGAGAAGATGGGGTAAAAGCGGACCGCGAACTCCAGGCCCTGGACTCAGGATTTAGGCCCGCTCCGGACACCCTCGAACGGGCCTTATTTCTGAGGCATGCAGACCGCAGAGCGACCACCGTGCCGGTATGCCCTAGAGAGACGCTCGACCCGGTGTTTTTCGTATTTCCTTCGAACTCATTTATGGGGTCGACGCAGCACCGGGAACCCCCGGGAACCCGCCCAGTGACTCGCCAATCTCGCGCCTTCAGGTAAAATATAGAGTTTGAGGTTGAGTGCCATGCGTACACGGGTTTTCGCGTCAGCGGTGCTGTTCCTGGTGGTCACCATTCTATCGGCCCCCTGGCTGCAATCAGAAGACGATCAGGGAGTGCCGAATTTCAATCCGGCTCCTCCGGCGGCGGGCGCGAAGCTTCCGCCAATTCTTACAAAGGACCGGCTTTGGGGCCCGAACGCGCAGTTTTCATATCAAACGCACGCCTATGAACTGGCGGCGAAGATTCCAAAAGTGATCTACCAGCAGCCGTGCTATTGCTACTGCGACCGCGGCATGGGACACACCAGCCTCTACAGTTGCTTCTCGGGGACGCACGGTGCGGAGTGCGGAACCTGCCTCAAAGAGCTTTATTACACCTACACCATGTTCAAGCAGGGCAAAACGGCGCAGCAGATTCGCGCGGGCATCATCAAGGGCGACTGGAAGGCGGTCGACCTGAACACAGCAGCCAGCATCGAGTAAGTGGCATGAGTGAAGCGCGCAGGCGAGCGCGCTCGCAATTCGAGATTTTCGATTTCAATTCTGAAACTAAATTTTGAGCTAAATTTTGAACTAGAGGCGGTTTGATGGCACTGAAAGTAGCCCCCAAAAAACAAGTGATCGAAGATCCACGACACACCCAGGCAGTGCAAAACTATGAATCCGGGCTCCGTGCGTTGCAGGAGCACAAGTTCGAGAAGGCCAAAGGGCACCTGCAAAAAGTGCTGAGCGGACCGGACAAGTCTCTGGTCGACCGGGCGCAAGTCCATATCCTCACCTGCGACAAGCATGCGGAAAAGCCGGCGCTGCAGTTCAAAACCACGGAAGAACATTACGACTTCGCGGTGTCTCTGATCAACTCCGGGGATTACGTGACCGCGCGCGAGCACCTCGACAAGTTATTGAAGCAGAACCCCAAGGCGGAATTCGTTCTGTATGGACTAGCCGCGTTGCATTGTCTGACCGGTCACGTCGAGGAATCGCTCAAGACGCTCAGCGAGGCAATTCAGGTGAAACCCGCGCTGCGCTTCCAGGCGCGCAATGATACCGACTTCCAGAATCTGGCGGAAGATCCGCGCTTCACCGAACTGCTCTATCCGGATCCGGGCGCCGAATCGGAACCGCAGGGAGAAGAAGCAAGCGCCTACTGAGACCCGCATGAGCTGCCATTGCGCTTAGCTCTTAGCACATAGCTCCTGGTGACTGATTCTATCCAGGAGCGGGCAGCCAGAAGCCGTACTGAATCGGTATGCTTACCCAGTTGCCGACCAACTCATCTCAAACCGGCAAGGCTGGCCCTGAACTGCGCGTGGTCGCAATCGGCGGCGGCACCGGCCTCTCCACTCTTCTGAAGGGGCTGAAAGGCTACGTTCTAAGCCCGGCGTTGGCCCCCTTCGGTCAGCCCATCATTCGTGAATTGGTCGGCGTGGTCACCGTAAGCGACGACGGTGGATCGAGCGGCCGTCTGCGCAAAGAGTTCAACATGCTTGCGCCGGGCGATGTGCGCAATTGCATTGTCGCGCTCTCTGAAGACGAAGCCCTGCTCTCAAGACTGTTTCAGCATCGTTTTCAGAAAGGCTCTGGACTGGAGGGCCACAGTTTCGGCAATCTTTTTCTGGCGGCGCTGACTTCGATCACTGGCGACTTCGCGGAGGCAGTGCGGCTTTCGTCGGAAATTCTGCTGACGCGCGGCCACATCTATCCCGCCACCATGGCGAGCGTAGAACTGGAAGCGTTGCTCGAAGACGGCACGCGGGTTCGCGGCGAGACGCGGATCACAGCCAGCAAAGGCAAGATTCAGGAACTGGCGCTGGTGCCTCCGGACGTGGAGCCGCTTCCGCAAACGCTCGAGGCAATCGCCAATGCCGACCTGATCACCATCGGCCCCGGTTCGCTGTTCACCAGCATGATTCCGAACCTGCTGGTACGCGGTATCCCCGAAGCGATCTTGGAATCGTCTGCTGTTAAGGTGTTTATTTGCAACCTAATGACGCAGGCAAATGAAAGTCTTGGTTTAACTGCAGCGGATCACATCCGCGCGCTCAACGAGCATGCTCGGGTCCAGTTGTTCGACTATTCTCTGATCAACCGCAAGCAAGCTTCCCCGGAGATGAAAGCCAAGTACGCGCTCGAGGGAGCTTCGCAGATCGTCGTAGATCTCGAAGCAATCGAGGCGCTCGGCGTCTGCCCAGTGCTCGGAGATTATCTCGAGGAGGGCGAAGTGGCACGGCACGCGACCGACCGGCTCGCGCACGACCTGATGGCTCTGATGGCGCGAACCCAGGATCGGCAGACGATCCGCGGTTAGATTGTGTTGCCGGTATCGCGGTTGAAATGGTTGGTTTCATATCAGGGTATCGCTTCCGCAATGCCGATGGCTCACGGATGTGGTGCACCTTCCCGGGGCTCGATGAGGTCATGAGCGGGGTTCGCGGTATATTGACTGAGCATGGCAAAAGCACCAAAGACAAAAACCAGGTCGAAGTCTTCCCCCTTAAATCCGCCGCGGCCGCGCATCGCCATTGCGATTATGGCAGCCGGCAAAGGCACGCGACTCAAATCGAAACATCCCAAAGTTCTGCATGAAATTGGCGGCAAGCCGATCCTGGCGCACGTGATTGCGACGGCGCAAAAGGTTGTCCCCGCGCGGGACATCTTCGTGATCATCGGCCATGAGGCGGAACGCGTCCGCGAAGCGGTTTCCGGTGCGGGCGTGAACTTCGTGCTGCAATCCGAACAGCGTGGCACCGGACACGCGCTCATGGTGGCGCGCGAGTCGCTCTCGGGCGGTGGCAATCGGTATGACCAGGTCATCGTGCTTTCCGGGGACGCTCCGCTGATTACCGCCGACACCATCAAGAAGCTTAGCGAATTTCACACTGCCGAGAACGCAGCCATGACCGTGCTCAGCGCCGATCTCGAGAATCCTTATGGATATGGGCGAGTGATCCGCAAAGGACGGGCGGAAGTGCAGGCGATTGTCGAAGAAAAGTCCGCGAACCCACAGCAAAAGAAAATTCGCGAGATTAATTCCGGGTTCTACGCCTTTGACGCGCCCGCCCTCTATGAGCACATTGGTCGCCTTTCCACCGCGAACCCGCACGGCGAGTATTACCTCACGGATATGGCGAGAATCTTTCATCGTGCCCGCAAGAAAGTGGTCGCGATCCAAACTTCGGATTCGGAAGAAGTGCTGGGCAGCAACACGCGTGCGGAAATGATGATGCTCGACGCGCGGCTGCGATTGTCAAAGTGCCGCGAACTTCTCGATGCAGGCGTCACGATTTTTTATCCGCACACCTGCGTGATTGACAGCGACGTCGAAGTTGGCGCCGACACCGTGATCGAGCCCTTCGTCCAGTTGCTCGGCAAGACCACGATCGGTGCGGATTGCCGTATTCGCTCTTATAGCGTGATCGAAAATTCTATCCTTGGCGATGGCGTCACGGTTCGGCCGGGAACCCTCATGGAAGACTCGCGTATCGGCGCGGGAGCGGTGCTTGGACCCTATTCTCACCTGCGTCCGGGAACTGAAGTGGGCGAAGCCGCTCATGTGGGCAATTTCGTCGAGACCAAGAAAATCAAACTGGGCAAGGGTTCGAAGGCAAATCACCTCAGTTACCTGGGCGATGCAGAAATCGGCGAAGGCGTCAACATAGGCGCAGGCACCATCACCTGCAATTACGACGGCGTGAGCAAGCACCAGACCGTGATCGAAGATCATGTATTTGTCGGCAGCGACTCGACCCTGGTCGCGCCGGTCAAGATCGGTCGCGGCGCCTATGTGGCGGCTGCCAGTTGCATCACCGAAGATGTGCCGGCGGACGCGCTGGCGCTCGGACGTGCGCGCCAAAGCGTGAAAGAAGGTTGGGCGCGACAGAAGCGCGAGGCGCGAAACCAGAAGCGCCGCTTGTGAGCTGGTTTCGAGGCCGGGCTTTGCCCCGTCCCGGCGGGAAGACGCCCCGCCTCGTCCCGCCATATCACACAACCCTGTCCCTCCAATAGAATTGGGCTACACTAGTCGCAAAGCAAACCTATGACCCCGAATTCTTCAACCCAGGAACTATCTCCGGTCCGCTACGACATTTCCCTGCTGACCGCCGAAGATGCTTATCTATTCAACGAAGGCAGCCACTATCGCATTTACGACAAGATGGGCGCTCACGTTGTCGAATCCAAGGGAACCAGGGGCACCATCTTCAGTGTCTGGGCTCCGAATGCCCGGCAGGTGTCGGTGATCGGTGACTTCAATGGTTGGGACACGCAATCGCATCGGCTCCAGACGCGAGGCTCATCCGGGATCTGGGAAGGCTTCATCCCGGGCGTTGGCAAGGGCGCGCTGTACAAGTTTCATATCGAGTCAACCCAGCTCGGTTACCAGATTGCGAAGACCGACCCGGTGGGACTTTTCACGGAGATGCCGCCGCGCACCGCCTCCATCGTTTGGGATCTCGACTACACCTGGAACGATGCCGCCTTTCTTGAAAGACGCGCCGCCACCAACTCGCTGCACGCGCCCATGTCGATCTACGAGGTTCACCTCGGCTCCTGGATGCGCATCTCCGAGGAGGACAATCGTTCGCTCAGCTACCGCGAGATCGCGCCGCGCTTGGCCGACCACGTCAACAAACTCGGATTCACCCACGTCGAACTGCTCCCCATCATGGAACATCCTTTCTACGGTTCCTGGGGATATCAGACGACGGGCTATTTTTCTCCCACCTCGCGTTACGGCACGCCGCAGGATTTTATGTACCTGGTCGACTACCTCCACCAGCGCGGTATTGCCGTCATTCTCGATTGGGTCCCGTCGCACTTCCCTTCCGATGGACACGGGCTCGCCTATTTCGACGGCACCCACCTGTTCGAGCACTCCGACGCGCGCCAGGGCTTCCATCCCGACTGGAAGACATTCATCTTCAATTACGGCCGCAGCGAAGTGCGCAGTTTCCTGATGTCGAGCGCCATGTTTTGGCTCGACAAATATCACGCCGACGGCCTGCGCGTGGACGCCGTCGCTTCCATGCTCTACCTCGACTATTCGCGCAAGCAGGGCGAATGGATTCCCAACAAGTACGGCGGACGCGAGAATCTGGAAGCCATCGATTTTCTGCGGCGTTTCAACCTCGAGGCCTACAAAGAGCATCCCGACATTCAAACCTATGCGGAAGAGTCCACCTCGTACCCCATGGTTTCGCGTCCCACCCATCTTGGCGGCCTGGGATTCGGCCTCAAATGGGACATGGGCTGGATGCACGACACACTCCAATATTTCAGCCAGGACCCGATTCACCGCCAGTATCACCACAACAAGTTGACCTTTCGCATGCTCTATTCGTTCCACGAGAATTTCGTCCTGCCCCTCAGCCACGACGAAGTCGTGCATGGAAAAGGTTCCCTCATCGGAAAAATGCCGGGCGACGAGTGGCAGAGATTTGCCAATCTGCGTCTGCTCTTCGCCTACATGTTCGCCCAGCCCGGCAAAAAACTCCTCTTTATGGGCTGTGAGTTCGGCCAGGTGAGCGAGTGGTCGCACGATTGCAGCCTCGACTGGAGCGTGCTGCAATACCCGGTGCATCGTGGACTCATGAACTGGGTCGAACAACTCAACCGCGTCTATCGCAGCGAACGTCCGCTGCACTGGTTCGATAACGATCCCCAGGGATTTGAATGGGTGGATTGCAACGATGCCCCGATGAGCGTCATCTCGCTGCTTCGTAAAGGCCAGGAAGGCGAGAATCCTATCCTCGTTGCGTGCAACTTCACGCCCGTGCCCAGACTGGGATATATGGTTGGGGTGCCGACAGGCGGCTACTGGAGAGAACTTCTCAACAGCGACGCCAGCGAATATGGAGGCAGCGGCATCGGCAACATGGGAGGCACTGAAGCGCTCTGCGAAACAACCCATGGCCGGCCCTATTCGCTGCGACTTACGTTGCCCCCACTGGGAGCGCTCTTTCTGAGGAAAGCCTAGCCGCAGACGGTACCTAGCAGCAGCAATTCCGGTTTCGGTTGTAATATTTGGACTCGATCCTGCGGACCCTGCCAGGGCGAGTCGCGAGCAGCGGTCCTTCGCGGCGAAAGGGGCGCGTTTCTGCCGCGCCTGCGACCGTGTCACGCGTCGCGCGGGAGTCCGCTGAACCGAACCTAGCGATTGAATCAAACCGATGAACCGAACGAACCAGGAGAACCGCCGATGCCGCAAGTCGCAGCCGTAGCGGAATGGGATTCGTTGCTGGCGCGTACGCGCGCGCTGATCCCGGAGACCTTCAACAGCGAAGGCCGCTTGCTCAACCTGATGGAAGGAGAATGGACCGAACCCGGGTTTGGGCGCCACTACACATCTTCGATCGATGGCCGCAGCCTGGGACGCATCCCCATGCTCGAACTCGAACCGGCGCGCCGTGCGGTGAAGTTCGCTAAGCATGAGGCGGCCGCATGGGCCGCGGTAGACCTCGACCAGCGGCGGCAGCGCGTGACCGACTGCCTGCAGCAGCTCAAGCAACGGCGCGAACTCATTGCCCTGCTCCTCATCTGGGAGATCGGCAAACCCTACGCGCAGGCCCTCACCGACATCGACCGCTGCATCAGCGGCGTGGAATGGTATGTCGAGAACATCGAGAGCATGCTCGGCAGACGCAAACCGCTCGGCCTGATCTCGAATATCGCTTCCTGGAACTACCCCATGTCGGTGCTGATGCATACCGTACTGGTGCAGGTTCTCGCCGGCAACGCCGTCATTTCGAAGACGCCGACTGACGGCGGGCTCTATTCACTGACCGTCGCGCATGCCATCGCGCGCCGCTGCGGGCTGCCCGTCTCGCTGGTGAGCGGCTCGGGTGGACAGCTTAGCGAAGCGCTGGTGCGCAACGAGAACGTGGATTGTCTCGCTTTTGTCGGTGGCAAAAGCAATGGCGGGGTCATCGCCTCCGCACTCTATGACGACCGCAAGCGCTATCTGCTCGAAATGGAAGGAGTAAACGCCTATGGCATTTGGGACTTCTCCGACTGGGACGAACTTGCGCAACAACTCAGGAAAGGTTTCGACTACGGCAAACAGCGCTGTACAGCGTACGTCCGCTTCGTAGTGCAACGCGAGCTTTTTCCACAATTTCTCGAAGCCTATCTGCCGGTGCTGCGTTCGCTGCGCTACGGCAACCCGGTTCTGGTAGAGAAAACAGAAGACCCGTTGCCCAAACTGGATTTTGGTCCGCTGATCAACAGCAAGCGCGTCGAAGAACTGCGCGTGTTCTACACCGACGCGCTCGGCAAAGGAGCGGTGAGCCTGTTCGAGGGCAAGCTTGCCGAGACCATGGTCTTCCCCAACCAGGACCTCTCCGCGTACCTGGCCCCGGCCGCGCTGTTGAACATCCCGCGCAACTCCAAGCTTTATCACAACGAGCCCTTCGGCCCGATCGACACCATCCTCGTCGTAGATCATCTCGAAGAACTGGTAACCGAGATGAACGTCTCGAACGGCTGCCTCGTCTCCTCGATTGCGAGCGACGATCCCGGGATTGCGGCGCGCGTGACCAGCGAATTGCGCGCCTTCAAAGTGGGCGTGAACACAGTCCGGTCCCGCGGCGATCGCGAAGAAGTTTTCGGCGGAATCGGGCAATCCTGGAAGGGCTGTTTCGTGGGCGGGAAATACCTGGTGCTGGCGGTGACCGAGGGAGGGCCGGATGAGAAACTCTACGGCAACTTCCCGACCTATTCTCGCCTGCCGGACGAAACGCGATTCAAGCCCGCGGCCTAGATGTGCGGATCCTAAAAGGGACTAACGATTTTGAAGGGTTTCCATCGTCGCTCAAGCGATGCCTTGACGCGAGAATCGGACTTTTTCAGCACTCTTTGAGGCCGGCTCTCACGGCTTCCATACCCCCGCGTTCACCAGCATGTCTTCCAATTTGGCTTTCTTCACGATTTCGCCAACCGCATCGTGATCGATGTGCGGAGCGATTGGCGTTTCGTTCTGCGCGATGGCGTAGGCGGTTACTGCCACAATCGCCTCGCCGCCCTTGAAGTCGAGCGCATCGACTTTGTCGAGCGTGTCGCTCGATTTGTGGTGGATTTCAAAATAGTGCGTCATGTCCACCCACAAATCGAGCGCCGGAATCCCCTGCAGCATGAAAGGACCGTGGTCGGTGTCGTAGCTTGTGTCGAGCGAAAGATCGCCGCCGTCCAGGCTCTTTAACAGGCCATCGCTCCAGGGCTGCATTGCCTTTCGTAAATCCTCGCGGCCCTCCACTTTCCATCCCTTCGGATGCCCCGCGCCATTGTCGGTATTCAGAACCGCTACACACTTTTCGAGCTCTTTCTTGTGCGCCTGCGTGTAGGCATACGATCCGAGCAGCCCCTGTTCTTCTCCGCCCCAAAGCGCCAGCCGAACACTGCGCCGCGGCGCTTTGCCGAGCGTCATCAGGGCGCGGCTGACTTCGAGAACCGTAACCGCGCCCGTACCATTGTCTTGCGCGCCCGTGCCGAAGTCCCACGAATCCAGGTGCGCGCCGATCAGAATCCACTCGTCAGGCCGCTCGCTGCCCCGAATCTCCGCGACCACGTTGTTGGCAGTCGTCTCCCCCGAGGTTTTGTTCTCGATCGAGAATTGGATAGTGACCGGCCCGCGCTCCAACTCTCGCTGCATGAGCTTCGCATCTTCCATGCCGATTTCGGCCGCCGGCAGCGGAAGCAACCTCGCACCCCACAGACCGTCGTGCGCATTCAAAACGTTGTTTTTCTCGCGATCGGGCAAAATCACCGCCAACACGCCTGCTTTCTGAAAGAAGGACCAGGCTGCCTCCATCTTTGACATGGCCTTCCCGTAGCCATCCGCATAGATCCTGGCCGTGTCGAGCAGAACAATCTTCCCCCGCAGTTCGCCTTCGCGGGATCGCAAAACCTCCGGCCCCACATCCGCAACGATTGCTACGCTGCCCTGCACTCCCCCCGGCGGGGTCGATGGCGCCCAGCCTAAAGATGCCAGATTCAGCGGTCGCGACAACGGTGCCAGCATCGATCCGCTCGCCGTTCCCCGCTGCCAACCAGCTGGAATCGTGAACGACTCCAGCCGTACGTTCTCGATCCCATAGCTGCGAAGTTTCCCTACCGCCCATTCCGTCGATCGAACATGTGCCGGAGAAGCCGTCAAGCGCCCGCCAATGCCGTCGGCGAGTTCGCCCAAGGTGGTCATTGAGGGCCCGTTATAGATCGAAGCTGCCAGTTGGTCGGTCAACGGCTTGATCTCCGACGGCGTCTGCGACCACACCAGCACCGGGATCGCCCACCAAACCAACAACCAAAACGCACGACGCAAATTCATTGCTCCTCTTTCCTCGGATTTCCTCGGACTCGTCGAGCCGTGAACCCGTTCGCCAGGCGAATGGGCATTCTCTCTGAACACCGCCCGTAACGCAAATAATGTGGAGGCGACGGGCGGGGATGCCAGGCTCTGTCGGGCTCTCGGCCGATCCTCTCGCGGCATGCCGCTCTCATGCTAGACTCGCAATGAGTCAACCACCCTTCGGGATGCGCATCCTCACCCGCTACATCCTGGGAGAAGTCGTCTCCCACGCCTTGATCGGCGCCGCCGTTTTCACTTTCGTTCTTTTCACCCGCGACCTCGGACGCATCCTCGAACTTGTGGTCCGCAATAGCGCGCCACTGCCGAGCGTTGCCCAAGTCTTCTTCTTCACGGTCCCGGTCGCGCTCACCTATACCATTCCGATGGGCGTTCTGGTCGGCATCCTCATCGGACTCAGCCGTCTCGCGGCGGACAGCGAAGTGACCGCCATGCGCGCAAGCGGCCTGGGCGTATGGTACTTCCTGCGTGTGATCTCGATCTTCGTGGTGGTGGCGTGGCTGCTCGCTCTCGGCAATAGCGTCTATCTCGCACCCCGCTCGCTCGCCGCCCTGGGACAACTCGAGGACAATCTCAAGTCCTCGCAGGCTTCCTTCGAAGTTCAACCCCGAGTGTTTTACGAGGGATTCCCGAAGCTCATCCTCTACGTGCAGGACATCAAGGCCATGTCCGGGGGAGCGCTGTGGAAGGGCGTGTTCCTCGCCGATTTGACGGACCCGGCCGCGCCCCGCATCAGCCTGGCACGCGAAGGCCAACTCGTCAGCCAGGGAACCGAAACTCTCGACTTGCATCTCACCAACGGTTCCACGCACGAAACCGATCCGAAAGTTCCCGAACAATACCAGATCTCCACCTTCCAAACCACTGACATCCCGATCACTGTCCCCACCGCGCAAAACAGTCAGGAACACGAACCCACGTCACTTGCCGAGATCAAATTTGCCGAACTGCTCCGCACCGCACAAACCGCCGACCCCACCACTCGCCGCTGGAACCTGATCGAATACCACCGCCGCCTCGCGCTGCCGACCGCCTGCGTCGTGCTCGCACTGGTCGGCATTCCGCTCGGCCTCTCCTCGAAGAAGGGCGGCAAGTCCAGCGGATTTGTCCTGACCATCCTCCTGGTTTTTGTCTACTATTCGATTTCTCTGATCGGAGTTTCGTTTGCGCGCCAGGGGCACCTCTCTCCGGCCGCCGGGGTTTGGCTCGCCGACTTCGTGTTTCTCATCGGAGGAGTTTTTCTGCTCTGGCAGTCGGAACGCCGACCGATCGAACTGGCTGGGTTTCGCGCCTGGCTCAAAACTTCCTGGTCCAAAGCCTTGTGGTTTCGGAGTTCGGCGTCGAGCCTGCCGGCGGCGCCGCTGGTGAACGGCGAGTCCCGCGCGGCCGGGCGCGAGAGCGTCTTCAGCCGCGTGCCCAAGCGCCGGCGCTTGTTCAATCTTCATTTCCCGACCATCCTCGACGATTACGTGCTGCGCGGCTTTACCTTGTATCTGGCCATGATCGTCGCCGCTTTTCTGCTGTTGCTGCTGGTATTCACCCTGTTCGAGTTGCTGAGCGACATTCTGCGGAATCAGATCTCGCCGCTTACCGTGGGCGAGTACTTGCTTAATGTTGCGCCTTATTTTCTTTACACCACCACGCCTCTCAGCATGCTCCTGGCGGTGCTGGTCACCTTCGGACTGCTGCAGCGCTCGAACGAAATCACAGCGATCAAGGCCACCGGCATCAGTCTTTACCGCATCATCGTCCCGGTCCTGATCGCCTCCACCCTGGTCGCGGGCGTTCTGTTCCTGTCCGATCAGCTTTATCTCCCCTACACCAACAAGCGTCAGGACGCGCTGCGGAACGAGATCAAAGGCAAGCCCGCGCAAACCTATCTTCGCCCCGACCGCAAGTGGATCTTCGGCCAGCACTCCGATATCTATTACTATCAATTCTTCGATCCCGATCGCGATGTTTTCGGCGGTGTTTCCGTGTTCCAGTTCGATCCGCACACCTTCGAGATCACGCACCGCATCGACGCCGAGCGCGCGCACTGGTCAGCCCCCATGGGCCGCTGGGTCTATGAGCAGGGTTGGGAGCGAAGCCTGAACGGCTCGGCTCACGTGAGCGATCGCCAATTCGATGTTGCCACCTATCCCGAACTGTCGGAACCGCCCGGCTACTTCAAGAAGGAAGTCAAACAATCGTCGGAAATGAGCTACGACGAATTGCGCCGCTACATTCACGATCTCGAACAGAGCGGTTTTGACGTAGTCCGCCTGCGCGTGCAACTGCAAAAGAAGATTGCCTATCCGCTGATCACGCTGGTGATGGCTGTCCTCGCCATTCCCTTCGCGCTTTCCGCGGGCAAGCGATCCGCCGTCGCAGGAGTTGCCACCGCCATCGGCATTGGTGTTGTCTACTGGACGATCTCCAGCCTGTTCGAAGCGATGGGTAATCTGAGTCAACTGCCGCCCGCGGTCGCCGCCTGGTCCCCGGACCTGGTCTTCGGTTTCATCGGAGGATATCTCATCCTGCGCACGCCGACCTAAGCGGGCGTCGGAGGATCGCCATCGGAAACCGCCGGGACGCCGGAGTTCGATCCCCCGATGACTCGATGGCGAGATCGCCCGATTGGCTCTCGTTCTAGTGCACGGCCAGTCCGCTCGGCGACGGTGGGGCGATCACCGTGATCGGATTGCCGATGGCTCCGCTCGTCGTACTGAGCGTAAAGCCGGTAATGTTATCCGAGTCACTGTTCGAGGTATAGAGAAACTGTCCGCTCGGGAAGTTGTAGAGAGACTGGCCGATTGAGTTCACGCTCGCGTGGATTGCCATCGACACGGGCTGCGACCCGGTCGGCAGATTCGGCGGGGCGAGCGCAGTCAGCGCGCCCGACGAGGCGTTGATGCGATACCCAAAAACCTGGTTCGATAGGTAACAGAGGACGTAGAGAAAATTGTTCGTCGGATCCACCAGCATTGCAACCGGGTTCTCTCCCGTCGAGGGTGGTGCCGGCGATACCAATGGAATCAGGAGCGCATTGTTCACATCGGGCTGCGTGCATCCCGCAACCCCGACCACCGTGCACAGCTGGAAGATACTCAGCGCGCCCGCCGAGGATGGCTGGCTGCCGACATAGATGAAAACGCCGCCCGAGCTCTCCAAGGGGGTGGTGTTGACCGCCTGCACGGAAAGCGGATCGACCCCGGGAGTATAAGGCGGGTCCGGTGTCATGTCCGTGAGGGTGCCAGTCGAACTCACGCAATACAGGCTGAGCGCATTGTCATAGTGCTGGTCGGAAAGGTCCTGGTTGCTGGTAACGTACAGAAACTCCTCGGACGAGGAAAACCCACAAGCGGGCGTTGTGCCACTGCCAGGGGCAGGAAACGTGACGACGGAAAATCCGGTCGGAATTCGGCCGATGAAGAACGGACTTCCAGTTGCCGGCGTCAGGCTGGTTGAGCTAATGGCAAATGTCCATATCGACGGACAACCCGCGTACATCGGATTACTGGAGCCAACCAGGGGGCAGTTCGCCGTATTCGACCCCAGGTCCAGAACGAACAGGAACTGTCCGGCCGCATCGCGCGTCATGGCAATGGCGGTGTCTCCGACGGCCAGGGTCGCGGCGGCGGGGTTTGAGGGCGACGAGAGACTCCCGTCGGAGTTCACGGTGTAGGAATAGATCGTCGGAGCCACAGGCGTCGTCGCGGTAGGGAGGCCCTGATTCAGAACGAAAGCGGTCGTGCCCGTCGGGTTGAGCAAAATGTCCAGGGGAAGTCCGCACGGTTCGGGATTGCTTTGACTCGCCGCGGTCGGGCAGGTGCTTGCATTCGAATTGACGAGCGAGAGGGCCCCACTATCCAAATTGATGGTAAAGGAGCTCACGTTGTTTCCGACGCTCGGAGACCCCTCTACGGTGGTCCCCTCGGTCAGAACATACAAAACTCCCGCCGGCCGGGATGAGGAACTGCCACAATTGAGCAGAAACACACTGAGGGCACACATCCCCACAAGCGCAGCGACCAGACCTATTTTCTTCGACATCTGTTCTCCCACTGGAGTAGTCAGCCGCTTCCCGTCCGCAGGCGATGCCCTGCCAGCCGTCACGGAGACTGAAGCTTGTGGCTGAAATATATTTGTGTATCAGGAATGAGCGGGAAGAGCAAACCCGGGAGTAGCCGGAATCCGGATTTCAACCTCTAACCCACCCCCTTTGCGATTGGATGCGCGAAGTTGCCCGTCATGCAGCTTGACCGCCCGGTCCGCGATCGAGAGGCCCAGACCCGCGCCCCCCGTCTTACGGTTGCGGTCGTCGTCGATGCGATAAAAGGGTTCAAATATCTTTTGCAGGGCATCTTCGGGGACGCCCGGACCGGAATCGAGCACGCGAACCACAATTTCCCCGCCGCTCGCCGCCTGCCCCCGCTCCAGTCGCACCTCTACCGTCGTCCCGTCCGCCGTATAACGCGTGGCGTTGCGCACCACATTCTCGACCGCGCTGCGCAGCAAGCCGGGGTCGGCTTCCACCAGAAATTCATCAGCGTCGTCCGCCGTCACATGACACTGACGCCCCGGAGTTTCATATTCGGCGTCGTGGGCCACCTGTTCCGCCAAATCCCGCAGTGACAACATCGTTTTTCGCAGGCCTTCAGCCCCCGACTCCAGCCGCGAAATGGTCAGCAGCCCCTGGATCAGCTGATTCAGCCGATCAGCCTCGATTTCGATTCGGTCCAGCGAGCTTGCGAGTTCCGGCGCGACTTCCGGTGTCGCTCGTTGCCGAGCTAATCCGAGGGCTACGCTCAGTCTTGCCAGGGGAGAGCGTAGCTCGTGCGAAACATCCTTCATCAGACGCGACTGGGAATCTACCAGGCCTTCGATTCGATCGGCCATTCGATCGAAATCGCGCATCAATTCCGTCAATTCGTCGCGCCGGCTGCCGCTCGCCGGCGCCCCCGTACGTGCTCCCAAGTCGCCCGCTGCCAGGCTCTGCGCCGCCTTGCGCAACCGCGTCACTGGACTGGTCACCGACCAGGACAGCAGGTAGCATACCAGTCCCGACAGAATTACCGCGATGCCCAGCAAGTAAATGTCATTCGGCCCGAAAAACGACCTCGGCCCCGGAGGCAACTCCAACACCAGCGTGTACCGTTTTCCATCCAGTGTGAGCGCCTGCCGGATCATGCGGTCGGGTATAAAGCTGTCCATCCAGCTACCATGGTGGTGCAGCGGACCGCCGCGCATGCCTCCGGCTTGCGGTGTGCCGCCCTCACGGGTGTCCTCAATCCACGCTGGCACATGGTGGCCAGAGAGTTCCTGGCCTGTGGGATCAAAAACGAAGGCCCGCACGTGTTGCGTGCGATAAAATTCTTCCAGATAGTCGTGAGCGGCTCGTTGACCGCCGGTTTGGTAAGCGTTCACGGCCTCCGCCAAGGTTTGCGGCGCCTGATTCTCGATTCCATGGCGCGTCGGGCGCAGCGCAATGGTGACCACAATCGCTAACACCAGTGACATCGCCAGAGCGGCCCAGAATGACAGGAAAATCTTGAGAAAGAGGCTCTTCATTATTATTTTGTCGGTCGAATCCTGGCTGGCGGTCTCATTCAGTGATTCCTTCGAAAGTGAGCCGCGGGAGCTATGAGCGACTCGCGGTTTTGAACTCGCAGCTTATTTCTTCGCCTTCGCCCCCGGGCGCGCAAACATATACCCCACCCCCCGAATGGTCTTGATATGGTCTCCGTCCTCTTCGGAGTCGCCGAGCTTCCGCCGCACCTTGCTGACGTGCATGTCAATGCTGCGATCAAAGGGCATGAACTTCCGGCTGAGCACGGCATTCACCAAGCGCTCCCGGGTCACCACTCTGCCGGCCTCGCGCAGCAGAACTTCCAGCAGATTGAATTCGACCGATGTGAGATCGACGGTTTGCCCCGCCCGTTGCACACTGCGCGTCGCCGGATCCAATTCCACGTCCCCCACAGTCAGCACTTCCGGTACCGCGTCCGCCCCCCGGACGGGCTTGGCGCGGCGCAGGATGGCGCGGATTCGCGCCACCAACTCTCGTGGGTTGAATGGCTTCGGGAGGTAATCATCCGCTCCGATCTCCAGTCCGACGATGCGATCCACATCCTCGCCGCGCGCGGTTAACAGCAGCACGGGAATCTTCGACACGCTGCGGATCCGCCGCAGCACCTCGAAGCCATTGATACCGGGAAGCATCACGTCCAGAACCACCAGCGCATATTCGCCGGTCATCGCCTGTTGCAGCCCCACTTCGCCGTCGTGAACGGCCTTCAGGCTGAACCCTTCGGCGGTCAGGTACTCCTGCACGAGCCCGCACAATTCGACGTCGTCATCCACCACGAGTACGTGATCCATTCTTTTATTCATCTAACACCCTCGCTTGCCTCGCCGCGGTAAAGATTTGTAAGGATCGGGTGAGCGGGCCATCGGGTCACTTCGAAAGTCAAAGGTGCGCTCGATCTTCGATCACCCGATGGCACGATCGCTTTACAAAACTTTACCGCGATTGACCGACTCTTTACCTAGTCTTTTCTGGAATAGTGTTCTCATCGGTACATGTCGGACGCGTTTGGGCTGCCTCCCGGACCATACGAGATGATCGAAGCACGAGATCTAAGAAAATCCAAAGGAGTTCCAATGAAATCTACTCGTAACCGCATTCTCATGATCGGCGCCGCTCTAATGCTGGCAGTGGCCGCCGCGATCGCTCAGGGTCCGCACGATTTCGGCGGTCCGGGCGGCGAGTTCCACCACATGCTCAAGCAGCTCGATCTGACCAGCGATCAACAGAGCCAGGTCCAAGCGATCTTTGAAAAAGAGAAGCCGACCCTGCAGCCACTGATGCAGCAGATGCGGCAAAACCACAGCGCGATCGAAGCTCTCGAGGCGGCCGGTCCCTTCGATGAAGCCAAGGTGACCGCCCTCGCCACGCAAAACTCGCAGACCGTGATCCAGTTGGAGGTCGAGCACGAGCGCATTAAGTCCGAAATCCTGCAAATTCTGACTCCCGATCAAAAAGCGAAACTCGCTCAGATCGAGGCCAATCACGCAGCACGGATGGGCAAGTCCGGGCCGCCTCCGTCCTCGGACTAGCCGCTGGCTTTTTCCAGTTCAAGGTCTCTCTCCTTCCCGGGCGAGGAACGGAACCTCCAACCTCCGGCCTCGCCCGGCTTTTTCAGCGGCTTTCAAGAGTGGAGAAAACCGAATGGAACGCTCTGACCTGCTCTACCCGGGAATGATGTTCGCCGCCGGAATGATGTCGCACTGGACCGCGCTGCTGCTTACCGCCACTTTCGTTGCCCTCGCGCCTTGGTTCAGAAAATCCGCATCGAGCGCTGCTACAATTTCATCTACGGGACATCGTTTGGCGAATCGTCATCCGGCCACCGGTCGTCCAACCAATCATGGTGCCAAAGAAGCTACGCCCGCTCGTTCCTTATCTGAAGCGCTACCGCGGCGGTCTATTCTGGGGTGGGCTCTGCGTCTTAATCACGAACGGAATCTGGGTATTTTTTCCGCAAGTCCTCCGCCGCGTCTTCAATGATCTGAACTCGGGAGTAACCCGCCAGAAGCTTGTCACCTACTCGCTGCTCATCATTGCCATCGCTCTAGTCAAGGGAATCTTTCAGTTTCTGACCCGCTGGGTCGTCATCGGCATCTCTCGCGATATCGAGTTCGATCTGCGCAATGACCTGTTCGCGCACCTCGAGCGTCTTTCCTACTCCTACTACCAGCGCAATCGCACCGGCGACATCATGGCGCGTGCCACCAACGACCTCAACGCGGTTCGGATGCTGCTCGGTCCAGCGATCATGTATTCGGCGAACACCATCGTCTTCACGGCCGGGGCGCTCGGCTTCATGCTCGCCATCAGCCCCAAGCTCACCCTGGTCGCATTTCTGCCCTTACCCGTCGCCAGCATCGTCATCCAGTATTTCGGACGCCGGATCCACGAGCGCTTCGAACGCATTCAGGCGATGTTCTCCGACATCTCTGCCCGCGCCCAGGAAAACTTCTCGGGCGCCCGCGTCATCCGCGCCTACGTGCAGGAACAGGCCGAAATCGCCGCCTTCGAGAGCGCCAACCAGGAATACATCCGCCGCAGCCTGGGACTGGTCCGCTTGATGGGAATGCTCTGGCCGACGCTCGAACTCATGCTCGGCGCCGCGGTGGTAATCGTTCTCTGGCTCGGTGGACGGCAGGTCCTGCTCGGCAAGATGAACGTCGGAGATTTCGTCGCCTTTAACACCTATATGGTGCAACTGACGTGGCCAGTGATCGCCCTGGGATGGGTCATCAACATCTTTCAGCGCGGCACCGCGTCCCTGGTGCGCATTCAAGAAATTCTTTCTCAACAGCCCGAAATCGCCGACGAGACAGGAGTAAGTGTGGGGACAGACGTCGCGCCCGTCCAACCAGATCTCAACGCCCGGCGCTCCACAGCCTTCTCTCCCTCGATCGCCATCGAAGGCGCAATCGAGTTCCGCAATCTCAACTTCGCCTACAACGGCACCTCAGTTCTCAAGGACATTAACCTGCGCATCCCCGCCGGGTCGAGCCTTGCTATCGTCGGCCCCACCGGCTCCGGCAAGACGACGCTTGTCAATTTGATCCCGCGCATTTACGACGCCGAGCCCGGCACGGTGCTCATCGATGGCCGCTCCGTCCGCCAGTTCCATCTTGACTTCCTGCGCCGCCAAGTCGGATTCGTGCCGCAGGAAACATTTCTGTTCAGCGACACCATCGGTGAAAACATCGCCTTTGGAATCTCCACCGAAACCAGCCAGGAAGGCGGCGAACCGTCAATCGAAGACATCAAAGCAGCCGCCGCCGCCGCCAACATCGCTCAGGACATCGAAGGGTTCCCCGAAGGCTACAACACGATGGTCGGCGAACGCGGTATCACGCTCTCCGGAGGCCAGAAGCAGCGCACCGCGATCGCCCGGGCCCTGCTGCGCAGTCCCCGAATCCTCATCCTCGACGATGCCCTCTCGAGCGTCGATACCCAAACCGAAGACAAAATCCTCAACCATCTTCGCGAAATCATGCGCGGACGCACCACCATCTTCATCTCGCATCGCGTTTCGACCGTCCGCAACGCCGACGCGATCGCCGTCCTCCACCAGGGACGCATCGTGGAGCTCGGCACTCACGACCAACTCATCGCGCGCAACGGTTATTACACCGATCTCTACAACAAGCAGTTGCTGGAAGAAGAACTGGCCGAAGTCTAGCCCGCGTAGGGCGGACACTCCTTTCAACTTCGCTCGGGGCATGCTTGTCGGAGACCGCCGAGCGCGAGTAAATCTAAGTTTCTTGTCTCCTAGTTAAATAACAGTTCTAGTCATACAACCCATTTCGGGAATAACTTGATCAGACTAGAGGAAGCATTGATAATGCTTCCAGCCCCTCAATCTCCTTCAGCGCTACGGAGTGATCATGCGGTATACGCGATCGTCCTGTCTGCCTTCGTCTGGCTTGCCGACTCACTTGCTGATGCTAACAACCAATCTTTCGATGCCTTTCTCACGCATCCTCTGCTACCTTGCCAGCCTGATGATTGGCTTACTCGCCGGCGTGAGTCCTCTATCGGCCCAGCAGACACCGGCGCTGGTCACGCAACCGGTGGATAACTCCGTCCGCACGGTACTGCCCGGCAACGTCCATCCGCTCGCCCTCCCCCAGTTCGATCAAGGCGAAGCTCCCGCCGACCTTGTCTTGCACCGCATGTTGCTGGTGCTGAAACGCGGTGATCAGCAAGAGACCACGCTGCGCCGCCTCATTGAGAATCAGCAGAACAAGAAATCGCCCAATTATCATCAGTGGCTTACGCCGGAGGAATTCGGCACCCAGTTCGGCTCCGCCGATTCCGACATCGCAGCCGTCACCCACTGGCTGCAAGCTAGCGGCTTCCAGGTCACCCAGGTCACCAACGGCCGCACACTGATTGAGTTCAACGGCACCGCCGGGCAGGTGAGGCAGGCTTTCGGGACGGCGATTCACAAGTACGTCGTCAAGGGAGAGTCGCACTGGGCGAACGCCAGCGACCCCTCCGTCCCAACCGCGCTCGCTCCGGTCATCGCGGGTGTCAATAAGCTGAACGACTTTCGCAAAAAGGCCCAGAACATCTACCTGGGGACGTATTCCGAAAAAACCAAACAGCTGACCCCGCAAGGGCCGGAGTACACCTTCGCGGGTTGCGGCGGCGAGTGCTATGCGGTGACACCATTTGATTTCGCTACTATCTACAATCTCTCGCCGCTTTGGAGCGCCACGCCCACGATCGATGGCACCGGCCAGACCATCGCCATCGTCGGCGACAGCGATATCAATCCAAGTGATGCCACCACTTTCTGGAGCCTGTTTGGGTTTGGTACGCCCGGGCTTCCCCCTATGCCCACCCTCACCGTCACCACGAACGGTCCCGATCCCGGATTCAACCCCGACGAAACCGAGGGGGACGTTGACACCCAATGGGCGGGAGCGGCGGCGCCGGGCGCGACCATTGACTATGTCACTTCTGAAGACACAGAAACCGACGATGGCGTCGACCTGTCAGCTCTCTATATCGTAGACAACAACGTGGCTCCGGTCATGAGCTACAGCTATGGATTGTGCGAAGCCGCCCTGGGCAATGACGGCCTCGCCTTTTACGGCACCCTGTGGGAGCAGGCCGCTGCGCAAGGCATCACCGTCATGGTTTCTACCGGAGATAGCGGCTCGGCAGGCTGCGACAATGACGACGCCCAACCGCCCGCCCCGGCTCAGAATGGATTGGCCGTCAGCGGGATCGCTTCTACGCCATTCAATGTCGCCGTCGGGGGCACCGACTTCAACCAGTACAATACCTGGTCAACCTATTGGAATTCGACCAACGATGCGACTACGCAGGAATCCGCCAAAGGCTACATCCCGGAAACCAGCTGGAATTCCTCGTGCACCAATGGCGTGTTCCAGTTTGTGTCGGGAGGCTCCACCAACCCGGAGACCAATTGCAACAACGCGAAGTTTGACGCTTTTCTTGACCCCGTCGGCGGCGGCGGGGGCGCGAGTACCTATTGGCTGACACCTACGTGGCAGACTGGCACTGGCGTCCCGGGCACCACTGCCCGCTACCTCCCGGACGTTTCACTGTTCGCCAGCTCTGGATTCATCAGCAGTTTCTATCTCATCTGTCAGAGCGATGTCGGCGGCGCCTGCGATCTCAGCAACCTGCTGGGCCTAGGCGGTACCTCCTTTGCCTCGCCCGCTTTCGCGGGGATCATGGCTCTGGTGAACCAGCAGCACGGACCGCAAGGTATCGCGAACCTTGTGCTCTACAACTTGTCGGCAAAAAGTGGGGCGGATGCCTTTCACGACGTTCCCGTCGGCTCGACCAACGCGATGCCGTGCACGACCGGCACTCCAAACTGCGTCACCAGTAAATCCGGCGACGCGGTTGGCGTGCTCTCGGGTTATAGCACCACCCTTGGTTACGATCTGGCCACCGGTTTGGGATCAGTGAACGCCGCGAACCTGGTGAACAACTGGGACGACGTCACTTTTACACCCACGACTACCACATTGGCGCTGAATTCAGGCAACTCCGT
>Ga0302326_10001150_pt1 | contig 68632 bp, 58 predicted proteins | sample Palsa_T0_3_FD_202264 | JGI IMG/M metagenome (GOLD analysis project Ga0302326, IMG submission 202264) | Peat permafrost microbial communities from Stordalen Mire near Abisko, Sweden - Palsa_T0_3 | ecosystem: Environmental > Terrestrial > Soil > Palsa > Peat permafrost | place: Sweden: Abisko... | reverse complement strand
ACTCATGCGCAGCTGCGGCACGCGCTGGAGCGCGAGTGCGCAGGGCTTAAATTTCCTGAACGACCTGCTGGCGGATTTCCTGCCGCCGCAGGGGCCGCCCGTTGGCCGGTCGCTTTATACACAGCGGCGGCAGAGCGTTCCCACAAATTAGCCGATTACGTCTTATATTGGTCATAAAGCGCGATGATAGATGAATAACTAATTGATTTTATAGGCTGAAACATATTGGTCATTTTTTGTTCAAATTACTAATTTCGCGCTTTTAGCCCTTCTGCAGTGCTGCCGCGAAGCGCTTACGCACAGAGTTATCCACAGAAATTGTGGATAATCAGGCGCTCCTGGGGCGGTGCGATTCGCGTTACTCCAGCCGGCCCAAACAGTTCTTGTGAGCTGTCATCGTGAGGGCTACACTCCGCGGCCTTTTTTGTTACCGGCCTTGTAAAGTGACCAGTGCGCCTCAAGCTCACGCGGGAAGTGAATGATATGAAAGCCTCGATCCATCCTGAGTACCAAGAAATCACCGTGACCTGCAGCTGCGGTAACAGCTTCAAGACGCGCTCGACCGTCGGGCACGACCTGAGCCTCGACGTGTGCTCCAACTGCCATCCGTTCTACACCGGCAAGCAGAAGATGGTGGACACCGCGGGCCGCGTCGACAAGTTCCGCAAGAAGTACGCCGGTATCGCGGGTAGCGCGGGTACTGCGAAAAGCTAAAGGCCGCGCCGCTCGCGCCTCAAGCGGCGCCTGCGCCAGTGCCTTGATTCCGCGCGCCGCCCATGTAACGCTCAACGGCCCACCGGCGCGTTCTGCGGCGGTTGGAAACCAAGGACCGCGCGGATGGCCAGCAAGCATTTCGAGCTCAAGAATCCCGAGTCGGGCTTGACCACCTCGCTGCCGGTGCTCAGCGGGAGCATCGGCCCCGACGTGCTCGATATCTCCAATCTGAATCGCGACCACGGCGTTTTCACCTACGATCCGGCGTTCGCGGCCACCGCCTCGTGCGACAGCAAGATCACCTATATCGATGGCGATGCCGGCGTGCTGCTGTATCGCGGCTACCCGGTGGAGCAGCTGGCCGAGAAAAGCACTTTCATGGAAGTCGCCTATCTGCTGATCTACGGTGATCTGCCGAGCGTCAAGCAGCTGCAGGAGTTTTCCGGCAGCATCGGCCGCCACACGATGATCAACGAATCGCTGCTGCGATTCTTCAACGGCTTTCATTACGACGCGCATCCGATGGCGATGGTATCGGCGGTGGTGGCGTCGATGTCGGCGTTCTATCACGACTCCACCGACATCCATGATCCGCGTCACCGCGAGATTTTCGCGCATCGCATCGTGGCCAAGCTGCCGACCATCGCCGCCGCCGCGCACAAGCACTCGCTCGGCCAGCCGTTCATCTACCCGCGCAACGATCTCGACTACTGCTCGAACCTGCTGAGCATGTTCTTTGCGGTGCCGTGCGAGAGCTACACGGTCGATCCGATCGCCGCCCGGGCGCTTGATCTGCTGTTCATCCTGCATGCCGACCACGAGCAGAATGCCAGCACGTCGACCGTGCGCCTCGCCGGCAGCACCGGCGCCAACCCGTACGCCGCGATCTCGTGCGGCGTCGCGGCGCTGTGGGGTCCGGCGCATGGCGGCGCCAACGAGGCGGTGCTGGCAATGCTGGAGCAGATCGGGCGGGCGGAAAACATCCCCAAGTACCTCGCCATGGTAAAGGATAAGTCGAGCCATTTCCGGCTGATGGGATTCGGTCACCGGGTCTACAAGAACTTCGATCCGCGCGCCAAGATCATCCGCGAGACCTGCCATCAGCTGCTGACCAAGCTCGGCCGCAAGGACAATCCGCTGTTCGAGCTGGCACTGAAGCTCGAGGACATCGCCCTCAAGGACGAGTATTTCGTCTCGCGCAAGCTGTACCCGAACGTCGACTTCTATTCCGGCATCATCTACAGCGCGCTCGGCATTCCGAAGTCGATGTACACGGTGATGTTCGCGATCGCGCGCACCGTGGGCTGGGTAGCGCACTGGCTGGAGATGATCAGCGATCCGAACATGCGCATCAGCCGCCCGCGCCAGCTGTATACCGGCCCGGCGCGCCGCGACTACGTGGCGACGACGGAGCGCAAGACGCAGCCCGAAGCGCCGGCAGCCAGCGAGAGCAAACTCACCGCATAGAGAGGTATCAACCCATAGGGAGCAAATTTGTAATTAAATTTGCTCCCTATGGGTTGATACCTCTGTGCGCTGCGGGCTGTCTCGCTAGCTAATCCTCGAGCAGCGTCTTGAGCTCCGCGGCGTCGGCACGCCGCATCGGCTTGCCGTCCACCGGGCTCACCGGCGCCTGGCGGATGCCATCGAGCGGAAACACCGTGGCCTCGACGCGGCGGTTGTCGACCGCGAAGCGCAGGCCCGGATAGGCCTTGATGCGCTCGGCATCCAGGCGCACGCGCCGCTCGGTGACCTCGTGCGCGATGCCCCGATCCATCAGCTCGAGCGTGACGTGCTCCGGGCAGTCGGCAAACAGATGCAGCTGGATGTCGGCGTAGGCGGTGGCGGTGCCGGTGAGCACCGGCCCGACCAGGCGCGGCTCGAACTGCAGCAGCCCGTGCATGGCACGCAGCGCGGCGCGCCGCTGCTCCTGCAGGCTCTGCTCATGAGCGCCGGCGTCGAACAGGCGCTGATACTCGGCCAGCGCGTCTTCGATCTCGGTGTTGCGCGGCAGCGCGCTGCTGTCGGCGACCCCGAGGCGCTCGGCGGCCTTGCGCTTGGCGGTCAGGAAGTCATGAATACCGTGCTGCGCCATGATGCGCGCCGCCTCCTGTGCGAGCGCGCGGCGCAGGTTGCCGTTGCGGGGTGAGGCGCGGCGATTCATAGATCAAAGCCCTCGAGTCGGTCCGTCGACGCAGGCAGCAGCGTATCAAAACAGCGGTTCACCACTACCTGGCACGCTTTGCGTTCCGGTGCCCGGGGGCGAATTGGCGTTATTCGCGGCCGGCGGCAGGTGGTCTTCCATGAAGGTCTCGTAGATAGCGTCGGCATCGTTGGCTCCTGCCAGCGCTCCGGTCCTGGGCGAGATGCGCAGGCTCACCAATCCGGGCGGCAGCGGGCGCGCCCGATCCGGTTGTCCGCGCAACGCCTCGCGCATGAAGTTGATCCAGATCGGCACCGCGGTACGGCTGCCTTCCTCGCCCTCGCCCAATGGGCGCTCCTGGTCGAAACCGACCCAGACGGTGGCCACGATGTGGCGGTTGAAGCCATTGAACCAGGTGTCCTTGGCTTCATTGGTGGTGCCGGTCTTGCCGGAAATGTCCTTGCGATGCAGCGCCATGCCGGCGCGGACGCCGGTTCCGCGTGTAATCACATCGGCCATCATGTCGTCCATGATCCACAGATTCTGCGGTGAAATCACCCGCGCAGCGATGCGCTGCGGCGCGATCAGCGGCGGCAGCGGATTGGGCGGTGCCAGCTCCGGATCACTGCTCGCGCCAGGCTGAGCATTATTGGTGGTCGCGGCCGCGGCCGCGGCCGCGGCCCGGAAAGCCGCGCCAGTGCTCGCCGTGGCAGCGTCGCCAGCGGCAGCGGCAGCGGCAGCGGCAGCGCCGGCGTCAGGCCCCGGGCTACTGCCGGTGCTTGCGCTCGGCGCGAGGGCCGGATCGCAGCTCTCGCACACCACGCTCGGTTTGGCCTGATACATCACCTGGCCCGAGGCGTCTTCGATCCGATCGATGAGATACGCATCCACCTTATAGCCGCCATTGGCGAACACGGCATAGGCGCTGACCATCTCCAGCGGTGTTGCCGGCAGGCTGCCGAGTGCGATGGTCATGTCCTTGGGCATGTCGTCGGGGTCGAAGCCGAACTTGCTCGCATAGTCGATCGCGGTATCGATGCCAAGCTGCCGCACTACGCGCACCGTCACCAGATTACGCGAATGCACCAGCGCCTCGCGCAGTCGCGTCGGTCCGGAAAAGCTTTTTTCGACGTTCTCCGGCCGCCAGATCTTCTCCTGGCCGCTGTCGTCGTACACGATCGGCGCGTCCATGACGATAGTCGCTGGCGTGAAGCCGTTCTCCAGCGCCGCCGAGTACATGAACGGTTTGAATCCCGAACCAGGCTGACGCCGCGCCTGAGTCACGCGATTGAATTTGTTCTCGAAGTAATCGAAGCCTCCCACCAGCGCTGCGATCGCGCCGTCGTTCGGATCGAGCGCCACCAGTGCGCTTTGCGCCTCCGGCAGCTGCGCCAGTGCGGCCACACCGCGGCCGTTGGTCACCACGTAGACCACATCGCCGCGCTGTAGGACGTCCTCCGCATGTTTGGGCGCCGGGCCGACGCGGGTGTCGGAGATGCGCCGGTGTGCCCACGACAGGCCGTCCCACTCGATCTGCGCGAATCCAATCGAGCGTATATAGGCGCGGGCAGCCATCGGCGCTACCGATACCACCAGCGCCGCATGCAGGCCGCCGATCTCGGGTATGTCGCCGAGCGCGGCATCCAGCTTGGCAGGCGCGCTGCGTTCATCGAGCGTGAGCTGCTTGAGCGCACCGCGGTAGCCGTGGCGCCGGTCGTATTCGATCAGGCCGATGCGAACCGCGCGATTGGCCGCGGTCTGCAGCCGGCCGTCGATCGTGGTGTAGACCCGGTAGCCCTGGTTCACGGCGTCGTCGCCGTAGCGGCTCACGATGTCGGCGCGCGCCATCTCGGCGACGTATGGAGCTTCCACATCGTACTGAATGCCGTGATCGCGCGCTTCGACCGGTTCCTGCGCGGCGCGCTGCGCGGTGGCGGCGTCGATGTAATTGAGCTTCTGCATCTGCGTCAGCACGTAATGACGCCGCGCCTGGGCCGCCTTGGGATTGGTGATCGGGTTGAAGCGCGACGGCGCCTGCGGAATACCCGCAAGCGTAGCCGCCTCGGCCACCGACAACTGGTCGAGCGGTTTGCCGAAATAAGTTTCCGCGGCCGCCGCCACGCCGTACGAGCGTTGGCCGAGAAAGATCACGTTCAGATAGGTGATCAGGATCTGTTCTTTGCTGAACTCGTGTTCCATGCGATAGGTGAGAAATATTTCCTGCAGCTTGCGGCGGATGGTCTTGTCGAAGCTCAGGAACATGTTGCGCGCCGCCTGCATGGTGATGGTGCTGGCGCCCTGGGAGAAATCGCCGGAAGTCAGATCCACCACGGCCGCGCGCAGCACGCCGCTGTAATCGAAGCCGTGATGAGTGAAAAAGCGCTGGTCTTCGGCGGCGACGAATGCTTCGCGCACCAACACCGGCACGTCGTCGTAGGCGACCGGCACGCGGCGCTTCTCACCGATCTGCGCAATCAGCTCGCCGCTGCGCGCGAAGATCCGCAGTGGCACCGGCACGCTGCCACTGCGCATGGCATCTACCGTTGGTAGCGAGGGCGAGAGATAGACGTAGCTCGCCAGCAGCGCGTACGCCCCCAGAACCGCGATTCCGAGGCACGCGACGATCACCAGCCCGACGACGCGAAAAGTGCCTATCTTCAGAAATTTAGCCTCTAAATTCCGCTATCGTCTGTTAACGTCGAGTATCGTCCCAACTCCCCGCGGAGTCGTTGGCGGCTACCGGCGCCTCGCTCTATAACGACGATGCAGCATAGCAGCGCACTGGAAAAGAGCGCAGGGTGCGAAATTGGTCGCCGTTTGGTGAGTGTGGAACTTAGACCTCCATCACGCCGAACGATTCAGCCCGCAGTTTAAGGTTAAGGCGTGAACGGTCGTGACAGCAGCCGCCGACGTCGTAATCACGTTTTGGCCGGTAGATATTTCTGACATAATGAGACTGGGTCGTACCAAAACGCGCGTAGCCTACTGAAAGGTCTCGAAAAAGTGTTTCTATTATCGCGCAAGTATCGCCAGCTTCTGGGGTTGGACATAACCACTTCGTCAATAAAGCTCATTGAGCTGACGATGGGGGGCGGCCAATACCGGGTCGAGTCGTACGCGGCCGAGCCGACGCCGACCAACGCCATGAATGAAAAGACGCTGGTCGATCCTGAGGCTGTGGGCGAGGCGATTCGGCGCGCCGTGAAGCGTTCCGGAGCCAAAAGTCACGAGGTCGCGATCGCGATCAGCGGCGACGCCGCCATTACCAAAGTCATCCAGATGCCGCGCGGCCTGCGCGATTCCGACCTGGAAGCGCAGGTCGAGATGCAGGCCGACCAATACATTCCGTTTCCGATGGACGAGGTCAGCTACGACTTCGAGGTGCTCGGCCCGTCCGAAAAGGATGGCGACTCGGTGGACGTGCTGCTGGTGGCGTCGCGCAGCGAGAATGTGGAGCAGCGCCGCGCCGCGGTGGCCGCAGCCGGGCTGACCGCACGCATCGTGGACGTCGAAGCGTTCGCGCTCGAGAACGCCTGCCGCCTGATGACGCACCAGATGCCCGACGGCGGCATCGATCACTGCGTGGCGGTGGTGGATTTCGGCGCCAGCAACACTACATTCAGCGTGCTGCGCAATCTGAAGGTCATCTATACACGCGACTTCGCCTTCGGCGGCCAGCAGCTGACCGAAGAAATCATGCGCACTTATGGGTTGTCGATGGAAGAGGCGGGTCGCGCCAAGAAGGAAGGTGGCCTGCCGGGCAACTTCCAGGCCGAAGTGCTCGATCCCTTCATCGACGACATGACGCAGCAGGTCAGCCGCTCGCTGCAGTTCTATCTGGCCTCGGGCAGCGGCCGCGAACAGCCGGACAAGATCCTGATTTGCGGCGGCTGCGCCAACATTGCCGGCGTCGCCGACGTGGTGCAGAGCCGCGTCGGCATCAGCGCTGAACGCGGCGATCCGCTGGGGCAGATGAAACTGTCCTCGCGCGCTCGTGCCCAGGCGGTGCAGCGCGATGCCACCGCCCTGCTGACCGCCTGCGGCCTCGCATTGCGGAGCTTCGACTAATGCCGCGTATTAATCTTCTTCCCTGGCGTGACCAGCAGCGACGCGATCGCAAACTGGCGTTCTTCGTTGCCCTGGGCGGCGCCGCCGCGCTGGCAGCGGTGGCGGCCTTCATCGCCTACCTGCTGCTGGGCTCGATGATCGACGCGCAGGAGCACCGCAATGATCGGCTTCGTGCCCAGATCAAGGTGCTCGACAAGCAAATCGAAGAGATCAATGACCTGGAAGCGCAGAAGCAGAAATTCATTTCGCGCATGCAGATTATCGAGAAGCTGCAGCGCTCGCGTCCCGAGGTGGTGCACCTGTTCGACGAGCTGGTGAAGGAGATGCCCGACGGCACCTACCTGACCTCGGTCAAGCAGACCGGCAATAACCTGAAGCTCGACGGCGTCGCCCAGTCCTCCACGCGCGTGTCGGCGCTGATGCGCAGCATCTCCGCCTCGCAATGGCTCAAGAATCCGGAGCTCGAGGTGGTGCAGACCAAGAGCGATATCGCCGGCAGCAGCTTCGTGCTCGATGCCCAGCAGGTGTCGCTGTCGGATACCGATGAGGCCGACGGCGCCAAGCGGCCGCTGCGCGCCGTCGCCGGGAGCGCCAAATGAGCGTGATGGACGAACTGCGGGCGCTGGATCCGCGTGACCCGGGGCGCTGGCCGTTGGCGGTGCGCGCGGGCGCGGTCGGGCTGTGCTTCCTGGCGGTGGCGATCGGCCTGATCTATGTGTTCGTGTGGCAGGATCGCATGCCCGAACTGCAGCAGCGCGAAGACACCGAACAGCAGCTGCGCAACGAATTTCGCAGCAAGCATTCCAAGGCCATCAACCTTGCGATCTACAAGCAGCAGCTCAGCGATATAGAGAAATCCTTCGGTGCACTGCTGCGGCAACTGCCGAGCAAGACCGAAGTACCGAACCTGCTGGTGGATATTTCGCAGACCGGCCTGGCGGCCGCACTGGAAGAGAAGCTGTTCCAGCCCGGACAGGAAGTGAAGAAGGACTTCTACGCCGAGCTGCCGATTCACATTCAGCTTACCGGCAGCTATCACGAATTCGGCGCATTCGTCAGCGGTATCGCGGCGCTGCCGCGCATCGTCACGCTGCACGACATCCAGATCACGCCCATCGCCAAAGACAAGTCCGCGGCCTTCGATCAGCTGCAGCTCGATCTGACCGCCAAGACCTATCGGTACCTGGACGACGACGAAATTGCAGCGGCGGAAGCCGATAAGCGCAAGGCCGATCAGGCCAAGCATCACGGAACCTAGCGATGACTGAACGATACAAAAGCGCCGCAACAAGGCCGCTGGCGCGCCTGGCAGTGCTCACCGCACTGGTGGTCGGCCTATTGGCCGGTTGCAGTGGGCGCGACGCGGATCTGGATCGCTTCATCGACGCCACCAAGAAAGAGCCCGGCGGCCGCGTCGAACCGTTGCCGGAGGTCAAGCCCTATGAGGCTTTCACCTATACCGATCAGGAATTGCGTTCGCCGTTCGTGCCCGGCGGCTCCGGCGGCATGTCTGCCGGCCTGCGGCCCGACAGCAAGCGCAATCGCGAGTTCCTGGAACAGTTCTCGCTCGACACGCTGAAGATGGTGGGCACGCTGAACCTGGGCGGTAACCACTACGGCCTGGTGTCGACCCACGACGGCCGCGTACATCGCGTGGTGGTCGGTGAGCACATCGGAACCAATGACGGCAAGATTACCGATATCACGCCTTCGAAGATTGCTTTGGTAGAGATCATTCCCGACGGACTGGGCGGCTACATCGAACGGCCTGCGGCCCTTGGGTTGAACGAGTGATCGGCAGGGAGACACATCGAATGAAACGGTCCATCCTCCACACGCTGCGCGGACGCAGCAGCTGGCTGGCGCTTGCCTGGGCTGCCGGGATGCTGGTGACATTTGGCGCCCGCGCCGCCGACACGGCGCCGGCTGCCGCAGCTGCAAGCAATACCCTGCAGACTATCGACGTGCAGACGCTGAGCGGCAACCAGCTGCAACTGACGCTGCACCTGTCCGGACCGGCGCCCGAGCCGCTGTCATTCACCATCGACAAGCCGGCGCGCATCTCCCTCGATCTGCCCAATACCACGCTGGCGTTGCCTTCGCGTCGCATCGACGTCGGATCGGTGGGCGTCGATACCGTGCTCGCCGCCGAGGCCAATGGACGCACCCGCATTGTGCTCAACCTCGACCAGCAGATGCCCTATCAGACGCGTGTCAGCGGCAACGATATCGTGGTGCTGGTGGGAGCCGCGAGTGGCGCGCCCGCCGCCGCCCGAAATTCCGCCGCCGCGCCCGCCACGCGCACCGCGACCGCCTCGCCCGCGATGACCGGACGCGCGATCAAGAGCATCGATTTCCGGCGCAGCGAGACCGGCGGTGGCCGGCTGGTCGTACGCCTGTCGGATCCGCGCACACCGATCGATCTTAAGCAGCAGGGTTCGCAGATTCTGGTGAACTTCGCCGGCACTGATCTGCCGAAGAACCTGACGCGCCGCTACGACACCATGGATTTCGGGACGCCGGTCACCGGCTTCGATGCCGAACGGGTCAACAACGATACCCGCATCGTGATCGACGCCAGCGGCAATTTCGAACAGCTCGCTTACCAGTCGGATGACCAGTACGTGGTCGAGGTGTCGCCGGTACGCAAGGCCGCGGAGGCCAATCCCGCCGACCAGAAGAAGGAATACAAGGGTGAGCGCCTGACGCTCAACTTCCAGGACATCGAGACGCGCGCGGTGCTGCAGCTGCTGGCCGATGCCAGCGGCCAGAACATCGTGGTCAGCGACAGCGTGCAGGGCAGCGTCACTCTGCGGCTGCAGAACGTGCCGTGGGACCAGGCGCTGGATATCGTGCTGCGCACCAAGGGCCTGGATAAGCGCCAGGAAGGCAACGTCATCATTGTGGCGCCGGCCGACGAGCTGGCGGCGCGCGAGAAGGCCGATCTGTCCGCCAAGAAGGACATCCAGGCACTCGAGCCGGTGCACTCGGAATATCTGCAGGTCAACTACGCCAAGGCGGCGGATATCGCCGTGCTGCTCAAGGGCACGACCGGCGGTGGCACCACCAATTCAGTACTGTCCGCGCGCGGTAACGTGTCCGTGGACGATCGCACCAACACCCTGCTGCTGCAGGACACGGCCGATCGGCTCGCCGACGTGCGCCGCCTGGTGACCACACTCGACATACCGGTCAAGCAGGTGCTGATCGAGTCGCGCATCGTGATCGTCACCAATGATTTCGAGCGTGACCTGGGTGCGCGCTTTGGCGTGACCGCCACGCGCGCCAATGGCACCAACGGACTGTATGAAACCACCGGCACGGCAGCCGGCACCGACACCGGCATCAGCTCGGCGCTGAGCAACCTGTCGACCAACGGCACCGTGTACCCGGTCGCTATCCCGACCGGTGCCACCGCGACCAATCGCTACAACGTCAATCTGCCGGTCGCCACTCCGGCCGGCAGCATCGCGCTCGGCATTCTCGGCTCCGACTTCCTGGTGGACCTGGAGTTGTCGGCGGCGCAGGTCGAAAACCGTGGCACGGTGGTCGCCTCGCCGCGCGTGATCACCGCCAACCAGAAGGAGGCGTCGATCGAGCAGGGCGTGGAAATTCCATACCAGCAGTCTGCTTCCAGCGGCGCGACCACGATTGCCTTCAAGAAAGCGGTGTTGTCGCTCAAGGTCAAGCCGCTGATCACGCCCGACAACCGCATCATCCTCGACCTCACGGTGTCCGACGATAGCGTCGGGCAGGTGGTGGTGGCTTCCGGCGGTGTCAACGTGCCGTCAATCAATACGCGCACCATCGAGACCCAGGTGGTGCTCGGCGACGGCCAGACCGTGGTGCTCGGCGGTATTCTCGAGACCACGCAGAGCCTGCAGTCGACGGCGGTGCCGTGGCTGGGCGAGATTCCGGTTTTGGGAAATCTGTTCAAGCAGACCACCCGAATCAATGACAAGGATGAGCTGCTGATTTTCATCACGCCGAAGATTCTGCGAGAAGGGGTCAGCGTCAATTGATCGACTGCCGGGGAAGCAGGCGCGAACACACAGACCGGACAGTTCAGGTGAATACGATGCGAAAACTCGGATGGATCCTCATAGCGGCGGCATTGGTCGCGGCGGCCGGTTGCGGCGGCAACGGCACCAGCTCGTTTGCCACTCTCTCCTCGAGCAGCAGCAGCAGCAGCAGCAGCAGCGGCACCACTGCCACCGTCGCGGCAATCTCTGTGGTGACGAGTCTGCCCCAGATTCCGTCCAACAACTCGGCTAGCGCCACGATTACCGCTTTCGTACGCGATGCGGACAATAATTTTCTGACCGGAATCCCGGTCGTTTTCAGCTCGACATCCGGCGGGCTGGCAGTCACGACCGCGGTGACCAACGCCAGCGGCCAGGCAACGGCGATGCTGAATACGGCGGGTGACCCGAGCAATCGAACCATCACGGTCACGGCTACTGCGGGCACGATGTCGGCATCGGTGCCGATCGGAGTGGTCGGCACGACCGTGGCGATCAGCGGCCCGACCAGCCTGATCTTGGGTGCCACCGGCACCTACACCGTGTCGGTGACCGACTCGGCCGGCGCGCCGATTCCGGGCGAGTCAGTGGCGGTTGCATCGGCCGCCGGCAACACACTCAGCGCGGCAGCTGTGACCACGAACGCCAGCGGCAATGCGACTGTTGTCCTGACCGGATCGAAAGCCGGCGCCGACACCGTGAGTGCGACCGCGCTCGGGGAAACCGCGCAGACCTCGGTCTCGGTCAGCAATCAGAGCTTCGCCTTCACCGTGCCCACGGCCAACTCATACATTGCCCTGACGGCCCCCCAGACTGTCACCCTGGTGTGGGCGACCGCCGGTGCCCCGCAGGCGGGCCAGGTCATCACCTTTTCGACCACGCGTGGCACGTTCAATGGCAGCGCCACAGCCACCACGGCTAACGCTACGACCGACGGCACCGGCACCGCGTCGGTGACGATCGCGGCTTCGACCGCTGGCCCGGCGATCATCACGGCGTCGGCCACCGGTGTATCGGCACAGTTGCCGGTAACCTTCGTGGCGACCGATCCGGTGGCGATCGATCTGCAGGCCAGTCCGGCCACCGTAGAAACCTCGGGGCAGAGCACGATCACCGCGATCGTCCGCGATGCCAGCAACAATCTGGTGGAAGGTCAGACGGTTTCCTTCCAGTTGACCGATGTTACCGGCGGATCGCTGTCGGTCGGATCGGCCATCACCGACGTGCAAGGCAAGGCACAGACGGTCTATACGGCGAGCACCACCTCAAGTGCCACCAATGGCGTGACGATCACGGCGACCATTCCCGCGGTGCCCGCGGTAGCGGCCGCTACCGCCAAGCTGACCGTCGGCGGTCAGACGGTGTTCCTGTCCCTGGGTACCGGTGAGCTGATCGGCGAAAACGCCAACAAGACGCAGTTCATTCTGCCGTTCATTGTTCAGGCCCAGGATGCAGCCGGCAATGCCGTCAATGGCGTGAACATCACGCTCGATGTGCGTTCTCTGGAGTACGGCAAGGGCGGATACGTGATTTTTAACTCCGCCTGGGTACAGACCAGCGTCCCGGGAGGTGGCCCGTATACCATGCAGCCGCCCGGAATCACCGTCTGCCCGACTGAAGACCTCAACAACAACGGCATTCTGGCTCCGGGCGAGGACTTCAACCACAATGGCAAGTTGGATCCGGGCAATATAGCCTCCGTTACTCCAGGGACTGTCACGACGGGCCCTACCCAGGTAACGATTGGCAGCACCACCACGACAGTCAATGGCTCCGCCGCGTTGACCGTCAGCTATCCGGAAGACCATGCGCTGTGGGTGCAGGTATTGATGACGGCCACAGCGACGGTGTCGGGTACCGAGACCTCCACCACGTCAACATTCTGGCTGCCGATCCTGTCCACGTACCTCAGCACCACGACGAGCACACCGCCGGGAATCATCAGTCCCTATGGCGACGATGCAGCTGGCACTGATGATCTCATGGACACGTTTACGGCGGGCATGGGGGGTTGCGCCAATCCGAACTGAGGGCGTGTGCGTCGGTAGCGTGAACCGGGAGCGGGCCGCCGTAGCGATGACCGGCTAGCGGCTCACGTCAAGCTGACTCGGGCGAATCACTAGCGCTGGTTCATCTTCGCGCCCGTAACCGCCTATGCGCATTCTACTGGTCGAGGATGACGAACTGGTCGCAGACGCGGTCATTCGCGGTCTGTCATCGGCCGGGTTCACGGTGGATCATGCCGGCAGTGCCGAGTTGGCGCGCAGCGCGGTCGCGGCCGAGCACTTTGATCTCGCGGTGGTGGATATCGGCCTGCCCGGGGCCGACGGCCTGACACTGCTCGCCCGCCTGCGCACTGCGGGCAACGCCATGCCGGTCCTGGTGCTCACCGCGCGCTATGCGCTGCAGGAGAAAATCCGCGCCTTCGATCTGGGCGCCGATGATTTCCTGATGAAACCATTCGAACAGGCCGAGCTTGCGGCCCGCTGCCGGGCGCTGATTCGCCGCGCCGGTCTGGTGCCCAGTGGTGCGCTCAAGCTCGGGCGTCTGCAGATTGATCTGCTCGGGCATCAGCTGCAGATCGACGCCATTCCGGTCGAATTAACCAAACGCGAGTGGCTGGTGCTCGAGAGCCTGGCGCACAACGTCGGGCGCGTCGTGACCAAGGAGCGGCTGCTGCAGGCGCTGGCGGGCTGGGAGCAGGATCTGACCGCCAACGCCGTGGAAACCCACGTCTCGCGGCTGCGGGCGAAACTGGGCGACGCGGCTGTGATTCGCACCGTGCGCGGGCTGGGATACCGGCTGGATGAGATGACCGGACGCGCTCCATGATGACCATTCGGCAGCGGCTGCTGCTGCTGCTGCTGCCGGCGCTCGTCATCCTGATGCTGCTCGGTGGCCTGGCCGACTACTGGATCGCCGTCGCCACCACCCGCAACGCCTACGACCAGGCCCTGGCCAGCGTCGCCGTGGCTGCGGCCGCGTCCCTGCGTACCGACGACGGCAAGCTGCAGATCGGCGCGGCGCAGCGCGCCGCAGTCACCGGGCGTGCCGATTCAGACGGCAGCACGCTGTACTCGGTGACCGGCCCGGGAGGCGAGCTGATCGCCGGTACCGCGCAGTTGCCCGCCGCATTGCCGGTCAGCGGCGCGCGCGGCGACAGCGTGTCGTTTCGCGATGCCGACTTCCAGGGCCTGAAGCTGCGGGTCGCGAGCCTGCGCACCAGGACCGATGCCGGGCCGGTCACCGTCACCGTGGCCGAAACGCTGCAGCGGCGCGCCAGCACGCAACGCGTGATGCTGCTGGGGAAACTGCTGGTGGATTTTGCCGAGCTCGATGTGACGCTGCTGCTGATATGGATCGGTGTCTATTTTGGGCTGCGGCCCCTGTCCCGGCTGCGCGAGCGGGTCGATGAACAGTCCACCGCCACGCTGCAGCGCTTCAATGAGGCCGACGCCCCCGGAGAACTGCGGCCGCTGATCCTGGCGCTGAATCATCTGCTGGAGTTGCGGCATGACGCGGCGCTGTCGCAACGGCGCTTCGTGGCCGATGCCGCGCATCAGATGCGCACGCCGGTGACCGGATTGCTGGCACAGCTGGAGCTGCTGCTGCAGGCGCCGGCGGCGGTGGCGGTGAAAGGGGAGCTGACCACCATCAATCGCAGCGTGCAGCAACTTGCCCATACGGCCAACCAGCTGCTGGCCCTGGCCAGGGCGGAACCGGTGTCCGCGGTGGGCGAGAGCTTCAAGCCGGTGGCGCTGCGGCCGCTGGTGGAGCAGCTGGTGGAACGCAATATCGATCGAGCCGTGAGCGCTGGCCTGGACCTGGGCGCCGACGCGCAGGCCGCGCAGGTGACCGGCGATGCCTGGCTGCTGGAGGATCTGCTGGGCAACCTGATCGACAATGCGCTCAAATACACACCACGTGGCGGCCACGTCACGGTACGAAGCGGAGTCGAACATGGCCAGCCGTTTCTTGAAGTTGAGGATGACGGACCAGGCATTGCCGAGTCGGAACGACTGCGCGTGCGCGAGCGTTTCTACCGCCTGCCGGGCTCGCCCGGGACCGGTTGCGGGCTGGGCCTGGCGATCGTCGATGAGATCGCGCGGGCGCACCACGCGAGCTTCAGTATCGGACTGCCGTCACAGGGTGGCGGAACGCGCATGCACATCCGATTTCCAGCCGCGACATAAGGGGCAACATTGTGTGAAACAGCCCGCAGTTCTCGCCGTAACCAGCCATGGGGCGCCGATAGTCAGCCTGGCGCAAGCTTGCCTCGCTAGGCTCACGACCATGGAAATCGCGCTTAAAGTGCATCCAAGCGAGCAGCGTAGCTCGGGCTTCACCATGCTGGAGCTGGTGATCGTCATCGCCATCGTTGGCGTTCTGATTGCGTTAGGCGTGCCCTCGTTCAAATACGTGACTACTGCCAATCGCATCGCCTCCGAAGTCAACGGGCTGATGGGAGACATGCAGTTCGCGCGCGCGGAGGCCATCAAGGAGGGCCAGACGGTGGTGGTGTGCGTATCCAGCAACGGTACCAGCTGCACCAACAGCCCCTGGAACAATGGCTGGATCGTGTGCTCCGATCCGGCCAATGACAGCAGCTGTGACGCCGGCGTGCCTATCTACCGGGTGCAGAAGCCGTTCACCAGCACCGATACCTTCGTCGCCGGCGGCAATACCGACGTGTTGACCTTCAACCGCGATGGATTTGCCGTCGGCCTCGCCGGCGCGGTCACGATCGCCCTGCACAACGCACCGGTCGCGGTCACGGCGTACACGCGTTGTCTTGCGATCAGCGCCGTCGGCACCTTGGTCGTTCAGGCTTCCGGCACGGGAGCCTGCCTGTGATCGGCCGCGCACATGTTGCAACTGGCGCTGCGCGGCGTGCTACGGCTGGCTTCAGTCTGGTCGAGGTGCTGGTGGCGCTGATCGTCATTTCGATCGGGCTGCTCGGCATCGCGAAACTGCAGGCCGTCGCGCTCTCCAGTACCAGCACTGGCGGCAAGCGCGCGCTCGCGGCCATCCAGGCCGCAAGTCTCGCCTCCTCGATGCATGCCGACCGCGCCTACTGGTGTCTGGCGGCGACTCTGGGGTGTCTGGGCCCGGCCCCGGCGACCGCCACAGTCACCGGCGCTACCGTCTCCAGTCCCAGCGATGCCAACCTGACTTCCGGAGTGGACTGCTGGAACAACCGACCGTGCACGGCGGTGCAGATGGCATCCTACGATCTGACCAACTGGGCGCTGTCGGCGCAGAGCATGTTGCCGAGCTATGTGGCGACGATTTTATGCCCGCTACCGCCCGCGAATTATCCGCTGACCTGCACCATTACCCTCACCTGGACCGAAAACACCGTGGCCGCGAATGCCCAGGGTAACCAGGGAGCCGGAGTCGCGGCCTTCCAGACGCCCACTTACATCCTGTACGTGCAGCCATGAACAGATCCGCACCCATTGTCCGGCACGGCCGTGCTCGCTCGGGCGGCTTCACGCTGGTTGAACTATTGATCGCGATCGCGCTGGCAATTTTCCTGATCGGTGGCGTATTGAAGATCGTGCAAGACACGCGCCGGGCCAGCAGCTCCCAGGGTCAGGCGACGCAGCTGCAGGACAACGTACGGCTGGCGATGACCGTGATGACCGATGTGATTGAAACGGCCGGGTACTATACGACCCCGCAGCAGTCGGACACGGCTCAGGCATTCCCGGCTATCGCACCTTTTGTAGCCGGGCAGACCATGAGCGGCACCGGCGCCTTCGGAGCGGCCGCCCCCGGCGACACGGTCTCGGTCCAGTATCAGACCGCGACCGGCGATGGCATTCTCAACTGCGGCGGTACCTCAAATGTCACCGGCGCGAACGAATACTTCATCAATGCGTTCAGCGTAGACGCTCTGGGCAATCTGAATTGCACCCTGACCTCGGCGGCCGGCGTCCAGGTCATACAGCTGATCCAGGCCGTGCCCACCGGTCCCAACCAGCTGAAGGTACTGAATCTGCAGATCCTGTATGGCGTGCAGACCAATACCGCCGCCAGCAATGGCAGCGCCGACAGCTACATGGATGCAACGCAGGTGGCGGCGACGTTCATCAACACCCTGCCGGCGTGGAACTACGTGGTGTCGGTGCGCATTACACTCAGCTTTAACAATCCTGTGGCCGGGCAACCGCCGCTGCAGTTCACCCGCATTATTCCCGTCATGAGCAAAATGGGCGTCGTTACGTGATCTGGTGGCAATACATGATTGATATACGCAGACACTCGAGGACTGGCAACACTGGCTCGAAGCAGCGCGGCATGGTGCTGATTTCCAGCCTGCTGCTGTTGATGGTCGTGACCATCTTCGCGATCAGCATGTTCCGCAGTTTCGGCGTCGAGGAGAAAATCGCCGGTAACACGCGCGACAAGGAGCGCGCGCGGGCGTCAGCGATGACCGCGTTGCAGTATGCCGAGTGGTGGATCACGCAGGGCAATTGGGCTAATGCCAGCACCTGCGCGCCAGCGTTATTGGTAGCCCCGGCCCAGGGCCAGATTTGCCTGCCGGCGCAGCTTCCCAACATCACCAACACCGCGGCCTTGAACGCGGCGGTGGTGAATGTCTCCACCGTGCCCTGGCTCAGCGGCGCCCAGGAGATCGGCACGCAATATACGCCGCCCGGCATGAACGTGACCAATGCCGCGGCTCCCGACTACTACTTCGGGCCGCCGCGATTTTATATCTCCTTTATCAATCAATTTCATTACTACGAGTATTGCGGCAACCTCTATCAGGTCGACGCGTGGGGTTACGGCGGCAGCCCTAACACCGTGGCGGTCGTCGAGAGTACGTTCGAGATCCACTGGCTTGCCTGCTAACGGCGACAATTCTTGAGGCTTACTATGAACACCAGACATTCGGTCAGGATTTGGGCTACGGCACTGGCCGCCCTGACTCCGTTGGCGGCATGGGCGCAGCTCACCGTCACCGACAATTTCACCAGTGGATCATCCTCGAACAACTGGAAGTCGTTCAACGGCGCCTGCCTGACAGCGGGCAATAACACAGGGAATATCCCGGCGTGCTTTGGCCTGGCTTACTACGGTGGCGAACAACTGGTGGGCGGCACCACCGGACTACTGCCCGATCCGGCAGGCAGCGGTGCGCTGCGCTTCACCAACGGCTCGCCCGGCGGTTATGGCCAGAATGGCGCCATCGTTTCCAACTTCACCTTTCCGACCGGGTCTGGCCTGCACGTCACGTTTACCACGGTGACGTACCGCGGCGACTCCGGCGGTGCTGGCGGAGACGGCGCGGACGGCATCAGCTTCTATCTCATGGACGGTGCCCAGCCTCCCGGAATCGGCGCCTGGGGCGGCAGCCTTGCGTACACCTGCTCGAACAGCAATACGCCGCACGATGGGCTCATTGGCGGCTATCTTGGTCTCGGTATCGATGAGTTCGGGAATTTCCTCAACGGCGCCGCGCTGATGCCCGGCTATGCCGGCACCAACACGGCGACCGGCGATAACACCGCGCTGGGATACGGCTATCATCCCGGCCGCATCGGCATGCGCGGCGCGGGCAGCGTGGCCTTCACCGCCCTCAATACCCTCAATTCCGCCTATTACCCGGCCACGCTGTCGGCGGCCAATCAACAGGCGGCGGTGCAGAACACCTGCAGCTCGGGGTTCCTGTGGAACTACTCGAACCCCTCCAATCCGGTGCAGACGGCGACGGCTGTGCCCGATTACGCGCCCCTTCCCAATGCCTACAAGGAGATGCCAACCGGTTTTCAGATTGCCAATGAGAGTGCGATGACGCGCGGCGCTGCGACTCCAATCACTTACGATTTGAGGATCACTCCGACCGGTCTGCTGAGCCTTGCCTATAGCTACAACGGCGGCGCATTTCAGTCGGTGATCGCCAACCAGCTGATCACCGCCTCCAACGGGCCGCAGCCGGCCACGTTCCGCTTCGGATTTGCCGGCTCGACCGGCGGTGATACCAATATTCACGAGATCCTGTGCTTCAGGGCGGTGCCCTTTGAGCAGTCCGCGAGCTCGGCCGGACTCAATCAACAGCAGGCGTCGCAGGTGCAGACCGGCACGCAGGTTTATCTGGCGTTCTTCAATCCGAGCAATTGGTCTGGAGACCTGACGTCGCAGAGCGTGCTCTATAACTCAGCCACCCAGGCCGTGAGTATCAGTGCCATCGCCAACTGGTCTGCATCCTGCGTGCTGACCGGCGTTCCGGCCGCACAGACCTGCGCCGCCACCGGCGTCAGCGGCGCCACCGCGGCCGAGGCCCCGACCGCTCGCAACATCGTGACCTGGAATGGCACCAGGGGCATTCCGTTCGAGTGGAGCAATCTCACCGCCGCCCAACAGGCCGCGCTCGACACCGGCGACGCTGGTCCGATCAACGCCAACCGCCTGAACTTTCTGCGCGGGGATCGTACCAACGAACAAAATACCAGCGGCGGTGGCCTGTTCCGGGCGCGCGCCAGCGTACTGGGCGACATCGTCGACTCCAGCCCGACGCCGGTGGGACCGCCGTCTTCGCTCTACCCTGCCTCGTGGCGTGACTTCCTGATCTCCAGCCCGAGCTTGCCGGAAAACGCCGGTCAGAGTTATCCGAGCTTCGCCGTGCTCAACGAGGGGCGCCTGAACATGGTCTATGTGGGCGCCAATGACGGGCTGTTGCATGCCTTCAGGTCCGGCTCTTTCAGCAACGGCACTTTTGTGAATAACGCCGGCACACCCAACGACGGTCACGAAATGCTGGCGTACATGCCGGGCGCGGTGATCCAGAGCGCGGCCGCGGGCACCGGCGGCTGTGCCAGTATCAACGCCACCGGCACGGTGGTGGAGAATATCCACGGAGCCTCCCCGGCCATCGGCGCGAATGCCGCGTGTGTGCAATCGGCCCTCGACTACTCCAATATCCAGTACGGTCATAATTTCTATGTCGACGGCACGCCAGGCACTGGCGATCTGTTCTTCGCCGGCGTCTGGCACACCTGGCTCGTGGGCGGGCTGGGAGCGGGCGGCGCCGGGGTCTACGCGCTCGACATCACCAATCCGAACAGCGGATTCACCGAGGGCAATGCCTCGAACCTGGTCGTGGGCGAGTGGACCTCCGCGACGCTGGCCTGCACCAACGTCGCCGGCTGTGGCGCGAATCTCGGCAGCACCTTCGGTACGCCGCAGATAAAGCGCTTCCACAACGGCATGTGGGGCGTGGTGTTCGGCAATGGCTTCGGCAGCACCAGCGGGGATGCCGGCGTCTACATCATGACGGTCGATCCAACCAGCGGGGCGAAGACGTTCTACTACCTGAGCGCCGGCCAGGCGGGCAAGGCTGATGGTATTGCCTACGCGTCGGCGGCCGACCTCGATGGTGACAACATCGTGGACTATATCTACGCCGGCGACCTGCTCGGCAACGTGTGGCGCTTCGATGTGACCAGCAGTAATCCCACGCAATGGGCGCTGTCCTCGACCACCCCGCTGTTCACCACTCCTGCAGGACAGCCCATCACGAGCCAGGTGATTACGGTCGTGCTCGCGGAGACGACTTCGCTGCCGCGACTGCTGGTGGAATTTGGAACCGGCCGGCAGATTCCGACCACCAATTCCTCACCGACCACCTACGCTACAGGCACCCAGGCCCTGTACGGCATCTGGGACTGGAACATGGGCAGCTGGAATGCGAAATCGTCGTCACCGTTCGCTACCCTGCCGGCACCGCAGTCAGTCACGCTTGCGACTCTTGAGCCGCAGACCGTGCTGGGAGTCTATACGTCCGCGACTACGGGCAATCAGTACCGCACCATCAGCAGCAATCCGGTGTGCTGGAGCGGTAGCGCTTCGTGCGCCGGCAGCAGCAACAATCAGTTCGGCTGGGACCTCACGCTGCCCGGAACCAACGAGCAGGTGATTTACAACCCGACGCTGCAACTCGGCGTGTTCCTCGTGAATACCACGATCCCGCCGGTCGTCACCCCGTTCCAGTGCACGACAACAGTGGCCTCAGGGTGGACCTTTGGCATATCGCCGGACAATGGCGGCACCTTCTCGCAGTCAACCTTCGGCGACTCGGTGAACTCATTCAACACCTACAACAATCAGGTCGTGGGCGCGGAAAGTACCAACGGATCGGGCAGCACGTCGGTGGTGCTCGCCGGAGGACACACCTTCCTGGTCATGCAGACCACCGCCCCGTCGGGGACCAATACCAGCAGCGGCAGCAGCAGCGGCAGTAGCAGCAGCGGTGGCAGCGGCACCGCCGGCTTTGGTGGTCCGTTTAACATTCCTAATCCCCATAGCAATCGTGCCACCTGGGTTGAGCGACGTTGACAGGTGATCCTATGAAACTCAGACAATTCGCAGCCGTCGTTAGGCCGCATTCCGGCTTCACCCTGATCGAGCTCATGATCACGCTGGGGATCGCGGCGATCCTGGCAGCCATCGCGATACCGATGTACCAGAAACAGGTGCAGCAGTCGCGCCGCACCGATGCCCGCACGGCGGTGCTGGACCTTGCCGGTCGAGAGGAGCGCTACCTGAGCGTCTCGGCGAGCTACACCGACGTGCCGGCCAACCTGGGCTATGCACCGGCCGGGTCCGGGAACACATTTCCAGTTGTGGTTGGCAGCGGCTATTACCAGCTCACCGTTACGGTCCCCGCAGTGGTCGCACCCAATCCACCGACTTACGTCGTCTCGTCGGTCCCGGTTGCCGGCTCACCGCAGCTCAAAGACCTGCAATGCCAGTACTTCAGCGTCGACAACACCGGCAAGCAGTTCTCGTCTGCCACTGGCGCCGGCGGCGCCGATACCTCGTCAACCTGCTGGCAGTGAGCTGCGACGGCGGCGCGTGACCGCCACCCACGGGCCCTATATGATGCAGTGCTCGACACGCGAAGCACGGCATGCTCGGCAAGCACAGTATCTTTCTCATCGGTCCGATGGGCTCGGGCAAGACCGCGGTGGCCAAATGCCTGGCGCGGTTGCTCGACTATCCGTTCTACGATAGCGATCACGAGATCGAGCAGCGTAGCGGCGCCGACATTTCGTTGATTTTCGAGCGTGAGGGTGAAGCCGGCTTCCGCCGCCGCGAGCGCGACATCATCGCCGAGCTCACCGCCCGCCAGCGCATCGTGCTCGCCACGGGCGGTGGAGCGATCCTGGACTCCGACAACCGGCACGACCTCGCCAGCCGCGGCTGGGTGGTCTATCTCGAGACCTCGATCGAGCAGCAGGCCGAGCGTGCCGGGCGCACGCGACATCGGCCGCTGCTGCAGGGTGGGGATCCGAAGGCGCGACTCGAGGAGCTGATGCGCGCGCGCGAACCGCTGTATCGGGAGATTGCCGATCTGCACGCGTCGACCGACCGGCGCCGCGTACGCTCGGTCGCCGAACACATTGTCCAGCAATACAAGGCGTCTCTGCGACAGCCGGCGGCGAGCGCGAACGGCTGAGCCGGGCTCGGTCGCGGGCCGGCGGCGCTATACTCGCAGTGATGCAGACACTCACAGTCAGCCTGGGCGAGCGCTCCTACCCGATCCAGATCGGCCCGGGGCTGCTGCGCTCGCGCGAGCTGCTGGCGGCGCACACGTCGGGCCGCGACGCGGTGCTGATCAGCAACACCGTGGTTGCGCCGTTGTACGCCGAGAGGCTAAAGCACAGTCTGCAAGGGCAACGCGTGGTGGAAGTGATTCTGCCCGATGGCGAGCAGTACAAGACGCTGGACAGTGCAAGCCGCGTTTTCGACGTCATGATCGCCAATCGCATCGGGCGCGATGCCATGGTGCTGGCGCTGGGCGGCGGTGTCATTGGCGATCTGGCGGGCTTCGTTGCCGCCTGCTATCAGCGCGGCGTCGATCTGATTCAGATTCCGACCACGCTGCTGGCGTACGTGGACTCGTCCGTGGGCGGCAAGACCGCCGTCAATCACCCGGGCGGCAAGAACATGATCGGCGCGTTTCATCAGCCGCGCGCGGTGATCGCCGACACCGACCTGCTGCAGACGCTGCCGGACCGCGAGCTGCGCGCCGGACTGGCCGAGGTCATCAAGTACGGCCTGATCTGCGACCCGGCGTTGTTCGACTGGATCGAGACCAACATCGATGCGCTGCTGGCCCGTTCCTCCGATGCCCTGGGTCACGCGATCTACCGCTCCTGCCAGATCAAGGCCCAGATCGTCGCCCGCGACGAGCGCGAACAGGGCGAGCGCGCGCTGCTGAATCTGGGCCATACCTTTGGCCATGCCATCGAATCCGCGACCGGCTATGTGGACTGGCAGCACGGCGAAGCGGTCGGCGCCGGCATGCTGATGGCGGCGGAAATGTCACAGCGCCTCGGCAATCTCGATTCATCGGTGGTGGCGCGGCTGCGTGCTTTACTAGAGCGTGCCGGCCTGCCGGTGGCTGCGCCGCGCATTGGCGCGGCGCGTGCGTTTGACTACATGCGCGTGGACAAGAAGGTCCACGCCGGCCGCGTGCGGCTGGTGCTGCTCAAAGGGCTCGGAAGGGCGATCGTGACCAGCGATTATCCCGACGCCGCGCTGCGCGACACGCTGGCGGCGCATTTCGGATGAGTGATGCCGGCCTGGCCGTATACGCCGCGGACGATACGCGCAGCCGCGGTCGCCGCTACGCCGAGCCGCCGCCGCAGTACCGCAGTGAATTCCAGCGCGACCGTGATCGCATCATCCACTCCAATGCCTTTCGGCGCCTGGCCTACAAGACCCAGGTGTTCGTCAATCACGAAGGTGACCTGTTCCGCACCCGGGTGACCCACTCGATCGAAGTGGCGCAGATCGGCCGCTCCATCGCGCGCGCGCTGGCGCTGAACGAAACGCTCGCCGAAGCCATCTCGCTGGCCCACGATCTTGGCCACACGCCCTTCGGTCACGCCGGTCAGGACGCCCTCAACGAATGCATGCGCGACTACGGCGGCTTCGAGCACAACCTGCAGTCATTGCGCACGGTGGATGAGCTGGAAGAGCGCTATGCGCTGTTCCCGGGCCTGAATCTGACCTTCGAATGCCGCGAAGGGATTCTCAAGCATTGCGCCGTGTCGAAGGCGCGCGAGCTCGGGGAACTGGGCGAACGCTTTCTGCGGCGGCAACAACCCGGGCTGGAGGCGCAACTGGCGAATCTCGCCGACGAGATCGCCTACAACAATCACGACGTCGACGATGGCATCCGCGCCGGCCTGATCACATTGGAGGAAGTCGCCCAGCTGCCGCTGGTGCAGCGCCAGTTCGACGAGGTCATGCGGTTGTACCCGGATCTTACCGGCCGGCGACGGGTACACGAGACGGTACGGCGCATGGTCAATGAAATCGTGATCGACGTGATCGAGTCGAGCCTGGCGCGGATTCGGGCCGCGCAGCCGCAGGACATCGATGCCGTGCGATCACGCACCGAGCCGCTAATGGGCATGAGTGAGGGCATGCGAGCGCAGCACCTGGAGCTCAAGCAGTTTCTGCGCGAACAGGTGTACCGCCACCAGCGCGTGCTGCGTATGACGACCAAGGCCAAGCGCGTCGTGAGCGCCCTGTTCACCGCTTTCATGGACGAGATCAAGCTCATGCCGGCGGAACATCGCGACACGGCGCTGCGCGCCGAGCAGCGCGACGGCGTTGGCGGCCGCGCCCGCATCGTCGCCGACTACATCGCCGGCATGACCGACCGCTATGCCATTCTGGAACATCAACGCCTGTTCGACCCGGCCGAGAGGACTTAAGGCGCGGGCGGCGCAACGGCGCAGCTGGTAGAATCCTGAATATGCGCACCGAAATAGCACCGCATGAGCGCCTGATCGTGGCGCTGGACGTGGACAGCCACGCCGAGGCGCTGCAGCTGGTCAGCGAGCTGGGCGACGACGTCTGCTTCTACAAGGTCGGGCTGCAGCTGTTCATGGCGGGCGGCTTGACGATCGTCAAGCGCATCGTTGAGCAGGGAAAGAAAGTCTTCCTGGATCTGAAGATCGACGATACGCCGCGCACGGTGCAGGAGGCGGTGCGCAACAGCGCCATCGATGGAGTCGAGTTGTTCACCTTGCAGGGCAACGCCGCCACCGCACGCGCCGCGGTCGCGGGCCGGGCTCAGCGCTCGTCGCCCAAATTCCTGCAGGTGACTTATCTGTCCAGCTGGGACAGCACCGATCTGCTCGAGCATCTGAACATCGGGCCCGGAGCGGACAAGCTTTCAATCGACGACCAGGTGGTCAGCCGCGCCAGACGCATTCTCGAGTCCGGCTGTGATGGCGTCATTGCATCGGGTACCTCGGTGAGCCGGCTGCGGCGCGAATATCCCAAGCTGCTGATCGTGACGCCCGGGATTCGGCTCGCCGGCAGCGGCAGCGATGACCACAAGAGATCGATGACGCCGGTGGAAGCGATCCGGGCAGGGGCAGATTATCTGGTGGTCGGGCGTCCCATCCGCTCGTCGGACGACCCGCAGGCAGCCGCGCGCAAAATCCAGGAACAGATCGAACAGGCGCTACGCAGCAAGGCAGCCTGACGGCGCGATGGTGACTCATTAGACCGCCGATGTGGGCAGCGGCTCAACATTGTCGCCCCGCTGCAGTCGATCCTTCATACCCTCGTAGTTAGCGACGCGCGCCGCCTCGTCCAGCATTGCGGCGGCCTCTTTCAGGCGCAGGTTGACGAATCTCGGTTCGATCAGACCCGCATCGCGCATCGCGGCCAGGCGCGATGTCAGTGACTGCTTCTTCAGCATGTGCGATCCCTGGGCAAGCTCCAGGCCGGCATAGTCGAGATCCTCGGTGATCGTGATGGCCCCATCGCGGATCGCCGCCTTGAGCAGGCGCTCACCGCGTTTGGTGCGTGCGATGAAGCCGTTGAAACCCAGGCCCTCGTTATCCGGTTTGCCACCGGGCCACACGTCCGCCACGGTCACGTCGGCCAGATCGCCGAGCGAGTCCGGGCAGATCTTGCAGCGAAATTGCAGCTGCCAGCGGTTTTCGTCTTCCCACATCTCGTTATAACTGAAGGAGTGAACTGCGCCGGCATGCGACTTGATGACCATCGGGCCCGGGCAACCATCGCCGCGATAACGCAGGTGCGAAACGTCGCTCTCGGTCAAGCCGATCTTCCGAACGTAGTCCATGGTCTTGCCGAATTCGGACACGCCACCGCAATAGAAATTCAACGTGTATCGCAGCAACTGATCGACGCGCGGATCGATCGTGGCGTAGTTTCGGATCGCCGAGATGTCGCAGGCCTTGCCGATGAAGGCGAAAGGCTGGCCGCGGTCGAGCACCGACCTGAAATCGATCAATGGCGCCGCCGGCCCGTAGCGCGAACCCGAGGCCTCGATCACCTGGGCCGCATCGAAGCTCAGGTGCCGCACGGTGCGGGTCGGCTGCTGCTTCGACGCGGCGACATGCAGAATGAAATCGACTTCCCTGGTCTTGAGCAGGTACAGCGCCAGCGCCGACAGGGCGCCGCCGGACGATGCATGGAAGCGCACCTCCGGGTCGCCTGCATGTCCGGTTCCCATCCAGCGGGTCGGCCCCCAGATCGGATGCACCTCCGGTGGGTCCTCGTTGGCCTCAATCGAAGTTTCGTGGACATAGCCCTCGACGTGCAGGCCGGGACAGACCGCATTGATCAGGCGCAATGTCGGCTCGGACACGGTGCCGATGACGGCCGGGCGCTCTCCGCCTTCCGCATTCATCGTCATGCGGACGTTGGTCGGGCCGGCGATGCTCTGACACAGGCCACAGCCAATGCACATGCCCTGCTCGACAATGGTTTCCAGCCGATGAACGTTGATGGGCAGATCAGTCATAGAGGGATTTCCTGAGGGACTATCGCGGCTGATTCTTCAGCGGATGCGGCTGTTTGTGGGCGTTGAGATGATGGTAGATGAGTGTCGACGAATATTCGCCGGCGATGACCGGCGGATACTTGGCGGGATTGCCGGGGCTCACGCAAGTCGGCAACGCCTCGATGACCGCATCGGCGTTGGCGGCGAAAAACGTGGGCAGCGAGTAGCGAATCCGACCCGATAGATTCGCCACCCGATGCGGCGTGGATGCGAACCTGCCGTTGGTCCAGCGCGCCATCAGATCGCCGATATTGACCACGAACGTGCCCGCAATGCGCGGCGCATCGATCCATTCGCCACGGCGATTCTTGACCTGCAGTGCCTGCACCTCATCCTGGCACAGGACCGTGAAACACTCGTGATCGGTGTGCGCGCCGGTGCCCAGTTGCGTTTCGTCGAACGGACCGGACTGGCTTGGATAATAGAGCATCCTGATCAGTGCCATCGGCTTGTCGGACATGGATGCGAAATAAGTCTCCGGCAGCTCCAGCGCCAGCGCGAAGGCGCTGAACAGCCGCCTGGCAAGCAACCTGATTTCGACACTGTACCGGGTCATTACCTCGTGAAAGCCGGGCAGATTGGCGGGCCATTGATTCCCGACCTTGCGCGGATCGCCCTCGAGCAACTCGGTGCCCGAGCGCGCATCCTCAGCTACGAAATCGAAAGCCTCGTGCAGATCTCCCTTGCCGACCAGTGGATTGGCATTCTCGTCACGCAGGCCGACGTAGCCGAGCATGTGTGATGACTTTTTGACGTGCAGCCTCATCTTGTCTTCGAGCGGCATGGCAAACAGTCGCTCAGTCTGGGCAAACATCGCCGCAATCAGATCCAGCGGTACGCCGTGATTGGCAATGTAGAAGAAACCGACATTGGTGCACGCGTTGCTTATTTCAGCCGCCACGTCCGCCTTCGATTGCGCGCCGCCATGCTGCATGGCGCCGAAATCGATCAGTGGCACGGCATGGAAGTCGCTGCGATTGTCTATCACGGATGTGAGTTGGTTCATCTGCGGCTCCTCCTGGCGCGGCCGGCGAATTGTGAACGATCAGGGGTGTAACTCAAATGACCACTCGTGCAGCGTCGATGCGCTCGCGCAATCCGGCGATGACCAGCGCCAGCAGCGTCACGACATAGGGTGCAGAGTCGGTGATCTGATTGGGCAGGCCCTCGCCCTGCAGGCGCAGCCCGAGCGCGTCCGACATGCCGAACAGGATACAGGCGGCCGCTACTGCGAGCGGCCGCGCCCGGCCCAGCATGACGGCCGCAACGGCAATCCATCCCCGCCCGGCAGTCATGTTCTCGCTGAATAATGTCAGGCTGCCGAGCGACAACTGCAGGCCGGCGAGCCCGCACAGGGCGCCACCGACCAGCGTGACGAGGATGCGGTAGCGTGTGGCCTTGGCGCCAAGGGTCACTGCGGCGTCGAATTGCTCACCGATACCGCGTATGCGCAGTCCCCACGGTGTCCGGCGAAGGAATATAGCCGCAAGGATAACCAGGGCCCAGGACAGATAGACCAGCGCGTTCTGTTGTCCGAGCGCGCGCCCCACAACGGGCAGCTGCGCCAGTATCGGAATATGCAGCCGTGGCAATGCGGCCATGGTCGAATCGCTGAAGGTACCGCTGACTCCGAACAGCGAGCGCAACAGGAACGACGTCAATCCTGCGGCAAGCAAGTTCAGGCTGATGCCGATGACGATGTCATTGCCGCGCAGGATGGCACTTCCAAATGCAAGCAGCGCCGAAAACAGCGTGCTGGCTACCACCGCCGCAATGACGCCGTCCGCAAGGCTGCCGGTGAAGTGGCTGCCGGCCACCGCCGCGAACGCACCCACCAGCATCTGCCCCTCGAGCGCGATATTGAACAGACCCACCCGCTCGGACAGTGTTCCCGCCAGCGCCGCCAGCAGCACGGGCGTGATCCCGAGCACCGCCTGATCGAAGAATGCGGCGTTGAGAAACGACCCAGTCATCGCCCACGTCTCCAGATCGCGCCGCGCATCGACAGGAACAGAATGATGATCGATTCCAGCACCATGGTCAGCACGCGCGGTATCTCGACCGAGCGCTCCATCGCGAAACCACCGGTCTGCAGTGCAGCGAAAAGCACCGCCGCGATGACCGTGCCCAACGGCTCGCCGCCCGCGAGAAGCGCCGCCAGCACGCCCGACCAGGTGTATTGCGGCGCGGTCAATGCACCGTCGGTGAAGCGGAACTGCGAGCCCAGGATCATGATCGCGCCGACCAGCCCGGCCAAGGCGCCGCTGACGAACATTAACCACGTCGTTTGCCGGTTCAGTGCTACGCCGCCATAGCGCGCAAATCGTTCATTCAGGCCACGCAGGCGCAACTCGTAGCCGACCGAACTTCTGCGGTCGAGAAACACGATCAGCACCGCAGCCAGGGCGATCAGCAGAAATCCCTGGTTGATCGGCGTGCCGGGGACCAGATGTGCCAGCCGCACGCCAGGGGGGATGCGGTATGTGGACGGCCAAGCTGTAATCGGATCCCGCAGCGGCGAGCGCACCAGCCAGCCGCACAACCCCTTGGCCGGATAGCTCAGCAGCCAGGTCGACAGCAGTAGGGGTACGTTGGCGAAGATCTCTCCCGCGGCCGCAAGTGCCGCATAGGCGCCTCCGATACCGGCCCCGATCAGCAGTGCCGCCAGCATGCGCACGATGTCGGGGGCAGGCAGATAAAGCGCGATGATGGCGGCCGCGCAACCGCCCAGCACCATCTGCCCGTCGGCCCCTAGATTGACGATGCCGGCACGCAGCGGGATGGCGGCGGCCAATGCCATCCCGGTCAGCGGCACGGCGCGCGCGATGGTCTCGAATATTTGCGGGCCTTCGACCGCGCCTTTGATCAGCTCGGTCAGCATCAGCAGAGGGCTTAGGCCCACCGCCTTGGCGATCAGGCCGCAGACGCCAAAGCCGAGGATCACTGCGGACAGCAATGGAACCAGGGAAATTGCGCGCCTGGTGATATGAGTCAGTGCGACCTCGGCACTCAGACTCATGATGCTTTCTGCTCGCCACCGGCCATGTACAGGCCAAGTATGGATTCATTGGCCTCGGCGCGATCGAGCGTTGCGATCACGCGTCCCTCGTACATCACCAGGATGCGGTCGGCGAGCGCCAGGATTTCCGACAGTTCGGCTGACACCAGCAGGATGGCATGTCCGCGGTCGCGCTCCCGCACCAGCTCGGAATGAATGAACTCGATCGCACCGACGTCGACTCCGCGCGTCGGCTGCTCGGCGATCAGCACCGGGGCGTCGTGCGCCAGTTCGCGCGCGATGACGATTTTCTGCAGATTACCGCCCGATAACGTTCCCACCCGCGTCATTTCGCTGGCGATCTTGATTTCGAATTTCCTGATCAGCGTGCGCGCCCAGGCCCGCATCTCCCTGATGCGCAGCAGGCCTCTGACTGCGATTGGCGGGCGGCGATGAAACCCAAATGCGAGGTTGTCGGTGGCGCTGGCGCCAGCGGCGCTTGCCGTACGGATGCGATCCTCAGCTATGTAGCTGACGCCCGCGGCGCGCCGTTCGGCAATCGATCGCCGCGTAATATCGCGCCCGTTGAGCACTATGTATCCGCCGGCACAAGGCCGCATTCCCATGATTGCCTCGACCAGCTCCGACTGGCCGTTACCCGCGACCCCGGCGATACCGAGTACTTCGCCGCCCCGCAGCGTGAATGACACCTCGTTGACCGCCCGCCGGTTCTGTCCGCCGACCACCAGCTGGTTCAGCTCCAGTCTGACGGCGCCGGGGTGCGGACCGGCAGGCGGAACATCGAGCGACAGGTTGCGCCCGGTCATTGCCCGCACGATTTGTGCCGGATTGGTTTGCGCGGTGACCAGACGCTCGGTCACCCGGCCGTCTCTCAATACGGTGATGCGGTCGCTGACCGCCATGGCTTCATTCAGTTTGTGCGTCACCAGCAGGATCGCGCAGCCGGCCGCGGCCAGGGTACGCAGCACCTTGAATAATCCTGCCACTTCCCCCGGTGTCAGCACTGCCGTCGGCTCGTCGAGGATCAGCACCCGCACATGCCGGTAAAGTGCCTTGAGGATCTCAAGTCGCTGCCGCACGCCGACCGGTAAGCTTCCCACCCGCGCCATCGGGTCGATCGGCAGGCCGTGACGTTCTGACAGCGCCGCCACCTGGCGCCGCGACTCGGCAGCATCGATGAACGGGCCACGCCGTGGTTCGCGCCCGTAGACCACATTTTCCCAAACGCTCAGCGATTCGAACAACTTGAACGACTGGTGCACCATGCCGATGCCATGATCGATGGCATCGATGGGCGACCGGAAAAAAACCGTTTTCCAGTCAATCCGGATATAGCCCTCGTCCGGCGATTGCAGGCCATAGAGAATCGCCATCAAGGTCGATTTACCGGCGCCGTTCTCACCCATCACGGCGTGAATTTCACCCTTGTTCACGTCCAGATTCACATGATCGTTCGCAAGCACCCCGGGATAGCGCTTCACGACGTCGATCATCTCCAGAAATGCCATGCGTGCGGGCCGCGCCGGATGCGGCGCTTAATGAATGACGCCGGCCGGATCGGCGACGACGATCTGACCGGCGATGATTTTGTCTCTCACCTCGGCAAGCCGCTTCAGCACCGCCGGATCGTTGGCGACGACGCATTTGCTGTCGGCAGCCCCGCTCTCCAGGCCGGTCAGGTTGACGGCGCCTTCCTTCAATCCGTACGAGACGGTGTTGGGCTGCGTGCCGGCGACGATACCTTCGATTGCCCGGATCATCACCAGATCGACGTGCCTGACGGCACTGTCGAGGATATGGCCCGGTGCGTCCGGGCATTCATTGACATCGAGTCCCGTGGCAAGAGCGCCGGGGCTGGTGGATACCATCTTGTAGATGCCGCCATTTCCCGCGGCGACCGTAGCCAGAATACGGTCGACGCCGTCTCCGAGCATCACCGCGGCCTGACTCTGCGCTCGCAGCGGGTCAGACCACGGATTATCACCGCCAATCCACAGTACCGGATGCACCTCGATGCCCGGACGCGCATAGCGCGCGCCGTCGGCGAAGGTATCGGTGAAGCGGTGGGCTTCCGGGTAGTCGACCGGGGCAATGGCGCCGACCTTGCCCGAATTCGAGCTCAGTCCGGCTTCCACGCCCGCGAGGAAACCGGCCTCGTAGGTGCGCAGCAACACGCAAAACGTGTTTCTGGACAACTTCGCGGCGCAATCCTCGAGCATCAGGAATTTCACCCGGGGATTGTCTTCGGCAAAATCCGGGACGATGTCGACGAATTCAGGCCCCGGCGCGACGATGATCGTGGCTCCGTAGTTGAGGGCTGCCCGGATGTTCTCGCTGCGCGTTTCCGGATCGCTGCTTTCAAAGACCGCAACCGTTGCGCCCACTTTGCGCGCGCCCGCCAGTGTCCCTTGCCGCGTCATGTTCAGATAGACGTCCACACCGAAGGGCAGCGGGGAGACGAGGATGACCTTTTCCGCCGCAGCGACAGGTGCCAGCACCGGTAGCAGCCAACTCAAAACCACGAGCGCCACCGCCGTGCGCATTCGACCGAATGCTCCTAGAATTTCATGGTTGCGTAGACACCGGCAGTCAGCGGTCGCAGCGTGTAGGCCTCCTCGACGAAATTGATCGAGGGTCGGGTGATGATCTTGGAACTGTTGAGCAGATTCTTGATGTAAAGACTGACCATCAGGTTGCCGCTGTTGATCCCGACACTGCCATTGAGCACTCCGTATCCGGGCTGATCGTACGCCGGATCGGTGAGGCTGAAGGAGCCATGCGATGCACCCACCAGATCGTAGTCCGTTCGGGCGAACGCCGTGCGCGTCGGGCCGATCGGCCAGTCATATTCAAACGCGGGGGTCGCACTCCATTGCGGAACGTTCAACAGCCACTGTCCGACGCCCGCCACGCCGCCATTGGGACTTGAGGTGATGTACGCATGGGTGACGCCGCCCACCAGGGTCGCATTGAGTCCGCCGAAGAGTTTCGCGCGAACCTCGACCTCGCCGCCGTAGGTCTCGGCCGCGCCCACATTGAGCGTGATCGACGCACCGCAGATCGGCAGATTGATCGACTGTTGGATGTTGGTCCAGTTGACGAAGAAGGCGGAGGCATTGATCGACAATCGGTTGTCGAGCAGACGGTTCTTGGAGCCGAGTTCATAGCTCCACAACTTATCCGGTGTATAGGAGTCCGGCGGCGTGGAGATGCCGAACGAGTCCTGCAATTCAGAGGTGCACAGGGCCGAGGTAACCGGTCCGGTCGGACCACCGAGGCGAAATCCCTTGCTGGCCGAGACATAGATACTGTTGCTGGCAGTGATATCGTAGCTCAGCGATGCCTTGGGCGTTGACGCGGTCGTATGATTGGAGACAAAGAACGGATTGAGAGTCGTGCCTCCGGTGTAAAAGCCACCGGAATCGCGCCGGTAGTCGAGCGTTGCGTACAGGTAGCGCAGGCCGACCGCGGCTTTCAGGCTGGGGATAATCGAGTATTCGACCTGACCGAAAGCGGCGTACTGGTTCTGGGTGATATGTTGATTGTCAAAATAGATGAGATCGTTCGCGTAGCTCACATTGTCATTGGGTGCAAAATTGGAAGGCGCGATCACCGATCTTGGGTCATTGATGCTGAATCCGTAGATCTCCATGAAATCGGCCTGCAGGCCCGGTGAGGTCTGATAATCACGCCGGCTCTGCATCTGGCTTTCGAAATACAGCCCGCCTATCCATGTCAGCGCATTGCCGAACAAAGTCGCATTCTGTGAGCTGGCACGGATTTCCTGCGATACCTGGTGGGTCCGATTCTCGCGATCCACATAGGAGGGTAGGTTGCCGATCAGGGCATCGTCCGCGGGAGCCTGCGCCGGGTAGGCCGGGTCAAGCACGAATTCGGCGAGCGTCGTGTCGTTGAAGTAGGTGCCGTCGGAGGTGAAGCTGAAGTCGCGATAAAAGAATCCGGTAATCGCCGTCAGATCGAAATTGTCGAAGTGCTGGTCGATTGTCAGGCTCGGCACCGCCATGGTGTCGTTGCTTGGCTCTCTGACCTGCTTGTTTTGATTGTAGTTGCCCAGCTGCGGGTAGAACACCGGCGTATCCCCGGTATGATCCGTCTGTCCGAATACCGCGGCGGTGATAGTCAGGTTGGCATTGGGCTGGTATTTCAGGCTCGCGTGCACCACACCCCAGCGCTCGGTGTTGGTGCCCGAATTTGCCAGATTCCCGGCCAGGTCGTAGTGATTGATATAGCCGCTGTCGCCGCCGGCCTGGCCCGACACGCGCGCCGCCAACTGATCGTTAACGATGGGTATGTTGAGGTCGACCGTCTCGACGTAGTTCACCCCACCGTGCACTGTGCCCGAAAGGTCGGTGCCGGCATCAGCGCTGAATTGATCGTTCACCGGCTGCTTGCTGATGAACCGGATCGTGCCGCCCATCGAACTGGCGCCGAACACGGTGCCCTGCGGCCCGCGCAGCACTTCGACCCGATCGAAATCCACGAATTTTGGCTCGGCCGCGCCGTCATACAGGTTGCTCTCGGTGATCGAGACATCGTCGATATACAGACCGACTGTCGCCGACCCGGAAGCGGAGCTGACGCCGCGAATGACGATGTTGGAGGTCCCCGGACCGACGGTGCCGCCGGAAACCGTGTTGCCCGCATTGAACGCCAGCCCAGGCACTTCGCGCGTAATATCCTGATAGTTCAGAATATGCTGGTCGTCGAGTTCGGTGCCGCTGATTACCGATACACTCAGTGGCACCTTGTCGATGTCCTGCTCGAGTTTCTGTGCGGTTACCCGGATCTCCTGCAGCGTATTGCGGTCGTCCGATGCTTCGGTCGAACCGGTGTCGGCGCTGACCATCGTTGCAGCAAGGCTCAGTGCCGCCAGCAGGCCGCCTATCCATATGTGTCGCATTAGACCCCAGCTCTGCCCATGGGCGGTCGCGCACAAACCATGCGTATCGACCAACCAAGCAGTTTCTGTGCCAAGAGCAAACCGACGGCCGCAGCGTCTGCGCTTTAGCCGCGAGCGACGCGCCTGCCGCGTCAGCGCGCGGGTGAGGATGCAGCGGCTAAGTCAGCGGATTGACGAGAAATCGGCGCCGCGCGCCGCGATGGTGAGCAAGACATTCCAGACCTGGCATCTGAGCAGCCGGTTGCGCCTCCCATCGCTTTGCGATGACTGCGCGCGCGCCACAGGCCGGTGCACGCAAACTGCGCAATGCACAGCGAACGCACACGTCGGCTGGAATTGTTGACAATCTTTCTAGAGGATTGTCGACAATTCAGCGCGCGGGAAGGTCTGCGAATACGCCCTTTATGTCGATTGCGGACTGCTTGCGCTCGAACAGCACCAGATCGCTCTCGATCTGGTTCAGATGCCGCAGCATCGCCGCCGCCAGGCCGTCGGCGTCGCGCCGTTCGATGTACTTGATCAGCTGCGCGTGCGCCAGATGCGAACAGCTGCTGACATCCGGCCGCTCGTAGATTGCTGTAATCAATGATGATCGTGCCATCAGTTCGCGCAGAAATTCGAGAACCACCCGATTGCCCACGATCTCGGCCAGCAGCGTGTGGAAATCGTGTGATGCCTTCAGCTCGAGGGCGCGATCGTGGCTTTGCTCGCCCTGTTTTTCCTTTCTGATGTGCGCCTTTAGATGCTTCACGGCCTTGGCGTCGGCCGTGCGTATGACGTCGGGCGCCAGGGCCACTTCGATCAGGCGACGGGCAGCGAAAACCTCCTTCGCCTCCTTCACCGTCGGATAGGCCACGACGGCGCCTCGATTGCGCTGCAGCGTTACCACTTTATCGCGCGAAAGCGAATGCAGTACCGATCGAATCCGCATCCGGCTGACCCCGAACGCATCCGCCAGCTGGTCCTCCACCAGCCTGGCTCCCGGCGACAGCCGGCGTTCGGCGATTGCCGAGTGGATCCTCTGATAGATGCGTGATTCGGGCGACAAACTACCCGCGATCCGCTTCACAGCTGCGGTTTCCTTACCGTTTGTGCGCGGTTTTTTCTTCGCCGAACGTGCCACGTTCACTCCAGGGTCGGTCCAACGGCGCAATCCTGCGGGCGCCAGGCCAGCGTGCGCAAGCTACCACTGGTGGCGCTGCATTGCGCGAGTGCCGCAACGAACGGGCCGATGTCGGTCTCGATCACGAACTCGGTCTCTGCCCCTTTGTAGGTGGCGGAACGAATCCTTCCGGAAACATCATTTTGCCGCTGCCGACCCGACTCAGGGGCTCCTTCCAGCAATCGGAGCTTCTGCGGATGGACTGCCAAAAAGCCCGATTTGCCCACCGCGGGAGCGACGCTCCCGGTCCAGCAACCCCACAATGAGCGCTGCGCGTGATCGAGTCGCACCAGGTTGCCATCGATGGCTCCGATTTTGCCGTCCCACACATTCAGCATGCCCATGAACTGGGCGACGAAGCGGCTCGCCGGGCGTTCAAAAACATCGGTTGGCGTCCCGAGCTGTTCGATCCGACCGACATTCATCACCGCAATCCGATCGCTCATGGTGAGGGCTTCCTCCTGACTGTGCGTCACCTGCAGAAACGTGGCGCCAAGCGCTCGCTGCAGGGCGCGGATCTCGGCTTGCATCTCGCGCCGCAGCTTCTCATCCAATGCAGCCATTGGCTCATCGAGCAGCAGCAACGAGGGTTCCGTGGCCAGTGCGCGCGCGAGGGCGACGCGCTGCTTTTCACCGCCGCTGAGCTGCTGGATGCGCCGGTCATATTTGTCGGCCAGACGAACCAGCTGCAGCACCTGCATCGCTTTCAGTCGGCGAGCGTCGCCGCCGATGTTCCGCACCTTCAGTCCGTATTCAACATTGTCCCCAACGCTCAGATGCGGAAATAGCGCGTAGTGCTGGAACACCGTTGCAACCGGGCGATGGTTGGGCGGCAGGCCGCGCACGTCTACGCCGCCTATGCGCAATGCCTGGGCGCTGACCGGCGTCTCGAAACCGCCGATGACGCGCAGTAACGTCGTCTTGCCCGAACCGCTTGGCCCGAGAATGGTGAGGAATTCGCCCGGTTCGACACTCAGGGACACGTGGTCGAGCGCATTGACCCTGCCGTAGGCATGGACCAGATCGATCGCTTCCAGAATCGCCGCCATACCGTCAATGGACCCCGACGAACGGCCTGCGGACCAGCGCTGAATAGACGTGGCTGACCAGTGTTGTCACATCGAACACGGGAAGTCCCACGGCGTGCTGCACCGCGCTGGCATAGGGCGGCAGGTCCACACACTCGAACAGGATCGCCTTGACTGCGCGGTTCTGATTGACGAGTGCCCGGGCCACCTCGACCACTTCCGCCTCAACTTGCTCGAAATCCAGCTCGCCGCCTTGACCCCCCATCGCGGCGCGAAAGTGTTGTTTGCCATCCATGGTGGCGGTAGCGGTTGCAATATCGGCGCCAGCTGCGGCCATGCGCACATGACCGGCTTTGAGACCTGCGCGGCTGGAGGCAATGATGCCGACCGCGGCCCCGGCTCCAAGCGTGCGCGCGATGAACGGCAACTGCAAAAGACTGGAAAGGAAAACCGGAACCGCAACCGCGCTCGCCAACTGCTCCTGATGCACAATCATCAGCCCGCAATTGCCTGCTATCGCGCATACCCCCTTTTCGGCCAGGGCCTGGCCCGCGGCTATGAACTCCTGCAGGCCGCCCGGATTGTCCGGATCGGCAAGACTGGCGGTGCTTATGCCGCGCACCACTTCATAGCACACCGGATGCGAAAAAGTAGTGGGGTTGCCCGGTGTCCCCGGCGGGCACGGAATATTTTCCTCGAGCGTGATGATTCCAATCGGTTGTCCGTAGCTCATCTGCTCCTCTTGCGTGGGCCGTCCAAAAATCCATCAAATCGCCAAGCTATCTACTATCTACGATGGAGCCTGGTCTCGGTATTGTCCACATTTCGATTGCAGTGACACGCAACAGTTGCCCTGATTCGGCGACCGCATCCGGGAACTGGCCGCCCGCAATTGCCAACAATCCTGGACGCCGATGTACATTAATTGTGCGCACGTTCCGCTGTCTGCACCAAGCAATGGCAGTCAAACACCGGTTAGCGCCGTTGGGCGCGCAGCGCTGCGCTGATGCTCTGGCTGATGGTGGACACGAGACATGATCGTCCAGCATGATGATACGGATCCTGCGCCCATAACTCGTCTGCTGATTATCTATGTCGCAGCCACCGTTCAATCGCCGCAGATTCCTGTCGAATGCATCAGCGGCGTTGGCTGCGGCCGCAGCGGGCATGACTCTCCATCCCCGTGGGGCGCGAGCTGCGAAAACGGCGCCTGTCGCGGACAATGTCGTTCGAATCCTTGGCATTTCAAATGGCGCGCCGAATAGCTGGAGCGAGTTCGAGAAAGACACTGGCCTTAAGGTGGAGTGGACTCCAATCGGGGATGACGTCGGTGTATTTCTGCACGAGATGATCGCGAATGATGCAGGTGAGCGCTATGACATCGTCACCTGCCTGACGGGTGCGTACGAGCCGCTGGCCGATCAGGACCTGTTGCTGCCGATCGATACCAGCCGCCTGAGCCACTGGCCCGGTATTTCAGAACTCATCCGCAAGGCGACGCCGGTCGCCACAGGCGGCAAAGGGGTGTGGAGCGTTCCGTTCCAGCTCAATGCCGATGCGTTCTGCTACTTCTGGAAGGAGCTCGGAGAACCAGACGCACCTGGGGAAGTTTCCTGGAAAATACTATTCGATGACAAGCGCACCTTGGGCAAGGTGGCGCTCGATGGCGGCCTGTACACCATTCCTTACTGCGCCATCTACCTCAAATATCACAAGATAGTCAGCATCGGCGACATCGCAAATATGACCCGCAGCGAGTGCGACAGCGTCGCCAGCTATCTGCTGGAACGAAAGAAGGCCGGGCAATTTCGCGCCTATTACAAATCGTTCGACGAACAGGTCCAGCTGCTGACCAATCGGGAAGTGCTCGCCGAGACCTGCTGGGAACCTGCCGCGCGCGCCGCGCAGGCAAAGGGGCTCGCAGTCGCCCACGCATACACTACCGAGGGCTATGACAAATGGGCTCAGAGCCTGATGATCCCGGCGCAGGTCAAGGATCGGGGCAGTCTGGATAAGGCTCTGAAAACGATCGATTGGATGATGGGCGGAGCATACGCGGCCGAGAAATCCGCGCTTGAAGGTTATCTGACACCTCGCCCGGACCTGGGCATCGCATACGCCAGGGAGCATCAATGGCCGGCGGCAAAGATTGCCGCTATTGAAGCGACCGTGGCAAAGATGAACGCAAAATTCGTCAAGGATCTGTACTGGGATCCGGGCTACACCAAGAGTCTCGAGTACTACGAGTCCGCGATGGCACGTTTCAGGAGTTAGGCAAGTTGCAGTCGGCCCCGATCGAGAACACTCGATGGATTACCGCCGTCCGTGGCTGGCTCGCATCCGAACACAGCCTGGTATACGCATTCGCTCTTATCTGGACGCTCGGCGTACTGGTTCCGACGATCATCTCCGTGTTGCTGTCGGTGCTGGGTGCGCGCGGGGTGCACATCAAATGGTCGATGTCGCTGGCTACGTACCGGGAACTCCTCGAAAGTGGTCGCTGGCTGGTCGTGCTGCGCACCATGGGTGTTGCGGCCGTCGTCAGCTTGATATGTCTGGTAAGTGGTTTCCCATTTGCACTCTGGCTGGCCAAGCGCGCCAAGTCGAAAAAATTAATCCAGATGATCTGGATGAGCCTCACGATTCCATTTTTTCTCGATCCTTCGGCCCGTACCATAGTCTGGAGAACCGTGCTGGGTTCGACCGGACTGATCAACGCTGCGCTGCTGAAGCTTCACCTGATCCACGCCCCGATCGAATGGCTGCTGTTCTCGGATTTCTCCGTGTACCTCGGTTTGATTGGGCCGTATTTCCCGAACATGGTCATGCCGCTTTATATGGCGATACTTCTCATCGATGACGATCTACTGCAGGCGAGCGCCGACCTGGGCGCCTCGCCGGCGGCAACCTTGCGGCACATCGTCATTCCGCTGGCGATGCCCGGCATCGTCGCCGGAATCATCTTCACCTTCGTGCCCGTCATGGGCGACAGCGTGGTGCCGGGGATGCTCGGCGGCGGCAAAAAAGAATATCTGGCTGATGCGGTGATGTCGTTATCGACTTCGATGAACTATTCGGGCGCAGCCGCGCTGGCGACGATCATATTGACTATCACCGCCATCCTGTTGCCTCTGTATTGGCTGGCCCGAAACCGCGCAGCAGCAGTTCGGATCAGTGCCGGGCACGCTCCATGATGGCGGCGCAGGAGGTTGCGCGGCGTGAGGCGCTGCTGACGAAGATCGCGATCCGGATTACTCTGGTGGTCGCCGGCGCGATTACATTCTGCATCTATGCGCCGGTAGTGTGGCTGGGTGTGCTGTCGCTTAGCTCCGATCCTCTGGCAGGTCTGCCCGGTCCACTCACGATAAAATGGTACCGGGGCCTGTTCGCCGACCAGCGCTGGGTTGAGCCGCTGTTGCGGTCGCTCGAAATCGCGCTCATCGTGGCCGCGCTTTGCATGTTTGCCGCCTCGCTCGTCGGCAGGACATTGCCACGGCTGCGCCGGGGCGCTCCGCTGCTGCTCGCGGCGTTCCTGATTCCGTTGGTGTTGCCGGGCATCGTCGTCGGCCTCGATATCTTCATCTTCTACAGGATGTTGCTCGGCATGCGCATGGGCACCTGGTCATTGGTGTTAGTGCATTTCATCTGGGCATTTCCCTTCGCCCTGATCGGGATGCTGGTTGTCAGCAGCCGCTTCGACGTGCGTCTGCTCGAGGCCGCCGCCGATCTGGGCGCCGGGCCGTGGCGGCGTTTCTGGGACATTGAACGACCGCTATTGATGGCAGGAGTGGTCACCGCCGGGATGTTCGGCTTCCTGCTATCGCTGACCGAACTGCCGCGCAGCATTTTCGTATTTGGGCATACGCAGACACTGCCACTGTTCACCTGGGCGGAGACCACTTCACGTGGCTCGCACGTACCGTTGATCTACTGCCTGAACTCGCTCATCGCACTCGTGAGCGTGATAATGAGTGTACTGGCCGTACGACTCCTAGGGCGCTGGGTAAAGTGACGACGGCGCCAGGTCCAGTCCCCAGGACAGCGCCAGCCGGGTGAGTTCGATATCGCTGGCCACGCCGAGCTTGCTCTTGATCTGGTAGTGCAGGTTGTGAATGGTCTTGACGCTCAGATGCAGCCGTTGCGCGATCTCGTGCTCGCTGGCGGGCGAGACCAGCATGCACAGCACGTCGAACTCGCGCGGCGTCAGGTCTTCCAGCGGCCGGCGCTGTCCCGAAAGTCGCGCCAGCGCCAGGGCCTGCGCGATATCCGGGCTGAGTACATGGCGACCGGCCAGCACCTCGGCGATGGCGCGCAGCAGCACGTCCGGCGGGCTGCTCTTGGTGACGTAGCCGAGCGCTCCGGCGCGCAATGCAGCCAGCGCCAGGTCCGGCGACACGTGCATGCTGAACACCAGTACGCGAGCCGCCCCATCCGCGCGCAGGATGCGCTGGATCGCATCCAGTCCGCTGCTGCCCGGCATGGCCAGATCGGTAATGACCACGTCCGGACGGTGCTGGCGAAACATCGCATAGGCTTCATCTGCTGTTGCCGCCTCCCCGATCACGCTGAAGCGCTCGTGTTGCTCGAGCAGGTGTCGGTAGCCGGCGCGAACGATGGCGTGATCGTCCACCAGCAGCAGCCGCGCCGCGCTGCTGTCACTCATGGCATGCTCATCGGCAGGCTGGCCTGCACCGCGAACTGCCCTGCGGACATTTCAACGGAAAACACGCCGTGCAGCGCGCGTACGCGCTCGGCGAGCAGTTTCAGGCCCATCCCGGTGCCGGAGGCAGTGCGCTGCTGCTTAACGCCCACCAGGTCGTTCGACACCCGCACCTCGAGCCATTGCGGTTGCCGGCGAATGCACACGCGAGCGCAGCGGCTGCCCGGCGCGTGGCGTGCGATGTTATTCAGGCACTCCTGCACCACACGATAGATGCAGGGTGCGTATTCATGATTCGGCATTTGATCTGCGCCGGGATCGGCATCCAGCACGACGCGCGGGCCGTCGTGCAGTCTGATCTGCCAGGCCGCGACCAGATCGGCTAGAGCCGAGCGCAGACCCTGCTGCTCCAGCGGCGGCACGCTCATGCCTTGCAGCATGCCGCGCAATGAGGACAGCATCTGTTCGATCCCGGTTTCCAGTGGCATCACGTCCGCTTCCGTCAACACATCTCCGCGGCTGACGCTGAGCCGCAGGCTGGCGCTGACCGCGCTGAGCGCCGACACGCATTGGCCGAATTCCTCGTGCAGTTCGTGCGCCAGTTCGCGCCGCTCGTCTTCCTGAACGCTGATCAGGCGCGCCATCAGCTGCGCGCGCGCCGCATGGGAGTCCGCCAGCCGTTGCGCCAGTCGATTGATGCCGCTGGCAATCAACCTGAATTCGCGTGGCCGCAACGCCGGCAGGCGCACCTCGTTCATCCCTTCGCCGAGCTGTTCGACCGCCGCGACGATGCTGGCGGTCGGCCGCAAGGCACGCCCGACCACCCAGAAGGCGAGTATGTCGAGCGCCAGCAGCATCACGGCGGCAAGCCCCAGCAGGTCGCGCACGCTGCGCCACTGATGCTGCAGCAGACTGGCGTCGTCCGATTCCACTCGCAGCGTACCGACGGCGATGCCATAGACCGTGATCTGGCGCTGCAATGAAATATGTCCCTGGCCCAGTGCGCCCAGGATGCGTGCGATCCAATGCGGAACGCCGCCTCTGACCGGGGAGGGGACGCAGCCCCAATCCGAGTACGATCCGTCCAGCGCGGTGTAGCGCAAACACATCGGCTCGGGAAAACGCGCCGCCGCGCCGCCGAGGTCCGGTTGACGCGCATCCGAATCGAGCGATACCCAGCGCCGCATGACGTCCGCCGCCACCATGGGCTGCAGCTGATCGGCCACGCCACTGATGTCCTGCGCCGCACGGCGGCCGGACTGACCGACCACATAGACCGACACTGCCAGCCAGCACAGCAGCCCCATCAGGGTCATGCGCATCAGCAGCAGCAGCTTCAGATTCATCGGTTCATTCTAATGAGTGTCGGCAGCACGGATAGAGGCTGGCAGCGTCACGGGCAAACCCGTGCCCGCCGTCGGGCAAATTGCCCTGGCCAGTGGTGTTCCCACCCCGGTAGTGTCGTGACCTACGGTGCGCGTGTGCGCCGCAATCGGAAATCGGGAGCAGCTTCTTGTACATAACCGGCAATCGCATTGCATCGTTCATCGGCTGCATCGGGCTTGCGTGGCTTGGCGGTGCCGTCGTGCTGCCGGCTGCCGCGCAGGCCGCGGATGCGGCGGTTTCCGCACAGGCGGCACCGATCAAGATCGCGGTATTCGACTTCGAGCTGGAGGATGTCGGCCCGGCAGCGTCACAACCGGGGGCGAGCAGCGACAGCACGGCTATCATGCAGAAAGTCAGCAGCGAGGCACGCCGGCTGTTGGCGCAGTCGGGTCGCTATACGCTGGTTGACGTCAGCAAGTCCGACGCCAAGCCGGTAATCGAGAAAACGCTACGCGACTGTGATGGCTGCGAGGCCGGCATCGCGTCGAAGCTGGGCGCCGACCAGGCCATGATCGGAGTAATACGCAGAGCCACCATGACCGACTATTACGTGCTGATTGAAATCACCGACTGCCATACCGGCAAGGTGATCAACCAGCAGGCGGTGAATTTTGCCGGTGCTGAGGACGGTTGGGCAAGCGGGGTCGGTATGGTGATCAGGCACACCGTGCTGCCGAGCGGCGAGTAGCAGATCGGCATCCAGCATCTCTAGAATACGGGCGTTGACCCAGGCGTAGGCGTGTGACGTACGGAGATATAAGACTATAAGAAGAATTTTTATAATCAAAAATTCTTCTTATAGTCTTATATCTCCATGCGACTCCTGTCTTCGACCGCTTCAATGCCAGTTTTCATGATGCCGGGCTGGCCGATCTGCTTTTCGCCAGCTCGTCGCGCAGCTCGCGCCGCAGAATCTTCCCGACATTGGTTTTCGGCAGCTGCTCGCGAAAGTAGACCGCCGCCGGCCGCTTGTAGGCGGTCAGGTACTGATGCGCATAGTCCTTCACTGCCTGTTCGGTCAGCGACGGATCCTGGCGCACGATGAACAGCGCCACGACTTCGCCTGAGTGCTCGTCGTTCTGTGCCACCGCGGCCACTTCCAGCACGCCCGGACAGTGCGCGATCTGGTCCTCGATCTCGTTCGGATAGACCTTGAAGCCCGAGACGATGATCATGTCCTTCTTGCGATCTTCGATGAACACGAAACCGCGCTCATCGAAGCGCCCGATGTCGCCGGTGCGCAGCCAGCCTTCCGGCAGCATGACCTTGTCGGTCTCCTCCTGCCGCTTCCAGTAGCCGCGCATCACCTGCGGGCCGCGCAGACAGATCTCGCCGACGGCGCCGACGGCAAGCACGCGGCCATCATCATCCCGGATCGTCAGGTCGGTGGACGGCACCGGCAGGCCGATCGAGCCATTGAACCCGGCATCGGGTCCGATGAGCGGCGTGACGCAGCCGACCGGCGAGGCTTCGGTCAGACCCCAGCCCTGGCTCAGGTTGCAGCCGGTGATCTGCTTCCAGCGCGCGGCGACGCTGCTCTGCAGCGCCATGCCGCCGGCCAGCGTGACCACCAGGCGCGAGAAATCCAGCTGCTCGAAACCGGGTGTATTCATCAGTGCGTTGAACAGCGTGTTCACACCCATGAAGAACATCGGTGGATGGCGGCGCAGGTCCTTGATGAATCCTGCGAAGTCCCGGGGATTGGCGATCAGGAGGCCGGTGCCGCCGAGGGAGGCGAACAGCCAGCAGTTCCCGGTCAGCGAGAAGATGTGATAGAGCGGCAGTGCGCACACGAAGGTCAGCTGATCCAGCGCCACCTGCTGGAACCAGGCGCGCGACTGCAGGATATTGGCCACCATATTGCCGTGGGTTAGCATCGCGCCCTTGGCGACGCCGGTAGTGCCGCCGGTGTACTGCAGGTAGGCCAGATCGCGGCGATCCAGGGTCACCGGCCGCAGCTCCAGCGTGCGCCCTTCCGCGATTACCTTGCGGAAGCTGTGCGCTTCCGCGATCGCCCAGCGCGGCACTTTCTTGTGCACGTGGCGCAGCACCAGGTTGACGATCGGGCCCTTGGGCCAGTGCAGCATGTCGCCGACACCGGTGACAATCACCTGGCGCACCTGCGTCGAAGGTAGTGCCTGCTCGAGCGTCGCGGCGAAGTTCTCCAGCACTACCACCGCCGCAGCGCCCGAGTCCTTGAGCTGATGCGTAAGCTCGCTGGCGGTATAAAGCGGATTGGTATTGACCACCACCAGGCCCGCGCGCAGCGCGCCGAACATCGCGATCGGATATTGCAGCAGATTCGGCAGCATGATCGCGATGCGATCGCCGCTCTTGAGTCCGGCGCGCTGCTGCAGCCAGGCAGCAAAGGCGCGCGAGCGGCGGTCGAGCTCGCGGTAGGTCATCGCCGTGCCCATGCTGTGATAGGCGATGCGCTTGGCATAGCGGACGCAGGCATCCTCGATCAGCGCCTTGAGCGAATCGATCTCGAACGGATCGATGTCGGGGGGTACCGAAGGCGGATACTGCGACAACCAGAACCGGTCCACTGCGGTGATCCCCCTTTTTAGTGCTCAGTGCGCGCTGCCGGCCGCAGCGAGCGCATGGGCGGCGCTGCGCAGCAGCGGCTCTAGTTTGGGCCAGACGTTGTCCAGCAACAACGGCTGGCCGGCCTCGTTGGGATGCATGCCGTCGGCCTGCATCAGCGCCGGATCGAGGGCCACCCGATCGAGCAGGAACGGTACCAGCACCAGCTGGTGTGCCTGCGCCAGATCGGCATACATGTTCAGGAAGCCGCTGGTATAGCGCTCGCCATAATTGGGCGGCAGGCGCATTCCGAGCAGCAGCACCGTGACGCCGCGCGCGCGCGCCAGCGTAATCATCCGCTCCAGGTTGTCATGGGTGCCGGCCAGCGGCAGGCCGCGCAGACCGTCATTGGCACCCAGCTCGAGTACGAGAATGCGCGGCTGTTGCACCTCGAGCGCGTGCGGCAGACGCGCCAGGCCCCCCGCAGTGGTCTCGCCGCTGATGCTGGCGTTTATCACACGGAATCCGTACCCTAACTGCGAGATCTTGCGCGCCAGCAAGCTCACCCAACCCTGCTCGACGTGGATCCCGTAGCCGGCGCTGAGGCTGTCCCCGTACACCAGGATGGCCGGGGATGTCTCGCCGGTGCGCGCGGCCGGCGACGCCAGCGCGAGCAGCACTGCCAACAGGAATCCCATGACGCGTGACATCGTTCTCGAAGCCCGGAATTTGAGCAAACAGGTTAGCAGCCCGGAAGGCCCGCTGACCATCGTGCGCGATGTGTCGTTCACGGTCACGCAAGGCGAGTCGATCGCGCTGGTGGGCCCCTCGGGCGCCGGTAAATCCACGCTGCTGGCGATGCTCGCGGGCCTGGAACTGCCGAGCTCCGGCGATGTGGTGCTGGCCGGCCAGGCGCTGGGGGCGCTGGACGAGGACGGCCGTGCGCGCCTGCGTGCGCAGCGCGTGGGCTTCGTATTCCAGTCGTTTCATCTGCTGCCGTCACTGACCGCGCTGGAAAACGTCATGCTGCCGCTGGAGCTTGCCGGCCGCGAGGATGCCCGGCCGGCGGCAATGGAGATGCTGAGCCGTGTGGGGTTAGGCGCGCGCGCGCGTCATTACCCGCGCCAGCTGTCCGGCGGCGAGCAGCAGCGCGTCGCGCTGGCGCGCGCGTCGGTCGGCCATCCTACGGTGCTGTTCGCCGACGAACCTACCGGAAATCTGGACACCGCGACCGGCGAGCGCATTGCGCAGCTGCTGTTCGAGCTCAATCGAGGCTCGGATACGACGCTGGTGCTGGTGACGCACGAGGCGGCGCTGGCGGCGCGCTGCGGCCGCGTGCTGTCGATGGATGCCGGCGCCCTGCTGCGCGATGTAGCCGCCGCCGCGGCGCACACTCATGCGTAGCCTGACGCTGGCGCTGCGCGCATTGCGGCGCGAATGGCGCTCGGGCGAGCTTGCGGTGCTGTGGCTGTCGCTGACCATTGCCGTGGCGGCGCTCAGCGGCGTCGGCTTCCTGGTCGATCGCATCGGTCGCGCGGTGCAGCTGCAGGCGAGCGAGGTGCTGGCGGCCGACCTGCGCGTGGAATCCGACGCACCGATCGCCGCCGATGAGCAGGCCGAGGCGACGCGGCTGGGCCTTACCAGCGCGCGCCTGACCACGACGCTGTCGGCGATCTTCAACGGCGATGCCAATCAACTCGCCAACGTGCGCGCCGTGAGCGCCGGCTATCCGCTGCGCGGTCAGCTGACCGTGGCCGACCGGCCGTTTGCCAGCGGCAGTATCACCGCGGCGATTCCCGCCCCGGGCGAGGTCTGGCCCGATTCCAGGGTGGCTGCGGCGCTCGGTGCCGGGCTTGACAGTGAGCTTACCGTCGGCTCGCTCTCGCTGCGCGTCACCCGCATCCTGATATCGCGTCCCGACCAGAGTTCGACCTTCGTCGAATTCGCCTCGGCGCTGCTGATCAACGACGCGGACCTGGCCGCAACCAAGCTGATCCAGCCCGGCAGCAGGATCAGGTACGTGCTGCTGCTGGCGGGCAACAGCGCGCAGCTCGACAGTTTCCGCCGCTGGCACCAGGGCCAGGAGGCGCGCCACGAGCACGTGGAAGACGTCGCCGACGCCAGTCCGCAGATCGGCGATGCCAGCAAACGTGCGGCGCGTTTCCTGGCGCTGGCCAGCCTGGTGGCGGTGCTGCTGTGTGCGGTGGCGATTGCGATGAGTGCCCGCAGCTACGTGCGGCGTCACCTGGATGCGGTCGCGCTGATGAAAACCCTCGGCGCCACGCGCCGCCTGGTGCTGGCGGTCAATCTGTGGCAGTTGCTGTTGCTGGCGGCGGTGGCCAGCGTGCTGGGGGCGGCCGCCGGCTGGGTCACCCAACTGTGGCTGGTGCGGGTGCTGCAGGGGCTGCTGCGCGCCGACCTGCCGCCAGCCGGCCCCTGGCCGGCGGTGGTGGGTTTCATCATTGCGCTCGCGGTGCTGGCGGGTTTTGCGCTGCCGTCGCTGCTGCAGCTGACGCGGGTGCCGGCGCTGCGGGTGTTGCGCCGCGATGCCGGCCCGCCGGCCGTGAGCTTCCTGGCCGCCGCCATCCCGGTGCTGCTGGCGATCGCCGGTGTGGTCTATGGCGCGCTGGGCCAGTTGTCCTTGAGCCTGTGGTTCCTGCTGGGACTTAGCGGCGCGGTAGTGGCGCTGGGCGGCGCGGGCGCGGCGCTGGTGCGAGCCGCGGCGCGCGTGCGCGGTTCGGCCGGCGTGGCCTGGCGCTATGGCATCGCCAATCTTGCGCGCCGGCGTACCGAGAGCATCACCCAGATCGTGGCCTTTGGACTGGGCATCATGCTGCTGCTGGCGCTGGCGATCCTGCGCGACGACCTGGTGACCGACTGGCGCGCGAGCCTGCCGGCCGACGTGCCGAATTATTTCTTCGTCAACATAGCGTCCGATGTGCGATCGGATTTCGAGCGCGAGCTGCGCTCGCAGGGCGCGCAGCTGACGCGCATGCTGCCGATGATCCGCGGCCGGTTGCTGACCATCAACGACCGGCCGCTGTCGGAGCTGCATTTCCCGGGGGTGCGCGGCCGCGGGTTCGCCGAGCGCGAGCAGAATCTCACCTGGGCGTCCGAACTGGGCGACGACAATCGCATCGTCGAGGGCCACTGGTGGACTGCCGCCGATGCGGGCAAGCCGCTGGTATCGCTGGCGGTGGAGTATCAGGAGTCGCTGGGACTTAAGCTCGGCGACCGGCTGCGTTTCGACGTCGGCGGCGAGAATTTCGATGTCACGGTGGCGAGTTTTCGCAAAGTGAAGTGGGACAGCTTCCGGCCGAATTTTTTCGTGATGTTCCCGCCCGGACTGCTGGATGCGAGCGCGGGCACCTATATGACCAGTGCCTACCTTGAACCCTCGAGCGGTGCCATGGCGCAACTGGTGCATCGCTTCCCGGGTGTGTCGATCTTCAACGTCGGGGATCTGCTGGCGCAGATCCGCGCGGTGATCGACAAGGCGGTCACCGCGGTGCAGACAGTATTTCTGTTCACGCTGCTGGCGGGACTCACGCTGCTGCTGGCCGCGGTGCAGGCGAGCCGCGAAGAACGTTTATACGAGACCGCGATCCTGCGCGTGCTGGGCGCGGGCCGCAGCATGATCCTGACCAGCGTGCTGGCGGAATTCGCGCTGCTGGGTGCGGTGGCGGGACTGCTCGCCGCGACCGGCGCGTCGCTCGGCGGTGCCTGGCTGGCGCATGCTCTGGACCTGAAATACCGCTTCAATGCCGGTCTGTGGATCGCCGGCGTCGTGGGTGCGGTGCTGGTGGTCGGGGTCGCCGGCTGGATCTCGACCCGCTCGGTGGTGCGGGTGGCGCCGCGCTCGGTGCTGTACTGATCTAGCGTCTCTCAGTCGACCGGCTGGAGACCTTGCGGAAGCGAAAAAAAGCAGCGAAGGCCCAGATGCTACCCGCGAACAGCCCCAGCAGACAGATGCCCACCACGAGCAGGAATCGGCGGTCTGCTGGCATGCCGGCGTGACTGACCACAATCAGCGTCAGGTTTGAAACAACGATCAGCACCAGCGCATACCACTGCTGTCGCTTCGACGGTTTGTTGGGCGATTTCACGCCGGCGCTGCGGTAGCGGCTATAGGCGTTTATAACCGGGTGCGCACCCGTAATCAGCGCGCGATCAGTGCCTGAAGCCGATGGTCGCCCAGGCCTGCGGCACCGCTTCCCCGCGCCAGGTCAGGCCCTCGATGGTCAGCTGGTAGGCGCCCGGGCCCAGCGCCGTGCTGTTGAGTTCCAGGTGCAGGTTGCCGTTGGAATCGCGCTGCATGTTGTGCAGTACGCCGACCCGGCCCTGGTCGACGCGGTCGACGGTGACCTGGAAGACGGTGAATTGTGACCACGACACATCGATCTTGAGATCCGCCATCTGCGCTTCGCCGCCGATCATGACCAGGCTGTGCACCGACGGTCCGGTGCGGCTCGGGATCACGGTGATGGTGCGCGTGGACTTCGCCGGATCGAGCGGTTGTGTTGCCAGGCGCTGCTGCAGGCTCGCAATAGTGCGATCGCGCGCTGACTGCTTGCCGTTGATGACCAGGCAGGTGACTGCGAGCGCCACGGCGAGCAGCGCGGTGCCGATCAGCACCGGCAGCTGTTCCCACCACTGTTTGGGGCGTTGTTCCCAGGGCGCGGCACGGCCGCTGGCGTCGAGCAGGCGCACCGCGGCGCTGATACGCTCGGTCAACGCGATCTCATCCAGCAGTTCGGGATTCTCGCGGCAGAAACGCTCGAAGTCCTGCGCGCCCTTGAGCGGCAGCCGGCCGCCGATATAACGCTCGACGATCTGGTTACGGACGATGAAATCGCGATCCATGGCCGGAACGGCGGGCACGTCCGGCAGCGTCGGCGACGCTGCGGGGGCCGCCCCAACGGGGCTTCGAAGCGCGGGTTGCATGGCTGCTATGGTGCCGCGCGGGCTGCGTTTGGCCTCGGTGCCAGCTCACAGTTCCGCCGGGCGGCGCGCTAAGATCGCGAATTGCGTCACACTATCCACTCTGGCGGGCATCGGACTTGCGCTATGTTGAGGGCGGCTAGTGGCTGCTAGGTCTATGGTGCAGGACGTGACCAAGTCGGACCCAAGTAAGCCGGATAAAACCAAGCCGCTCATCGGTGGCGTGCAGCACGATTCGCGTGGCAATGCCGTGTGGCAGTGGGCAACCGAGACTGCGCGCCATGCGGTCGCGAGCACCTCGCAGCTGCTGCGCCGGCTGGATGTGTCGAGCCTGTCGCTGGAAGAGCTGAAAGAAGACAAGCAGCCGCCGAACACGCCGAAGACGCCGAAATCGCAGGCCAAGCCGTCACCATCGCCGACCCGCGCCGCACCGGGCAAGCCGGCCGCGCCCGGCAAGCCGCCCGCTGCTGCACCCAGGGAGCGCGGCTTCAATCCCTACGATCGCTCCGTCAGTGCACGCGCCGCGCCACTCAAGAAGCTGCCCGCGGTTGCCAGGCGCGTGCGTGCGCCCTGGTGGCGGCGTCTATTTCAACGCCGTTGACCGTGTATCAGGCGCCCGTCAGAGATCTGCGCTTCGTGCTCGACGAGCTGCTGGGTGTCGCCAGTCTTACGGCGCTGCCGCGCTACCGCGAGTTCTCCAGCGATCTGGCCGCATCCGTGATCGACGAGGCGGCGCGCTTCGCACAGGACGTGCTGGCCCCGATCAATCGTGTCGGCGACAGCAGCGGCGCAAGTTTTCACGACGGCGTGGTGCAGATGCCGGCTGGATTCCGCCACGCCTACCAGCAATACATCGAGGGCGGCTGGACGCAGCTGGCCGCGCCGCCGGAGTTCGGCGGCCAGGGCGCACCGCTGCTGCTTGCGGTCGCGGTCGAGGAGATTGGCTTTGGCGCCAACGTCGCCTTCATGCTGTGTCCGCTGCTCGCGCGCGGCGCCGCCGAGGCGCTCGAGGCGGTGGCATCGGCGTCGCTGCAGGCGCTGCTGCTGCCGAAGATCGTGTCCGGGGAGTGGACCGGCACCATGAATCTCACCGAGCCGCAGGCGGGCTCCGACCTGGGGGCGATCCGCGCGCGCGCCACCGCCGATGGCGACAGCTACCGCATCAGCGGACAGAAAATATTCATCACCTACGGCGAGCACGACCTGGCGCCCAACATCGTGCACCTGGTGCTGGCACGCATCGATGGCGCGCCGGCCGGAACCAAGGGCATCTCGCTGTTCGCGGTGCCCAAATTCCTGATCAATGCCGACGGCAGCCTCGGCGAGCACAACGATCTGCGCTGCGTCTCGATCGAGCACAAGCTCGGCATCCATGCGAGCCCGACCTGCGTGATGTCCTACGGCGATCGCGGCGGGGCGACCGGTTATCTGATCGGCCAGCCGCATCACGGCCTGGAATACATGTTCATCATGATGAACTCCGCGCGCCTGTCCGTCGGCGTGCAGGGCGTCGGTCTGGCCGAGCTGGCCCTGCAGCAGGCCAGCGAGTGGGCACACAGTCGCGTTCAGGGGCGTCCGGCCGGCGCCAGCGCCGCCAGCGGCGCGGCGGCCGCAACCATCGCTCATCATCCCGATGTGCGGCGCATGCTGCTGACCATGAAAGCCAACGTCGAGGCGATGCGTGCGCTGGCGTTGTTCACCGCCTGGCAGCTCGATCGCGCGCGCGCCGAGACCGATGAGGCGATCCGCTCCGCCAGCCTGGCGCGCGGCGAGCTGCTGATCCCGATCGTCAAAGGCTGGTGCACCGATCAGGCTTCGGAACTGGCGTCGCTGGCGGTGCAGGTGCACGGCGGCATGGGTTTCATCGAAGAGACCGGCGTGGCGCAGACGCTGCGCGACGCGCGCATCACCTCGATTTACGAAGGTACCACCGGTATCCAGGCCAATGACCTGGTGGGCCGCAAGCTCGGCCGCGATCGGGGTGCGGCGATGAGCGCGCTGCTGGGCGACACGCTGCGCGAGCTGAACGACCTCAAGGGCGCCGATGCGACCATGCGCAGCGTCCGCAACGCCACCATCGAAGCCATCACCGTGCTGCGCGATGCCACCGAAGCGCTGCGAGCGCAGGTGGCCGAAACCCCGGCGCGCGCCTACGCGGTGTCGGTGCCGTATCTGCACCTGTGCGGTCGGGTGCTCGGGGGCGCCATGATGGCTCGCAGCGCGGCCATCGCCAGCGCCAGGCTGGCCGGCGGCGGCGCAGGCGATGAGAAGTTCTATCGCGCCAAGCTGCAGACCGCGCGCTTCTACGCCGAGCATCTGCTGCCGCAGTCCCTGAGCCTGCTGCGCATCATCAAGTCCGGCGGCGCCAGCGTCGCCGAGGCCGATCCTGAGCTGCTGTAGCGCTAGCCTTCTGCCGCCGGCGCGCCGAGCACCGGCACCATGTTGGCGAGCAGGAATTCGACGAACTGGCGGATGGCCGGCGAGCCGGCGCGCTCGGCGGCGTACACCGCCTGCAGCTGCAGCGGTGCGGCCACCGTCCACTCCGGCAGCACGCGCTCGAGCTTGCCCATCGCCAGGCCCTGGCGACACAGAAACTCCGGCAGCACGCCGATCCCTAAGCTGGCCGCCGTGCTCGCATGCACCAGCGCCGGATCGTTGACCTGAAGTGCCGGCCGCAGACGAATCTGCTGCTCTGCGTCGTCGCGGCGCCCGGCGCCATCGCGCCGCAGGCGCAGTGTTCCGGACGCATCGAGTGCGCGCAGCACGCTATGGTCGGCCAGCTGCGCCGGGGATTTTGGACGGCCATGGCGCGCCAGATACGCCGGTGTCGCGCACAGCAGCAGCGGCGGGCTGCCGAGCGGCGTGCGTGTCAGCGGGCTGGACGAATGCTGTGCAGTGTCGTTGCACACCAGCAGGTCCCAGTCTTCGCCCGGGCCCTCCGGCAGCGCGTCGACCACTACCACCTGCAGTTCAAAGTCGGCGTAACGCTCCAGGAAGCGTGGTATCAGCGGTGTCACCAGCAGCCGGCCGTAACCCGGGTCGACTATGACCCGCAGCCGCCGCTGGTCGGCCGCGGTCGGCGCGAAGCGCGCCCTGACGGCTTCGACCTCCGCCAGTAGACGCTGGCTATGCGGCAGCAGCAGCGCGCCGGCCGGGGTCAGGGATACGCGCCGGGTGGTACGGATCAGCAGCCGCGTGCCCAGACGGCGCTCGAGGCTTAAAATGGCACGGCTGACGGCCACCTTGGGCACCCCCAGTGCGTGCGCGGCGGCGGTGAAGGACTTGAGCTCGGAGACGTGCGCAAAGGCAGCCATTTCCGAAGCCAGCCACATATTGTTTCTCTCTTGACCCCTACGGTGACGCTCAGTCGGCATACTGTACCAGGCACGGAACAATAACAAGCATGCAACGCATCCCAGAACCTGAGTTGATGGACGATCCGGAGCAGGCCCTGGCCTATGCCCAGGCCGACTTCAGCACCAGCCACGGTGCCCGGGTCGACATGTTTCGCAGCCTGATGCCGCAGCTTAATTTGAGCGGTCCGGTGCTGGATCTGGGCTGCGGCTCAGGCGACGTGCTGTTGCGCTTCGCGCGCGCCTTTCCTGCGGCGCACTTCGTGGGCATCGACGGCTCGCGGCCGATGCTGGCCCTGGCGCAAAGTGCGATCGATGCCGAGCCGGCGCTGCACGATCGGGTGCGGGTGCGCTACGGCATCATCCCGCAGTGCCAGCTGCCGCAGGAGCCCTGGCAGCTGATCATGAGCCACAGCCTGCTGCACCAGCTGCACCAACCGCAGGTGCTGTGGCAAACGCTGAGGGATTGCGCCGACAGCGCCGACAGCGCTTGCGCCGTGTTCGTAGCCGACCTGCGGCGCCCGTCGAGCGAGCTTACGGCGCGGCGCATGGTGCAGGAAACCTCGAAGCATGAGCCGGGGATTTTGCAGCGGGATTTTTTTAATTCACTGTGCGCCGCTTTTGAGCCTGACGAAGTGCGCGAGCAGCTGACCGTCGCGGGGCTCACGCAATTACAGGTGCGCACGCACGAGCCGTTTCACCTCAGCATCTCCGGTCTGCTGTGAGCGGAACGGCAGACATTTAAAGGCGGGACTTACATCAGCGGTGTTAAACCATATCGCGGCATTTTGATAACAAAATGCCGCGATATGGTTTAACACCTCTCAGGTAGCTCCTGCCGTTGAGCGGAATCCTGTTCCGCTCACAGCTAGTCGGTGCGTGAGAGCGAACCGGCTAGCGCGATCACGACGGCGCCGATGAGCAGGCTCCAGGTAACCGACGTAAGTCCCAGCGCCGCCAGCAGCAGCGCGCTGCAGAGCGGCGTGGCGTACGCCATTACGGCCAGTAACTGACTGTCGCCGCGCCTGAAACCCTCGTCCCAGACAAGGTTGCCGAATGCGAGCGGGACGATGCCGACCGCCGCTGACGCCGCGAACGCACCCAGATTCGGGACCACGGTTGGTTCCAGCCACAGGTGCAACAGCGCGCACAGCAACGCTGAGATCGCGCAGCCACGCACGAGCACCGTGGCGTGCACGTTTTTCCACCGCAGTCGAAACAGGCAATACAGCGCCCAGGAAATACCGCTGAGCAGCGCTAGCCCAATTCCGGTAAGCGACAGCGACAGGGCGCGGCCGGTGCCGCCGCTGATGAGGATCACAGCGCCGGCAAAGCCCAGTGCGAGCCCGAGAACGTGGCGCGGCCGCAGCCTGAACAGTCCGAGCACGGCGCCCAGACCGACGATCATCACCGGCCAGAGATACGAAATCAGATTGGCCTCGGCGGCCGCAATGTGGTGGGTCGCAAAGATGTGGAATGCGTTCGATCCGGTCAGGCCGAGCGCACAGGCCAGCGCCGGCAGCCAGGACCATGCCGTAGCTGCGCGCTTATCGTCGCCCGCTATCGGGCGCTGCACGCGTTGCAGCACCAACCAGCCGAAGCCGAAGGCAATGGTCAGGCATTCGAACGCGGGGATTTCGAGCGCCCGCAGCGCCAGCGTCGGCCAGGTGGCCCACAGCGGAATGGCCAATGCGCCGACACAGGTCCACGCCTTTGGTGACAGTGGACGCCACCCGGCCGAGGACGGGTGCAGCGTTCCGAACAAGACTGTGGTGCTGGACATCCGGCGTCAGACCGGGTTCTCGAGGTTGAACATCTCGTTGGCATCATCGTAGGCGAATGCTTCCGCGTAACGCGCCAGGCTGATCACCGCGCGCAGCGTCTGCTCGGCATCGTTTTCGCCCATGAAATCCTCCAGCTCGTCGATGAAGCGGCTCTTGCGCGCCGCATGCGATGCGCGTTCATCGAGCACGCGGCGGATATGGGCTGCGAGTGGCACGTAGTTGAGCAGATGGCGCGCAAAGATCTGCTTGCGCACGTTCAGATGGGCGTGGGCAAACGCCAGGCCCTCGGGCGTGAGCTTGATGTCGCCGCCTTCGACTTCGGCAAAACGCATCATCTGCAGCGTCTCGGCCACCGGGAACAGCTCGTCGATCTCCATCTGCAGATCGGACGCGATCTTGGGCAGATCGGCGGTGCCATTGAAGGGCGGCGCCGCCACGGTCTCGACCAGGCCGGCCAGCAGGTTCGAGGACACGCGCGGCAGCACGCTGCCGATGCCTGAGCCCGGAAAACGCTCGGCCTTTGAGCTGCGCGCGTCGCCGGAGCGGCGCGAGGTCATCTCGACGTAGATCTTCTCCACCAGCTCGCGGAAGGTCGGATCCAGGCGTTTGCGCGGCTGCGGCAGCGTCACGTCGATCTCGCTCAGGATGCGGCCGGGATTGCTGCCGAACACCAGGATGCGGTCGCACATCAGCACCGCCTCCTCGATGTTATGCGTCACCAGGATCACGCCCTTGATCGGCATCTGGCCCTCGGCCCACAGGTCGAGGAAGTCGGTGCGCAGCGTCTCTGCGGTCAGTACGTCCAGCGCCGAGAACGGCTCGTCCATCAGCAGGATGTCGGGATGCACCACCAGTGCACGGGCGAAGCCGACGCGCTGGCGCATGCCCCCGGAAAGCTCGCGCGGATAAGCCGACTCGAAACCGTCGAGCCCGATCAGATCGATCGCCGCCAGTGAGCGCTTGCGGATCGCGGCCTTCTCCATGTGCTGCGCCTCGAGTCCGAGCGCCACGTTCTCGTACACCGTGAGCCACGGAAACAGGGCGAAGCTCTGGAACACCATGGCGATCCCCGAGGCGCAGCCCGCAATCGGCGCACCGCGGAACGCCAGCGCGCCGGAGCTGGGCTCGTCGAGGCCGGCGATCAGGCGCAACAGCGTGGACTTGCCGGAACCCGAGCGTCCCAAGAGGCCCACGATCTGCCCCGCCTTGAGCGCCAGGTTGACGTGCTCGAGCACCAGCAGTTCCCCGCCATCGGGCTTGGGGAACGATTTGCAGACATTGTCCACCGCCAGCAGTTGCGCGGTAACCAGTTCCGGTGCGGTATTCATAGGCGTCCCCGCGCTGTTAGCTCAGTCGATACTTGCGTTCGGCGAAATAATACAACGGCCGCCAGAACGAACGATTGATGGCCACCACGAACAGGCTCATGGTCGCAATGCCGAGAATGATGCGATGAAAGTCGCCAGCGGTGGTGGCCTCGGCGATGTAGGCGCCGAGTCCATGGGCCTTGACCTGGACATTGCGCCAGCTGGCCAGCTCCGCGACGATGGCCGCATTCCAAGAACCGCCCGAGGCGGTAATCGCGCCGGTTACGTAGTACGGCAGCACCCCGGGCAGCGCCACCTTGCGCCACCACAGGAAGCCGTGCAGGCCAAGGTTCGCCGCCGCGTAGCGCAATTCGGTCGGCATCGCCGCCGCACCCGCGATCACATTGAACAGGATGTACCACTGTGTGCCTAGGATCATCAGCGGGCTGAGCCAGACGTCGGGGTTCAATTTCCAGGTGACGATGCCGTATACGGCCAGGGGGAACAGCAGGTTGGCCGGAAACGCCGCCAGAAACTGCGCCACCGGCTGCACGATCTGCGTGGCGCGCGGCCGCAGTCCGACCCAGATCCCGATCGGCACCCACACCACGCTGGCAAGCCCGATCAGCACCATGACCCGCAGCATGGTCAGCGCCGCCAGACCCGCGACCTGCGCGGCTTCGTGCCACGTGGTCTCGCCGATCAGCATGCGCGCGATACGCCACACCGCCAATGCGATCACCAGCACCAGCAGCAGATACCACAGCAGGTCGGCCCGCCGGCCGACACGCGTGGCGGTGGCGGTGGCGGTCAGCAGCAGCTGTGGGCGCGGCGCCTTGCGGCTGGTCCAGCGAATGATGGCGTTGAACAGCGTCCGCAGTGCAGTCATCAGCCGCGAGCGCTGCAGCATGGTCAGTGCCCAGGACTCCGGCACGTGCCCGCCCTGCTCCTGATCGAAGCGGAAGCGATCGCCCCAGACCACCAGCGGGCGGAAGATCAGCTGGTCGTACAGCAGGATCACGATGAACATGGTGGCGATCGCCCAGCCGATGGCGCGCAGCGAGCCCTGCTGGATCGCCAGCGCAATATAGGATCCGACACCGGGCAACGCGATGTTGGTATTGCCGACACTTATCGACTCCGAGGCGACCACGAAGAACCAGCTGCCCGACATCGACATCATCATGTTCCACAGCAGCGCCGGCATCGCGAACGGCACCTCAAGCCGCCAGAAGCGCATCCATGGGGACAATCGGAACGATGCCGCCGCGTCCTCCAGCTCGTGCGGCACGGTGCGCAGCGACTGGTAGAAGCTGAATGCCATGTTCCAGGCCTGGCTGGTGAAGATCGCGAAGATGGCGGCAAATTCCGCACCCAGCACACGCCCCGGTACCAGCGACATGAAAAACACCACGGTGATCGAGATGAACCCCAGGATTGGCACCGATTGCAGGATGTCGAGGATGGGCACCAGCAGTTTTTCCGCACGCGCGCTCTTGGCGGCCCAGGTGGCGTAGGTGAACGTGAACACCAGCGACAGCGCCAGCGCCGCGAACATGCGCAGCGTGGTGCGCGCGGCGTAGAACGGCAGATAGACCGGATCGAGCGACATCGGCTCGCCCGCGAGCTTCGCCAGCGGCTCGAACAGGCCGCGGCTGGCCTCGGCACAGAAGGTCAGCAGCCCGATCACCACCACGATCGCCACCAGATCCCAGCGCGTGGCGAGGTCGCGTACGAAGGCAAAACGTTGCGATCGGTCTACCATTGCTACTGTTCCGTCGGGCTGATCGAATGCATGGGTGCGCGGGCAGCAGCGCGCGCGCTGTTAGTTTTGCATAGCCATCTTACAATTTCCGCAGCGGCCGCCGGCGTCTACCGCCGGTAGGCCGCCGGCGGTTCGTTCAGGCGATCCAGATAGCGACGCCGCTCACCGATGCTCAGCTGGTACCAGTCGAGCTTGCGGGCCAGCTCGCGGCGCAGGATGCCATCGGTGACATAGGTGCTGCGGCCATGGCGCGCAATCACCCCCTCGCGCAGCCGCTGGGTGCGGCCCCGGCGCAGCAGATCGGTCAATGCCGCGGCCACGCTCTCGTTGCGCGGCAGTTCGCTGTGCTCGCAGCGCAGTGAATAGCTGCGCACCCCGGGCAGCACGGCACAGCCGCTGGCCACGGTGCCGTCGCCGGCGGAACTGACCTGGTAGCGAAACTGCTGGCCGCGACGCTCGACACCGGTGACGGTGCGCTGGCCGGTGCCGACGATCGAGAAAAACCGCTGATCGGATGGGGCCAGACGCTGGCCGAAGTCGCGCGCGGCGCGCAGCAGCTTCGCGTCTGGGCGTGCCCCGGTGCGCGGCCAGCAATCCGGATCGAACAGGTCTAGCGTCGAGCCGAGGACCGGCAGCAGCTGGTACAGGCTCATGAAGCCGCGAAATGCCCGGCGGGTGAGTGTCTCGGCGTCGTGCACCCGATCCATCGCGGCCAGCCGTCCGACGATCGGGTACGTCGCGCGCAGCGCCTGCACGGCCGCGATCGAGCCGCCGTGCGGGGCGCCGATGCCGATCAGCCGCGTGATGCGCTCGGCCCCGGCAGCAGCGCCATAGTGTGCCAGCGCGGCGCGCGCCAGCAGCGCACCCATGCTGTGGCCGACCAGCGCCAGCTGCTCGGCACCATCGGCGGCCAGCCGCAGCATCAGCGCGTGGCCCGAGGCGAGCACATCGCCGCGCCAGTCATAGTCGTATAACACCACGTCGAAACCGGCGACCGCCAGCCGCAACTTGAGTGCCAGATAGCTATAGACGATGGCGCCCAGCGGCTGCACCGGCGCTAGTGGTTGCGGCCGCCGCGGCAATCGCAGCTCGGTGAGCCGGCCGTTGACGATATCGGTCGGGTCAACCCACAGCAGATCAGGCGGCTCCCCCACGGCCCGCAACCGCCCGAGCTGTGAGCCGAGGATTCCAGGCAGCAGATAGACTTTCAGCCTGCCGCGGCGCCCGGTGCGCCGACGCTGCACGGCCTGCGCCTGATGCGCCAGTGCGCTCAGCGTCGAATATTCGGTCGCACCCAGATAGGCCGCCAGCTCACGCCGGTGGGCCCCGCCCGCCAGCGCGCGCTCGAGCTCGGCCTCCGGCCAGCACATGCGGTCGTAGACCGATACTTCAGCGGCCACTTCAGCGGCGTGGCTCATCAACGGCGCTCAGTCCACTGTGGCGCACGATCTGGTCGCAGACCGCCGCGATTACCGCGCCGCGCGCGCTGCTCTTGCGCCACACGGCGCCGATGCGGCGGCTCGGCACCGGGGCGGCGAACGGCCTGACCGCCAGGCCCTTGGCGGCGCCATAGGCGCCGTGCACCGCCAGCGCCGGCAACAGCGTCACACCGGCGCCGGTGGCGACCATCTGGCGCAAGGTCTCGATGCTGGTGGCGCGAAAATCCTGTTTCTCCTGCACGCCGCTGCGGCTGCAGACCGCCAGCGCCTGGTCGCGCAGGCAGTGGCCGTCCTCCAGCAGCAGCAGCGTCTCGCCCTTGAGATCCTCGGCGCGAATGCGGGTGCGCGCCGCCAGCGGGTGACCGGCGGGCAGTGCCGCGACGAACGGCTCGTCGTACAGCGCGCGGGTCGAGAGTCCCTCCACGTGCACCGGCAGCGCCAGGATGCCGAGGTCGATGTCACCGTTGTGCAGCCGCTCGAGCATCGGCTCGGTCTGATACTCGTACAGCATCAGTTCCAGACGCGGCAGCGCCTTGCGCATCTTGAGCGCCACCAGCGGCAGCAGGTAGGGACCGATCGTGGGCAGTAATGCCATGCGCAGCTGGCCGGCCAGCGGATCGCGCCGCGTCTGCGCCAGGCCGACGATCGCATCCGCGCTCTCAAGCATGGTGCGCGCGCGCGCCGTAATTTCCTCGCCGGCGGCGGTGAGCGTCACGTGGCGCGGCCGGCGTTCAATCAGCTGCACCCCCAGGTACAGCTCCAGCTTGCGCAGCTGCGCCGACAGCGTCGGCTGGCTGACAAAGCACTTGGCGGCGGCGCGGCCGAAGTGGCGGGTGTCGGCCACCGCTACCAGGTAGCGCAGGTCCTTCAGCTTCAGGTCGCTCATGGATTATCGATATATAGCATCTATCGACGTCATAAAGTCAATTGATTGGACGATACAGGGGGGCGGCTGCAGTATGCAATCCACGGGCCGGCATTGAAGGCCGGGCCGGCGATAAAACAGACTTCCCGCTCGTGTTTCTAAGGAGATTGGATATGTTGGGTTTAGGACAGAAATTTCCCGCCTACGCGCTCACCGGCGTGGTTTCGAACGATCCCGCCAAGGCGTTCCAGCCGTTCAGCAGTGCCGATCAGGCTGGAAAATGGCAGATCGTGTTCTTCTGGCCGAAGGACTTTACTTTTGTATGTCCGACGGAGATCGCGGCCTTCGGCAAGCTCAACCGTGAGTTTGCGGATCGTGGCGCCCAGGTATTCGGCGTCAGCACTGACAATGAGTACGTGCACCTGGCGTGGCGCAAGGAGAAAGAGGAACTGCGCAATCTGCCGTTTCCGATGCTGTCGGACATCAAGCGCGAGCTTGCCGGTGCGCTCGGCATCCTGGATGCGGAAGCCGGCGTGGCGCAGCGCGCGACTTACATCGTCGATCCGGATGGCGTGATCCGCTTTGTCTACGTGACCGATCTGTCGGTCGGCCGCAACCCGGCAGAAGTGCTGCGCGTGCTCGATGCGCTGCAGACCGACGAGCTGTGCCCGTGCAACTGGCAGAAAGGCCAGGACACGCTGAAGGCGGCCTGACATCATGAGCAGCACCACTTTGGACCTGATCCGTGATTCGATTCCGGACTACGCGCGCGACCTGAAGCTCAACCTCGGCGGCGTGCTGACGCAAGCCGGGGCTCCGGGCCTGAACGATCGCCAGATCTGGACGGCGGCGGTGGCATCCGCCATCGCCTCGAGGAACGTAGCGTTCACGCGCGCGCTCGAGGCCGCGGCGGCCGAGCACCTGGATGCGGCCCACCTGCAGGCCGCCCGGGCGGCAGCCGCGATCATGGGGATGAACAACATCTACTACCGCTTCCTGCACCTGGTGGAGGATGCGGAATACCAGGCCATGCCGGCGCGGCTGCGGATGAACATCCTGGCCAATCCGGGCATCGATAAGCTGGAGTTCGAACTGCTGTCGTTGGCGGTGTCGGCGATCAACGGCTGCGGGCTGTGCATCAGCTCGCATGAAAAGAAGCTGCGAGCGCATGGCTACACGCGCGAGATGATCCAGAGCGCGGTGCGCATCGCCGCCACGGTGCACGCGGTGGCCGGGGTGCTCGAGTACAGCCACGCTGAAGGCGCCACGGCGGCCGACGCGCAGGCGGCGTGACGGTCAGTCGGCCAAGACGCATGCAGCCCCGCAGGCCATCAGCTTGCGGGGCTTTTTTTTGGACTCCTGGCCGGCGCATGTGATTGTGCCGAGTGGTTGAGAGCTGCGCCTCAGAGCGCATTGCTACAACGAACAGGTCTCGGTCAGCCGATAGTCCGCCGACGTGGGCGCCGCCCAACGGTAACTCGAGCCGTATCGGATCGTCATGCCCATGCACCTTGTCCTGGGCGCTGCGGTCGCCTTAGCCCGCCGCGCTCGAATCGCGTCCAACAAATTCTACGCGACTACTCCGGCCGCAGTCGGCCCACCGCCGGTCATCCGGACTCACCGAAGGGTGGCGCCAAAGCGGTCGATGAAGGAACGCCAGGTTTTTGTACGCTGGATAAGCTTACGTGGCTACAGTTAGGCTCATCGAGCCGACGTCAGAAGTCGAAACAAGAGGAATGGCTTATGAGCCTCGACGCAATTGGCATCGTGAGCAGAGATACGAGCTTGTCAGTCGAGTTTTATGCATTGCTCGGGATTGATTTAACGCCGAAAGGTGGCCCAGATCACTTCGAAGGCGCGACAGCCAGCGGTGTGAGAATCATGCTGGATTCAGTAAATCTCATTAAAGAGATCAACCCGTCTTGGACAGAGCCAACCGGCTCGGCAATGACCCTGTGCTTTGTCCAGGAATCCCCGGAGGCCGTGGACGCGCTGTACAACAGGATTCTGGCGGCCGGCTTCAGAAGCTCCAAGGCGCCATGGGATGCCTTTTGGGGACAGCGCTACTCGTCCGTCTTGGATCCGGACGGCAATCAAATCGATTTGTTCGCCGCTCTATAGCGGACGTCTTTGATCGGCAGGTATCGGGTCAACTTAAGCCGTTGAACGTCTGGCCTTGGTAACGTCGTCGCAACGGCCGGTCTGGAGCGAGACGTGGGGCAGCCGACGGCCATTTCAAGACACTCGAGCAGACGAATTCAAAGCAAAAAAGCTGCCGTTCGCGATAAGGTAGGGAACGCGATCGACCACGTCCAGCTAAGGGATGCACTGATGCCCGGGCCATTCCGACCGCCGCTTGTCCCCGCGCTGGCGCTGCTCGCGCTTGGCGCCTGCAGCCAAAAAGTAGTCACACCTTCCCCGGCGACCACGTCACAACCGGCCGCGAACGTTACGGCGGCGCGGCTGAACTCCGGCGAAGCCGAGGCCGACCAGTGGTTCACCGCCGGACGCGACGCCAACGGCACGTATTATTCGCCGCTCAAGGACATTACGCCCGACAACGTCGCGCGTCTTGGCTTTGCCTGGGACTACCAGCTCGGCACCAATCGCGGTCAGGAATCGACGCCGCTGGTGATCGACGGCGTGCTCTATGCCACCAGCAACTTCGGCCGCGTGTATGCACTCGACGCCGCCACCGGCAAGGAACTCTGGACATACGATCCGCACATAGACGGCCTGTGGGCACGCCACCCTTGCTGCGACGCCGTCAATCGCGGTCTCGTGGCCTTCGAGGGCACGCTCTACGTTGGGGCGCTGGACGGCTGGCTGCACGCCATTGACGCCCGCACCGGGATGCTCAAGTGGAAAATAGATACGCTGATCGGACGGCAGGAGCGCAATCCCCCCACGCTGACCGGCGCGCCGCTTCTCGCCGGCGACGCCATCGTCATCGGCAACTCTGGTGGCGATTTTGCCGGCGCACGCGGCTATGTCACGGCCTACGACCTCCGGACCGGCGCGCAGCGCTGGCGTTTCTTTACCGTGCCACGCGATCCAGCCGAAGGCCCGCAGGATCAGCCGCACCTCGAGGCGGCGGCGAAGACTTGGAGTCCCAAGCATCGCTGGGACGCGGGCTCGGGCGGCACGGTCTGGGACGGAATGGCCTACGACGGAGCGCTCAAGCTGGTCTACATAGGCACCGGCAACGCCGCGCCCTACAACAGTCACCTCGACGGCACCAAGGGCGGTGACGAGCTTTACGCGGCATCGATACTCGCGATCCATGCCGACGATGGCACGCTCGCCTGGTACTACCAGACGGTTCCACAGGACCGCTGGGACTTTGATTCGACACAAAAGCTGGTGCTCGCCGAGGTCACGCTCGCCGACAAGCCGCGCCAGGTCGTGATGCAGGCTGCCAAGAACGGCTTCTACTACGTGCTCGATCGGGCCACGGGCGAGCTTCTGTCGGCCAATAACTTCGCGGTCGCGACCTGGACTCGCGGCATCGATTCGAAGACCGGGCGCCCCACCGTCGATCCAGGCGCCGACTACGACAAGGGCCCAACCCTGGTCTTTCCGTCCGAGTCCGGCGCGCACAGCTGGCAGCCCATGGCCTATGACGGGGCGCGCGGACTGACCTTCATCCCCGTAATCGAGTCGGGCAACATCTTCGTGGAAACGTCCAAGCGCCGCGCCGGTCTGGTCGAAGGTCAGTTCACGACGCCGGCATTCCCACCCGAGGCCTACGATCCGAAGAGCATGAAAAGCCTCTACGGCGATCTGCCGGCGCTGGCAACGCTTACCAGGGGTTTCAAGAACGACACGGCCTCGCGTGGTTTTCTGCGTGCCTGGAGCGTTAAAGAGCACCGGGTAGTGTGGCAGGCGGCGACTGCGACCAGCTGGGACGGTGGCGTTATGGCCACGGCGTCTGGCATCGTCTTCCAGGGCGATGCCAACGGCTACCTCAACGCCTACGCGGCCGACAGCGGCATGAAGCTCGCGGCGATCAACTTAGGCTCGTCGATGATGGCCGCACCGATTACCTATCGGGTGAATGGCACTCAGTACGTCGCGATCGTTGCGGGCTACGGCGGCGGTGCGGTGATCACCGGATCGCCCTTCGACCCGGCCTCGGCGGCGGATCGCTACGGCAACGACGGGCGCGTGATCGCACTCAAACTGGACGGCCCGCCTCCGCCCCTGCCGCCCGCCTACCAGCCTCCCGACTGGCCGCAACTGCCGGCGCGGCCGGCTGATAGCGCGCAGGTTGCCGCGGGCGAGCTTCTTTACAATCGTTACTGCTCGCGCTGCCACGTGTTTGGCCACAGCATCCTGCCCGATCTTCGGCGCATGTCACCAGCCACTCACGGCCTGTTCGAGCACATAGTGCTCGAGGGCGCGTACGCGCCGAAGGGCATGGGGCACTTCAGCGATGTGCTTACGCCCGCCGACGCCGATGCGATCCACGCCTACATTACCGAGCAGGCCTGGGCTACCAAGAGCGCCGGCTCGGCACATTGAAATTCCCCGACACTGCGGACACTCATGACCGCCAGCGGAGAAACATCCGTGATCGCTAGACATTGGAGAGGATGGACCAAGGCTCAGAATGCGGATGCGTACGAAACTCTTCTGAAGACCCGGGTTCTGCCTGACCTGGCCAAAATTGCCGGATACCGGGGCGGTTATGTTCTGCGCGGCAGTTCGGCCGACGAGGTTGAGTTCGTGGTCATCAATCTGTTCGACTCCATTGAGGCAGTCCGGTCCTTTGCCGGGCCCGACTACTCGACCCCGGTGTTCGAACCGGAGGCGCGATTGCTGCTGTCGCGGATCGAACCGGTAGCGCACCACTACGAGGTGCGTGCGAGCACGGCATGATTTGCCTTTCGCGTAGGCAGCCGGCGGATCATTGTCCCGCGTTCGCCGGCGGTGTGCCCATGGCCTGAAACAGCGCCGCCGTGTCGACCAGGCGCGATGCGGTGTCCTGGATTTCCGACAGCGTGGCGTTCTGCCAGCGCTGCTCGCTGGCGACTGTGGAAGGGTAGGAGACCGCGCCGAGCTGCAGGCGGCTAGTGCTTTCGGTGAACGATTGCAGGGCGGTTGCCGCCGCAATGTGCGCAGACTGCAGCGCCAGCGCATCCTGGTTGAGCGCAGTCAGCGAGTCGGCGACGTTCTGGAACGCATTGAGCACCGTCTGCTGATACTGGGAAACACTGGCGTCGTAGTTGGCCACCGCTGCCTTGCGCTGTGCCCGCAGCGCGCCGCCGTGAAAAATCGGCTGCGCCAGCGTGGCGCCAGCGCTCCACACCGCGGCCGGGCCGGTAAACAGCGAGGCGCTATGAAACGTGGCCGAACCGTAGCTGGCGGACACCGTAATACGCGGAAACAGTTCCGCGGTCGCCACCCCAACCTGCGCTGCGGCTACATGCACCGCGGCTTCTGCGGCCAGCACGTCGGGGCGCTGATGCAGCAGATCGGACGGAATGCTGACCGGCACCTCGTCCGGCAATCGAAACGATGCCAGCGGCAGTGCCTCCGGGGCCTGATCGGGCGTCCGGCCCATCAGCACTGCCAGTGCATGCCGGGCGCGCAGTGCCTGGGCGCGCAGCGCCGGCAGCGATGCGTCCAGCGCCGCGGCGTTCTGCTGCGCCGTGAGTACATCCTCGTGGGATGCCGCGCCGGTGCGGTACGCCTTGTCGGCGAGGTCCGCCTGTTCGTGCGCCAGCTGCGACTGCCGCTCGCCGACCGCGAGCGATCCCGAGAGCGCCGATGCGTTCACGGCGCTGATGACAATGTTGGCGGCCAGCGTGCGCTGCGCGGCGGCCAGTTGATACGACTGCAGGTCCACCTGCGCCGCCGCCTCGCGCACGCCGTAGCGCACCGCGCCGAACAGATCGAAGGTATAGCTCAGCTGCAGCTGACCGGCGAACACGTCGTACAGATTGGTCGGCGGTCCGAAATCCGGGAAGCCAATGGCGCGCTGACGGCTGACCTGGCCGCCAGCGTCGATCGACGGCAACAGCGAGCCGCCGACCTGCGCCCGGTATTCCTGGTGCGCCGCTTCCAGGGTGTGTCGCACCGCCGCCAGCGAGGGATTGTTGCGCAGGCCTTCCTCCACCCAGGCGTCGAGAGTGTCCGAACCGAACTGTCGCCACCATTCCGGTACCGCCTGAGCACCGAGTGCGAAGCGTTGCGCGACGCCGTCGGCCGCTACGCTCGCGTCGGGCGGGGCCTCGGCTGCGTACCCGCCGCTCGTCGCCGGCGCCGGCGGTTTGTTCAGCGGCGCGAACGCACAGGCGGCAAGCGCCAGCAAGCTTACGATCAGCATCACACTGCCGATCCGAGCGGTGCTGCTGCGTCTCACGCTGCTACCCCCGGTGCCGGCTCATCGGCGCGCACCCGAAACCAGGCGGCGTATAGCGCCGGCAGAAAGAACAGCGTCAGCACTGTAGCCACCGTGATGCCGCCCATCAGCGCGGTGGCCATGGGTCCGAAGAAGTTACTGCGCAGCAACGGCGTCAGGGCCAGCACGGCCGCGGCAGCGGTCAGTGTGATCGGCCGGAATCGTCGCACCGTCGCGTCGACGATCGCGTGCCAGCGGGCGTGGCCGGCGCGAATGTCCTGTTCGATCTGGTCGAGCAGGATCACCGAGTTGCGCATGATGATGCCGAACATGGCGATGGTACCGAGCATGGCGACGAAACCAAACGGCTTGCCGAACAGCAGCAGCGAGCCGATCACGCCGATCAGGCCCAGCGGCGCCGTCAGCACCACGATCAGCGTACGACTGAAACTCTGCAACTGCACCATCAGCAGCGTCAGCACGGCAATCAGCAGCAGCGGCATCTGCGCGTTGATCGAGGCCTGCGCCTTCTGGTTCTCTTCCACCGGACCGCCGACCTGGATCCGATAGCCCACCGGCAGGTGGCTGCGTAGCGCGCCTAGCTTCTTGTCGATCGCGTTGGTGATATCGAGTCCTTGCACGCCGTCGCGGTTTTCGGCCTGCACGGTGATGGACGGCTGGCGGTCGCGCTCCCAGATCACGCCGTACTCCAGGCCGTAGCGCACCCTTCCGAGCTGCCCGAGCGGAATCGCCTCGCCGGACGGCGTCGGGATCGCCAGCCGTTCGATCTGATCGGGACTCACACGCTCGCTGTCGGGGGCGCGCAGGTCGAGCGGAATCAGCTTGTCGCGTTCGCGGTATTTGCTGGTGGTATAGCCCGACAGGCTCATGTCGAGAAACTGGGCGATGTCCTGCGAGCTGATACCCAGCTGGCGCGCCTTGACCTGGTCAATCTCAAAGCGCACCGAACGCTCGGCCGGTTCATCCCAATCGAACTGCACGTTACGTGTGCCGCGCTCGGCGCGCATGATCGAGGCCACCTGTTCGGCGATGCCGCGCACGGTCGCGATGTCGTCGCCGTTGACGCGAAACTGAATCGGATATCCGACCGGCGGTCCGCTCTCGAGTCGGCTGATGCGGCTGCGCACCGCGGTGAAGTCGCGCGTCAGCAGCGTATCCAGGTAACTCGCCAGCTGCTCGCGGCGCGCGACGTCCTTGGCGGTAATCACGAACTGCGCGAAGTTGGGCTGTGTGAGCTGCTGATCGAGCGGCAGATAGAAGCGCGGCGCGCCGCTGCCGACGAAACTGAAGTAGTTCTCGATCTCGGGACGAT
>Ga0302326_10001149_pt1 | contig 68650 bp, 73 predicted proteins | sample Palsa_T0_3_FD_202264 | JGI IMG/M metagenome (GOLD analysis project Ga0302326, IMG submission 202264) | Peat permafrost microbial communities from Stordalen Mire near Abisko, Sweden - Palsa_T0_3 | ecosystem: Environmental > Terrestrial > Soil > Palsa > Peat permafrost | place: Sweden: Abisko... | reverse complement strand
ACAAATGCTACGCATTTGCCTTGAGAAGCAATCCAGAGGTCGTGACCTCTCTTGATAGGGCACGACGCCTGGGTTGCTTCTCAAGGCGAACGCGAAGCGTTCGTCCGGGCTCCGCTCGCAATTACGGGAAGCATGCGACGGAAAAGGCGGAATGTCCAGAAATTGTTTCTCTTAAACAGAAGCAATATGCGCCTCATTCGGTGAGGGCGGCGCTGCCATCGCCGGGCTCGCCGGCAAGGTCAGGCCGCCTTCGGCGGTCGCTTCGCCTAGGCGAATGCAAGAGCATTCGCCGGGCTTCGCGAACCTTGACCGCTCCGCGCGTCGATGGCCGTTGGCCTGCAAGTCCTTTTGGTGAGCGAACGCGGCCCGTGGGCCGCTCCGCGCACCAAAAGGACTTGTAGGCAAAAAGCCACGCCGACGAGGCGCAGTCACGCCGAAGGCGCCGAAGCGAAGCGTAGGAGTCGCGAAGCGACTTGACGGCGTCTCGGCGGCGTGGCCCCGCGACGCTGCCAGAAATCTCGCGACCGAAAAAAAGCACGAGAACGCACGCCGTCGACGCGTTTTGGGCCTGCCCGCGAGCCTTCGCCGCTCGAAATCCGCGCCGATCGCCTCGAAAAAGCACGGCGAAAACGCGCCTTTGGGGGCGGGTTCGCCTGGCTCGGAATAACCCTAGGGTTATAGGATTGGCTTTCCCGACAATCCGCTTTTCGAGGAGAACGAACGGCAAGATCAAATTGTAGCCATGTTGTTCAGCCGGATGGCGGTCGGCGCCCGCCAGAGTGCGATGCGTCGAGCGCGAAAGGGCGGGCTGCCGTGAGCGGTGCGGAGCCGCCGAGCAGGGCGAGGAGAAAAGAATTGATACGCTCGATTTTGCTTTTCTCTTTTCTATCGCTCGCCTCGCCGCCGCTTGCGGCCTTATCGGACGAGTCGCCGTCGATGGTTTACGTAAATCCTGGGCAACGCCCGGGAGAAAACTCCTGTTTCCTGACCGACAAGGAAACGGCGGTCCAATGCGTCATCGTCAAGGAAATCGGCGTTCCGTTTTGGAGGCCTCATTACCAAACAAGCATCGGGGTGATGTCTTCCTGCGTTGTGCGGGTACAAACCGAGGAAGGGACCTTGTACGACGCAATTCAATGCCTTGAGCGATGCGCCCCAGACGAGTTATTGGTGTGCCATATATTGTGAGTGCAACGCCGCCCGGCGGTGAAACGACGTCATGCGCAAACAGCGCAAGTCGCCAAATCACTCGAGCCGCCCTGGTCTAGCCGTAAGCGACGCCCGCCTTGCTTTGCCCGACTTCTATGATGTAGCCGTCGGGATCGCGGATATAGCAGCGGGTCTCGCCGTATTTGTCCTTCGGCTCCGTGATGAACTCGGCCCCTCGGCTGCGCCATAGTTCATAGCAGGCTTGAATATCGGCGACGCGGATATTCATGAAGCTGTTGACTGAATCGGGGTCGGCGGGGACGCTGAGCGTTACCGATGGTTTGTCGGGCGTCGGGCCGCCCCCGACGTTGACAATGAGCCACGCATTGGCGATCTGGAGGTAACCCGGCGCGCCCTTGCTGTCGCCTCGGCTCAGGATGCGACTGCCGAACACCGTCTCGTAGAATCGAAGCGATCGCTCGATGTCGGCGACGGTGAGAAAGTGCGCCACCGTAAATCCATCCTGCGGCGGCATCTGATAGCTTTTCTGCTCGACTGGCGCCTGGTTCATGGACGTCTCCAATTCGGATATGGCGAATGAACGAAGGGAGGCGGATGGGGACGTCGTCCCACGCTCCCCCATGCGGGGGACGGCAATTCCATCGCGGAACGCAGGCTATCATGTTCGCATGCGAATTTTGGCCCCTGCGAAATCAAATTAGGCTAGGGGACAGAGGCGCGAGCGGGTATTCTTTACACGATGGCGATTGAGCGCCTCGTCGCCATCTCAGGGATGGCAGTCGCATCTCGAACATGGAGAGCGCCGGTGGATCGTCGCACCTTCGTAGGGCTTTTGGCGGCCGCTGGCGCGGCGGCCCCGATATTTCAGCGCGCCGCCGGCGCGCAGACCACGCCCAGGGCGCGCAACGCCGTGCTGGTCCATGGGCTGTTCGCCGACGGCTCCTGCTGGTCGGAAGTCATCCCCCGGCTGCAGGCCGCGGGCCTCAACGCGACCTCGGTGCAAAACCCGCTGACGACGCTGGAGGAGAGCGTGGCGGCGGCGCGGCGCGCGCTGGCGCTGCAGGAGGGTCCGACGGTGCTGGTCGGGCATTCCTTCTCCGGCATGATTGTCACGGAAGCTGGCGTCGATCCCAAGGTGACCGCGCTTGTCTATGTCGCGGCAAGGGCGCCCGACGCGGGCGAGGACTATAGCGAGCTGGCCAAGCAATTTCCGGCGCCGCCGGCCTCGGCGGGCATCGTGTGGTCCGGCGATTGGGGGCAGCTCAGCGAGGCGGCTTTCCTGCGCGATTTTGCGGGCGACCTGCCGGCGGCGAAGGCGCGCGCGCTTTACGCCGTCCAGGGCCCGTTCGAGCGCCAGTTGCTCGCGGGCAAGACGACGAATGCGGCGTGGCGCTCGAAGCCGAGCTATTATGCGGTGTCCACGGAAGACCGTACGATCAATCCGGACCTGGAGCGGTTCATGGCCAAGCGGATGGGCGCCAAGACGATCGAGGTGAAGGCGAGCCACCTGTCGCTGATCTCCCAGCCCGATGCGATCGCCAGGCTGATCCTGGAGGCGGCCGGACAGACATAGGCCGCCACGCATCGAACGGGTGGGAGGAGGCCGCGATGGGCTTAGCTCAGCGCTGTTCGTTTCGCAGGCTGGAGCCAAGAAAAACAGACGCCTGTCAGCGCCATGCGTTGACAGCCGCCGGATCACGCCGGCAGCCACGAATAGGCGTCAGTCCAGACTAGCCCCGCAGGAAGTCGTAATCGTCGTCGCCGCCGGTGTACGGGGGCAGCGGCTGCGGGTTCAAGGCGACAATTATCGGCGCGCTCGATTTATCGATCGTCGAGGCGTTGAGGCCGACGGGCGCGGGCTGCGAAGCGGCGGCAATCGTCGCGGTGCTGATCAAGGCGCCGGCGAGGCCGGCTGCGCATAGTTTCAGGAAGGCGTTCACGGCAATCTCCTTGGGCTTAATTGACCCCGAATGGGTCGCCTGCGGAGGTTACGGTCTACCTTGCGACGGTCTATCGGCGTCGCCGCGATTATGGGGCGCCGACTTTCGCCAACCGAAAGCGATCGCCGAGCCCATGACTTAACCTGGCGGTTTTGCGGGCGAGCCGCTTGGGGCGCTCATGCGATTGGGAGCGACTGGGGTCGCTGGCCCAGCGATTCCCGGCGATGTCGTCCCGATGGGCGGCGAGGGGCTTGCCGGGGTCCGCGGCGCCGCGGTGGTCGGCGGGGTGATAACCTCAGGCGTGGAAGTCCCGGTGACGCTGCCGATGCCATTGGCGGCATAGGCCGTGACGGGCGCGCCAAGCGCGATCAACAACGCGCCGCATTTGAGGACTCGGCTCGTCATGGCTCAATCTCCAATCTCCGCGCGCCGAACGCGCGCCCGTCAGAGATCAACTTCGCTGAAGCCGCCTGGGTTCCGGCGCGCCGCCCCAGCCGTCCTCATCCGAGACGCCGGCGTGTATTCAGGCCCCCGCCTGAATCCTTCGCCCCCGCAACTTTTTCGCCGCAGGCGAGTTAGCCCCAATTGATCCTTACCGGCCGAGGAATTCGTCCATGAGCCTTATCGTCATCATCGTCATATTGGTTCTGCTGTTCGGCGGCGGCGGCGGGTATTACGCGCATGGGCGCTATGGCGGCGCGGGGCTCGGCGGCGTCCTCGGCCTTGTCCTCATCATCCTCGTGGTGCTCTGGCTCGTCGGTCGCTGACGCCAGGCCGCCTTAAGGATTGGCCGGCTGGAAATAGCGCGTCACTTCCTCCACGCGCCGCGACAGGCGCGGATAATACGAGAAGATGTTGACGAGGAAGCCGGCGATCGGCGGCACCATCGCCTCCTGCGCCTCGAAGGCTTGCGGATTCATCTCGGCGTTGAGGCGGATGCTGCCGCAGGCGAGCACCTGCAGCCCGGTGCGCGCGGCGTCGAGATCCTGGGCGAGATAGGCGCCGATGCGGTCGCAGGTGAGTTCGCGGCCGCGCGAATAGGCCGGCCCCAGAAACGGCACGATCCAGCCCGGCATCTTGAGGAGGTTGCGTTTCCAGTCGAGATGGCCCGCCGCGTGATGGCCGATCTCATGGCCGATCACGAAGCGCACCTGCGCGTCCGTGTCGGCGTCGATCAGCGCGGAAGTCAGCCAGATATAGCGCGCCGCGATGAGGCGCAGCGCGAAGGCGTTGATGAGGCCGCCCGAATTATAGACGAAGGCCTTGGGCGCCTCGGGCAGCTGCGCCGCCGCGGCGCCTTCGGCCACCATCTGATAGAGATGCGGGAATTGCTGCGGCCCGATCAGCACGTAATGGCCAAAGATATAGGCCCGCGTCAGGAACTTGCCGATCATGATCGCCAGCCAGACGAGGAGGCCGTAGACGATGTAGATGGCGAGAATGGCGACCATGGAATAATCCTTGTTGATCGCCGCCCAAACCAGCGCCCCGATGAAAGCCCCCCAAAGGAGGATTCCAACGAGCATCATGATGCGCCCGTAGAGGCGCTCCTTGCCGTGGCGCATCTGATTGACGACGTTTTCCATTCGAGCCCCCTCCGGATCGACAACAGGATCGATTAGCTTAAAGGCCGAGCGCGCGCTCCCAGCCGGCGCGCCCACCTTGTGACGGGAGCTTGTCTTGCGCCACGGGCGTTGGCAATGGGCGCCGAAGCGCGCTTCGCGAACGACAGGCGCGGCGACTTCTCGCGCCCCGCTCAGCCCACCGCGAACATTGTCGCCACGCCCGCCGCCAAATGTTCGGGGATCGCCGATTCGATCGGCCAATGGCCGGGATTGTCGGCGACGAAGGCGACATGGGCGGTCTTGCCGGGCGCGATCAGCACGCTGTCGCGCCAATAGGGCTCCCAGCCGTCGTCCATCGCATGCAGCAGGCGCATGAAATGGCCGTAGAGGCGGATCGCCTGCATCACGGCGGTGTTGTTGACGAGCGCCAGGACGACCGGCGCGCCGCGCGTGACCGAGAATAAAGGCTTGGCGGGCCAGCCGGAAAGGCTCGCGCCATTGATCGAGAACGGCGCGCCGCCGCCCCCGGCGATGGCGATGTCGACGCGCGTCGCGCGCTGCAGCGCGATCTCGGCCGGCAGCAGCGGATTGGGCGTGAGGCCGGCGAGCGGCGGGCGCGGCGCGAGCGGATCGCCTTTTGCGGTAAAGACGACGAGCGGGCGGTCGGCCTCGCCGGGGATCGCCGCCGCCGCGCCGCCGAGGAGGATGAAGCGCACGGGCGTCGCGTCGCGCGGCATGTCGAACATCATGTCGAAACGCGCGCCGGGGCCGATGGGAAACTTGTTGTGCAAAGGCTCGAACGCTTCGCAGGGCTGGCCGTCGAGCGCGATGAGGAGGGGCTTTACGCCCTCGACGCCGATCAGCATGAGGCGCGCATTGGCGGCGTTGACGAGGCGCAGCCTGACGCGGGCGCCGGGCGCGGCCTCGAGCGCGAGCGGCGCGGGGCCGTCGTTGACCGCCATCAGCGGCCCGAGGCGCCCGGCGCCGCGCGCCACGGCGGGATCGGCAAAATCGTCGCTGACCTCGCCCTTGGCGTCGAGCTTCCAGTCGGCCAGCGCGACGATCGCCTCCAGGTCGGCGAGGGGCGGCGTCGGCTCCTCGACGAGGATCGATCCGTAAAGCCCGCGCCCGACTTGCCCGGGCGTCGCCGCGCCGGCATGCGGGCGATAGAGGTTGAAGCCGGAATCGGGCGGCGTGAAGCGATAGTCGAAACTGCCGCCGGGCGGGACGGGCGGCTGGGTGAGACCGCCAATTCCGGCCATCGCATTGGCGATCCGCAGGCCATGCCAGCAGAGGGTGGTGGGCTCCGATAGTTTGTTGACGAGCCGGACCTTGAGCGCCTCGCCCTTGCGCAGCCGCAGCAGCGGCCCCGGCGTCGCCCCTTCATAGCCGAGCGCCGCGACAGGCGGCGCGGCGGCCCCCAGGATCCGCGCCTCGGCCGCCCCCGCCTCGAAAAGGCGAAAGCCGTCTTCCGCGAGATGGGGAGGGGCGGGCTCGGCGAGGGCGGCCTCGCCGAACGCCGCCCAAAGCGAGGCGGAGATTCCGGTGCGCAAGATCTGCCGGCGGTGGAATCTCATCGCCCGGCCTGTGGCCAAGCATTAACCAATTGTGCCATTCTGACCCAATCGGCGCGGCGCGGTCCTTGCGTCACCGGCAGGCTCCCTTTGGGCGGGCGTCAAGCTGCGACGGCCGCGCGCCGGTCGCGTCGAGCGTTGGAGAAGCGTTTGTGAGCAAGATCATCGCTTTTGCCTGCCTCGCTTTGGCGATCGGTCTTTGCCTTTGGTTGGCGCCCTGGCGCTCCCTCATCGCCGACGCCCAGCCTCTCGGGCCGGCGCTTTTGGCGGCGGGCGGGCTGTTCAGCATCGCCATCGCCGTAATGATCCGGGACTAGCCGGTTTCCTCGCGAAATCCAAGTCGCCGCCGGGGCCCCAGTTTTTTGTGGCGCGGCCGGCGCAAGATGGTATAGACGGCGCCCGAAGCGGCGGGTTCTCCCACGCGAGGCGCCTTGATGCGGGCGTGGCGGAATTGGTAGACGCGCCGGATTTAGGTTCCGGTGATGAAAGTCGTGGGGGTTCGAGTCCCTCCGCCCGCACCACGATCGATGCGGGGCCGCCGGCGGGCCAAGGGATCGCCGTTTGTCTTTTTGGGCCTCGGGCGCCCGCGTCGCGGGAAGTCGGGGTTTTTTAGTTTTTACAGGGCGGATTTGACATGCAGGTGACCGAGACGCTTTCGCAGGGGCTGAAGCGCGAATACAGCATCGTCCTGTCGGCGACCGATCTTGCCGCGCGGCTCGACGGCCAGCTCGCCGACATCAAGAACAAGGTCAGGATCAACGGCTTCCGTCCGGGCAAGGTCCCCGTCGCGCATCTCAAGCGCGTCTACGGGCGCTCCGTCATGGCCGACGTCATGCAGGAGGCGATCACCGAGGCCAACAAGCAGATCGTCGACGAGAACGGCCTGCGCCTCGCCCAGGAGCCCAAAGTCGAGCTGCCGACCGACCAGGCCGCCATCGACGCGGCTCTGGAGGCGCGCGGCGACCTCAATTTCAAAGTGGCGCTCGAAGTGCTGCCGAAGTTCGAAGTTGGGACTTTCGAGGCTATTTCGCTCGAGCGTCCGGTGGCGGAAGTGGAGGAAGCCGACATCGATGGGGCGCTGAACCGCCTCGCCGACAACCGCCGCACTTTCGCCGACCGGCCGGAAGGCGCCAAGGCCGAGAACGGCGATCGCGTGACCGTCGATTTCGTCGGCAAGATCGGCGGCGAATTGTTCGAGGGGGGCACGAGCGACAACATCGAGGTGATCCTCGGCTCCAACACGTTCATTCCGGGCTTTGAGGAGCAATTGGTCGGCGCCGTCGCCGGCGAGCGCCGCGCCGTGGAGGCGACCTTCCCCGAGGCCTATGTCAATCGCGCCCTGGCCGGGCAGAAGGCGGCTTTCGACGTGACGGTCAAATCGGTCGCCGCCCCCGAGCCCTTCACGATCGACGACGAATTCGCCAAGAGCCTCAATTTCGAGAGCCTCGACAAGCTGCGCGAAATGATCGCCGCCAATCTGGCCGGCGAATATGCGAAAGCCTCGCGCGAAAAGCTGAAGCGTCAATTGCTGGACAGTCTCGACAAGCTCTATTCGTTCGAGCTTCCCGAAGGGCTCGTCGCGCAGGAGTTCGAATCGATCTGGCGCCAGGTCGAACAGGAGCAGAAGGCGTCCGGCCGCAGCTTCGCCGACGAGAACACCACCGAGGAGGCGGCCAGGGCCGACTATCGCGCCATCGCCGAGCGCCGGGTGCGTCTCGGGCTGCTGCTGGCCGAAGTCGGCGCCAAGGCCGAGGTCAAGGTCACCGAGGAGGAAGTCACAGGCGCGCTGATCGCCAGGGCGCGCGCCTATCCCGGCCAGGAAAAGCAGATCTGGGAATATTACCGCAACAATTCCCAGGCGCTGGCCGAATTGCGCGCGCCGATCTACGAGGAAAAGGTCGTGGACCATATCCTGTCGCTGGCCAAGGTCGACGAACGCAAGGTGACGCGCGAGGAACTGCTGAAGGCGGACGACGAGACGCCGCCGGGCGCGGCCGCCTAGGCCGGCCGATCGTCATTGCGTGCGAAGCGAAGCAACCCAGGCGCCGTGACCTCTCGTGATAGGTCACGGCGCCTGGGTTGCTTCGCTTCGCACGCAATGACGGCGAATTCCTCGGGGGGCGGCCCCGCGGCGCAAAGCCCGCAGCGGCTTGCCGCGTTGGCCCTTTAACAAGTCGGGCCGCGCCATTATGTTGCGTTTCGACGATAAGGTTTGATTCCCCGAAAGCGAGATCCATGCGCGACTTGGTCGACTATTACACCAATAATCTTGTGCCGATCGTCATCGAGCAATCGGCGCGCGGCGAACGTTCGTTCGACATTTTTTCCCGCCTGCTGCGCGAGCGCATCATCTTCATGATCGGGCCGACCGACGACGTGTCGGCCTCGCTGGTCGTCGCCCAATTGCTGTTTCTGGAGGCCGACAACCCGAAGAAGGAGATCGCCCTCTACATCAATTCGCCGGGCGGCATCGTGACTTCGGGCCTGTCGATCTACGACACCATGCAATTCATCCGCCCGAAAGTGTCGACCATGTGCATCGGCCAGGCCGCCTCGATGGGGTCGCTTCTGCTATGCGCCGGCGAGAAAGGCATGCGCTATGCGCTGCCCAACGCCCGAATCATGGTCCACCAGCCCTCGGGCGGCTTCCAGGGGCAGGCTTCCGACATCCAGCGCCACGCCGAGGACATTCTCAAGATGAAGCGCCGGCTCAACGAGATTTATGTCCATCATACCGGGCGCGACTATGATACGATTGATAAAACCCTCGATCGCGACCATTTCATGTCGGCGGAGGAAGCCCAGGCTTTCGGCCTCGTCGATCAGGTGGTGACCAAACGCTCCGATGAAGTAGAAGAAGTAAAAACGTAGCTTCATCAATATTTTGCGCCCTAGTCCGGACGCATCGCATCCGCCGTCGTGACGCAGCGTCAGAGGGAATGCGCCCTCTTTCGCGCCGGGGCGGCGCGGGAGCGGCGCGGCGCGCGACTTGATTTGGCGGGGCTTATCGTGGTTGCATCGCTGTTGCGCCCGGCCGCCTGTCCCGCGCAAGGGCGGGTTTGGCCGAAAAGAAAAGATTTCGGGCGCCGTCGCCGCGCGAGGCTTGTTCGCTACGTTTTGTTAGGGTGCGTTATTTAACTTGTTAGGTTGGACGTCCGCTGAATCGCAAGAGGAAAGCGGCGCTATGGAGAACAAAATGGCCAAGGCCGAAGGCGACGCCAAGAACACGCTCTATTGTTCGTTCTGCGGCAAGAGCCAGCACGAGGTGCGTAAACTGATCGCCGGGCCGACGGTGTTCATCTGCGACGAGTGCGTCGAACTTTGCATGGACATCATCCGCGAGGAGAGCAAGACCTCCCTTGTCAAGAGCAAGGACGGCATCCCGACGCCCCGCGAGATATGCAAGGTCCTGGACGATTACGTGATCGGCCAGCCGCAGGCCAAGCGCGTGCTTTCGGTCGCCGTGCACAATCATTACAAGCGCCTCAATCACGCCACCAAGCACAGCGACGTCGAACTGGCCAAGTCGAACATCCTGCTGATCGGGCCGACCGGTTCCGGCAAGACGCTGCTCGCCCAGACGCTGGCGCGCATCCTCGACGTGCCCTTCACCATGGCCGACGCGACGACGCTGACCGAAGCTGGCTATGTCGGCGAGGACGTTGAGAACATCATTCTTAAATTGCTGCAGGCTTCCGACTACAATGTCGAGCGCGCCCAGCGCGGCATCGTCTATATCGACGAAATCGACAAGATCAGCCGCAAGTCGGACAATCCCTCGATCACCCGCGACGTGTCGGGCGAGGGCGTGCAGCAGGCCTTGCTGAAGATCATGGAAGGCACGGTGGCCAGCGTTCCCCCGCAGGGCGGGCGCAAGCATCCGCAGCAGGAGTTCCTGCAGGTCGACACGACCAACATCCTGTTCATTTGCGGGGGCGCCTTCGCCGGTCTCGAGCGCATCATTTCGGCGCGCGGCAAGGGCACTTCGATCGGCTTCAGCGCCAAGGTGCAGTCGCCCGACGACCGCCGCACCGGCGAGGTGTTCCGCCATGTCGAGCCGGAGGATCTGCTCAAATTCGGATTGATCCCCGAATTCGTCGGCCGCCTGCCGGTCATCGCCACGCTCGAGGATCTCGACGAAGAGGCGTTGAAGAAGATATTGACCGAGCCGAAGAACGCGCTCGTCAAGCAATATCAGCGCTTGTTCGAAATGGAGAACACCGACCTGACGTTCCAGGACGAGGCGCTCAACGTCGTCGCCAAAAAGGCGATCGAACGGCGCACCGGCGCGCGCGGGCTGCGCTCGATCATGGAGGGCATCCTGCTCGACACGATGTTCGACCTGCCCGGCCTCGACAGCGTCGAGCAGGTGGTGATCGGCCCCGAAGTGGTCGATGGCAAGGCGCGCCCGCTCTATATCTATTCCGAGCGCGCCGAAAAAGCCGGCTGAGACGGTCTCGCTTCGCGTAGCCTGAAAAGGCGCTTTGGCGGCGCATTTGCCGCTATCGCCGCCGCCGGGGGTGGCGTAAGCTTGCCCGAACGTCCGCGTCGCTTTGGGGGCATCGAGACTGGACGGGCGTCAGCGGCGGGTCCTTGAAACCGCCGCCTTCCGCCGCCATCTCTAGGAAGATCGTCTTGGCGTAAATCTTGCGTTGATTCGGTTAAGCGTCGAATCGCGTGGGTCTGAGCGCTGGGGTCAGCGGGAGGAAGCGCGAGCGACGGCGAGGCCCAAGGCCCTCAGGGGGTTGGGGGTCGTCGGTTCATTGACGCTTCAAGCCCGAGACGGGGGGTGCTCCGTGCCCGGGTCGTCACGAAACAGGAACTTCCATGACCAGCAATCGTAAGCCCATCGCACCCGGCTCCGTCGACGTCTACCCCGTTCTGCCGCTGCGCGATATCGTCGTATTTCCCCATATGATCGTGCCGCTTTTCGTTGGCCGCGAAAAGTCGATCCGCGCGCTTGAAGAAGTGATGAAGGCCGACAAGCCGATCCTGCTCGCCACCCAGATGAACGCGGCGGACGACGATCCGGCGACCGACGCCATTTTCACCACCGGCACGCTCGCCACCGTTCTGCAATTGCTGAAACTGCCCGACGGCACCGTCAAGGTGCTGGTCGAAGGCGTCTCGCGCGCCCGCGTCCACGAATATCTGCCGACCGACGGCTATTTCGAGGCGAAGGCCGAGGCGGTCGGCGACGAGGCGCTCGACAAGGTCGAGGCCGAGGCTTTGTCGCGCTCGGTCGTCTCGGAATTCGAGAGCTACGTGAAGCTCAACAAGAAGATTTCGCCCGAGATCGTCGCGGCGGTCGGCCAGATCAGCGATTACGGCAAGCTCGCCGATACGATCGCCTCGCATCTGGCGGTCAAGCTCGCCGACAAGCAGGCCATTCTCGAGATCAATTCGGTCGCCAAGCGCTTTGAGAAATGCCTCGCCTTGATGGAGAGCGAGATTTCCGTGCTGCAGGTCGAAAAGCGTATCCGCACGCGCGTCAAGCGCCAGATGGAGAAGACGCAGCGCGAATATTATCTCAACGAGCAGATGAAGGCGATCCAGAAGGAGCTCGGCGACGAGGACGGCAAGGACGAAATGTCCGAGCTCGAAGAGCGCATCAAGAAGACCAAGCTCTCCAAGGAGGCGCGCGACAAGGCGACCGGCGAGCTCAAGAAGCTGCGCCAGATGTCGCCAATGTCGGCCGAGGCGACGGTGGTGCGCAACTACCTCGACTGGCTGCTGTCGATTCCGTGGCAGAAGCGCACCAAGGTCAAGAAGGATCTCGCCGCGGCGCAGACCGTGCTCGACGCCGATCATTTCGGCCTCGACAAGGTCAAGGAGCGCATCGTCGAATACCTCGCCGTGCAGCAACGCGCCAACAAGCTGACGGGGCCGATCCTCTGCCTCGTCGGGCCGCCGGGCGTCGGCAAGACGTCGCTTGGCAAGTCCATCGCGAGAGCGACGGGCCGCGAATTCGTGCGCATGTCGCTTGGCGGCGTGCGCGACGAGGCGGAGATCCGCGGCCATCGGCGCACCTATATCGGCTCGATGCCCGGCAAGGTCATCCAGTCGATGCGCAAGGCCAAGTCGTCCAATCCGTTGTTCCTGCTCGACGAGATCGACAAGATGGGCATGGACTTCCGCGGCGATCCCTCGTCGGCCCTGCTCGAAGTGCTGGACCCCGAACAGAACTCGACCTTCAACGATCACTATCTCGAGGTCGACTACGACCTTTCGCATGTGATGTTCGTCACCACCGCCAATACGCTGAACATCCCGCCGGCCCTGATGGACCGGATGGAGATCATCCGCATCGCCGGCTACACCGAGGACGAGAAGGTCGAGATCGCCAAGAAGCATCTGCTTCCCAACGCGACCGCCAAGCACGGCCTCGACGCCAAGGAATGGGCGGTCGAGGACAGCGCTTTGCTCGAACTCGTGCGCCGCTACACGCGGGAAGCCGGCGTGCGCAATCTCGAGCGCGAGATTTCCAATCTTGCGCGCAAGGCTGTCAAGGAGCTGCTGACCACCAAAAAGAAGCGCATCGTCATCACCGGCGCCAACGTCTCGGAATTTCTCGGCGTGCCGAAATATCGTTACGGCGAGATCGAGACCGACGACCAGGTCGGCCTGGTCACTGGGCTCGCCTGGACGGAGGTCGGCGGCGAATTGCTGACGATCGAAGGCGTGATGATGCCCGGCAAGGGGCGCATGACGGTGACCGGCAATCTGAAGGACGTGATGAAGGAGTCGATTTCGGCGGCCGCTTCCTATGTGCGCTCGCGCGCGGTCGACTTCGGCATCGAACCGCCGTTGTTCGATCGTCGCGACATCCATGTGCATGTGCCCGAAGGCGCGACCCCCAAGGACGGGCCTTCGGCGGGCGTCGGCATGGCCACCGTCATCGTCTCGATGCTGACCGGCATTCCGGTGCGGCACGATATCGCGATGACCGGCGAGATCACGCTGCGCGGCCGCGTGCTGCCGATCGGCGGCCTCAAGGAGAAGCTGCTCGCCGCTTTGCGCGGCGGCATCAAGAAGGTGCTGATCCCTGAGGACAACGCCAAGGATCTGGCGGAGATTCCCAATTCCGTGAAGAACGGCCTTGAAATCGTGCCGGTCTCGCGGATGGAGGAAGTGCTGAGGCACGCTCTGGTGCGCCAGCCCCGCCCGATCGTCTGGGAAGAGGACGTCAAAGCGGTGACCAAGGCGCTCGCCGCCGACGACGAAGCGGCCGGAGTCGTCGCGCACTGAGCAAGCCGATCGGCCTCGTTCGGGCCGAACATTCGGGCAAAGGGCCGCAAATCCCGAGGATTTGCGGCCCTTTTTGCATTGCAGCGACGCAAAAGGCGCGGAAAACTTATCTTTTTACGTCAGACTCGCGCTGAATCCCTTGCGTTTGCGCCGTTTTTTAGGGAGCTATGAGGCGTACGCAAGCGTCGATTCGCGTAGCTTGGCTTTGCCGGGGCTGCTTGAGCGACGAAAAGGAACGCGCGGGCGTCGCGCAAAAGGCCAGGTCAACCAAAGGAGAGGCCAAATGAATAAACTAGAACTCGTCGAGCATGTCGCCAAAGAAGCCGAATTGTCCAAGGCGAGCGCCGCCGCCGCGCTGGACGCCATTCTGGACGGCATCGGCAAGTCGCTGAAGAAGGGCGAGGAAGTTCGCCTCGTAGGGTTTGGAACATTTTCCGTGCGCGAGCGCGCCGCTGGCAAGGGCCGCAATCCGGCCACCGGTAAGGAAATCAAGATTCCCGCCTCCAAGAACGCCCGCTTCAAGGCCGGCGCCGCCCTCAAGGGGAGCCTCAACAAGGCCAAGCCCGTCAAGAAATAATTCCAAGCGCGCCGCGCGGCGCGCTTCTTCTAAAAGCGAAATTGGGCGGCCCGCAAGGCCGCCCTCTTTTTGTCAAGACATTGGGGATATTGCTTGCCTCGCCGCGGCGGCTGTATAGGCTGGCGCGGCGCAGGACAGGGTCCATCGGCCCGCGCTCGGGCGCTCGGGGCGGTTAGCTCAGTTGGTAGAGCATCTCGTTTACACCGAGAGGGTCGGCGGTTCGAGCCCGTCACCGCCCACCATTTGGAAGGGTCGACGCATGGCGAAGACGAAAAGTCGGGCGATGCGCATCCTTCTGGCGATTGTCCTCTCGGGCGCCGGTCTTGCGGCCGGGTCCGGAACGGCCGCCGCGCAAGGCGTTCCGATGAATTTTCGCCTCGCTGAGATCGACGGGCGCAGTTGTGGGGCGCGGTGCCCGCGGGTGATCGTCGCCGAAGGGGTGATTGGCGAGGAGACGCCGCAGGCGTTCGTCGAATTCCTGCAGTCGGTCGCCGAGGCGCCGGGGCTGCGCGACGTCGTCGTTCTCAATTCGCCGGGCGGGCGCGTCGTCGCCTCGATGCGCCTTGGCGCGGCTTTGCGCAAGTTGCGCGCCGCGGTCATCGTCGCGCGGTTCGGCAAGGAGGGCGATCGGGATTTCGCCATCGCCGGCCAATGCATGTCCGCCTGCGTTTACGCGATGATGGGCGGCGTCAAGCGCGTCGTGCCGCCCGAGAGCCGGGTCGGCATCCATCGCATGTCGAGCCAGGAAAACGGCGGCGGCCAGGGGCGTTCCTGGCTGCCCGGCGGCGGCCCGACCTATGCCTCAGACGACATGGTCGAGGCCCTGGCCAAATACGCTGCTCAGATGGGCGTCAACCCGACGGTGATCCGCATCGCCGAGCGCATTTCGCCGCAGGAAATCCACATCGTCAGCCCCGCCGAATTGCAGCGCTGGCGCCTCGCCTCGCCGAAGTTTTGAGGCGGGCGGCGCCTCGCAGCGCTTGACTTGCACGGGCCTGTGTCCTATCCGGCACTCCTCCCTAACGGGGGTGTAGCTCAGTTGGTTAGAGCGCCGGCCTGTCACGCCGGAGGTCGCGGGTTCGAGTCCCGTCACTCTCGCCATCCCATTCGAGCCGTTTTCAAGCCGCGGCCGGCCGATCCGGGTCGGCGATCGGCCATGGCGCCCATTCAGGACTTGGCTCTGACCCTTCAACGCTTTGGCGGGAGATTTCGCGTCCCCGGCGCGTTTCGTCTTGCATGGTTCGCTGCACTGCGATAGGCCTTCGCGGTCCATGATTTTCGGCTTGAGGTCGCAAGGATTTCAAGCCTGCCGCAGGCGGGGCCCGCGCCCCGTTTTCCGCCACGCGAACGCCTCGGGGACCCAATGGCGAGTCTCATATCGGACTATCTGCCGCTGGTGGTTTTTATCGCCATCGCCGGGGCGATCGGCGCCGTCCTGCTCGTCGCGCCCTTCGTCGTGGCTTACAAGAAGCCGGACGCCGAAAAGCTTTCGGCCTATGAATGCGGCTTCAACCCGTTCGACGACGCGCGCATGAAATTCGACGTGCGCTTCTATCTCGTCTCGCTGCTGTTCATCATCTTCGATCTCGAGATCGCCTTCCTGTTCCCCTGGGCCGTGGCTTTCCACGACATCGGCGCCTTGGGCTTCTGGTCGATGATGCTGTTCCTCGCTGTATTGACCATCGGCTTCGTCTACGAATGGAAAAAGGGAGCGCTGGAGTGGGATTGACCGCCAATCCGCCCGTCGCCTCGACCAGCCTCGCGCCGGCGCCGCGCGGCCTTATCGATCCCAACACCGGCAAGCCGATCGGCGCCGACGACCCGTTCTTCGGCGCGCTCAACGACCAGCTCGCCGACAAGGGCTTCCTCATCACCACGACCGACGACCTCATCCAATGGGCGCGCACGGGATCGCTGATGTGGATGACCTTCGGGCTTGCCTGCTGCGCCGTCGAGATGATGCAGCTGTCCATGCCGCGCTATGACGTCGAGCGGTTCGGCTTTGCGCCTCGCGCCAGCCCGCGCCAGTCCGACGTGATGATCGTGGCGGGCACGCTGACCAACAAGATGGCGCCGGCCCTGCGCAAGGTCTACGACCAGATGCCCGAGCCGCGCTACGTCATCTCGATGGGCTCATGCGCCAATGGCGGGGGCTATTACCATTATTCCTACGCGGTGGTGCGCGGCTGCGACCGCATCGTGCCCGTGGACATCTATGTGCCGGGCTGTCCGCCGACCGCCGAGGCGCTGCTTTACGGCGTCTTGATGCTGCAAAAGAAAATTCGGCGCACGGGGACGATCGAGCGATAGGGCCGCGTTCGCGCCGGGGGCGGTGGCGGGCGAGGCGCATGGGGGTCGGAGCGAAATGGACGACGCGTTGAAAGCGATCGGCGAGAAGATCGGCGCGGCTTTGCCCGGCGCGATCCTCGGCGTTCAATCTTCTTTCGGCGAACTGACGCTGCTGGCCGAGCGAGCGCGCATCCTCGAAGTGCTGACCTTCCTGCGCGACGATGCGTCCTGCCAGTTCATCTGTTTTACCGACCTCTGCGGCGCCGATTACCCCGAGCGCGAAAAACGCTTCGACGTCGTCTACCAGCTGCTGTCGCCCAAGCTGAACCTGCGCGTGCGCGTCAAGGTCGAGACCGATGAGGCAACGCCGGTTCCCTCCGCCATCCCGGTGTTTCCCGCCGCCAATTGGTGCGAGCGCGAGACCTATGATCTGTTCGGCGTGCTGTTCGAGGGCCATCCGGACCTGCGCCGGATTCTGACCGATTACGGCTTTGAGGGCCATCCCCTGCGCAAGGATTTCCCGATGACCGGCTTTGTCGAGGTGCGTTACGACGAAGAGGAAAAGCGCGTCCTCTACGAGCCGGTGCGCCTCAACCAGGAATTCCGCCAGTTCGATTTCATGAGCCCGTGGGAGGGAGCGCCGCTGCCGGGGGATGAGAAGGCGGGGAAGTAGGGCGAATAGGGAATGGCGAGTGGCGAGTGGCGAATAGGTTGGGCTCCTGACGAATGGTGGGATCAACTCATATCGGGAGTTGCGAGTCTGGCAAGAAGCAATGGCGATCGCGCGGGCTTGTTATGGCCTGACCAAGCCGTTTCCGAGGGAAGAGATATACGGACTGACAGCACAAATTCGCCGGGCGGCCGCGTCAATCGCCGCCAATATCGCGGAAGGGCATGGTAGGGAAAACACGGGTTCGTTCATTCAGTTTCTGCGCATCGCGCAAGGTTCCTTGAAAGAATTGGAGACTCATCTTTTGTTGGCAGAGCAGGTCCAGGTCGCCAAGCCGGCGCAGTCCGAACCGATTCTCGCGCAGTGCGAGTCGCTCGGAAAGATGTTGCGCGCCCTGATCCGCTCGCTTCAGAGCAAAACCACTAACGCTTCGGACAGGTCCGCCGATGATTGACCTCCATTCGCCACTCGCCATTCGCCATTCGCGCTTCCCAAATCGCGCCGCTGTTTCGGACGAACGCCGATGACCGAACATAACCTTCGCAATTTCTCCATCAACTTCGGCCCGCAGCATCCTGCCGCGCACGGTGTCTTGCGCCTCGTGCTCGAACTCGACGGCGAGGTGGTCGAGCGCGTCGATCCGCATATCGGGCTCTTGCATCGCGGCACCGAGAAGCTGATGGAGGCGCGCACCTATCTGCAGAACGTGCCCTATTTCGACCGGCTCGATTATGTCGCGCCGATGAACCAGGAACACGCCTATGCGCTGGCGGTGGAACGGCTGCTCGGCATCCATGTTCCCCGCCGCGGCCAGCTCATCCGCGTGCTCTATTGCGAGATCGGCCGCCTCCTCTCGCATCTCCTCAACGTGACGACGCAGGCGCTGGACGTCGGCGCGCTGACGCCCCCTTTATGGGGCTTTGAAGAGCGCGAAAAGCTGATGGTGTTCTACGAGCGGGCCAGCGGCTCGCGCATGCACGCGGCCTATTTTCGCCCCGGCGGCGTCCATCAGGACCTGCCGCCCAAGCTGATCGACGACATCCATGATTTCTGCGATCCGTTCCTCAAAGTCTGCGACGATCTCGAGACGCTGCTGACCGGCAGCCGCATCTTCAAGCAGCGCAATGTCGATATCGGCGTCGTCTCGCTCGCCGACTGCTGGGCCTGGGGCTTTTCGGGCGTGATGGTGCGCGGCTCGGGCGCGGCCTGGGATCTGCGGAAATCCCAGCCCTACGAATGCTACGAGGAGATGGAATTCGACATTCCCGTTGGCAAGAACGGCGACTGCTACGACCGCTATCTCATCCGCATGGAGGAGATGCGCCAGTCCGCCAGCCTCATGAAGCAATGCTGCGACAAGTTGCGCAGCGCGACGGGCGAGGGGCCGGTCTCCTCCGACGAAGGCAAGGTGGTGCCGCCCAAGCGCGACAAGATGAAGCGCTCGATGGAGGCGCTCATCCATCATTTCAAGCTCTATACCGAGGGCTATCACGTGCCGGCCGGCGAGGTTTACGCGGCGGTCGAGGCGCCCAAGGGCGAGTTCGGCGTCTATCTCGTCTCCGACGGCGCCAACAAGCCGTATCGCTGCAAGATCCGCGCGCCCGGCTTCACGCATTTGCAGGCGATGGATTTCATGTGCCGCAAACATCTGCTGGCCGACGTCTCGGCGATCCTCGGCTCGCTCGACATCGTGTTCGGCGAGGTGGACCGGTGACGGAACGCGGACAAGGGGCTACGGCGCTGCGCTCGATTTCCCCCTCCCCCCTTGTGGGGGAGGGGGTCGCGTAGGCTCTTCCGAAAGGCCGACCGTGAACTTTGGGATTCACTGATATGACCGTCCGCCGCCTTGCCGAGAACCAGCCGGCCTCTTTCGCCTTCACGGCGGAAAACGAAGCCTGGGCGAAAAAGGAAATCGCCAAATTTCCGCCGGGCCGCCAGGCCTCGGCCGTGCTGCCGCTGATGTGGCGGGCGCAGGAGCAGAGCGGCTATTGGCTCCCCAAGCCGGCGATCGAGGCGGTGGCCGCGATGCTCGACATGCCGTTGATGCGGGCGCTTGAAATCGCGACCTTCTATTCGATGTTCAATCTGTCGCCGGTCGGGCGCCATCACGTGCAGCTTTGCGGCACGACGCCCTGCATGCTGCGCGGCGCCGAGGACCTCAAAAAAGTCTGCGAACAGCGCATCGGCGCGCAAGGCCATGTCGGCGCCGAGGGCGCGCTGTCCTGGGTCGAGGTCGAGTGCCTGGGCGCCTGCTGCAACGCGCCGATGGCGCAGATCAACAACGATTATTACGAGGACCTCGACCCGCAGAATTTCGTCAAATTGCTGGACGACCTCGTCGCCGGGCGCCCCGTGGTCAAAGGTTCGCAGATCGGCCGCGTCGGCTCGGAGCCGGTCGGCGGATTGACTTCGCTGACCTCGCTCTACGGCGTCGACGGACGCGGACCGGGGCCCGAGGCGGCCAAGCCCGACAAGGAACCATCGCTTCCATCGGACGCGCAGACGGGAGCGAGCGATGCTCGGAGATAAAGACCGCATCTTCACCAATCTCTACGGCCTCGGCGATTTCGGCCTCGAAGGCGCGCGCGCGCGGGGCGGCTGGGACGGCACCAAGGCGATTATCGACAAGGGGCGCGAGTGGATCGTCAACGAGATGAAGGCCTCGGGCCTGCGCGGGCGCGGCGGCGCGGGTTTCCCGACCGGGCTCAAATGGTCGTTCATGCCCAAGGTTCCCGATCCGGCGCGCCCGTCCTATCTCGTCGTCAACGCCGACGAATCGGAGCCCGGCACCTGCAAGGATCGCGAGATCCTGCGCAACGATCCCCACACCCTCGTCGAAGGCTGCCTCATCGCCTCTTTCGCGATGGGCGCCAACGCCTGCTACATCTATGTCCGAGGCGAATATATCCGCGAGCGCGAGCGCCTGCAGGCGGCGGTCGATCAGGCCTATGAGGCCAAGCTGATCGGCAAGGACAATATTCACGGCTGGCCGTTCGATCTCTACGTCTATCACGGCGCCGGCGCCTATATCTGCGGCGAAGAGACGGCGCTCTTGGAATCGCTCGAAGGCAAGAAGGGCATGCCGCGCCTCAAGCCGCCATTCCCGGCCAATATGGGCCTCTACGGCTGTCCGACGACGGTCAACAATGTCGAATCGATCGCCGTCGCGCCGACCATCCTGCGGCGCGGGGCGGCGTGGTTCGCCGGCTTCGGCAAACCCAACAATCTCGGCACCAAGCTCTTTTGCATCTCCGGCCATGTCGACAAGCCCTGCAATGTCGAAGAGGAAATGTCGATCCCGTTCCGCGAACTCATCGAGCGCCATTGCGGCGGGGTGCGCGGCGGCTTCGACAATCTGCTCGCCGTCATCCCCGGCGGCGCCTCGGTGCGCCTGCTGCCGGCCCATGAGATCCTCGATTGTCCTATGGATTTCGACTCGCTCGGCAAATTGCGCTCCGGCCTCGGCACCGCGGCGGTCATCGTGATGGACAAGTCGACCGACATCATCCGGGCGATCGCCAGGCTGTCCTATTTCTACAAGCACGAGAGCTGCGGCCAATGCACGCCGTGCCGCGAGGGCGCCGGCTGGATGTGGCGGGTCATGATGCGGATGGCCGAGGGCAGGGCGCAGAAGAAAGAGATCGACATGCTGCTCGACGTCACCAAGCAGGTCGAGGGCCATACGATCTGCGCCTTGGGCGATGCGGCGGCCTGGCCGATCCAGGGCCTCATCGCGCATTTCCGGCCCGAAATCGAACGGCGCATCGATCAATATGCGGGCAATCCGCATAGCGAGCCGGTGCGGATCGCGGCGGAGTAGGTGATAATCATATGACCAAGATCATCATCGACGGCAAGGAGCTCGACGTTCCCGCCGAATATACGCTGCTCCAGGCCTGCGAAGCGGCCGGCGCGGAAATCCCGCGCTTCTGCTTCCACGAGCGCCTGTCGATCGCCGGCAATTGCCGGATGTGCCTGATCGAGGTGAAGGGCGGACCGCCCAAGCCAACCGCGTCCTGCGCGATGTCGGTGCGCGACCTGAGGCCCGGCCCCAAGGGCGAGCCCCCGGTGGTGGAGACCAATTCGCCGATGGCCCGCAAGGCGCGCCAGGGCGTGATGGAATTCCTGCTGATCAACCATCCCCTGGATTGCCCGATCTGCGATCAGGGCGGCGAATGCGACCTGCAGGACCAGGCGATGGCCTATGGCGTCGATTCCTCGCGCTATCACGAGAACAAGCGCGCGGTGGAGAACAAATATATCGGCGCGCTGGTCAAGACCTCGATGAACCGCTGCATTCATTGCACGCGCTGCATTCGCTTCGCCACCGAGGTCGCCGGCGTTTCCGAACTCGGCGCGATCGGGCGCGGCGAGGATATGGAGATCACCACCTATCTCGAGCGGGCGATGACTTCGGAGCTGCAGGGCAATGTCGTCGATCTCTGTCCGGTCGGCGCGCTCACCGCCAAGCCCTACGAATTTCATGCAAGGCCCTGGGAACTCTCGAAGACCGAATCGATCGACGTGATGGACGCCCTCGGCTCGGCCATCCGCATCGACGCGCGCGGGCGCGAAGTCGTGCGCATCCTGCCGCGCGTCAACGAGGCGATCAACGAGGAATGGATTTCCGACAAGACGCGCCATGTCGCCGACGGCCTCAAGACGCAGCGGCTCGATCGCCCCTATCTGCGCGTCGAGGGCAAGCTCGCGCCGGCGACCTGGGCGCAGGCCTTCGCCGCCATCGCCGCCAAAGCGAGAGCCGCCGGCGCGGCGCGCATCGGGGCGATCGCCGGGGATCTGGCCAGCGTCGAGGAAATGTTCGCGCTGAAAGCGCTGATGGACAAGCTCGGGACCCCGAATGTCGATTGCCGGCAGGACGGCTCCAGGCTCGATCCAAAATTCGGACGCGCCTCCTATCTCTTCAATTCGACGATCGCCGGCATCGAAGAGGCCGACGCGATCATGATCATCGGCTCGAACCCGCGCATCGAGGCGCCGGTGCTCAATGCGCGCATCCGCAAGCGCTGGCTTAAGGGCAATTGCCTGATCGGCGTCGTCGGCCAGAAGCTCGATCTCACCTATCCCTATAATTATCTCGGCGCCGGGCCGGAATCGCTGAACGCCTTTGTCGATCATCCGCCCGCCAATAAGACCAAGCCGATGTTCATTCTCGGCGCCGGCGCCTTGGCGCGGCCCGACGGCGAAGCGGTCCTGTCGCTCGCGCTGAAAGCCGCGCTGTCCCTAGGCGTCGTCAAGGACGGCTGGAACGGCTTCAATGTCCTGCATAGCGCGGCCTCGCGCGTCGGCGGCCTCGATGTCGGCTTCACGCCGGGGCAGGGCGGCCTCGACGCCCTCGCGATGGCCAAGGCCGGCGCGCTCGACCTGTTGTTCAATCTCGGCGCCGACGAGATCGACATCGAGCCCGGCGCCTTCGTCGTCTATATCGGCACGCATGGCGATCGCGGCGCCCATCGCGCCGACGTCATCCTGCCCGGCGCCGCCTATCCCGAAAAGACCGGCACTTACGTCAATACCGAGGGGCGCCCGCAATTTGCCGAGCGCGCGACTTTCCCGCCGGGCGACGCGCGCGAGGATTGGGCGATCCTGCGCGCGCTCTCCGAGGCGATCGGCGCCAAGCTGCCCTTCGATTCCCTGAACCAGCTTCGCGCCGCGCTCAATGCGGCCCATCCGCATCTCGCCCGGCTCGACGAGGTCGCGCCGGCCGAGACGGGCGATTTCGCCAGGCTGGCGGCGATCGGCGGCGCGCTCGACAAGGCGCCGCTCGTCACCGGCGTCGCCGATTTCTATCTCACCAACCCGATCGCCCGCGCCTCCAAGACCATGGCCGAATGTTCGGCGTTGGCGCAGGCGCGTCATCTTCAGGCCGCGGAGTAGCTGATGTCGGATGCTGGCTGGCTATGGCAGATTTTGAAGATGGCGCTGGAAAGCGTCGTGCTGCTCGTCGCGGTGCTGATCTATACCGCCTATGTGCTTTACGGCGAGCGCAAGATCTGGGCGTCCGTGCAATTGCGGCGCGGGCCCAATGTCGTCGGCCCCTGGGGCCTGCTGCAGAGCTTTGCCGACCTCCTCAAATTCGTGTTCAAGGAGCCGATCATTCCGGCCGGCGCCAATAAGGGCGTCTTCCTGCTGGCGCCTCTGGTGACCGCCACGCTCGCGCTGTCGGCCTGGGCGGTCATCCCCGTCAATGCGGGCTGGGCGATCGCCAACATCAATGTCGGCGTGCTTTATCTCTTCGCGATTTCCTCGCTCGGCGTCTACGGCATCATCATGGCCGGCTGGTCGTCGAATTCGAAATATCCGTTCCTGGCCGCCCTGCGCTCGGCCGCGCAGATGGTCTCCTATGAAGTGTCGATCGGCTTCGTCATCATCACGGTGCTGCTCTGCGCGGGATCGCTGAACCTCACCGACATCGTCAACGCGCAGGACACCAGGCTCGGCCTGTTCGGCTGGTATTGGCTGCCGTTGTTCCCGATGTTCATCGTCTTCTTCATCTCGGCGCTGGCCGAGACCAACCGGCCGCCTTTCGATCTCGTCGAGGCGGAATCGGAGCTGGTCGCCGGCTATGCCGTGGAATATTCGGCGACGCCGTTCCTGCTGTTCTTCCTTGGCGAATATATCGCGATCCTCACGATGAGCGCGATGACGACCATTCTGTTCCTCGGCGGCTGGCTGTCGCCCATTCCCTTTCCGCCCTTCACCTGGATTTCGGGCCTCATCTGGTTCGTGCTCAAACTATCCTTCGTCGTTTTCATGTTCGCGATGGTCAAAGCCTTCGTGCCGCGCTACCGCTACGACCAGTTGATGCGCCTTGGCTGGAAAGTCCTCCTGCCGATTTCGTTGTTCATGGTCGTCGCGGTCGCCGGCGTGCTGGAATTTCGCGATTATCTGGGCGCGCCCCACTAGGAAGAACCAATGGCGATGAGATTGGATCAGGCCGCGCGATCGCTCTTTCTGGGGGAGTTCGTCTCGGCGTTGGCGCTGTCGGTGCGCTACATGTTCAAGCCCAAGGCGACGCTGAACTATCCCCATGAGAAAGGGCCGCTGTCGCCGCGCTTTCGCGGCGAGCACGCGCTGCGCCGCTATCCCAACGGCGAGGAGCGCTGCATCGCCTGCAAGCTCTGCGAGGCGATCTGCCCGGCCCAGGCGATCACCATCGAGGCCGGCCCGCGCCGCAACGACGGCACGCGGCGCACGACGCGCTACGACATCGACATGGTCAAATGCATCTATTGCGGCATGTGCCAGGAGGCCTGCCCGGTCGACGCCATCGTCGAAGGTCCGAATTTCGAATTCGCGGTCGAGACGCGCGAGGAATTGTTCTACGACAAGAACCGGCTTTTGGAGAATGGCGCGCGCTGGGAGCGCGAGCTGGCGCGCAACATCGCGATGGACGCGCCTTATCGGTGAAGACTTGATCCCTTCTCCCGCGGGCGGAGGAAGGGGTCGGAGGAGACGAGCATGTACGGCGACGCGATATTTTTCTGGGTTTTCTCCGCGACGCTGATCGGCTCGGCGCTGGCGGTGATCTTGGCGCGCAATCCCGTTCATTCGGTATTGTTCCTCATCCTTTCCTTCGTCGCCGCCGCGGGCCTGTTCCTGCTGATGGGCGCCGAATTCCTCGCCATGATCCTCGTCGTCGTCTATGTCGGCGCCGTCGCGGTGCTGTTCCTGTTCGTGGTGATGATGCTCGACGTCGATTTTGCCGAGCTCAAACAGGGCTTCCTGCAATATCTGCCGATCGGCGCGCTGATCGCCTTGTTCGTCGCCTTCGAGCTCGGCTATGTCGCGGTCGGCTGGACGCGCTCGAGCGAGGCCGCCGCCGCCGCCTCGCCGGCCGGCGCGATCGCCAATACCGCGGCGCTCGGGCGCGTGCTCTACACCCAATATTTCTATTTCTTCCAGGCGGCCGGGATGATCCTGCTGACGGCGATGATCGGGGCGATCGTCCTCACCCTGCGCCACCGCGTCGGCGTCAAGCGCCAGGACATTGCGACCCAGGTTGCGCGCAATTCGGCCAACGCCGTTGAGGTGCGCAAAGTCCCCTCCCGCGTCGGCATCTAGAGAGCGGCTGTCCCATGATCATCGGCCTCACCCATTATCTGACCCTCGCCGCCATCCTGTTCACCATCGGCGTCGCCGGCATCATTCTCAACCGCAAGAACATCATCATCATCCTGATGTCGGTCGAATTGATCCTGCTGTCGGTCAATATCAATCTCGTCGCCTTCTCCACCAATTCGGGCGATCTCACCGGCCAGATCTTCGCTTTGTTCGTCCTCACCGTGGCGGCGGCTGAAGCGGCGATCGGACTGGCGATATTGGTGACCTATTACCGCAATCGCGGCACGATCGCCGTCGAAGACATCAACGCGCTGAAGGGTTGAGACGGGCATGTACGATCTGATCGTCTTCCTCCCGCTGCTGGGCTTTCTTGTCGCCGGCCTGTTCGGCCCGCTGATCGGCGCGCGCAATTCCGAACTCGTCACGACGATCCCGCTCGGCATCTGCGCGTTTCTCGCCTGGGTGGCGTTTTTCATGGTCGGCTTCGGCCATGAGGAGCATGCGCAGGTCTTGCCGGTCGCCAATTGGTTCGTCTCCGGCAAACTGGCGGTCGACTGGGCCTTTCGCATCGACACGCTGACTGTCGTGATGCTGGTCGTGGTGACGACCGTGTCGTTCCTCGTGCATGTCTATTCGATCGGCTATATGGCGGAGGATCCGGGCCGGCCGCGCTTCTTCGCCTATCTCTCGCTGTTCACCTTCGCCATGCTGATGCTGGTGACGGCCGACAATCTCGTGCAGATGTTCTTTGGCTGGGAAGGGGTCGGCCTTGCCTCCTATCTGCTCATCGGCTTCTGGTACGAGAAGCCCTCGGCCAATGCGGCGGCGATCAAGGCGTTCATCGTCAACCGCATCGGCGACTTCGGCTTTGCGCTCGGCATATTCCTCGTCTTCGCTCTGACCGGCTCGGTCACGTTCGATGCGGTGTTCGGCGCCGCGCCCGGCATCGCCGGCAAGACGATCCATGTCTTCGGCGCCGATTTCGATGCCTGGACCATCACCTGCCTGCTGCTGTTCATGGGCGCGATGGGTAAGTCGGCGCAGTTCCTGCTGCACACCTGGCTGCCCGACGCGATGGAGGGCCCGACCCCGGTCTCCGCCCTCATTCATGCCGCAACCATGGTGACGGCCGGCGTGTTCATGGTGGCGCGGCTGTCGCCGCTGTTCGACCTTGCGCCCGTCGCGCTCAGCGTCGTGACGATCGTCGGCGCGACGACGGCGTTTTTCGCGGCGACCGTCGGCCTCGTCCAGAACGACATCAAGCGCGTCATCGCCTATTCCACCTGTTCGCAGCTCGGCTACATGTTCGTCGGCTTAGGGGTCGGCGGCTACAGCCTCGGCATATTCCACCTGTTCACGCACGCCTTCTTCAAGGCGCTGCTGTTCCTGGGCGCCGGCTCGGTGATTAACGCGATGCATCACGAGCAGGACATGCGCAACATGGGGGGCCTGCGCAAAGACATCCCGTTCACCTATTGGATGATGCTGATCGGCACGCTGGCGCTGACCGGCGTCGGCATTCCCTTCACCTCGATCGGCTTTGCCGGCTTCGTGTCGAAGGACGCGATCATCGAGGCGGCCTATGTCTCGCAGCGCCCGGGCGCCGTCTACGCTTTCCTTTGCGTCGTCGTCGCCGCCGGCTTCACCTCGTTCTATTCCTGGCGCCTCATCTTCATGACCTTCTTTGGCGAGCGCCGCTCGATGGCCGACGCGCATGGCCACGCCCATGGCGCGATTCATGAGGACGATGCTCACGCGCACGACGAGCCGCTCCCCGACGATCACGGCCATGGCCACGACCACACGCCCCATGAATCGCCGCAGGTGATGCTGATTCCGCTCGCCGTGCTGGCGCTCGGCGCGGTCGTCGCGGGCTTCGCGTTCCGGCACTTCTTCATCGGCGGCGGCTTCGAAGGCTTCTGGAAGGAGGCGCTGTTCCTCGCGCCGGACAACAAGATTCTCGAGCAGATGGAAACCGCGCCCTGGCTCGTCTCGCTGCTGCCGACCTTGATGATGGCCGGGGGATTCGTTGTCGCCTATTACATGTATATCGTGGAGCCCGGCGCGCCGCGCGCGCTCGCCCAGCAGAATCCGATCCTCTACCGGTTCCTGCTCAATAAATGGTATTTCGACGAGATCTACGATTTCCTGTTCGTGCGCCCGGCGTTCTGGCTGGGGCGGCTGTTCTGGAAGGGCGGCGACGGCTTCCTCATCGACGGCCTCGGGCCTGACGGCGTTTCGGCGCGCGTCATCGACGTGACGCGCAATGTCGTGCGGCTGCAGACCGGCTACATCTATCACTACGCCTTCGCGATGCTGCTGGGCGGGGCGGCCTTCATCACGTGGTTTCTGGTCGGGGGAATCCGCTGATGTTCGGCTTTGGCATACTCTCCGGCCTGCTGATCCTGCCGATCGTCGGCGTCGCCGCATTGTTGCTGCTGCGCGGCGACGACGAGGCGACGCGCAACAATGCGCGCTGGATCGCGCTATGGACGACGATCGCGACCTTCGTCCTCTCGCTTTTCGCCTGGGCCGAGTTCAACACCGGCGCTGCCGGCTTCCAGCTTGTCGAGCAGCGCGCCTGGTTCTCGCCGGGCATCGCCTACCGGCTCGGCGTCGACGGGCTCTCGATGCCCTTCGTGCTGCTGACGACCTTCCTGATGCCCTTCTGCATCGGCGCCTCGTGGCTGTCGATCGAGAAGCGCGTCAAGGAATATATGATCGCTTTCCTCGTGCTGGAGACGCTGATGATCGGCGTCTTCGAGGCGCTCGATCTCCTGCTGTTCTATCTGTTCTTCGAGGGCGGCCTCATTCCGATGTTCCTCATCATCGGCATCTGGGGCGGCAAGAACCGCGTCTATGCGGCGTTCAAGTTCTTTCTCTACACGCTGCTGGGCTCGCTGCTGATGCTGCTGGCGATCATGGCGATGTATTGGTACGCCAAGACGACGGACATCACCGTGCTGCTGCACACTGATTTCCCCGCCGGCATGCAGAAATGGCTGTGGCTGGCGTTCTTCGCCTCCTTCGCCGTCAAAATGCCGATGTGGCCGGTCCATACCTGGCTGCCCGACGCGCATGTCGAGGCGCCGACCGCCGGTTCGGTGATCCTGGCCGGCATCCTCCTCAAGATGGGCGGCTATGGTTTCATCCGCTTTTCCTTGCCGATGTTCCCGGACGCCTCGCATTATTTCGCGCCGCTCGTCTTCGCCCTGTCGATCATCGCGATCATCTACACTTCGCTGGTCGCCCTCGTTCAGGAGGATATGAAGAAGCTCATCGCCTATTCCTCGGTCGCCCATATGGGCTTTGTGACGATGGGCCTGTTCTCGATGAACGCGCAGGGCGTCGAGGGCGCGGTGTTCCAGATGATCTCGCACGGGCTCGTTTCGGCCGCTCTGTTCCTTTGCGTCGGCGTCGTCTACGACCGCATGCATACGCGCGAAATCGCCGCCTATGGCGGCCTCGTGCAGCGCATGCCGCGCTATGCCGTCGCGCTGATGATCTTCACTTTGGCCAATGTCGGCCTGCCCGGCACGTCGGGCTTCATCGGCGAGTTCCTCACCCTCATCGGCGCGTTCCAGGCCAATAGCTGGGTCGCGCTATGGGCGACGACCGGGGTCATCCTGTCGGCGGCCTATGCGCTTTATCTCTATCGGCGGGTGATTTTCGGGGTGATCGACAAGCCGAGCCTGCTGCATATCGCCGATCTGTCGAAGCGCGAGATCGCCATTCTGGCGCCGCTCGTCGTGCTGACCCTCTATTACGGCGTGCATCCGCAGCCGATCATCGACGCGAGCGCCGCCTCCGCCGAAGCCCTCATCAAAGGCTTCGAGCAGGCGCTGGCTGTGACCAAAACCGCCGGGCTGTAGGGGCTGGAAATGAATGTGACGGCCTTGTCTCTGCCGACCGTCCTGCCGGAATTCATTCTGGCGGGCGGCATATTGGCGCTGGTTCTGCTTGGCGCGCTGCGCGGCGAGCGCTCGGTGTGGATGGTGACCGAAATCGCCGTCGCCCTACTCGGAATCGTGCTGATCGTGCTCATCGCCAATCACGGCTCCAAAGGCGTCACCTTCTACGGCGCCTTCACCGACGATGCGTTCAGCCGCTTCATGAAGGCGCTGGCGCTGATCGGCTCGCTGACGACGCTGGTGCTGTCGGTCGATTTCATGCGCCGCGAGAAGATCGCCGGCTTCGAATTCCCGATCCTCGTCCTGCTGTCGACGCTCGGCATGATGATGCTGATCTCGGCCAGCGATTTCATCGCGCTTTACCTCGGCCTCGAATTGATGAGCCTGGCGCTCTATGTCGTCGCCGCCTATCACCGCGACAACGCCAAGGCCTCCGAAGCCGGCCTCAAATATTTCGTGCTGGGCGCCTTGTCTTCCGGCATGCTGCTCTACGGCGCCTCGCTGATCTACGGCTTTGCCGGCACGGTGTCGTTCGCCGGCGTCGCGCTCGCCATCCAGGGCCAGGCGAGCGTCGGCGTCGTGTTCGGCCTGGTGTTCCTGCTGGCCGGCCTCGCCTTCAAGATTTCCGCGGTGCCGTTCCATATGTGGACGCCCGACGTCTATGAAGGCGCGCCGACGCCGGTCACCGCCTTTTTCGCCTCGGCGCCGAAAATGGCCGCGATGGCGGTGCTGGTGCGCGTCGTCACGACGGCCTTTCCGGGGGTCGCCGGCGAATGGCGCCAGATCATCGTATTCATATCGATCGCCTCGATGGCGCTCGGCTCCTTCGCGGCGATCGGCCAGACCAATATCAAGCGGCTGATGGCCTATTCGTCGATCGGCCATATGGGTTTCGCCCTCGTCGGGCTTGCCGCCGGCACGACCGACGGCGTGCACGGCGTCATCCTCTACATGTCGATCTATCTCCTGATGACGCTGGGGACTTTCGCGGCCATTCTTTCGATGAAGCGCGACGGCGTCTATGTCGAGACGATCTCCGATCTTGCGGGCCTTGCCCGCACCAACGGGCCGATGGCGTTTTTCCTCGGCGCGATGATGTTTTCGCTCGCCGGCATTCCGCCGCTCGCCGGATTCTTCGCCAAATTCTATGTGTTCGCCGCGGCGATCGAAGCCCATCTCTTCGCGCTGGCGGTGATCGGCGTGCTGTGCAGCGTGGTCGGCGCCTTCTACTATCTGCGCATCGTCAAGGTGATGTATTTCGACGAGCCGGCCAGGGCCTTCGATCCGAGCGGGCTGGCGGCGCGGGTGGTGCTGGCGCTGTCGACGGCGCTCATCATCTTCTATGCCTTGGCGCCGGCCCCTCTCACCGACGCCGCCATGGCGGCGGCCAAGTCGCTGTTTTGAAGACGGGCGCGCCGCCGCACGAAGCCGAGATTCTCTCGTCGGGATGGCGCGTCGAGCGCCGCGCCCGCGTCGGCTCCACCAATGACGAAGCGCGGGCGCGGGCCGAGGCCGGCGATCCCGGGCGGCTGTGGATCCTCGCAAACGAACAGAGCCGGGGCAGGGGGCGGCGCGGCCGCGTCTGGGCCTCGCCCGCCGGCAATCTCCATGCAAGCGCGCTGCTGATCGATCCCTCGCCCGTGGCGATCGCTGCGCAGATCGGCTTTGTCGCCGGCGTCGCGCTGCGCCGCGCCCTCGGCAATCTCGGGGCCGGCGGCGAGGTCGCGCTGAAATGGCCCAACGATCTCGTCTGGCGCGGCGCCAAGCTCGCCGGCCTCCTTGTCGAGGGCGTCGCGCTCAGCGACGGCCGGCTCGCCTGCATCGTTGGGATCGGCGTCAACTGCCTCTATGCGCCGAGCGGGCTCGACTATCCCGTCGACAGTCTCTCCAACGCCCTGGGTCGCGCCGTGACGCCCGAGGACCTCTTCGCCCTCCTTGCCCCAAGCTTTGAAGAAGCCCTGGTCCTGTGGCGGCGCGGCGCCGGCTTTGCCGCGATCCGCGCGCAATGGCTCGCCCATGCCGCCGGGCTCGGCGGCCCCATCCGCATCGGCGGCGCGCAAGGGTTTCGCGAGGGCGCTTTCGAGACTCTCGACGAGCAGGGCCGCCTCATGCTGCGCGGCGAAAAGGGGCTCGAGACCGTGGAAGCGGGCGATCTGTTCCTCGTCCGCGAAGCCGCCGGCGGTTAGAAAGCGATTGCTTTTTTCAGCGAATTAGGCGCCGGTCGCGGCCAGACAATGCGATAATCCCCATCCTTTCGGAAAGCATCGAATTAATGACTGATGAGAACGAACTGGTCTTCGCCCCGCTTGGCGGTCTTGGCGAGATCGGCATGAATTGCGCCCTTTACGGCTTCGGCCCGCCCAAGAAACGCAAATGGCTGATGGTCGACCTCGGCCTCGCCTTCGCCGGCGAGGACCTGCCCGGCGTCGATCTCATCCTGCCCGACATCAAATTCATCGAAAAGGTGAAGAAGGACCTCGTCGGCATCATCATCACCCACGCCCATGAGGATCATATCGGCGCGCTCGCCGAGCTGTGGCCGCGCCTTGGCGTGCGCGTCTATGCGACGCGCTTTGCCGCCGGCCTGTTGGAGGCGCGCCGCCTCAACGAGCCCGGCGCGCCGAAGATTCCCTTCGAGATCGTCGCGCAGGGCGGCCATGTGACGATCGGCCCGTTCGACGTGGAATTCATCGCCGTCGCCCATTCGATTCCCGAAAGCTGCGCTTTGGCGATCCGCACGCCGGCCGGCCTCATCGTGCATACCGGCGACTGGAAGATCGACGCGACGCCGCTGGTCGGCAGGCCGACCGACGAGGCGCGCCTGCGGGCGCTCGGCGACGAGGGCGTGCTGGCGTTGATCTGCGATTCCACCAATGTGCTGCGCGAGGGCGAAAGCCCTTCCGAGGCGGATGTCGCAAAGAACCTCGCCGCGCTGGTCGGTGAGGCGCCCGGCCGCGTCGTCATCACCACTTTCGCCTCCAATGTCGCGCGCCTGCGCGCCGCCGCCGAAGCGGGCCTCGCCAACGGCAAGCAGGTGATGGTGATCGGCCGCGCGATGGAGCGCGTGCTCGCGGTGGCGCGCGAATGCGGCTATCTCGACGGGCTGCCGGCCTTTCTCGGCCAGGATCATTTCGACCGCATTCCGCGAAACAAGGTGCTGGCTTTGGCGACGGGCAGCCAGGGCGAGCCGCGCGCCGCTCTGGCGCGCATCGCCGAGGACGAGCATCCGACCGCGACGCTGGCGCCCGGCGACATCGTCGTGTTCTCCTCGCGCACCATTCCCGGCAACGAAAAAGCGGTCGGCAAAATCGTCAACGGCCTCGTCGCCCAGGGCATCGAGGTCATCACCGACCGCACGCAGCTCGTCCATGTCTCGGGCCATCCGCGCCGCGCCGAACTCGCCAAGATGTACGCCTGGCTGCGGCCGAAGATCGCCATTCCCGCCCATGGCGAGGCGGTGCATCTGTCCGAACACGCCAGCTTTGCGCGCGCCCAGGGCGTCAGCGAAGTCGTGCGCGCCCTGAACGGCGACATCGTGTTGCTGGCCGCCGGGCAAGCGGGGATCATCGGCCAGGTCGATCACGGCCGGCTCTACAAGGACGGCGAAATCCTGCTGCCGCCGGGCGACGATTGCATCGCCCAGCGCCGCCGCCTGTCCTTTGCCGGCGTCGTTTCGATCGCGCTCGCTCTGTCGCCCAAGGGTGATCTTTCCGGCGATCCCGACGTGATGATCGCCGGGCTTCCCGGCCGCACGCGGCAGGGCGCGGGGATGGACGAAGTCGTCGACACGGCGATTTTCGAAACGTTCGAGAGCCTGCCGCGCGGCAAGCGCCGCGACGCCGACGCGGTCTCCACCGCCATCGAACGCGCGGTGCGCAATGCGGTCAACGCCGCCTGGGGCAAGAAGCCGGCGGTGCACGTGCTCGTGGTGGAAGTCTAGAGGGCGAGGCGATGCTGGAGCGCTTGAACCATGTCGCGATCGCGGTGAGGGATCTGGCCGCAGCGAGCGCGCGCTACCGCGATCAGCTCGGCGCGGAAGTGTCGGCGCCGTCGTCGCTGCCCGAACATGGCGTGAGCGTCGCCTTCGTCGAATTGCCCAACGCCAAGATCGAGCTCCTGGAGCCGCTCGGCGAGAATTCGCCGATCGCCAAATTCCTCGAAAAAAACCCGGACGGCGGCATTCACCACCTGTGCTACGAAGTCGACGACATCCTGTCGGCGCGCGACCGGCTTATCGCGGCCGGCGCGCGGATCCTTGGCGACGGCGAGCCCAAAATCGGCGCCCACGGCAAGCCCGTGCTGTTCCTGCACCCGAAGGATTTCAACGGGACGCTGCTGGAGCTGGAACAGGCGTAGGGCGGGTACTCAATAACCAGTCCTCTAAGCGCGGCTCAACTGATTTCCACTTTGCGCGGGAAGCGACCGAACGGGTCTTCGCGTCGATGGAGACCAAGGTTCAGCTAGCGGCTGCTTGGGTGATCTGATAGCATTTCACTTGTTTCCTCAGTCGTTTTAGGGGGCGACGATGGCCTGTTCGATGTCTGAAGGAAGGTATTTCAAGAGAGTGCGTGTTTGTGCGGCGCTAACGATGGCGGTCATGATCGGAGCAGCGCCCCTCGAACGCGCCTTCGCCTGGGGCTCCGGGGGTGGCGGGGGCGGGGCGCCCCCTGCGAAGGAAACGACATACGACGGGATGATGAAGCAACCTAGGAAAGAACTGGCCGACAAACAGAAAAAATGGGACGAAAAGACACGGCAAGAAAATTCGCAGTACCAGCCGCCAACCGGGTTCACCATCGGAAACCCCGGCAATATGTTCGACTCGAAGTAGCAGCGCGCCAGAAGCTTTTCTATCGGCGCGCGACCGGCTCATCGCGGCCGGCGCGCGGATTCTTGGCGACGGCGAGCCCAAAATCGGCGCCCACGGCAAGCCCGTGCTGTTCCTGCACCCGAAGGATTTCAACGGGACGCTGCTGGAGCTGGAACAGGCGTAGGGCGAGCGCGTTCTCCGCAGGGGTCGTCATTGCGAGCGCCGCTCAACTGATTTCCGCTTTGCGCAGGAAGCGACCGAACGGGCCTTCCCGTTGATGGAGACCAAAGTCCAGCTAGCGGTTGGTTCGGTGATCTGATAGCATTTTACTAGTTTCTTCGGTCGTTTTTGGGGGGCGACGGTCTCCGTGGCCGTCGCGGCGAAATGGATAAAACTCGCTGCATCATCGGAGGGTGAAGATGAGCAAATCTCTTGTTGCCGGAAAGCGTCCGCTTGCGATTTTTGCGGCTCTGTCAATCACCGTCGCCATGGCCGGCGCGCCGGTCGAACGCGCCTTCGCGTGGGGAGCGGGCGGCGGCGGCGGCAGCGGGGGTCCCGCCCAAAAAAGCAAGCTCGACAAGACTCTCGAAAAGATCAATCACGATGACAGCGTCCGCGAAGCGAAAGAACAACGGGAAAGGGAGAATGGACAGAGGGACGATAAGAAAGAACAAGCAAAAGAAGATTCGCAGTACAGGCCCGGCTTTGCATTTGGGCCCGGTGGGGACATGAACCTAAGCAAATAGAGCTTGGCTTGCCCGGTTTTCTGCGACGATGGAACAAGCGAGCGAACGCCATGGCTACCCATGACCTTCCACGCCTCGCGGTATCGAAGAACGGTTCGCGTCGAGGAGCCTGGAAGGCGATCTCGAACGTCGGTGGTCCTTCGCTCGGCCGGCGGCGCGCTCCTCGGGCTCTGCCTCGCGCTGTCGCCCGCCGCCAAGGCCGGCGACGCGCTGCCCTGGGGACAATCCTCCGATAGGCTCGCCTGGGAGACCTTCGCGACCGCCATGGCCCCGGCAGGCCTGCCGGGCAGCGCCCAGCGCGAATTCGAGACCTGGGCGTCGGACGAGGACCTCTACATCAAATCGCCGCCCGAATGGCCCGTGCTCGGCGCGCGCGAGCCGACGCCGCCCTGCAAGCAATCGTTCGATCCCGAGATGGCGACCGCCGCGCGCTTCCCGCTCGACGCCTGCATCATGGAGGATATCCGCCGCAACTGGGCGGCCTATCGCTACATCGTCGCCCGCGGCCTCTATTCGAAGCAGGGGCTCGCGGACGCATTCAGGCAAGGCGTCAAGGTCGACCTGCCTGCGGATGCCGTCCAGGTCAAGGCCGACTGGATGAAGATCGGCGATCTCACACGCTGGCTCGGCGTCGACGAAGCGACGGTGCGCAAGAACTACTACGTCAAGAGCGAGCCCGACGGCGCGTCGTCCGTCGATTACGCGTTGCTCGGCGTGCATCTCAACGCCAAGCGGTTGAAGAACTGGGTCTGGGCGACGTTCGAGCATCGCGCCAATCCAGGGCGTTGCGACGACATCGGCTGCCACGATTCCTTCGGCGCGATCATCGCCGATATCCCCGGCAGGACGCCGGCGAGCGAGGATTACGGCGATTGCGCGAAGTCGCCCGCCGCGCTCGCGCTGTTCGCGAGCGAGGGGCTGGAGCCGGTCTGGCGAAACTATTGCCTCAAGGGATCGCAGACCGATTTCCTCGACAGCGACGGCGAACCGAAGCGGCTCGGCAATTCGCTCGTCGATCGCATCAACGGCCGCATTCCGATGGCGCATTCCTCCTGCATGACCTGCCATGCGCTGGCCTCCTTCGACGCTTCGGGCGAGGTCACCCGCGGCTTCGCCGAAAATGCGATCGGCACGGTCGATCCCGCGCAACTCCAGAATCTCATGACCAACGGCTTCGTCTGGGGCGTCATGCTGCTGCGGCCGCCGCCGGACGGTCCGGAGAGGCCGGAGCCCTAGCGGCTCAACCCGCCGCCGCCGCGGCCGGCCGCGTCATCGCCCAGGCCGCGCCCGCGCAGCCGATCTGGACGAGGCCGCCGAGCAGCATCGCAAGACGCAGGCCCTCCGGGCCGCCATGCACCATCGCGAAGGCGGTGCCGAGCACCGCGACGCCGAATGTCGCGCCCGCCATGCGCGCGACATTGATGAGGGCGGAGGCGGTTCCCGAGCGCGCCGCGCCGACCGCGCCGACCGCCGCGCCCATCAGCGGGCCGGTCGCCAGGCCCATTCCCAATCCGGTCAGCGTCAGTCCGACCAGCGCCGGGGCGAGCGAGGCCTCAAACGCCGTCACGCCGATCGTCAGCAGGCCGACGCCGATGATCGCGACGCCCCCGGCGGTAATGAGGCGCACGCCGAACCTTTCGACCAGCGCGCCCGAAAACGGCGAGACGGCGACGAACACCGCGGCCATCGGCATCAGCGCCAGTCCGGCGCCCAGGGCGCCCAGCCTGCCCGCGCTTTGCCAGGCCAGCGGCAGCAGGAACAGAGCGCCATACATGCCGAAGGTCATGCCGGTCGTCGCGGTTATCGCGGCGCGGAATCCGCACGTTGTGAAAATGTCGAGCGGGACCAGCGCCGCCGGCCCTGTCTTGGCTTCCGCCCTGAGGAACAATCCAAGCGCGAGCGCCGCGACGAGGAAGGCGGCGATGGCGAGGATCGGCGTCGCATGCGCCTCGATGGCCGCGAAGGCGAGGCCGCCCAGGGCGATCGCGCCAAGAAGCTGGGCGGGAGCGTCGAAGCGCCGGTTCTTCGGATCGGAAGATTCGGGGATCGCCAGGATCGCCAGCAGGATGGCGGCAAGGCCGAGCGGGACCACCACGACGAATATGCTGCGCCAGCCGAACCCGTTGATCAGCAGGCCGCCGAGCGTCGGGGCGATCGCGAAAGCCACGCCGTTGCAGGCCGCCCAGACCCCGAGCGCGCGGCCGCGCTCGACCGGATCGGGCCAGACCACCCGGATGATCGCCAGCGAGGCGGGGATGAGGAGGGCCGCCCCGAGGCCGGCGAGCGCGCGGCCGAGGATCAGCACGACGATGGAAGGCGCAAAGGCGCAGACCAGCGATCCCGCGGTGAAAATCGCCGCCCCGGCGATGAAAATGCGCCGCCGGCCGTAGAGATCGGCGAGCTGGCCGCCGGTCAGCAGCAGCACGGCGTAGATCAGGTTATAGGCGTCGACCGCCCATTGCAGCGCCTGGACGCCGGCGGAGAAATATTCGCCGATCGGCCGCACCGCCAGATTGACGACGGCGGTGTCGACCTGGGCGACGAGCACGGCGAGGCACAGCGCGGCGAGCGTGATCCAGCGGGCGTTGAAGACGACGCCGGCGGGGCGCGACAGAGAAATTCCATCCATGGGTTTCAGCCTCTTTCTTGGAGGCTCCGTTCTATCGGAGTATAGGATCGGATGCTTCGATGCGCATCGAACCATTCAGGCCGCCGCCTGAGATAGAACCTTCTATAGGACCGGAGGGTTGCATGTCCGCTTTGCCGAGTTTTTCCGCCACCGCCTTTCTTCTCGCCGATCCCGCCCGCGCGGCGATGCTGACGGCTTTGCTGGACGGGCGCGCCCTGCCGGCCGGCGAATTAGCCTATGCCTCGGGCGTCACCGCGCAGACCGCAAGCTCGCATCTGGCCAAGCTGCTGGAGGGAGGCCTCGTGATGGTCGAGACGGAGGGGCGCCATCGCTACTACCGCCTCGCCGGCGCCCATGTCGCGCAGGCTCTGGAGCATCTGGCCGCCATCCGGCCTCAGGCGCCGGCGCGGCGTCAGACGCTGAGCCCGCAGGTTCGCCAGCTTCGTTTCTGCCGCTGCTGCTACGATCACCTGGCCGGCCAGGTGGGGGTCGCGGTCACGCAAGCCATGCAGGCGCGCGGCTATATCGCGCCCGCGCCGGACAAGCGATTCACCGCGCCGCCGGCCGGCCTTGCCTGGTTCGGCGCGATCGGCCTCGACGTCCCAGCGATCAAGCCGACGCGGCGCGGTCTGGCGCGCCAATGTCTCGACTGGACCGAACGCACCCATCATCTGGCCGGGCCGCTCGGCGTTCAATTGTTGCGCGTGTTTTGCGAGTCCGGCTGGCTGCGCCGCGCCAAGGACTCGCGCGCCGTCGACGTCACGCCCAAGGGCTGGCTCGAGCTGAAGCGCCATTTCGACCTCGACGAGGCGACGCTGCGCGCGGCGTAATCGTCACTGCTGCGCGTTGCGGCCGCACGCCCCCGGGACCGCGACCGTCCCGGTCGCCTCTTCTTGCAACCTCGGCCTTTAGGGTCACCGTTCAAGAGCGGGCGGGACGCCCGCGCTCCCAGTCTAATGGCCGAGGAACCCCATCAGGCTGCCGAACGCGGCGCTGGTCATCGTCGCATGGCCGCTGGCGCGCACGATGAGTTTTGCCCCATCCTGCGCGAAGGCGGCGGTTTCGATCGTCACGTCGAGGCCGGGCAGCGGCGGGATGGCGGCGCGGGCCCGCGCGGTGTCGAGCAGCTTGCTCAATTGCAGCGTCAGCAGCCCGTTGACGTCGCCCACGAACGCGTTCGCGGCCTCGGTGGTCAAGGGATCGCCGGTCGCCAGCGTCGCCGGTCCCGTGAGCCGCAGCGCGACCGATTGGGGGCTGGCGACATAGAGTTCGACCGGCGCGGATATAGTGACGCTGTCGGAGGCGATCTCGGTCTTCAGCATCTCGCCAAGGATCTTCTTGCACAGCCAGACCGTGACATGGCCGGAAAGATCGATCACCGCGCTGGCGCCGGCCGGCGTGATCTTCGCCGCATCGACGCTGTTGACGACGACATTGATGTTCTTGTGGGCGCAGGGATCGCGCGGCAGGCGCAGGCCGCGCGCGATGGCGAGGGCATGATCCTGGATGGATTTGAGATCGCCGCTCGCCGAGGCCTTGATCGTCATGGAATCGGCGTCGGTATGCACGTCGAGGGCGCCGGCTATGGGGATTTGCACGGGCACGCCCGCGACCGTCAGCGGCAGGCTTTTTGGGCCGACGTCGAGCGCGAGCGAGGCGCCGGGCCAGCCGCAGGCCGCCGCCGCGACAAAGCCGATAAGAATGCGGCGCTTCAACAAGTCTTTCATCAACGTCCCCGCCTGGGCCATTTGGAAAACGCTATCTCGGCTGGGCAATGCGCACAAATCAAGGCGGGTGGCACTGGCGCTGGCCGCCCGCCTCGCTCTATTATGTGCGCTGCAACAACAGGCGTGAAGGGGCGGCCCATGCTGGAAAACCTGAAGGCCAAGAATCGCGCCTGGGCGGCGCGCAAGATTTCGATCGATTCCGACTTCTTCCGGCGGCTCGCCCGCCAGCAGGCGCCCGAATATCTGTGGATCGGCTGTTCCGACAGCCGCGTGCCGGCCAATGAAATCGTCGATCTCGATCCCGGCGAATTATTCGTGCACCGCAACGTGGCCAATCTCGCGCCGCCGCAGGACGCCAATTATCTCTCCGTGCTGCAATTCGCCGTCGACGTCATCAAGGTCAAGCATATCATGGTGGTCGGCCACTACGGCTGCGGCGGCGTCTCCGCGGCGGTCGATGGGCAGCGCCGCGGCCTCGTCGATCACTGGCTGCATCCGATCCGCGAAGTGTTCCACGACCATCGCCACGAACTCGAGGCGATTCCCGAGGAGCGCGCCCGCCTCAATCGCCTGTGCGAACTCAACGTGATCCGCCAGGTGCGCAACGTCGCCTCCGACGTTTTCGTCCAGGACGCCTGGGCGCGCGGCCAGGATCTTTGCGTGCACGGCTGGGTCTATTCGCTGGCGACCGGGCTCATCACCGACCTCAACGTGACGGTGACGGGGCCGGAGGAGGAGGCGGGCTAGGGGATTTAGGTTGCGCGAGAGTCCTTGGCGCCCTGACTTATCAAGGTTTGCCGGCGGCGGCGACAAATGGATCGAGCAGGCGAAACGTCTGCGCAGGCTGTTCGATCCATGGAAGGTGTCCAGCCTCGGCGACGATTTCGAACTGCGCGCCCGGGATCGCTGCGGCGTAAGCGCGACCGTATTCCTTGGTGACCACGCGATCCGACTCGCCCCAGAGCACGAGGGTCGGGACGTTGATCCCCTTCAATCGACCGAGCAGGGTCGGATCGTAACCGTATGTCTCGCTCGAGAACAACACGGTCGCCGCCGCGTTGGCGCGCATCATGGCGATCCGCTCGGGCGTCGGCGGAGGGGCGCCGGCGCCGAATTTGGCGGGGTCGTGGAAAGCCGCCTGGGCCAGCTGTTGCGGGGTGAAGCCCGTGATGTTGGTGATCGGGTGGCCTGCGACGTCCACGCCGACGCCGTTGATAATGACGAGCCCCGCGACTCGACGGGCGGCGTCGCGCAGCGCGATCTCGGCGCCGAGCCATCCCCCGAGCGAAGACCCGATCAGGAGGACATCCCTCAGGTCGCGCTCGTCGAGGAATTGCCCATAGGCGTCGGCGAGCGAGGCGATCGTGCCGATCGACTCCGGCCGCGGCGTTCCGTCCCAGCCAGGATGCGTTGGCGTGACGACATGCGCATTTTCAGCAAGGTGCGCCGATAGGCCCGCCATTGTTGCTGGGCCGCCCCCGCCATGTAAAACTAGGATATTTCGTCCATTGCCGCTCTCGGAGATTTTCATGGTTGCACCCGCTGGATTCGAAGAGAGGACCGGCTCAAACTGTGCGCCTGAGCGATCGGAATACGCCCGCCGGCGCCCCGCTCGATTTCGGGTCGAGGCGAGGCACGCCTCGCGGTCGCTTGACGATATCACTATGTTTATATAAATATCCTTATATGTCAAGTTCTCCTGAACGTCTGGGCTGGCTAATCAAACGCGTTCAGTACGGCCACCATCGAGAGTTGGACAAGCGCCTTGCGCCGCTGGGCGTAAGTCTTGTTCAGTGGAACGCGCTTCGAGAGATCGAACAGAATCCTCGGTGTTCGCAGCGCCATCTTGCGGAAAAAACTTTCAATTCGGACCAGGCGTTGGGAACCTTGCTGAAGCGCATGCAGGCCGCCGGCCTGATCGAGTCCGAACCTGGGATTGGCCGCGCGAATGTCCAAACGCTTACGGCAAAGGGCCACGAACGGCTGAACGACGGACAGAAAATCATGTCCGAGGTGACCCAGAGATCATTTTCGCCGCTCACCGGCGCCGAGCGCGATGAACTGGCGCGCCTGCTCGGCAAGATTCTCGGCGCATGAGGGGCGCCGACGCCCTACGACACGGAATTGTCGATAATTTGGATTGGAACGCAGGCCGATTTTGGGAGGAAGAAATGCCGTGCTCTCGAGTACGGCCGCTTGCGCTGGTCACAGGGGCGTCCTCGGGCATAGGGTCGGCCTTTGCCGAGCTCTCGCCAATCCAGGGACATGAATCTTGATGGCGGTATCCCGGGCGAAGGACACAAACCCATGCGCATGACCGGCAACACCATTCTCATTACGGGCGGCGGCAGCGGCATTGGGCTTGCGCTGGCCAGGCGCTATGCCGCGCGCGGCAATCGCGTCATCGTCAGCGGCCGGCGGGCCGAGGCGCTGGCGGCGGCAAAACGCGACATGCCCGCCCTCGAGACGCTGCAGAGCGACGTGTCGAACGAAGGGGGCCGCGCGGCATTGGTCGAGGAGGCCCGCAGACGCTTTCCGGCGCTGAACGTGCTCGTCAACAACGCGGGCATCCAGAACCGTCCGGCGCCGCTGCTGCAGCCCCAAGATTGGTCGGCGCACCGGGCTGAACTGGCGACCAATCTCGACGCCCCGCTGCATCTCACCATGCTGCTATTGCCCCACTTGGCCGAGGCCCCGTTCGGCGCGGTCGTCAACGTCACATCGGGCTTGGCCTTTGCGCCCTTTGCCGTCATGCCGACTTACTGCCTCACCAAGGCGGCGCTGCACTCGTTCACGCTCAGCCTGCGACATCAGCTCAAAGACACCGCGCTCGACGTGGTCGAGATCGTGCCGCCGGCCGTCAACACGGATTTGGGCGGGCCAGGCCTCCACACGTTCGGGGTCAATGTGGATGCCTTCGCCGACAGCATTTTTGCGCGGCTGGAAAAGGGCGAGACGGAAATCGGCTACGAGACGTCCGAAGTGCGGCGCTTGGCCAGCCGTCAGGAGCTGGACGCGTATTTTGTCCAGATGAATGCGCCGCGTGGGTGAAGCGGGCGGACGATGCGAGTAGCAGGCGCGGCGCCTTCAGCGACCCTCGGCGGCGGGCCGCGCGTCAATTGTCGGGGCGCGAACACGACGCGTAGTCCCTGGCGGGGTGCAGGGCGACGACAAAGCGGCCTCGAGGATCGATACAGCCCCAGCTTCCCCCGACATAGGAGGAAGGCTCGCCCTCGGACACCGTCCGGCACCCCTTGCAAACCACGGCGAGCCCGTTCTCGAACGGATAGGCTCCGTCAAACTGCGCTGGAATGACCGTCCTTAGACTCCGGTCGATGTAGCCGATCTTCTTGCCGTTCGCAGAACGCGCCAGGCCGCTTACGAACGGGTCCGCGCCATTGTCCAATGTCATGACGGGCGCCGAACGGCCGTCGCGCGCCACATATCGCCAGCCGCCGACATAGACGCTGGCGAGGCCGCGTTCGTCATAGGCCATCCCTCCGAGGCGCCGGCGGGCGAAACGCACCTCGCCCTTCGCGCCGTTCCAGGCGCAATGGGGAAAGGTCGACATTTCGCCGCCCGCCCTTGGCGCATAGGCGCAATCGAGGGGAGCGCGTCCTCCTGTCTGGACCGCAATCGCAAGCGCTAGTGCGAGGAGGCTCATCGGGCAATTGTCGCATGGCAAGCGGGAGCGCGCTATGGGGCGAGAGCCACCGCGAAGTCATTCCGCGGCAAAATGTGCGTTTTCACATGTCGTGGCCAGCGCTAACGCGATGACTGGGTCAGGACGAAGGTCGGGTGCGTCAGCCCCGAAGCTTGGCGATCTCCGCCCTCGCCGCACCGACGAGCTCATCGTTGGTGTGGGCGTGTCCCCAGAGTCCCCAGCCGCCCGGCGCCGCTTCCGTCAGAAGCACCCAGGTCCGCTTCTTCAGGCCTGGATCGTTCGCGGCCGCGGCGACAAGGTCGGTGAGCTGCGACACGACGGCGATCTGTTTTTCGCGGTCGAGCGCGCCGGCGTTAGTGAGCACCTGAACGCGCACATAGCCGCCGTCGCCGTCGACATTGGCGATGGCCCCGGCGGCCATTTCGTGGACGAAGGCTGCAGTGTTCTGGCGGAACATCGGGATGTCGGGGACCTTCTCGACGCCCTTCACCACGGCGGCGGCGTCGGCCGCCAGTTTGTGGGCGTCGGCGAAGGCGCCGGCGGTTGCATAGATGTCGATCATCGGCATGGCGAAGCGCTCCCATTCTGGTGTTGCCTCAGTCAGAGCTCGGCCGATGGCTTAGCCGATCGTCAGCACTGGCGGCGTGAAGGAAACCGGACTATTCCTGGGACGCGTGGACGCGTCCAGGGAATAGCCTCTACGTAGCAGCGACGCTTAACTGATTGACGGATGCGGCAGCCTCTTCGATGAGCTTGGCTGTTTCCTTCGGGTGAGACATGTAGGCCACATGGCTCGACTTCACTTCGACCGTCTTGGCCTTGGCGCGCCTGGCCATCATGCGTTCCTGATCCGGATTGATCGATCGGTCTTCGGTAGCCACCATGTACCAGGTGGGTTTGTGCTTCCAGGCGGGATTCTTGACCTGGTGGGTGAATGAATCGGTGGAGATCGGCACCTGCGATATGGCCATGAACTCAGCCTCATCCCGTGGAATGTCCGCGGCGAAGTCCGCCGTGAAATGCGCCTGGTCAATCCACCAAAGTCCGTTGCTGTCCGATTGGAACGCCTTGGAGGCTTGCGGCACGGCCTGTTCGATCGATGCACAGCTTTCCCCTTCATCGAGGGCGAAGGCGGCAATATAGACAAGCGCTTTGACGTTTGGATGGTTGCCGGCCTCGGTGATGATTGACCCGCCGTAGCTGTGGCCGACCAGAACCACCGGCCCGCCCATGGCGTCGATTGCGGCCTTCGTGTACTTTTGGTCGTCGGCGTACGAGGTCTCGGGAGGCTGCGCCACCGACACCTTGTAGCCACCATTCCTAAGGATGTCGGCGACCCTCTTCCAGCCGGAGCCGTCCGCGAAAGCCCCGTGCACCAGGACCACGTTCTCAATATGCTGCGCCATGATCATTCTCCTTTTCGGTTGGAGGTAAAGACCTGTTAGCTACGGGTTCACGTTACTGATTGGCGCCTGAGAACCGTCGGCGAATGCGCCACGCAACAAGACGACGTTCTCGATGCCGGACTTCGGTGCGGATTGCGCCGAGGCAGATTCCAGAGTTCCAGCCGCCAGCACCGCTCGCCGATGCGTTTCAAGACGCTCTCCCTGTTGGATCGCAGGGCTCGGTCCTGCGGACGTCGGGCAGAAGCCATAGATGTGGGCATCCGCTCGCTCACAAGCCAATATTCGGCCTCGCCTTCCTCCTCAACAACTTCTTGAAAAGCAACAGAAATTCTTGTCGCTTTCATGCAAGGCTGGCGGTTCTATACAATATTGCCGTCCGCTCGGTCGCGCGGTAGGCTCGCTCAGGGCCGGCGATGCCGGCAGCTCCGTTTGGGTCCCTCATGCAGTCCAGCGGCGAAGGCGAATGGCTGCAGAAGCGGTTTCACTCCGCCGTGCGGGCCTGTTTTGCGGCCGGACTGCCCGATGTGGCGCCGCAGGCCACCTTCACGAGCCTGCGCGCCGAACACTGGACGCGCCTGGGCGATGTGACGCCCGAGGACGCTTATACCCTGCACCTCAATCGCCGGTCTTCGACCCGCATCCTGCTCGGCGGGCGTCAGCGGCACGACATTCCGTTCCGCGGCGCAACCCTTTTCGACCTCTCCGATTTGCCGATGGTGGAGGTGGAAGGGCGCTATGACATGATGCGGGTCTACCTCCCCCGCCAACGAATGATCTCCGTCGCCGAAAGCATGGCCCGCCGGTCCGACGTGAGGCTTCGCCCGCCGAACCCCGGCTTTGACGATTATATCATCACGAACCTGCTCAATATCATCGACCGCGCTTTCGAGAATCCCGCCCAGATCACGCAGCTTTTTGTCGATGAAGTCTCGGTTCTCTTGATGTCCCATTTGATCCACCATTACTCCGACGCTTCGCCGATCGAGCGCAGCCGGGGCGGGCTCGCGTCGTGGCAGGAGCGCATCGCCAAGGAAATTCTGGTCGCCCGAATCTGCAACCCGCCGACCGCGGACGAACTCGGCCTGGCTTGCGGCGTTTCGGCGCGACATTTCATCCGGGCTTTCCGGCAGTCCACCGGACTCACGCCCCATCAATGGCTGATGCAGGAGCGGGCGCTGAAGGCCAAGAACCTCCTCGAGCATTCCGACAGAACGCTGGCCGAGATTTCCGCGATGTGCGGCTACGCCAATCAAAGCCATTTCTGCCGCGCCGCGCTGAGGTATTTTGGCAAGAGCCCGTCGACAGCGAGGCGGCAGGCGAAGGCGAGCGCCGCCGGTCGCTGACAAACCGGCAGGCCGGCGTGTCCGCTTCCGACGTTTTCACGCCCATCGCACGGCGCGTGTCATTCCGCGCCCTATTCGGGAACGGCGACGCTCGGCTCGCGATCGCGGTAGAGCACGAACAATCCGCTGCCGATGATGATCGCGCTGCCGATCAGGATCGGCAGGCTCGGCGCGTCTCGCCAGACGATCCATCCGATGATCGTCGCCCAAAGCAGCATCGTATATTGGAACGGCGCGAGTACGGCGGTCGGCGTCATCGCCAGCGCGCGCGTCAGGCAGACGAAGCACAGCATGGCGACGATGCCGAGCAGGAACAGCAGGCCGAGATCGAGCCGGCCCGGCGTCACCCAGATCCATGGCAGGGTCGCCGCGCCGATCAGGCCGGCGCCGGCGAATTGCCACACGACGAGCTGCAGCCAATGCACGCCGCGCAGCCGGCGCGTCACCGTCTGACCCAGCGCGAACGCCACGGCGCCGAGAAAGGCCAGCGGCGAAGCCGACGACAGCATCGCGCTTGACGGCTGCAGCGCGATCACGACGCCGACGAAGCCGATCGCCACCGCGATCCAGCGGAACGATTCCACCTTTTCTCCGAGCAGCGGGACCGACAGAGCGGTGATGATCAGCGGCGAGGCCATGTAAAACGTCATGACGTCGGCGAGCGGCATCGTTCGCGTCGCGTAATAGAAGCAGAACGTGTCGAGCGCCATACAGGGAATGCGCAGGATCTGCAGCCCGAGATGGCTCGTATCGGTGAGGCTCGCGCCGATGCGCCAGATCATCGGCCCCAGCACGAAGGCCGAGCCGACCGTGCGCAGCGCCAGCAACTGGCCGACGCCGTAATCGGCGACGAGCCATTTGCCGAGGCCGTCGTTGAGCGCGAAAAAGAAGATCGCGATGAGATAGAGCGCAATGCCGAGATTGTGCGTCGTCGGGCGAGCGGGCATTCAAAGCTCCGGCGAAGGAAAATTCGGTCCGCGCATCGAATTTCCGACGCCGAATCGGCAGGCGGCGGGCGGATATGAAAGGCCGCGCCGGGGAATATCCAGCGAAAATTTGCGATCGATTTCCCGAGGGGATGCGATAGGTCGGCTTGCGGCTTGCGCTTTTACGCCGTCACGGCGGCGGCGATTGTCGGCTTGGCGCGTCCGCGCAGCAGCCAGAGCGAGAGCGCAGCGACGAGGCAAAGCACGCCCGCGCTGAGGAAGGCGGGAAGATAGCTCGCCAAGGCGTCGCGCGAAGCGCCCGCCGCAAAGGCCATGACGCCGGCCCCCAATTGATGAGCCGCGAATATCCAGCCGAACACCAGCGGCGCCTGTTCGCGTCCGAAGCTTTGCGCCGTCAGCCGCACGGAAGGCGGCACCGTGGCGATGAAGTCGAGCCCATAAATCGCGGCGAAGAACGAAAGGCCGACCAGCGAGAAGCCGCTATAGGGCAGCCAGATCAAGGACACGCCCCGGAAGCCGTAGTAGCAAGCGAGCAGCCAGCGGTTGTCGTAGCGGTCGGACAGCCAGCCGGAACCGACGGTTCCGATAAGGTCAAAGACGCCGATCGCCGCCAGCAATCCGGTGGAGATCATCGGATCGATGTTGAAGTCGCCGCACAGCGTGACGAAATGCGGCATGAGTCCGAAGCTCGAGACGCCGCAAATAAAAAACGTGAAGGTGAGAACCCAGAAAACGAGGGAAGTCGAGGCGGCGCGAAGCGCGTTGATGCTTACGCCGAACGCATTGCCTGTCGGCCTCGGCGGCGCCGGCAGCACCTTGTCCTCGCCATAGGGCGCAAGTCCGACATCGGACGGTCGATCGCGAGACAGCAACACGAACAGCAAGGCCAGAAGCCCGACCATGACGACGGAAGGAACCAGCGCCATCCGCCATCCGTAGTTCTTGGCGATCCAGGCCGCAGGCATCAGAAAAATCAACTGTCCTGTCGCGTTGCCCGCACTGAGTATCCCCAGCGCCAGGCCGCGCCGCGCCGTGAACCAGCGCGTCGAGACCGTCGCCGCGAGCACCAGCGCGGTCATCCCGGGCGCAACGCCGAGGAGGACGCCAAGCGCCAGCCACAGCTGCCACTTGGCGGTCATCACGATGGCGAGGATCAATCCGGTCACCAGCAGTCCGGCCGACGCGACGACAACTTTGCGGGGGCCGTAAATGAGAATGAGGCCGCCGGCGAATGGCGCGACGAGACCGAACAAAGCCATGCGCAGACCCAGCGGGCCGGAAAGCTCGCCGATCGACCAGCCGAGTTCCCTGGAAATCGGCGTCAGCAGCACGCCGGGAATGGACATGGCCGCCGTGGCGCACACGCCATAGAGAAAGGTCAGCGCGACCATCAACCAGCCGTAGTGAATTCCCCGCGCGGCCAGGAAGCTCGCAAGCCTTGACGCAACCATTGTCGCCCCCCGAACGGCGGATGCTAAGGATCCCGACAATGGCCCGGCGAACGGCAAGAGTCGACCGTCCGAGGGAAAACTGTGAACGCCCGGCTGCCCCTCACGGCGCGGGCAGGGCGATCGCCACCGGGATGAAATTGCGGTCGGCGCCTTCGCTCCCGGCGGTGAACGTCTCGACGACCGCGGCGATCACCGGCGTCTGTCCTTTGCGCGGCAGAAGATAGGCTTCGGCGATCGCATATTTATAGAAGGCGCCGCGCTCGCTCGCCCTGGGGTCGGGGACGGCGCGCGTGAGGGCGGTGCGCTTGCCGTCGGGTTTCACGAGGGTCAGCACGAAAGTCGGGGGCGTCGGGCTCGAAGCCTCGCCGCCGTCCGTCGCCTTCGGCGGCGCCTCATAGTCGAGGGCGAGCTGCGCCTTGCCGCCGATTTCCGGCGCCTGGATGTCGAGTGTCGGCTTGGCGGCCTTTTCGACCTTCCACACGTCGAAATAATAGAATTGGTCGCCGGGCCGGCTCGACGCATCGGCGCCGATGAGCCGGCCGGGCGCGCCGATCTTGCGCTCGCCAAGCGCGCCGCCTGCCGCCTGGGCCGCCAGATGCCGCAGCGGCGCGAGAAGGTCGTCGCCGCCGCCATCCAATGTCGCGCTGACGGATTCATCGAGTATCTCGTTGGTGGCGGTATCGACGATGGAGATGAACGAATGGACATTGCCCCCGCCGTTGCCGGGGTCGGACCCGCCGAATTCCTCGAGCGCGAAATTGGCGCCGTCGGGCGAAAACCCGATCACCCGCCGCGCCGCCGCCTCGCCCGCCGCCGCGCCCGTCGCGCCGAAGGCGAGCGCGGCGATCACGGCCAGGATGCGTGTCGGGGTTGGCATGGCGATGGTTCCTTAGAGGATGGCGCGCGGCGACGCTTCGAACTTGTCGCCGCGTTGCCGGTCAGTCTGTAGCGGTTTACAGGTCTAAACGAGTCTTCTGGAGCGCGTCGGATGAGGTTGTTGGCGCTGACGCTTGTCCTCTTCGCATGGGTGAATGTCGCTTGCGCCGAGGCCGTCTTCAAGGTCGGCGTCACGGCGCGGGATTTTATCCCGGCCGAGCCCTATGATTGGCGCGGCGCCAAGACGCAGGCGCTGCGCGCGATGATCTGGTACCCTGCCGCCGCCGATGCGCGCGAGGAGCCGCAATGGATCGGGCCGGCCATCGCGCCGTTCTTCAGCGCCGGCAGCGCCGCGCGCGATGCGGCGCCCGCGGCGGGGCCCCGGCGCCCGCTCATTCTCCTGTCTCACGGCAACGGCGACATGGCGTCCTCCCTCGCCTGGCTCGGCACGGCGCTCGCGGCGCGGGGCTTTGTCGTCGTCGCGGTCAACCATCCCGGCGACAACGCGCTCGAGGATTACACGCTCGAGGGTCTCTCGCTGTGGTGGCTCCGAGCCGTCGATCTCAGCGCCGTCATCGACGCGATGCTCGCCGATAAAACCTTCGCCAGCCAGATCGATCCCGCGCGCATCGGCGCCGCCGGTCATTCGCTCGGCGGCTACACCGTCATCGCGGCCGCCGGCGGCATCGCCAATCCGGCGCAGCTGCAGGCGTTCTGCGCCTCGCCGGCCGCCGATGCGTCGTGCAAACCGCCGCCGCCGGGCGCCGAACTGCGCCAGAAGATCGCGGCGCGGCTGAGTTCCGATGCCGATTTCCGGCAGCGCTACAGCCTGGCCGGCAAGTCCTATCGCGACGAACGCATCCGCGCCGTCTTCGCCATGGCGCCGGGGCCGGGGCCGATCTTCACGCCGGAGAGCCTTGGCGAAATCTCGATTCCCGTAGGCATCGTCGCTGGAACGGACGACGAGATCGTGCCGCCGGCCGCCGCCGCCGAGGCTTTCGTCAAGGCCATCCCGCACGCGAGCTTGAAACTCTTTCCGCACGCCGGCCATTTCGTATTTGTCGGCGCCTGCACCGCGGTTGGACGCCTCGTCCTTCCCGGCCCGTGCGTAGATCCGCAGCGCGCCGGCCGCGATTCTGTCCACGCCGAGACAATCAGACTGGCGCTCGATTTCTTCACCGCGACTCTACGCTAAGCGAGCGCAGGTCCACGCCCGGCCTCAAAGCGACAATGACGCTATCTAAACCCCTGATATTCCTTGCTTGGAAGGTCTGTCCGACGCTAGCCGCGAGCGCCGCTTCCGGCGAACGCGTCGCGCAGCTTGCCAGAAGCGGCAAAACGCCGAAGATGGGCCGCGCGGGATACCGAGCAACGGGAAGCGCGCATGGCCGATCCCAAGAACAAGAACTTCCGCCTCAACGTCAAAACCGACCGGGGCGTTGGCCTGCCCATCGACGTCGGCTATTTCGAACTGCATAAGGTCGGCCTCAGGCGTTACGACTGGCGCGACCCCTATCATATCGCGCTGAACCTTAGCTGGCCGGCGTTTCTGGGCGCGATGCTCGGCATGGAATTGCTCATCAACGCCTTGTTCGCCTGCCTTTATCTCATACAGCCCGGCGCGATCGCCAATGCCGGGCCGGGTTCGTTCTCCGACGCGTTTTTCTTCAGCCTGGAGACGCTGGCGACTGTCGGCTACGGCGCGATGTCGCCCGCGACCTTCTATGGTCATGTGATCGCCAGTTCCGAAATCATCTGCGGCGTCGCCTTCACCGCTGTGCTGACCGGGCTGGTGTTTGGCCGCTTCTCGCGCCCCAAGGCCAAGATTTTCTACGCCGACAAGGCGATCATCGGCGTCCATGACGGCTCGCCGGCGCTGATGATCCGCATCGCCAACGGCCGCGCGGCGCTGCTCGCCGACGTGCGCGTCCAATTGACCGCGCTGGGAATGGGCCGCAGCAAGGAAGGCGAGCGCTTCCGCCGGCCCTATGACCTGTCGCTGCGGATGTCGCATTTTCCGCTGTTTCCGCTGACCTGGACGCTGATCCATTACATCGACGACAAGAGCCCGCTCGCCGGCTGCACGCCCGAGAGCCTCGTCAAGGACGACGTGCGCCTGTTCCTCAGCCTGGTGGCCCGCGACGTCACTTTGTCGACCCAGGTCAACGACATCCACGGCTATGGACCGACCGCGATCGCCTTCGGCATGCGCTACCAGGACGCGGTCTCCTGGGACGAGGAAGGCCATACGGTGGCCGACCTCACCAAGCTCAGCCTGATGGAGCCGCTCGTCCCCAGCGAGGCGCCGCCGCCCTGAGGCGCGCGGCTGCCTGGGATCCGCGACATATGAGACGAAAGGTTGGGGGCAGATCTGTTCATTGTTTGCTTGGCGGAGCGGCGCGCGAAAGGAATTCGAAGTCAAGGACGCGCGCAACGCGCGCGCCGCCTCCGGCGGTCGCCCGAAGGGCGATCCTTGAGTTCGAATTCCTTTCGCGCACAATCGCCTTCAAGCAATCAATGAACGCGTGGCGCTGGGATCAGCGCCTGCCTCCCATGTCTTTGGACTCCGACAGCGGCTTGACGCCTCGCGCGCCCAACCTCAATATCGAGCCCATCGACTGCAAGACGCCGCATGACCGGCGCTCACCCTCAAGACCGTAAGCGAGCGCGATGCGAGATTTTTGCCGTCGATCCCTCGTCGTCCTGCTATGCGCCTTGGCGGCGCTCCTCGCCGTTCAATCAGCGGCTCTGGCGGGCGTGCGCCTGGCGCTGGTGCTCGGCAACGGCAAATATGAGGCGGTTCCCGCCCTCGAGAATCCCTCCAACGACGCGGCCGATCTCGCGCAGGCCCTGCGCGGAGTCGGCTTCGAGGTGATCGAGCAGCGCGACGCGACGCGCGAGGCGATGGCCAAGGCGGTGCGCGAGTTTTCCGAGCGGCTGCGCGGCGCCGACGTCGCCTTGTTCTTCTACGCCGGGCACGGCCTGCAGATGAACGGCGAGAATTATCTGTTGCCCGTCGACGCCAAGATCGAGAGCCCGGCCGACGTGCGCTTCAACACGATCAACCTCAGCGACATCCAGCAGGAGATGGAGAGCGGCGCCAGCGGGCGCGCCAATATCATCATCCTCGACGCCTGCCGCAACAATCCGTTCGCCGAGAAGCTGGCGAGTTCCGGGCGCGCGATATCGACGCGCGGCCTTGGCCGCATCGACGCGAGCGGCGAAGGCTCGCTGATCGTCTATTCCACCCAGCCCAACAATGTCGCGCTCGACGGCGCCGGCCGGAATTCTCCTTTCACCGCTGCGCTTCTGAAATATGTCGCCACGCCCGGCCTCGAAGTGCGCCAGATGATCTCCAAGGTGCGCGGCGACGTGCTGCAGGCGACCGAGCGGCGCCAGACGCCGTGGGACAGTTCCTCGCTCGTCGGCGATGTGTATCTGGCCGGTCCGCCGCCGGCGGCGCCCATCGTCGTCGGCCAGAACGCGCCCGCGGCGCCGGCTCCAGTCGCGCCGCCTGCGCCAGCGCCCGCCGCCAGCGCCGCGGACCAGGCGCCGCGCACCGCCGCGCCTGCGCCTGCGCCTGCGCCCGTCGCCGCCAGCGGGCCGGCCGGCGATTGCGAACGCCTTGGCGCGCCGGCGCCGCCTTTCGCCACGCCCGACCAGATGAAAGAGGCCAAGACCCGCAATTGGGCCCCCGCCATCGCCGCCTGCGAGGCGGCGGTAAGCGCCAATCCTGGCGATGCGCGCCTGCAATACCTGCTTGGCGTCGGCTACGATACGACCAAGAACTATCTGGAGGCGGCGCGCCATTACACGAAGGCGGCGGACGCCGGCTACGCCTTCGCTCAGGATGCGCTCGGCGTGCTCTTCGCGACCGGCCGCGGCGTCGTCAAGGACCCTCAGCGCGCCTTCGACCTCCTCAACAAGGCGGCGCTCGGCGGCGCGCCCAACGGCATGGGCGATCTCGGCACGGCCTACGCCAACGGCTTGTTCGTGAAGGAGGACGACGCCCAAGCGCTCGCCTGGTACGAAAAATCGATCGAGGCCGGCAACGCCTTCGCGCTGGCCCAGGCCGGCGTGATGTATTTCAACGGCAAGGGAACGCCGCGCGACTACAATGCGGCGGCTCAGTATTTCCAGCAGGCGGCCGATCTCGGCGACGGTTATTCCCTGAAATTCCTGGCCATTCTCTACGAGCGCGGCCTTTTGGGCCCGGTCGACCTCGAAAAAGCCGGCGCGCTTCGGGCAAAGGCCGAGCTGATCGATCCGCGCGCCGAAAACCCTGACGTGCCGCCGCCCCAGAAGACCGCCCCGCCGCCGCGCGCCTCGCACCCCCATTACGTCCGAATCTACCGCTATCGCTTCTTCGGCTGTGGTTGGGTGTGGTGCTGAGCGCGGCTTTTCCCGGCTAATTTCCCCGCCGGGCGATTCTTTTCTCGCCGAATCGAGTTTGAGGCGTTAGACCTCGGCTCCCATGGCTCGCTATATCTTCATCACTGGCGGCGTGGTCTCCTCGCTTGGCAAGGGTCTGGCTTCGGCGGCGCTCGGCGCGCTGCTGCAGGCGCGCGGCTATACCGTGCGTCTGCGCAAGCTCGATCCCTATCTCAATGTCGATCCGGGGACCATGAGCCCCACCCAGCACGGCGAGGTCTTCGTCACCGACGACGGCGCCGAGACCGATCTCGACCTTGGCCATTACGAGCGCTTCACCGGCCGCTCGGCCAACCGGCGCGACAATATAACGACCGGGCGCATCTATCAGGAGATCATCGCCAAGGAGCGGCGCGGCGATTTCCTCGGCGCGACCGTGCAGGTGATCCCCCATGTCACCAATGCGATCAAGGAATTCGTGCTGGAGGGCAATGACGGCGTCGATTTCGTGCTGGTCGAGATCGGCGGCACGGTCGGCGATATCGAGGGCCTGCCGTTCTTCGAGGCGATCCGCCAGCTCGGCAACGATCTGCCCAAGGGGCACGGTGTCTATATCCACCTGACGCTGCTGCCGTTCATCCCAAGCGCCGGAGAACTCAAGACAAAGCCGACGCAGCATTCGGTCAAGGAGCTGCGCTCGATCGGCATCCAGCCCGATATCCTGTTGTGCCGCACCGATCGCGAAATCCCGCGCGAGGAGCGCCGCAAGCTCGGCCTGTTCTGCAACGTGCGCGAGAGCGCGGTGATCGAGGCGCGCGACGTCGGCTCGATCTATGACGTGCCGCGCGCCTATCACGACGCCGGGCTCGACCGCGAGGTGCTGGCCGCCTTCGGCATCGAGCCGGCGCCCAAGCCGAACATGACGCGCTGGGCGGGCGTCACCAAGGCGTTCCACAATCCCGAGGGCGAGGTGACGATCGCCATCGTGGGCAAATATACCGGCCTCAAGGACGCCTATAAATCGCTGATCGAGGCCTTGACGCACGGCGGCATGGCCAACCGCGTCGCGGTGAAGCTCGACTGGATCGAGAGCGAGATTTTCGAGACCGCCGATCCGGCGCCCCATCTGGAAGGCGTCCATGGCATTCTGGTGCCCGGCGGCTTCGGGCCGCGCGGCGCCGAGGGCAAGATATTGGCCGCCAAATTCGCGCGCGAGCGCAAGGTGCCGTATCTCGGCATCTGTTTTGGCATGCAGATGGCGGTGATCGAGGCGACGCGCTCGCTGGCGGGGGTCGCTGAGGCCAATTCCACCGAATTCGGCCCGACGTCGGAGCCGGTCGTCGGCCTGATGACCGAATGGCTGCGCGGCAACGAGCTCGAACAGCGCCGCGCCGAAGGGGATCTCGGCGGCACGATGCGGCTTGGCGCCTATCGCGCCGATCTGCTCGAAGGCTCGAAAATCGCCGCGATATACGGAAAGAGCGAAATCTCGGAGCGCCATCGCCACCGCTACGAGGTCAACACCGCCTATCGCGAGCGGCTGGAGGCCAAGGGTCTTCTGTTCGCCGGCATGTCGCCCGACGGGCTATTGCCCGAAACCGTCGAGTTCGTCGATCATCCCTGGTTCATCGGCGTGCAATATCATCCCGAACTGAAATCGCGCCCGTTCGAGCCGCATCCGTTGTTTGCCAGCTTCATCGAAGCGGCCAAGGCGCAATCGCGGCTCGTCTAGCCGCCAGCGGGGAGCCGCCTGGAACGCGGCGGCCTCTAAGGCGTTTTGTTGGGTATGGCGTTGAGCCGGAAGGGAACGACGATGCGAACCTTGCTCCTGGCCGCGGCGACGGGCCTGTTTCTGACGATCGGGGCGGCGAGCGCCGAGGCGCAGACCGTGCCGTTCCGTATGGCGATCGACGGCATCGGCAACGCCGAGCCGCCGGCGGCCGAGGCGGGTTCGGGAAGCCCCGGCAGCGACTTCGGCCTCGATTTCGCGCCGGCCGGGCGGGGCCGAGTCATCGTCGACTCCGCGCCGGTGGTCGTTGCGGACCGCCATCTGGGTCGCCGCAAAATTTGGCTGATCGAGCGGTAGCGCATCGCCACGGCCAAGGGCGACGGCTTTCGGCCATTCGTTCTGACGGAGCCTCTTTACGACGATGTGATTCAGGCCCTTGAATTAACCGGGCTGCGGATGGAACATTGGCGGGTTGTAAAAAAGGGAGGCCGCCATGTTCTCCAAGGAATTTGCCGACTCGCTCAATCAAACCGCCCATCTGATCCAACAAGACCAGGCCGCCAGACAACTCCCGGCCATGGAGCACCTCGCAAACGTATTGCGCACGCTCTGGCGCGAGGTCGAGAGGCTGGAGCAGCATGTATCGGTGTCGTCCGGCGAGGTCGTCCTGAAAACGGGCGGCGCCTCGATCGTCCTGAAGGCGGACGGAACCATTTTGATTCAGGGTAAGGAAATAACGGTCTCCGGCTCCGGCAACATCGCGATTAAGGCTGACAGCCGGCTTACCCTCAAGGGCAGCAACGTCACGCAGAATTAAGGCGGCCCGCTCGGCGCGGATTGGGCATCTTGCCAAACAGGCGTAAACTGGCCGGATGGCGTTCGCAGCGTTTTTGGTTTTCTGCATCGCGGTCGGGTGCGTCGTCGCCGCCTTGTTCAGCCGTTGACGCGGCTTCGTTGTCGCGCTGGTCCGGGTGGTATGGACATTTGCCCGCTGTCGAAGCATTTAGGGCGCGTCGGCTAGGACGACGCGCCTTCGCCGCACGCGCCGTTCGCCCGGCGAGGCGGGCTTGAGCGCGAAGAGAAATAAGCGTTTGGAAGGGTGGCCGAGTGGTTTAAGGCAGCGGTCTTGAAAACCGCCCTTACAACCCCTGTCGTCGGCCCGCAAACCCGCTATTTCTCACGCATATCAAGGTATTGCGCCGATCGGATCATGCCGCAATCGGCGCAAACGGCGCGAACGTATACGGAATTCTCTGGCACAAAAACCGGCACAGTTTGTTTACGTAATGTTCCCACTTCGCGCGTGCGCCTCTTGAACTTCCCTAAAGCGAGCCAATCTCCGCGGAGCGTCGCGAGACGTGAAAGGAGGGTATCGAATTGACACTCTCTTTGAACCGGCCGGAAAACCCCTGAGCGGATAACCATAGGTCACCGGGCTCGAATGGACAGGCAGAGCAAAGCGCCACTGAGGCAGACCGCGCGGGATGTCAAACGCCCGCGCAATGGCGATACATAGGTGTGCTTAATAGCTACAGCGGCTTCGGCCGTAGGAAGGTAGCCCGTCCGGGCTAAGGCGCGCCGCCTGATCCGGCCGCCGCCTTCTCCATACCGACGCGGGCAGGGGCCAAGGCAGCCCTTGGCGGAGGCGTCGACCCTCCCTGTCACAAGGATGGCGGCCAATGCCGTCCAGCGGCCAGCGCAAGGGCCTTGGCCGGCCTGCTTGATGGCTTCGCGGATCACGGTGTCGTGCTGCGCGAAGATCGCGGCGAGCTTGGCGAATTGCTCGACGCCCGCAACTTGGCGCGCGTCGAGAACGATGACGGTCTTGCCCGCGAACTCGCCGGTCGAAAGAACGCAGGGATGGACAAGCTCGGCCAAGACGAACTCAGCGAGTTGCAGCATCGTCATGCGTTCAAAGGATTCGGCGGCGGCGGGCGCGGCGGAAACCGCGCCCGGCTCTGTCACGCGGCGCGCTTACGGCGGCATTCGTTGGCGCGAGCGATGATGTCGGGTTTCTTCGATAGAACCGTCAGCCCCTTGCAGGTAATCATCGCCTGCGGCTCCCAGACTTCCTCGCCGTCTTCGTCGAGTCGTGGCCGCATCTTGGAGTCAACAAGGCCGGCGTTTATTGCGGATTGGTCGCAGACATGGATCGCTTTGCTGCCGCGATAGAAAAACCAGCCGTTCTCGCGCAACCAAACGCCGAGCCATCTTGGCCCCACTCCCAGCGCCTTCGCCGCGTCGCTCTGCAAAATCAGACCATCGGCATCGGCGATGCTCTTGAATGCCGCCACGTCCGCCGTCATCGAATCGTTGGCCGCGACAAGCTCCGCTTTTTCCGTCTGAAGCTCGATGATCTTTTCCGAATAGGAAAGCAGATATTGACGCATCGAATGAGGGTCAGTCGGGTCGAACGCGATAGCGGGATGCTTGCGGAGCCGCGCCGACATCGCGTTGAACGCTGCGATGTATCGTTCCTTGAACGCGCCGGCCTTGGTGCCGGTGAAGCCCATCACGATAAGCGTGAAGCCGTCTATGGTCATATCGACGAACTTCGTTTTAGAGGCGCCCGTAGCATGTCGTTGAATTACCTCACGATTAGCAAAATTGCTAACCCTGAACTGCGGCGAGCAATGCGCGGCCTCGATAGCGCGGGTGACATCGCCGTGCGTCTTGCCGAAATAATCGGCCACTTCCTTGCGCGTGTCTTTTTTGGGCCTCTCACCGCCATCCAATAGCTTGTCGGACACATTGACCGACAAGCTATTTTTTGGCCGTCCGACGCCGCCCGTCTCGCCAGCAACCGTTGCCCGCGCCACCATCGCGATACTTGTCCGACGCTGAGTCAGACGCTTCGCCAGCACGGCGCGAATGTCATCGCTGACGTTGCGCCGGCCTTTTTGTCGATTTCCAGCGACGTGCGAAGCTTGCGTTCGGGGATGTTCTTTTCCTTGGCGACGGTTTCGCGCGATCGGCCCTTGGGCTTTTCTGACTTGGAGGACACATTGACCTCCAAGTCAGATTTGACCGGGTTGCGCTCCTTGACTTCTGCGCGCGCCGTCCTGCCACGCTCGGCCGCCGCAACGTCAGCGATGACATTCGCGCCGTGCTGGCGAAGCGTCTGACTCAGCGTCGGACGGGGATCGCGATGGCTGAGCGGGCAAGGGTTGCCGGCGAGACAGGCGGTCGCAATCATCCCAAGGTCAGCTTGGAGGTCAACGTGTCCTCCAAGCTGAAGGGCGGGGAGCAAGCGCCAAGGGGCCGCACTCGCGAAACCGTCGCCAAGGAAAAGAACATCCCCGAACGCAAGCTTCGCACGTCGCTGGAAATCGACAAAAAGGCCGGCGCCGATAAGCCGCGAACGATAGACCATTGGATCAACGCTCCAAACGAGGAAGATTGCCGTCGATCTGAAAGCCGTTTTTTCCCGTGCGGTGATTATTCCAAGCCCTGAAGATGATTTCGGCGCGCGTGTTCGGGTCTCGGCTTCCCTTCATTTCCATGAGGCGATTCCGAGCGATAAGAATCGGGTTCTTGGCCTCAAGCGAATGCCCCGTGAAGGCTCGCGGGCGCGCCCATGCGTCATAACCGCCAAGTGAGTCAAATTAATCTTCAAGAATGTGTCGAGCAGAATCCCACGATTTCCGAGCTATTTCAAAAAGCGGCACGAAAAAAAGAATGAAATATGCCCAATCGTTCTTGATTTGGGGCCTCAAAATGATTGATCCTACGCACATGGGGCGTGGCGGAGTTTGACGGCGCCTTTCATCTTCTTGGCGGCGCGCCCGATCGCGTTGGGGCGCCGCTTCTAACGACACCGAATGAACCGTCTGACCTGGCGAGCGCCGGGACGCGATGACTTTGACATAGTGGGGGAACGAAGAATGAACGGTTCGATGCACACGGTCGCCCTCGCGGTTAGGCGGGTAGCGGACGGCGGCGGCGCGTCGGCGAATGACAATTCGCCGGTCGAATGGACGCCCGAAAGCGTCGAGCGCGCCTTGTTAGACGCATTCCGGCTTGACCGTCGCGCCGCGAAGATCGGCGGCCCAAAAGGCTACGGTTCGGCGCATCCGAGCATCGTCTACAGCCGCGAAGAAATCGCGGAAATGACGCAGCGCGCGCTTGATCCGAACCGCTTCCCGCTGACTCGCGATGAAATCCGCAGGATGGAGTCGACCTTCGCTTGGTTGGCGCCGCAAGAGTTCCGCGCCGCCGATGACCGCCATCGTATGAATTTGCTGGCTTGGTTCAAGACCGAAATTGCGGGCCGCTCGCATAAGGCGTGGGCCTTGGCGAACGATATGCTTCCCGGCTCGCTCTACTACAGCAAGGCGAAGGCGCTGGCGCTGATAACGGCTCGCCTGAATCGCCGGCATGTTCCCGTGTTCTGAGCGTCAATCATCATCAACCGATAGGAGATTTCTAAGTGGGTAATTCTGAAAACGACATCGTATGGGGAACGGCAGGGATCGCGCGCGAGCTTGGCCGATCTTGCCCCAAGGTTCTCGGCATGTTGCGCGCGGGACTTTTGCCGGCGCGGCAGGTCGACGGGCGATGGTGCGCCTCTAAAGCGAAGCTACGCGCATTCCTTGTCGGCGGCTTTTAATGGCAACCACGAAGCATTGAACGAATGGGAGTCCGCACTTGAGCATGAACGATAGGGTCTGGTTATCGCCATCCGCCTATAGGCGCGCGCAGCGCAGCCGCATGTGTCGGATTCGCGGCGACGCCATGATGCAGGCATTCGTCGATCGTGAAGTCGCGGCTCACAAGGCCGCGCAATCTGGAAACCCTAAACGTTAGGACCAAATCACAATGGACTCGAATACAATCCGAGGGCGCCAATCCGGCGCTTGCGATATGCTCACAATGGGACAGTGCGCTAGCATCGCAGCTTGCCCGAAAGAAGAAATCAACATCGCCCTCCAGGCCGGGGAGCTATCTTTTCATCGCTTTGCCGGCCGACGCTGGATAGACCCGCCTGCACTTCGCAATTGGATGATGCGAAGGCATGGAGGGTTTGGCCATGTCGCGTAAGCGCAACACGATAAGCGGCCAATTTTCTGCGCGCCTTATCGAAATGATCGAGTCGCCCGCATACCGTGTTCTAAGCCTGTCCGCGCACCGCGTTCTTTCCCGAATAGAAATCGAGCATGCGCATCATGGCGGCAATGAGAATGGCCAATTGCCCGTCACATACGGGCATTTCGAGGAATACGGGATTCATCACCATGCGATCGGCCCGGCAATTCGCGAATTGGTGGCGCTCGGCTTCATTGCCTACGACAAGGGGACGCATGGCAACGGTGTCTATCGCGTCCCGAACAAGTTCCGACTCACGTATCGCCCCATCGACGGCGAGCGCGGCACCGGGTCGCACGAATGGCGCCGGATCAAGACGCTTGATGGTGACGGCGGCGCTTTGGCAATCGCAGAGGCGGCGAGAAATGGAACGAAGAAAGAGGCCGGAAAATCAATTTCGCCAGTGCCGGTTTCCGCCCCTCACCAGTGCCGGTTTCCGGCCGTGATTGAGAATTCACCAGTGCCGGTTTCCGGCCTTACCGTCCCGGCGCCGGTTTCCGACCCTACCTCTATATTTCGGGACATTGTCGAGGGAGAGGGAGCGTTGCGCGTGGTGACCGATCCTGCCGGACCACCCCGGCCCAAGCCAAGGAAGCCTTACGGCTCGACGAAGCGCAACATGCCGCCCGCCCCTATGCCGATGGCGGCCTGACAATCCTGCCCTCACGATCAATCGTCGCTTCCGCCTCATCAAGCATCGCGTCCGCTTCGGCTGGCGGGAGCGCGGCGACTTCGCGATGATGATTGAACGAAAGAACTTCGCGCCGGCGCGAAGTTTCAAACTTGCGGCATACCATCGCGGCGTCTGCGCACGTCTGGTAGCTCGGCCCTTCCCATTCCTCGGCCTCAACCATCGCCTTGCGCTGGCCGTAGCGGGCCGAGCAGCATACGTGCCAAGCAATCATCAATCACCATCTGGCGAGCCCCCTAGAGGGCTGGCGCCACGACTCCACCATCAAGGAACCAATCCAATGACGAAGCGCCCCGCACACACAAGGACTCGACTTCATCCCACAATGTCAGACGCCGAATATGTCCGATCCCCCGAGGGCCACGCCGCTATCAGAGCCCGCGCGAAGGCACACGGCCTCGATGTCGATAAGCTCGACAGGGAAATCGCGGCCGAAGACAAGCGAGACGCCAAGCGCAAAGCCAAGGCGGCGTAAGCAAGCCTCACGACATTCGACCCAAGCCAGAAGCGCCCTATTGCAAGAAAGCCCGTAGGGCGCGGTAACGGACAAGCCCGACGATGAAGCGAAGGCCGCCAACGCCCATAGAGCCGTTACGGGAACGCCAAGGGAAGGCTAGAGCGCCATCCGGTTGCGGCCAGAGCCCCAACGCGATGCCCGCAGACTGCCAAGATCGCCAGTTTGAAGCGCAACGCCCGCGACGCGTCCTGAAGCAAATCGACTCGGAGTCGTCGCTATTTCATAGGCGCAGCGAGCGGAAAGGCCGGCTTATCGCTACCCAAATACCCGGTATCAAAAGGAAACCACATGCCCCGTAAGCCGCACGTGCCGACCGACGAAGGTCGACGCATGGTAGAGGCGCTTATCTCGCGCGGAATGCCTCGCGAGACGATCGCGCAAATCATGGCAATCACGCCGAAGACCCTCGAAAAATATTACCGTTCCGAACTTTCGACGGGCGGCGACAAGGCTACGGCCAACGTCGCAGGCAAGCTGTATGCGCATTGCTTGAGCGACAAGCAGGACATGCCGGCGACGGTCGCGCGCTTGTTCTGGATGAAAACGCACGGCTGGCGCGAAAGCCAGGTAATTTCGCATGAAGGCCGCGACGGCGAGGCTTTGGGCGGCACAACGAACGTTGTTCAGCTTTACCTTCCTGACAACGGGCGCGATCCTCAGCCCGCGCTGGCGCCGCCGATGAAGACGATTGAGCATATCCCGGCTAAGGCGACGGTCGCGCACCTGCCGTAGCCCGGTAGACGCTCTGCCGGCTTGTGCCGAGCGCCGCCGCAACCGCGCTGACCGTCATGCCGCTATCGAGCATCGCTTGCGCATTGCCCGTCTTGGCTCGCGCCGTAGGCTTGCGGCCAAGGTATCGGCCTTCCGCCTTCGCCTTGGTGATGCCCTCGCCCTGACGCTCAAGCATCATTTCGCGCTCGAATTGGGCGAAGCCCGCGAAGATCGTCAGAATGAGTTTGCCGGTCGCGCTCTTGGTATCGACAGTCTCGCCGCCAAGATTGAGGATGCGCAGCCCGGCGCCCTTGGCGTCGAGTCCTTGCACGATGGCCCACAAGCCCACTGTCGAGCGCGCCAGACGATCAACCTTGCATACGACAAGGGTATCACCCTCGCGGGCGTAATCGAGCGCCCTTTCAAGCTCGACACGCTGGCCGATCGACGACACTTGCTCGCTGAAAATCTTCGTGCATCCCGCCGCCTTGATGTCGCGGATTTGCGCCTCAAGCCCTGCTTCCTGATCGGCGGTCGATGTTCTGGCGTATCCTACAAGCTGGCTCATTCGATGCCCCGTTCTGTCCAATAGACTCTAGGCTTATGGACGATACGTGTCCAAATGTCAAATACGAGCCTATTGGACACGATATTGCGGGCTTGCGGACACGTCCAATAGAGCCTGCCCTATTGGACGCGCCGCACCCTCTCAGACCGTTGGCAGGGCGAGCGAAGGGCCGAGCCATACCGAGCGATGGAACGAACGTTCGTTCCACGACGCGCGTCCATGGAACATGCGTATGTTCCATCACGGCGACCATGCGCCTAAGCATCCGCCCTGCGGTCCCAAGGTCATAGCGCGCGGCGCTGGCGGCTTTGTCGCGATCCCCGGCTACACAGAGATAGCCAAGCCGGGCGCCGGCTATTAGCGGGCCGCGCAATGACCTGATCGCGCCGGCGCCAATCGGGCTCGCCCGAACTGCGAAAATCGGGCTCGGAAGCGGCCCGGCACCGCCTCTCTACCCGCGCTCAAAACAAAAGGCCGCGCCGCCCATTGTTCGGCCGAATTCAAGCAATCCAATTTTGGATGCAACTATATCAAGGACTTAACCGGCGAAAGCACGTCGCACGTCGACATGGCATCGCCCGCAAAAAATCCCATCGAACAAAAGGCCGCCGAACGCGGTCAACAAATTCAGCGTCCGCACTGTGCGCGCGCGAATACGGCGCGCTGCGCCAAGAGGAACTGAAACCATGCCCAATGTCACCAATGAGGCGGCGTCGATCAACGCGCCCACGATCGAATCGGCCGGCTCAATCGTCAACGTCGGCGGCTCGGCGCCTGCGCCGTCGCAAAGCCCGATCACGGTAGTCGACGCGATTAACGCCGCGAGCCGCGCCTCGCTTGGCACTCCGCTTACTCCCATCCGCTGATCTATCGCGCTTCACGCCGCGCCTACGAAGGAACTTTGAAAATGCCCCACGCATACCCCGACGACGACGAATTCGCCGCCGTTTACATCGCGGCCCATGACGCCGCGTTGCCCGCCGCCACCCTGGGCAATGCTGGCCATCCGCGCCATTGGGCGCTTGCTGCGCACGCGGCCGGCACAGTCGCCGTTATCAAGGCGATGACAGCCGCCGACGCGCCGCCCGTTAATCCCGGCGCCGTCGCCTGACGCCTGACCTATTTCCAAGAATCGAGGATCAAAAGTGAAGAAATCCAAATCAAAAGCGCCGCCGTCCGACTCCCGACAACGATTGGCCGGCATGATTGCCGCGCGCGCCGAGTTGGTCGCGAAGGTCGACGCGCTGCAAGCCGCCGCGCTGAAGCTCGAAGGCGCCATGACCGCAGCCGGGCCGCTCGAAGCCAAGCTCGCCAGTTTAGACTCGATGGAATCGGCCGAAATGTCCGCATGGGCCAAGGCCGGCGCAGACGGCGCGGCGCCAAAGGCCGACACTAAAGCGCGTGAGGCTTTGAACAAGTCGATCGCCACGGCTAGAGCCGGCGCTGTCGCCGCAACGTCCGCCTATTCCTCAATCACCGGGGAACATGCGGACACGTCGCGGGCGATCGCCGACCTAGCCGTCCCTATGGACATCGAGGTTGCGGCCATCATTGCAGAGTCCTGTGAATCGCTCATGTCGGCCTTCGACTCTGACAACCGCAGGCTCGCCGCGAAGGCGGTCCAGCTTCGACAGGCGCACGAAATGGTCCTTGCCGCATTGGACAAGGTTCGCCGAACCGAACCCGGCCGGCCGCTCGCGCTCGCTCTTGAGGCGCTAGACGGCAAGCTTAGGCGCCTGTTCACAGTGCCGGCGCAAGACGACGACGCGGCCTCGCGAAGCCTCGCCGCTTGGCGCGCCTTTTCTGACGGATTGAGGAACAACGCGAATCTAAAATTGGACGCGAAGGCTCGCGATAGCGCGCCCGCGCCCGAACCGGATATCGGCCAAATCATCTTAAAACGAAACGCGGCGCTCGCCGCGAAGGGAAAATGAAGATGCATCAGCAGGATTATTACAAGGGCCATGCCCCGCTCGGAAAGGCCGCGCCCGCCGACCCCCTGGCCAGGGCGATGGCGTCGCTCGACAAGCTCGAAGCATTTGCGAAATCCGGCGATAGCGGGAGCGTCGCCAAGCCCGTCGCGGATGCGGCGCCGCCTGATCCTCTCGCAAAGGCGACCGCCGGCCTCGACAAAATCGACGCCATGCTTGCCCGTGTCGACGCCATGATTGGCCGCAAGGTCGACGAAGTGATCGGCGCGATGAGGAAGTCGCAAGACGATGCCGCGCAAGGGCCTTGGAAATGAGCAGCAAGCATCCTCCTGTGCGCTACGGGTCGACCGAGTCATTCGCCGCGCAGACCGTGCGGCGGCGGCGCCTCGGTTCTATTGTCGACGAAATTGTCATAGCCGTTCACGGCCTTGATGATGGTCCGGCAAAGGCCGCCGTTAAGCGAGAATTGCGCGCCATCGGCGACGCAATCCGCGCGCTGGGCGAGCGGATTCTCGGTCAGCCGTTGCCGGCATGAGCCATCTTGTTCGACTGTTTGGGCCGCCCGGCACAGATGAAGCAAATTATTCGGATCATAAGTTTTCGCGTCATGAAGACGGGAGCTTTTGGGTGATTCCAGAAGCTGTCGACGGACTGACGCGCGTAGGCGGCTTCACGATCGCGCCGGCCGTCGACCGAACCGTCACCGTGAGCGCCACGCGCCTTGCCGAACTTGAAGCCGAGGAAGCAACGCTGTTGCGCGCCGAGCCCACAGCGCCGCCGACAATGACGCGCCTCACAATCCCGACATGAAGAATCCCCTTGCGCGCGCCGTGCCTCGTGTCGCGCGCTAGGGTCGATCGGCGCCGTCTTGTTCTCAGGCACGAAGCAAGGCGGCGCCTGTATTCCAGTTCCCGCACGGCGCTTCCCCGGCGTCGCGCGGGCGATGGCGGCGCGTCGGTTTTGCATTCCCGACGCGCCGCCGATTCTTTCCCCATTGCCAACTGGACAGCGTTCGCCCGGACTATTCACCCGCAGGCGCGACGAAAACGGCGCTCCACCGTGTTCTGTTTCAGTGTCGGCAATCACGACGCGCGACCGATCCAAACCGGGGCGGGCGTCAACTGCGGCGGCGCGCTGCCATTATGCGCGCCGCCGCTCTTTTCCAGAATTCGTCAACGCGGCGTCGGTAGCCACCGACGAAAGCGAAAATCCTCGCGCGTCCCGCGTTGGCGATATGGCGATCGGTTTTTCTTGGACGTTTGACCGAGCGCCGAACAGCGGCGCGCGTGGTTGATTTCACGCGCGCCGCATTCATAGGACCATGAATCATGAAAAACACAGTCGACCCGCACACTATCCCGAGTCCTGCGCTTGTCGCCGCGCTCGCCGATGCCGTCGCTGCTTATGCCGCGAACGATCCCGTCGCGCTACTCCGCGCTCGCGCGGACGTGCTTGAGGTCATCGAGGCCGAAGCGAAGGAATAGCGAATGCGTGTAATCCCCGACGATACTTTCGAGCAACCGCTGCGAAAGGCTGTCTTCAAACCCGCGCCGGCGCCGCCGCCGTCAACGAATAGGATCATCTGACCGTGGCTAATCCGTATGACATCGCCATTCATATTTCGATGCAGAACGCGGTTTCGCCGGTTCTTGCCATTATCGCGAAGGATATGCTTGGACTCCAAACGAGCGCGAACAAGCTAGAGCAAGCCCTCGCTCGCTTCGGAACCGGCCTCAAGCTCATGGCTGGCGGCGCGGCCGGCATCTTCGGCGGAATCGAACTTGGCAAAGGGATTCTCGATATCGCGGACAAGGGCGAGAAGCTGATTCATCAACAGAACATGCTGACCCGCGCGGGCCTTGCGCACGTTGACGTGTTGAATTTGACCGCCGATGCCTACAAGCGAATCACGATGGCCGCGCCAACAGCTACGGCCGCCGACGCTCTGCGCGTGACGAACGAAATGCGCTCCGTATTGGGCGATCTGACGAAGGCCACGGCCGCCGCACCGATGGCGCTGAAAGTCGAGGCGATGATCGCCAACGCGACGGGAAAAGACGCGGAAGGCGAAGGCTTCGCGCTCTGGCGCGCAATGGAAATGAAGGGCATTACGACTTCTGATCCGGCCATGACAAACAAGCTCATGGACGCGCTGATGCAAGATATCATCGGATCGGGCGGCAAGCTGACGGCCGGGACGTATCAGCAAATCGCGAGGCGTGCGGGCGCGGCATGGATTCACGCGACGCCAGAATTTGCAGCCGGTCCACTATCTGTCCTTGCGGCCGATCTTGGCGGCGACGGCGCGGGAACCGCGATCATGACGCTGCGCAACCTTCTGACCGGCGCAACGGTCATGTCGAAACAGCAATTCCAAGTCCTGTCCGACGCGGGGCTGATCGATAAGTCAAAGGTGAGCTTCAACGCGAACCATACGATCAACGCCGCGCCGGGCGCGATAGCGGGCAGTCTTCAATATGGCGACGATCCCTATGCGTGGGCGCAGTTCATCAAAAGCCCGTTGATGAATCTCGCCAAGGGCGATCCCAAGGTCTTTGATAGCTTGCTCGCCAAGCTGGGTCGCAACCGCAACGCGATCAAAATGCTGACCATGTTTACCGACGAAGGCTTCGGCGATCAGATTGCTAAGGATGTGTCGCTTTGGTCGCGAGCGATGGGCATCAACGAAGGCTATGACGCCATGCTAGGGCGGCGCGGTCGCCCCATGTCGCCGACCGAGGCCGCCGATATGGCCGGCCCCGGCGCCTACGCCAAGCAAATCGATCGCGCGCAACAGATGGCCGACTATACGGCCGTCATGAAGGCGTTTCAGGCGCAATGGGAATCGATGACGATGGCCATCGGCGGCCCGATCGCCAGAGGCTTGATTCCCGTCCTGCAAAACCTCACGACCGAATTCACGCGCGCAGGCCAATGGGCCGAGAAGCATCAGGACGCCATCAAATACATTGGCGAGGCCGTCGCCGGCATCTCAGCGGCGATGGTTGTAATTGGCGGCGCTGCGGTCATTGCTGGCGCGGCTGCCCTGATACCAGGCGGCATCGTCGCCGTGGCCGTAGCAGCCATCGGCGTAACGATCGCGACGCTGGCGGCGTTCAATTGGGGCGCCGTAAGCGAAGGCTTCCATACGCTCATTGCGGCGATGAATGCGTTTTTCAATGTCATCGACGCGATACCGGGGCGGCTAGGATTTGTGCCGCAGTCTTCGGGCGACTTCCCGACAGGCGTTGCGCTTGACTCCGCATACAAGCGGCAAAACGGCCTTGGCGGTTATCGTCAAGACCCGGAAGCCGCGCGCGGCAGAGCCTACATGAGCCTTCCGGCGTCGATATCTAACACGAAGGTCGACGTTAAGGTCATGCTTGACGGCCGCTCGATCGCCGCCGCCGTTTCGACATACATCACGCGGGACAGCGGGCGCAGCGTGAATTCGTCGAGCGGCTTCGATGGCTCGGCCGCCCCAAGCTATCCCGACATGCACCACGATTGAAATACTGTCGACGGAAGGCGACGAGTTCACTTCACGGGCGACGATTGGCTGTTTTCGCGGCTATAGTCGCGCCCGTGTCGCCCTTGGCATATTGAACCGGGATTGTCCTAGAATGCTTCAATCAATCCTGTCTTTATTCCGAGAGATTCTTAACGTGCTAACATCGATTGGGCTCGCCGGATTGTTGGGTATTTGGGGGGCCATCCTTTCAACATGTCTCGCCTATGTTAAATTTCTGGAATTTCGGCGGGAGCGGCCTCAATTGTCGACGACCTACAGTTTCATCTCTGATCCAAACCATGGGAACCAAGTCATTATCCAAAACTCTTCCAAGACTCCGGTTATTATCTCACATTGGGAATTGATTTGGCAAAAAAAGCGGCTGTTCAAGACTGAAGCAACTGAAACAATTGACTACGGTTATCTCGACGACCGCCGCGACATAATAATCGGCGCGCATGATACTCACACGCTGACTTTCCAGGAACAGGATCATTTCCAGTGGGGGTATAAGACTGCCGAAAAGGGCATTCTATACCTACAACTGCATATTGCTGGACGAGCGAAGCCTGTAATGCTGAAGGTGTATGATCCAATTGCATAGTTTTGTTTGTAGCAGGTCGCCCGATCCACTCAGCGGACAACGTGACAAGAGCGCCTCGCTAGTCAGCGAGAGTCAATAGGCATAGTGTAAGCTTGCGGCGTCGGGGGCGTGTAGAAGCGCCGTGCTGTGGCCTAGGTCGCCGCAATAACGACGGTTGCGCCGAATCCGAATTGGGTAGGCGGGGGGGGGCTCATGGCTGCATGGAAATTCTCGATGATCGCTCTTTTGACGCTGTCTGGTTGCGCCGCCGGGGTCAACGATGCTGCGCAGCGAATCCAAACCAAGTTCATCGGGAATAAAGTCGACG